>Ga0307412_10002066_pt1 | contig 11141 bp, 12 predicted proteins | sample DK1Cmetagenome_3_FD_203823 | JGI IMG/M metagenome (GOLD analysis project Ga0307412, IMG submission 203823) | Maize rhizosphere microbial communities from greenhouse at UC Davis, California, United States - DK15-C-1 | ecosystem: Host-associated > Plants > Roots > Rhizosphere > Soil | place: USA...
AAGGAAGAGGCGTTTTTTCATCATGAGGAAGGAATTCCAGAACGATCAAGCCTACTCCACCAAATAATAAAATGATCCCCCATTTCAACATTTCGGAATTAAACCCGGTCAGATTATTCAGGATAACGTACATTTTATCATCAATATTTTCCTTATTTAAAATTCTTCTTTTCAGGTTGTAATTGGTGATTACCACGATAATTACTGAGATGGCAATTAATATGGCGATCATGACTATGAAGGGTGCAAGATGTTTCATTTCGAATTATATTTAGCCAATAGACAAAATTATGTGGCAAAAGGTTACAAAAAATTACAATACATTAGAAAGTTGTAACCTAAAACAAAAAAAACTGTCTAATGTGATATGTTTGATGAAGAAAAAACCATTAATGATATTCTAAAGGGAAACCTTACTGCTTTTCAGCATATTGTAAAGCAATATCAGCATTTGGTGTATTCTATTTTAAACAGAATGATGACTAATGATGAAGATATTGAAGATGTCGGACAGGAAGTTTTTATCAAAGTTTATGACAATTTAAAAACCTTCAAAAGAGAATCTAAACTGTCAACATGGATCGCGAAAATTACCTATAATATTGCCGTAAATTATATAAAGAAAAATTCAAAACAACAATTTAATACGATTGATGAGCGCTCAGATTTCCAATTCTCCTCCGAAACTCCCGAAACAAAGCTTATCGGAAAAGAATTTGACATTTACATCAACAGATTGATCAGCGAGCTTCCGTTGCAGTACAGGACGGTGATCACATTGTATCATCTGGATGATTTTAGCCTTCAGGAGATTCAGAAAATCACAAAATTTCCAGAAGGAACTATCAAAGGATATTTATTCAGAGCCCGAAAATTGCTAAAAGAAAAACTTAAAAAAGATGGATACCAATAAAAAAAATCAGACCTTACTTGACGATCAGGAAAATAATAATGAATTATCTGAAAGTGAATTAAAAACATACCAAATACTTTACGATGCATTAGAAAAAGCACCAGAAAAAGGATTTTCATTAAGCTTTCAAAACCAAATCATCAGAAAAATTGAAGCTAAACAGCAACGAAAATTTAATATAAAAGTCTATTCTTTGTTTTCGATTGTATTGTTAATGGCGGTTGTTTGTTTAAGCACATTTTTTAATCAGGATCAATTCTCAATGATGTTTTCAATGTTTTTAAAATATAAATTTGTCGCCTTGTTTTTACTTTTAACTGTAATTTTAATTCAAATAAGCAACAGATTTATGATATCTAAAGAATTGAAAGATTAAAATTTATTGTTTATAGACATCCGGATTAGCACAGTGCGGCATTTCTTCACCTTTTGAAAAAGCAATAATATTTTCCGCTGCCAATTTTGCCATTCCGTTTCTGGCTTCAATCGTTGCAGAACCGATGTGGGGCAAAACGCAGACATTTGAAAGTTCTAAAATAAGGTCATTTTCAGAGATCGGCTCCGGATTGGTAACATCCAAACCCGCTCCCCAAATTTGCCCTGAAACGAGCGCATCATACAGATTTTCCTGATTGTGAAAACCTCCTCTTGCGGTATTGACAAAAATCGCGTTGGGCTTCATTTTTTCAAAAACAGAGCTGTTGAAAAGATTTTTTTGTTCAGGTTTAAAATTCGCATGAACACTCAAAACATCGGATTGCAAAATCAATTCGTCAAAAGAGACATATTTTGCGTTTAATTCTTTTTCAGCTTCTTCATTTTGATGACGGTTGTGATAAATAATATTCATATCAAAAGCCTTTTGCGACTTTTTTGCCATCTCAAAACCAATCCTTCCCAATCCGAAAATCCCTAAAGTTTTTCCATACAATTCCTGCCCCAAAGCGTGCAAAGGATCAAAATCACCCCAATTTCCGGTTTTTACTTTTTCAAAATTATAGCTTGCTCTTCTCGCCACCGACTGCATCAGCAAAAAAGCAATATCTGAAGTCGCTTTACTCAGGACATCCGGCGTATTTCCGATCGGGATGTTTCTTTGGTTGGCTTCTTTTACGTCAACATGGTCAAAACCAACTGAATATAAAGCAATTGCTTTTACATTCGGACATTGTTCAAAAAATTCTTTATCGTATTTAAAATCAGTTCCTACACTTAAAATTGCATCGGAATCCTGACAATATTGCAACCATTCTTCATAGGATAATTTATCTTTTTTGGGAATGGTAACTTCCAATTTCGCTTCTTCAAGCATTTTAACTCCTGTTTCCGGAATTCTTTTGTTTATGAATACTTTCATTTTTTATATTGTAATTAATAATTATTTTAAATAAAAAACCCCACTCTGCTGTAAAAAGTGAGGTTCTTAACTTTAATATTTAAAAATTATTGCTTTTCATCTGATTGGTCTTTGTTTTTCTCCCAAGTGTCGGAAACCATCTCCTGAATTTCTTCCCAAACTTCTTTTGCAGATTTTTGAGCATGGCTCATAAAACCCTGTTTTGTAGCTTCTTGATTCTGACTTTTCATGTCATTAATATAATCCTTAACCTGTTGAGAATAGCTTTCTACACTATACCCGGGGTTATTATGTAGATTTTTCTGAAGATTACTGAAATCATGTGATGATTTAAATCTATTCGTGTCCATAATAATAAGATTTAAGTGATTAGGTTCTAAAATGAATTCAATTTTCATTCCGAAACGAACTTAAATTTGATCTTTATGACAACAAATTAAAAAAATTCCCGTTAGAAGTTTATTCATAATAAATAAATTTAAAAAACTCAACATTTAGACTTTAATTCAATATAATTATCACTAGATTTGTTTTGTTTTTACGTTAAATTCAAAAATATTTCACAATCTATAAAAATCACACAAAATAAAATGACTAAGAAAAATGCTTTTATAAAAGGCACGGGTTCTTATGTACCTCCCAAAATTATCAAGAATGATTTTTTTGAAGCAATCGGTTCTTCGGATGAATGGATCTATAAAAATTTGGGAATTAAAGAACGAAGAATCGCTGAGGGAGAAGTTACGAGTGATCTTGCTTACAAAGCAGGTTTGGAAGCGTTAAAAGAAGCCAAATTACAACCCGAAGACATCGATCTTATCATCGTTGCCACTTCTACTCCGGATCGACAGGCTCCTTCCACAGCTTGTTTTGTCCAGGAAAAAATGGAAGCTTATCAGGCTGTGGCGTTTGACATTTCAGCTGTTTGTTCAGGCGGATTGTACGGAATCGCCATCGGTTGCCAGTTTATTGAAACCGGAATGTATCAGAATGTTTTAATTATCGGAGCAGATACTTTTTCGACCATTACAGACTGGACGAGAAAAGATTCTGTATTTTTCGGTGATGGTGCGGGAGCTATTGTACTCTCTGCAACTACCGAAGACAAAGGCTTTTTTGATTTTAAACTTCATGCAGACGGACGTGGAAAATATCATTTTAATATTCCTGCCGGAGGTTCTGAAATGCCCGCATCAGAAGAAACTTTGAAACAGGGACTCCATTATTTTCAGATGAACGGGAAGGAAGTTTTCAATACAGCAACCAAAGTTTTGCCAGAAACGATCATCGAAATTCTTGAAGCCAATAAACTTTCAGCGAATGATGTTGATTGGGTAATTCCGCATCAGCCGAGTATCAGAATTCTTCAGGAAACGGCTAAAAAAGTCGATATCCCTTTTGAGAAAGTAATGACCAATATGGATAAATACGCCAATACTTCCGGCGGAACGATCCCAATTGTTCTTGACGAAACGTACAAAAGCGGAAAAATACAGCCCGGAAATATTCTTTTATTTGCCGCTGTAGGCTCAGGCTGGACCTGGGGAACGGCTCTTTATAAAGCCTAAATTAATATTTCATTTAAAATTAAAAACAATATGCTGAAAAACCAGACATTTCTCATCACCGGCATCGCGGATGAAAATTCCCTTGCCATGAAAACCGCCGAAAAAATCCTTGAAAATAACGGAAATGTAGTTTGTGCAGGATTAGGCGTTACTCCTTTTCATCAAAATCTGTCGGAAAAAGCGCAGGGCTTTCTTCATAAAAACTATTCCGACTTTCAGAATGCCTGTCAAAAAGTGTTAGGAAAAGATGTTTATATGGCGCCTTTAGACGTTACATTACCAGAAAGTCTGGATTTTCTTGCGAAAGATTTATCCCAAAAAGATATTAAACTTAACGGATTTCTTCATGCCATCGCCATGGATAAAACGATCAGACATAAATCTGTAAAACCAATGCTGGAGGTAACTGTAGAAGAATTTAATGAAACCATGAATGTTTCTGCATTTTCACTTATCTCTCTTTCGCAGGCTTTGATTTCAAATAATGTCCTTCAAAACGGCTCTTCCATCGTTTCTCTAAGCTATATTGCGGCAGAAAAAGTCTCGTCTTTTCCTTATATCAATATCAGTATTGCAAAAGCTGCTTTGGAGAGATTAACTCTTGAAATTGCTCATGAATTAGGCAGAAAATATGGGATCCGCGCCAACGCGATTCGTTTTTCTCCGTACATGGGAAGCAAAGCGGGAAATGCGACTTTAAACGAAGTTGATGTAGAAAAAGCAAATCAAACAAGCCCGCTTGGGAATGCACAACCGGAAGATCTTGCCCATGAAATTGTTCATCTTTTCAGAAAAGAAACAAGAATTACGGGAGAAATTCGCCATGTTGACGGAGGTTTTCATATTATGGGATAATTTTTATGTTGGTCATCGCAAAGGCGCTATTTTTTAAAATTTAATGACATACAATAAGGCGCAAGGATTTTATCTTCGATAAAATTAATTCATTAACATCACTGAAAATCTTTGATTTTCTTGCGTCTTAAAAAAGTATGTTTGATTAATCTTTGCGTCTTAGCGTTTTTCCAACAATGAGAATTATTATTGATTTGTATTTCCTAACATCGGAACAAATTTATAAGCTCCAAATTCCTCTTTTTCAAATTCTGTTGGTGAAACTTTTGTAAATCTGTACAAAACCTGCTCGTCGGTCGGACCTAAAGGAATGACCATTTTACCGCCAACTTTCAATTGTTTTAATAATTCTGTCGGTAAAACGGAAGCTCCACAAGTCACAATAATTTTATCAAAAGGTGCAAAAGTCGGCAATCCTGCAAAACCATCCCCAAAGCTCTGAAATTTTGGATATAAGTGCATTTCTCTCAACTTTGTCTTAGAAAAATCAAACAGGTCTTTTTGTCTTTCAACGGTGTACACCAATGCTTTCATGGCCAATAAAACAGCCGTCTGATATCCGCATCCGGTTCCGATCTCAAGGATTTTTTCACCTTGTTTTACCTGTAAAAGTTCGGATTGCTCGGCAACCGTTGATGGATGTGAAATCGTCTGATGCGCCAAAATCGGGAAAGCACGATCTTCATAAGCAAAATCTTCAAAAATGCTTTCGATAAAAAGATGTCTCGGAACTTCATTCATCGCCGAAAGTACATTTTCATCCGAAATTCCGATTTTGTGTCGGAGATAATCAACCAGATTTTTTCTTTTTCCTTTATGTACAAACGAATCGTGCGTCATGAGTGGTATTTATTGGCTTGCAGGCGTTAGTTTCTACAAAAATAGAAAAACAAATATTATTTATCAACCTAAAACCTATCATCTGTTTCCTAACCCTTAAAATTATTATATTTACAAAAATTTAATATACATGTTAAAAGCAGGTTTGGTAGGTGCCGGACATTTGGGGAAAATACATTTAAGGCTTCTCAATCAATCAGATAAGTACGAGTTTATTGGTTTCCATGATAAAGATGTTGAAAACGGAAGAAAATTAGAAGCCGAATTCGGATATAAATATTTTGAAAATTTCGATGATTTGCTCGATCAGATCGACATGTTGGATATTGTAACTCCGACGATTTATCATTATGATTATGCCTTAAAAGCCATCGAAAAAGGACTTCATTTCTTTATTGAAAAACCTGTTACGCAAACATTGCAACAAGCCGAAGAAATTCTTTACAAATGTCGTGAACATGGCATTAAAGCACAGGTTGGGCATGTTGAAAGATACAATCCGGCTTTCATGGCAACGAAAGATTTTATTAAAAATCCGATGTTCATTGAAATTCACAGACTGGCGGAATTTAATCCTCGTGGAACGGATGTTTCTGTAGTTTTAGATTTAATGATCCATGATTTGGATATTTTATTAAGCGTTGTGAAATCCAAAGTTAAAAATATTCACGCAAGTGGTGTTTGTGTAGTAAGTAAAACTCCAGATATTACTAATGCAAGAATTGAATTCGAAAACGGATGTGTTGCCAACCTTACGACTTCAAGAATTTCTATGAAAGCCATGAGAAAAAGCCGTTTTTTCCAGAAAGACGCTTATATTTCCGTTGATTTCTTAGAAAAAAAAGCTGAAGTCATCCGCATGAAAGATGCTCCGGAAAACCCTACTCCATTTGATATGATTATTGAAAATGCCGATGGAGAAAAAAATCAGATCTTATTCGAATATCCGAATATTCAACCGAATAATGCAATTTTAGATGAATTAAATTCTTTCGCAGATTCTATTATGGAAAACAAAAATGTGGAAGTTTCTTTGGAAGATGGAACGGAGGCTTTGAAGGTGGCGTTGGAGATTATGAAATTGATTTCTTAATTTTTTTAAACACAAATTACACAAATATTTTTCACGAATAACACAATATAACATCAATAGGAACGGGCTTTAGCCCGTTTTTTTATTAACAAGTATTTGATTTTGCATAGATTAACCATTCAGTTTGTCATTTCAATTAATATTTTTTAATTTTTATTCAACAAATTTTAAATATATTTGTCATCATCTAAAAGTAATTAATTCTAAAAAACAATCCCTAATATTTAAAAATCAAAACTATGAAAAGAGCCATCCTATTATCCGCTTTTTTATTGTCTCAATTTGGGACATCGCAGCTTTTAAAAACAAATGGTCAAAAAATCGTCAATGATAAAGGTGAAAATATTCAATTAAGAGGTCTTGGTTTGGGAGGATGGATGCTGCAGGAAGGATATATGCTGAAAACTGCTGATTTTGCCGGCCCGCAATATAAGATCAAAGAAAAGATTGCAGAATTGATCGGTGAAGACGGAATGAGCAACTTTTACAAAGCTTATCTGAAAAATGGGATCACGAAACAGGATATTGATTTTCTGAAAAAAGCAGGATTCAATTCAATAAGACTTCCGATGCATTATAATTTGTACACATTGCCGATTGAAAAAGAATCTGTAAAAGGGCAAAATACCTGGCTGGAAGAAGGCTTTAAAATGACAGACGATCTTTTAAAATGGTGTGCAGACAACAGAATGTATTTAATTTTAGACCTTCATGCCGCGCCAGGCGGACAAGGAAATGACGTCAATATTTCTGACAATGACAAATCAAAACCGTCACTTTGGGAAAGCGAGGAAAATCAGAAAAAAACAATCGCTCTTTGGAAAAAATTGGCAGAAAGATATAAAGATGAAGCCTGGATTGGTGGTTATGATTTGATTAATGAACCTAACATTAATTTCACAGGAAAAAATCAAAACGGAACAGACGAAATGTCAAATGCTCCACTCTGGAAATTACAGAAAGATATCACAGAAGCGATTCGTCAGGTTGACAAGAAACACATTATCATTATCGAAGGAAATGGTTGGGGAAACAATTACAATGGTCTAACGCCACTTTGGGACAGCAATATGGTTTTCAGTTTTCATAAATACTGGAATTACAACAATGACGAGACATTAAAATTTGCTTTAGATTTAAGAGAAAAACATAATATTCCGATTTGGTTGGGTGAAACTGGGGAAAATTCAAACGTTTGGTTTACAGAACTGATTCAGCTTTTAGATAAACATAATATCGGATATGCTTTCTGGCCAATGAAAAAAATCGACAACATAGCAGGAATTACCAATGTAAAAATCACTCCGGAATATCAAAAATTATTGGATTATTGGAAAAAAAGCAGTGAAAAACCATCAAAAGAATTTGCGACAAAGGCTTTGATGAAAATGGCTGACAACTATAAATTCAGTAACATTGAAATTAAGAATGACATTATTGATGCCATGTTCAGACAAACAACGGAAAATTCTACAAAACCATTCAAAAATCATCAGGTTCCGGGAAAAATTTTTGCTACTGAATATGATTTGGGAAGAATTAATTCTGCATATCTTGATAAAGATTTCATCAATCTTTGGGTGAGTGATCCGGCAAAAAGATCTGAATGGAATTCCGGAAATCAGATGAGAAATGACGGTGTGGATATTTATAAATGTAATGACGAAATTACCAATCAATATTACGTCGGAAAAACAGAAACCGGAGAATGGATTCAATATACAATCAACTCAAAAACAGGCAGGAGCTATAGTTTTGACATAAGATATGCTTCTAATAACGATTCAAAAATAAGAATTGAAGATGCTTCGGGAAAGCAATTGGCAACCGTTTCCCTAGCTTCCACAGGAGGAAATGAAAACTGGAAAACCATTACAGCAAAAGGAATTACCCTTAAAAAAGGGGAAAACAAAATCCGGATAGTCTTCGAAAATGACGGTGTCAACCTGAATTATTTTGAATTAAAATAATAAATATCTTAAATTGCAAATCCCTTTTAGAATCTAAAAGGGATTTTTTAAACCAAAATATTATGAAAAAAATAAGCTTGCTTTTTCTTTTAATTTCAGTGTTCATGTTCGCGCAACAATCGGTTTTAGAACAAAAAATCAATTCAATTGTTAAAGATAAAAAAGCAACTGTCGGAGTTTCTGTTTTAGGCTTTGAAAACGGCTTTAAATACAATAAAAATGCTGATAAAAAACTTCCTATGCAAAGTGTTTTTAAATTCCATATTGCCGCGGCGGTTTTGGATTTTGTAGATAAAGGAAAATTGTCTTTAGATCAGAAAATTTTACTTGATAAATCTAATTTACTGGAAAATACATGGTCGCCACTTCGCGATAAATACCCCAATGGAAATATAGAAGTTCCGTTACGTGAAATCCTTGAATTAACGGTTGCCAGAAGTGATAACAACGGCTGTGACATTATGCTTAAACTTCTTGGAGGAACTCAAACCGTTCAAAAATTTATGGATTCTAAAGGAGTGAAAGGCTTTCAGATTAAATATAATGAAGCAGCGATGCATAAAGACTGGAATGCACAGTATGAAAATTACAGCACAATGAAATCTGCTGTTGACGTTCTGAAAAAGTTTTACGACGGAAAACTATTGTCTAAAAAATCTACGGATTACCTGATGAAAGTAATGTTATCAACTTCAACCGGATTAAACAAAATGGTTGAACAACTTCCTAAAAACACGCCTGTTGCAAGAAAAACAGGCGCTTCAGGAAAGAATGAAGCAGGTTTAACGGGTGCTGAAAACGAGATCGGCATCGTAACTTTACCGAATGGCAAACATTATGCAATAGCTGTATTCGTAAATAACTCAACAGAAACTGATGCGGTGAATTGTAAAATCGTTTCTGACATTTCTAAAGTGGTTTGGGATCATTTTAATAAGTAAAATTTAAAGCTTAATTTTAAACCATAAAAAACATTCGTTATGAAAAAAATATTATTAATAGCAGGAATATTTAGTTTTACATTTTTCTATTCTCAGAAGAGCGAGAACTATTTACAGATAAAATACGGAAGCATCTGCTGTGGAACTCCTTCTACAGAACCCGTGATGAATTATTTAAACCAATTTCAGAAAAAAAATAAATTAAAATCACTTGAAATTTACAAACAAAGCGGTTTGGGAAGAGAAGGTGAATTTAATTTATATATCGGCACAGACAATCTTTCAAAAAAACAGAAAGCAAGCTTTATAAAAGGTTTACAGACTGCCGTCGAAAAACAAAATAACGCAAGACAAAAAAACCGTGATGGAAATGTAAGTTTTCAGCAAGAAGAAATTGTAAAAAAAGCAGATCTGGCAAACGCAAGAAATTTAACTATCTATAAAAAATAAAAGAAAAAATGATCAAAAACATTGTAGTTATCGGGGCAGGAACCATGGGGAATGGTATCGCACATACTTTCGCGCAAAGCGGGTTTAAAGTAAGCTTGGTAGATCTATCTCAAGATAATTTAGACAGAGGGTTGAAAACCATTACCACAAATCTTGACAGAATAATTGCAAAGGGAAACCTTACAGAAGAACAAAAAGCTGAAACTTTAGGAAATATCACTACTTTTACAGTACTTCAGGATGCTGTCGGAAATGCAGATCTGATCGTGGAAGCAGCTACTGAAAATCAGGAATTGAAGTTAAAAATTTTCGGTCAAATGGATGAATTTGCTCCTGAAAACTGTATTTTGGCAACAAATACTTCATCAATTTCTATCACTAAAATCGCTGCAGCTACAAAAAGAGCAGATAAAGTAATCGGAATGCACTTTATGAATCCCGTTCCGATCATGAAATTGGTTGAAATTATTAAGGGATATTCTACTTCTAAAGAAACTTTTGATTCCATTTACGAAATGAGTAAAACATTAGGAAAAGTTCCTGTAGAAGTAAACGACTACCCTGGTTTTGTAGCCAACAGAATTTTAATGCCGATGATTAACGAATCAATCGAAACTCTTTACAACGGTGTTGCCGGAGTTGAAGAAATCGACACGGTCATGAAATTGGGAATGGCTCATCCGATGGGACCGCTTCAATTGGCTGATTTTATCGGTCTTGATGTTTGTTTAGCAATCTTAAACGTAATGTACGAAGGTTTCAAAAACCCTAAATATGCACCAAATCCATTGTTAGTAAACATGGTAATGGCAGGAAAATTAGGGGTAAAATCAGGAGAAGGTTTCTATGATTATTCAGAAAGTAAGAAAGCAGAAAAAGTAGCAAAAATGTTTTCAAAATAAGGAAGGTGAATAAGTGAATGGTCAATGGTAAATTTTTAAAATTGACAATGAAATAAATTCATTTCGAAGACAATTGACTTGTATAACAAAATTCACTATTTTTCTTCGATGAAATTTAAAGAAAAATATATTCAGATATCCATGGTCATCATTACTTTAGTGATGACCATTTTGCGTTTTTTACTTAACGAAAAAGGTCGTATAAGCCCGGACTCTATCCGTTATATGAGATCTGCTCATGTTTTTCCAACG
>Ga0307412_10002068_pt1 | contig 11134 bp, 5 predicted proteins | sample DK1Cmetagenome_3_FD_203823 | JGI IMG/M metagenome (GOLD analysis project Ga0307412, IMG submission 203823) | Maize rhizosphere microbial communities from greenhouse at UC Davis, California, United States - DK15-C-1 | ecosystem: Host-associated > Plants > Roots > Rhizosphere > Soil | place: USA...
TAGGGTGAGGTGATCACCGACATAGTGTTATACCCTCTCTGCCTTCGGCATTTAATGAGTTTTAATTTGTTTTTAAAAGGTCTCATTGAGCTCCTTTCAGTCGGTTCTCCCAGTGGGCGAGAAAGGCTCTCACACCCGTGCAAGCCGCATATTTTAATCGAACTCAGGTTAGTTAGTTGGTTTACCCGGAAAGTACTCTGGCAAAGTAAAGGCCGTAAAAAAAGCCGAATGCTTAAACATTCAGCTTCTTTATTATATCTTCTTGAATTTTATAAACTTACTTCAAATCCAAAGCATGGTCTGCCGGTACATTTTGGCCCGACCAGATTTTCACAGCCGTCCAGGGCTCTGAAGGTGTCGCCCAAAATTCATCCGTTTCTGGCAAACCCAGCGGAAGGAAAATGTTAGCACACAAATACAAGCTTCCGGTAGTAATATAAAACTCGCCTAAATCTGGCTGAGAGCCATAAACGCCGATAGTTAGCCAGCCATCTTTAGTAAATGTAGAAGGTGATTCCAGTGTCTTTTTAATCACAGCAGTTAAAGCGCCCCTAACTTGCGCAGGCTTCAACGACGAGGGTAACTGCTTTCTCAACGATATATCTGCCAGGTGGTGAAACACGCCCCCGCGATAGGTAATAGACCGCCCGTGTATAGGATAGGTTCCATCCGTATTTATGGCTCTTTCCTGTATTTCGGCATAGCGTTTATTTATTTTATCCAGGTTAGCAGCATACCAGTTATAGTTTTTGCTGTTTCTATTAATAATGTCTGTAATCGCAGCCAGGTAAGGATGTATCACTATACTGTTATAATAATCGTAGGCAAAGTGCATTCCGTCTGAGTACATGCCATCGCCCACATACCAATGGTTGGCAAACTCACGCACGGCAAACTCTACCCTAACCTTATCATAATCCAAACCATACTTGCTGAAGAACGCTTCAATCATCCCTGAGAACAAGATCCAATTGGAATAAACCGGAATTGTTCCACGTGTTTGCCTGAAGGCATCAACAATCTGACGTTGAGTTGCTTTATCAGAATTCTCCCACAACCAGGGGCATCTCACCAAAGCCAGAGCGACAAACGAAGCGTCAACCAGTGGCTGCCCGCCATGCCATCTGAGGAAGTCTTTTGCTTCTGGGTTTACGGCATTAGCAAGCCCTTTCAAAGCCCAGGTTCGGTATTGATTTCTTAATTCAACTTCTTCTTTGCTGCCACCTTCGGCGTTTAGCCAGGGCGCTATTCCACTTAAGGTGCGGCCGAATGCTTCAAGATACGCGACCTGCGTGCGGCTTTCTTTGTTATCAATCCTTTCAGAAAGCGTTACCTGCATTGATGCCTTCAGTTTATCCTCGGCTATTGCCGAAATAACAGGGCGGGCAACCTTGTCCATATATGCCAGCCACAGCTTCCTGTCGGGAACAGTTTTTTTTGATTGTGCATCGGAAATTGATATGCCGAACACACATACTAACATTGCCAGTAAAAAGGTTTTTTTCATTTTATTAAATTGATTTTCAAAGGCAATGAAACTATCATGTGCAGCAGCGTTGTTTATTGTATTTCGCAATGCTGCACATGATGGGTTATTAATCAATTAGCCTTAAAATGTAACTGTATGAATATTTTTTGTCCAACAAGCGGTATTGAGTATGGGGTAATGCGCCCCAGCTGTTATCGCCACCCAGGCCGCGTTGTTTTAAATCAATGTTTAAAATTACTTCATTTCTTGGTTTTATGTCTGTTGGATGCTGCTGTTTTTTTGTCGAACCCGGATCTATGTCTTCGGTAGCATAATTTAATGCACTGAAGCAGATTGGCTGCAAGCCTTCTACCTGTAGGCCTTTGCCTTCGCCATTGGTTAGGCTTAACCAGCGAACATCGGTTTTATAGCCACTTTCCTGCGGGCGGATATATTGGTAAAACTGGTTTTTCACATCATCCTTGTATAAACCAATAAATGATGCTGTGTTTCTATCGCTATAATTTTCCCAAGGGCCACGGCCGTAATAAGTCAGATTGCTGTATTGCGCCGGAAGCTCCATACGCATTCCAAATCGCGGAAGCTCTGGCAGGCTATGCCCATTCATATCTATTGAGGCAGTCACCTTCACTGCTCCATCGTTTCGGATTAAATATTCTACAGAATAGGGTACGTTTATACCGTTCAGCTCATACTCTACTTTTACAGGAACTCCATTTCCGTTTTGTTCGCCAACTACTACATTTTTAACGGTCCGATTCACATGAGCTGTACGCCAGATACCCATGTTATCCTGCATTCCACTACCGAAATCATTATCGATAGGTGCTCTCCAAAAATACGGCTCAGGAAACTGCCTGATAATTCTGTTACCTTCTTTTGAACCATATTTAGTGAAGCGGCCTTGCTTAAGGTCGAATTCTCCACTTAAATTGCCACTGGCAAAAGTTAACTTGTTAGCATCCTTGTTGATGGTTAACTTTTCATCTTTTTTTGGTTGGGCTGCGAAGAAATCGCCGGCAGTTTTAAATTGCTCACGAGCTATTTCATGCCCTGCAGGAATCATTTCGGTAGCCTTTTTAGTATAGGCATACACATTAAGGTAAAGCTCTGTTCCCTCTTGCGACTTGAATTTTGGCAAAGCTAACTTGATATCTTTCTTTTGGTGCGGAGCTAAATCAACCGTAAAAGTGCCCTCTTTTGCAAGCTCTCCATTTTTATACAATACCCATTTGAAACTGTACTGGTTAAGGTTGGTAAAATCAAACAGATTGTAAATATTGATAAGGCCGTTGTTGATGTCTTTAGCTGTGAACAAGATGTTCTGGTAGACTTTTTTCACCTCGTACAAGCCCGGGTCTGGCGTACGGTCTGAGCTTAGAAGTCCATCGGCAACGCCGTTTTCATCATTTTGCAGATAAAATCCGCCTAAATCGCCGCCATAGGCCCAAAAGGTTTTCTTGTTGTCGTCGGTAGTACGCAAGCCCTGGTCAACCCAATCCCAGATAAAACCACCCTGCATGTGTTTGCTACTCATAATGATATCCCAATAGGTTTGGAAATTTCCATTGCTATTGCCCATTGCGTGAGAATATTCGCACATAATATATGGGCGTTGCTGAACGGCGTTGGCATATTTTTTCATCGATCCAATACCCGGATACATTGGGCAAACGATGTCAGTATTGGCATTTTCGCCAGCCTGCTCAAACTGCACAGGGCGAGTGTTATCCTTTTGCTTTACCCATTTATAAGCATCGTAAAACACAGGGCCATTGCCACATTCATTACCTAAGGACCAGATAATTACTGATGCATGGTTTTTATCTCGCTCTACCAGGCGGGTGATTCGATCGAGATGCGCAGGCGCCCATTCAGGTAGATAAGCTGGGTGTTTGGATTTATCAAACCAACCTTGCAGCTCGGCACCCATTCCATGAGTTTCGATATTGGCTTCATCTACCAGGTACAACCCATACTTATCACAGAGTTTATACCACGTCGGGTCATTTGGATAATGGCTTGTACGCACGGCGTTGATGTTAAACTGCTTCATTAAGCCGATGTCTTTCAACATGGTTTCCATTACTGGTACGTGCCCTTCTACATCGTCGTGTTCGTGGCGGTTGACGCCTTTTACATATACCGGAACGCCGTTTACCATTAGCTGGGCATTTTTTATCTCGATTTTTCGGAAGCCGATTTTAGATCCTGAAACACCAAGCGGCTTACCATTTTCATCCTTAATTGTGATGATAAAATCATAAAGCGAAGGAGATTCGGCGCTCCATTTAGCTACCTTCGGAACAATGCCCGAAAAGTTTATGCTTGTGATATCCGAACCTGCTGTTACTCTTTTGTCCTGGCTAAGTACTGTTTTACCTGCCGCATCCAGTACAGCAATCGTAACATTAGCTGTATTTTGAGCAGCACCTGCAAACTTTCTCAAATCGATAGTAGCATTTAATACGCCATTGGTGTACTGGTTATCCAAATCAGCTTTTACAAAGAAATCCCACAGGGTAAGTTTTGGCAGTGAGTAAAGGAACACATCTCTTTCAATACCGCTTAAGCGCCAGAAATCCTGATCTTCCAAATAGCTTCCATCGTGCCATCTGAATACTTGCACAGCCAAAAGGTTCTCGCCTTTTTTAAGGTTCTTGGTGATGTTAAACTCTGCCGGTGATTTGGCAACCTTGCTCATCCCCACTTTTTCGCCATTTACATATACTTCGGCATAGCCGGAGATAGATGCAAAATGTAAAAGTACTTCCCTGCCATCCCAATTTTGTGGGATAGTGAATGTTTTGCGGTACGTGCCAACCGGATTATTTTCGCCTATAAATGGAGGCGTTTTTGGGTGAGGATAAGTTATGTTGGTGTAAATTGGAATACCGAAGCCTTTTACTTCCCAGTTTGAAGGCACTGCCAGATCGCTCCAATGGGAGTCGTTTAAATCTGCGCGATAGAAATCTTTTGTCCGATCGGCATACTTATCTACATAAACAAACTTCCATTTGCCGTTTAAGGATTTGTGCCAGGGCGACTTGCTGTAGTCATCTGCTTTTACATCGTTGGCATTGTCGAACAGCATAAACGTAGCATGCGCCTTTTCTTTATTAAAGTCAAGCAACTGAGGATTTTCCCAATCGTTGTTTTTGCTTTGTGCAAAGATTTGCTGGCTAAGTATTATTAAAACTGCCGAAAGTTTAACTGTGATTCTTTTTCCAATACTCCGTTTCATTTAGCTTATGTGTGCTTATTTTGGTTTTACAAAAGAAGCTGGTTTATATAAATGCGTTGGGGGGAAATTAGCCTTAAAAAGGGGGCAAAATCGGCATTTTATTGATTTACGAAGGGTTTAGACGTAAATGAGGACGCTAAAATGGTTGAAGATTTCAAATCCCGTTGAGCTAAGGAGTACCTTCGAAACCGTGAGTCTGGAGACTCATTTCATACGAGAATCTGTAGAGCGCTCGCTAACTCTACAGACAGAAAATGAGTGTACACATCTTGTGTAGATTCAATTCTTTCTTTTTCTTTTCCATTCGATGAAAAGAAACAAAAATCTTGTGCCTTGCGAGGTGCCTTTTTCGCACATTCCTCTGCGCAAATTCTCTTATCAGCCGCGCGGTGCTGCGCCGGCCTTTCCCTTTCCGCACATCCCGTCGCTTCGGAAAACCCGACAATGCACCTTCCTCATACACAGGCCCGCTGATAAGTGAATTTTATCCAGGCACTTCGCAAGGCACCGCCTCCGAATCAAGGGTTCTGCCTATTTCAAATGCCCTCCTGCAAATCGCCTAAATACAAAAACTTGTGTATGCACAGTAGCCCAAAGGGAGACAGTGCATGCACTCTTGGAAACTGGCAGTTTACAATCGAACTAAGTTTCCTTATTTTTTATCCAGATAACGATACATTTCGGATGAAGCCAACAAGAAAGCTCCAACACCGAAGTTAGCTGTGGAATTTTGGTTAACAACCTGTCCAGGAATTGCCCTTTCGCCTATTGGCTGAACGTAACCAACCTTTCCATCTGCCTGCAAAGCAGTTTTTGTAAGGTAGTTCCAGCTTTTTATTACCACCGGCAGGTATTCCTTTTCACTTAAGTATCCATTATTAATGCCCCAAAGCATACCATAGGTAAAAAATGCTGTACCGCTTGTTTCAGGGCCTGGTGCGTGTTGAGGGTCTAACATGCTTCTGGTCCAGTAGCCTTCTGGCTGTTGTGAACTTTTAATGGCTTTTGCCAATTTTTTGTACTTGGTAATATATTCATCGCGGTGAGCATCGTCTTTTGGCAGGTCTGCCAGTACTTTTGCTAATCCGGCAAATATCCAGCCGTCTCCGCGTGCCCAAAAATCTTTCTTTCCATTAGTGCTTTTATGCTTAGGGTAGATGTATTTCGCATCGCGGTAGTACAGGCCAGTTTCTTCATCGTACATGATGCTGTTGGCATAGGTGAAGTACTCATGGAGTTTTTCCAGGTATTGTTTATTCCCGGTAATTTTATGAAGCTTCGTCATTACGGGCATCACCATATAAAGCCCATCAACCCACCACCAATAATCATTGCGCGAAGTACTCATTTCATATTCCATTACTTCTCTGGCGCGCGCTATCTTCCTTTCATCTTTATCAAGAGTGTATAAGTCGGCATAAGTTTGAAAACAGATCTGCCAGTCGCCGAAAAGTACATAATCATCGGTCTCTCCGTACTTATATTTCCATTCTGCTTTATTGGTTGACTTTGCTCCCATCCACTGATTTTTTTCAGCCCAAGCTTCTGAATACTTTCTGAAAGCTTCGTTTTTGGTAACGAAATAAGCTTCCATATTGCCCGTGTGATAAGCTGCATTGTCCCAAAATGCGTTCCCAGGATCAGGGTGATTGGACTGCCAGTAATTATTTACTTTGTTGATGGTTTCCAAAACATCTGCCTTAGAGCTTGTGATGCCTTTTTGGGATGATTTTTGAACCGAGCATGCTCCAAAAACAAGAGAAGCTGCTGCGATGATAAATACTAAGTGTTTGTGTATGTTCATTGTATTAAGTTCATTAAAAATTTGGCTTCCATTCTAAAACCTGAACCATTTGTGCGGGTATGTTAGCTTTACCTTCGCCATCTACCTGTTTCACATTTTGTATAAAAAGGTTCAATTTCCCTGTGTCTTTCCACCATTCGGTGTCAAAAGTTGGTTCCCAAGATCCTACTTCGCTTTGCGTTAAATCAGAAACTTTCCATTTTGACTTCTTTAGGTTTTTAAGTTCTACTACCGAAACTTTACTGCCCCGCTCTTCATCCCTGAAAATCATTAGTCCTTTAGGTTTTGAAGCTGAGATCTGCATCATTACCTGTGGACGGGAGATCGGGATCCGCTTTGTGCCTGCTCCACTTAAGGAAAAAGCTGTGGTGCGGAAATTTAAAGCCTTGGTATTCCAGCTTTTGCCATCGTGGTAAATGATGTGATATTGCGGAATTTTTGAATCGGCATCGCGCCAGTAAGTAGCGATATAAGGGTTACCAGCCTTATCTGCCGACATGGAGGTTTGATTGATCAACTCGCTTTTCTGGGGGATTCTGCAGGCGTACTCTGCCGTTGCTGCCGTTATTGGCAATGCGTACTTTTCGCCGGTTGATTTTTGCCAGGTTAAGCCGCCATCTTTAGAGCAGGCATAAGCCATGTCATGGTTTGAAGCAACATCGGGGCTTTCGCGCCAAACCCAGGAAACATGGATAGTGCCTTTATGATCTAAAAAAGCCTGCCAGTAAGCATTTCTTTGCCCTTCGCCGCTTATTAAATTGTTTTGCAACCTTGCCCACTTTTGAGTTTTGGTATCGTATTTATTGATTATCAAATCCCCACGCCCGGATCCTCCATCCCGATAGAAGAATAAGAGATTTCCATCGGGTATTTTATAAAATTCGGGATATGACACGGATTTTTCTTCAGAACCCAGCATTGCTTGCTTTTCGCTGAGTTTAAGAGAGCCTGGAGCTACCCCTTTAGCGTATCTGAGGCTGTTATTGTGGTGATCCCAGGAAATGTGAAGGTAGCCATCGCCGTCTACAATAATGCTGATATCGTTATGTGCATCAGCAGTGTTTCCCTGATAGGGCGTTTGTTTCAGCTCCCAATTATCTGTGCCTTGCTTTCTCTTGCCAAGCACAACAAACCTGTTTTGATTATAATAGGCAATAAACTGGGTATCCCGCCAGGTGAATAACGAGTTTTTTCGAAAAACCACTGTATTAACTGAATTGCTTGCCCAGCCTTCGCCTACGTTTACTATTCTGGCTGCAGAGTTTTTTTGAGCATCAGCTGTTACGATGTTTATGAAAAATAATGTAAATAAGACTAAAAATGTGCGCATTCTATGAGTACTAGCTGTTAGCATAGGCAAGTATTAAAGTATCAATTAGGCTTGCAATATAGCCAGAGCCGGTTAGCGTTGTTTATAATTTCGTCCAAATATAGTACGATTGCTTTATATCCGCAGCTATGAGCTCTCTATTAATAAACGCCTTGAATTGCTGTTTTTGGATAAGTTCCGAGCGCAAGATGAGTAAATTCAGTCCAATAAATGAGGGGTAAAACCGCACAAATAGCGTGGCATATAAGTCAAAAAGACGCCTGCAATAGCTGAAACGCCCTTTTTTACTTGCTTTAGTGTTGGTTGCTTTAGTTGGTGGTTACAGCTATTTGTTTAATTACAACATCAAGCTCGTGCACGCTTTCTTTTAACATGTTCGTAATTTCTTTACTGTTTACATCTTCTTCGTTTAACAATTCAACCAATCCAAGAATATTTGCCAGCGGCTTTCTTACTAAATGTGAGTTTGAAAATGCAATCTGTGCCAGTTTAGACTCCTTCTCCTTCAGGTCCTGAATATTAGTTAGTGAGCCTGCTACATGGACTGGATTATTATTTTCGTCCCTGACTATGTGAACTTTGGCATTAACATAGTGGGAAGTGCCATGGACATCCAAGAAGCGAAAGATCATTTGCCAAAAATCAAGGCTCTCTTCCAAACTCTTAAAAAGGCTGTTGATTACAGTATCGCGGTCCTCTGGGTGGATTCTCTGTTTAAACCATTCTCTATCTGTAATAGTGTTGGATTTATACCCATACTGCAAATAGAGGTTTTTGTTGAAGTGGACAATTTCGCTGTTAACATCGGCTTCCCAAAGTACCTCCTGGCTACTTGTTTTTATCAGCTCAGCTTTCTCAATAGCCTTGTTAAGCTGGAGCTCTTTTAGTAATTCCTCTGTAATATCCTCAAAGTAAACGGCTATGCCCTCGTCACTTGGGTGTACATTTACCCGGAACCATTTAGACATCGGTTCATAATATTCTTCGAAAGAACATGGGCGCTTGGTTTCGAAGCATTTGCTATACAGTTCAGCAAACCTGGATTCGCGGGCCTGCGGAAAGAGATCCCATAGGTTTTTACCTAGTACCTCCTGTTTGCTAAGCCCTATAATTTCTTCTGCTTTATGGTTCCAATAGGTAACATTCCAGGAGCTATTGCATGTAAAAAAGCCTTCATTAATGGTTTCTACAGTTTGTTGAAGCCTTAATTCTGTGCGCATCAATTGATTTTCAATGCTCCTTAGAGAACTGAGGTCTTTAGTAGCTGTGACCATTCTGAGTAACTGTCCGGAGGAGTTAAACAAGCAGTATGATTGAGCAACAACATCTTTATATTCGCCATTTGCGCATCTCAAACGGCATTCAATCTCCCATTGCGAAGCTTGTTTTAATAAAATAGCTTCAAATGCCTTTTGAGTACGCGGCAGATCTTCGGGATGAACTATATCTTCCCACCAGGCTTCTGGCCTTGTTATTACCTTCTTAGGATATCCCAGGACATTAAAAACGCTATCGTTAAACTCCATTTCATTTTTGTGGACATCCCAGTCGCAAATTATGTCGTTGGTTGCTTTGTTTACTAGTTTGTATCTTTCGTAAAGCCTGAAAAATTCCTTTTCGTTATTTTTTTCTTCTGTAATATCCTGTACTGTGCCTAATATTTTATAGGCGAGGCCATTTTTCCGTTCCAGTTTTCCATACTGTTTCAAATAAAGCGTATGCCCGCTTTCTGTGATGAAAGAATGTGTAAACTCGAGGCGCCCTCCTTTCTTCCCTAGCCGATCCCATACGGCCCTGAATTCTTCCTGCTCTTCTGCAGAGAGCATTTCGATAAACAGCCGCAAGTTTATTTCGCGGCTGGCATCGAGGCCCAACAGGCTATAAATCTCTGGCGAGCATTTGAGGCTTTCGGTTTCGATATGGTATTCCCAATACGCAACCTTGGCCAGTTTTTGAGTTAAAAGAAGCGCTTTTCTTTGCCTTGAAAGGATTTGGTTTAGTCTCTTTTCGCTTATATACAGACTCCTTATCTCATCCTGCTGGCGGCTGATTTCTATACGGCTTTCAATAATTTCATAAAGAGCTTTAACGCGTGTTAATAGCAACGAAGGGTCGATAGGCTTTGTGATATAATCTATTGCACCATGCCGGTATCCTTTAAGTATAAAGTTGGCATCGGTATAATTTGCAGAAAGAAAAATTATGGCAGTGTGCTTTGCCTTACTGTAGCCCGAAATAATTTCGGCTACTTCAAACCCATCCATGCCAGGCATTTGCACGTCCAGCAAGATTAAGGTATAGTTTGTTTTTAAGACTTTCTTTAAGGCTTTTTCGCCTGATGAAGCTGTATCAACTTTAAACTTATTATGTTCAAGAACACTTTTTAGAGAGTAGAGATTTTCTGGTATATCGTCGACAATTAAAATCATATAGGTAATTATGATGTTAGGTATCGAGCGCTAATTGAGAGTATCCTATAAATATAAAAAATTTACTGCTAACTGATTAATAAAAACAAAATTATTACACTATCTCCTCTTATTAGAAGGTGCATATTGATGGATTCCCACAGAGGGCCTTTGGCTGTAAATTACCTTGTTACCAAAAAAATCTTTAAGCTCTGCGCCCTGAATCAGCCTGCCCGAATTGTGTAGAGGCGACTTGTCTGATAGCCTAAATTGCTCTGCAGCTTTTAAGCCCGTTAAGCCCAAGCCGGGAGTGCCAAGAAAAAGTGGATCGGCTGTTATAGCAAACAAATCTTGCGGCCGGTTAAGATGGTTTCCATAATACACGTTGTTTTCAAACAAGGTGCGGCTGCCTAAGCTAAGATTATAGTTTACCGGTGTGTTTACGTAAAAAATATTGTTACTAAAAACGGTGCTATCAGCTAAGCCATTCCAATCGCTGATATCTATTAATGTACTATCTATCACAGGCTGCTTTGGAAACAGATACACGATGTTATTATAGATTTTTGAGTTTTTCACCGGGCCGGCAATATGAAATACTGGTGAAAAGCCAGCATGTTTTCCCTTTACCCTCAAGCCATCATTGACACTTAAATTGTAGCGAACCACAGTGCCGGTATTGCCCAAGCTCGACGGCATTTTTGCCCCCCCATCGTTACAGAGTAATAAAAAGCCGCCCTCATTATCATGACTGTAATTATATTGAATAAGTGTGTTGCGGCAGTTCCAGTCAGAATCGAAGCCTTGTGCATCCCAAGGAGCCTTATGGCCACTTACTTCGTTGTATTGAATGATGGTA
>Ga0307412_10002069_pt1 | contig 11133 bp, 9 predicted proteins | sample DK1Cmetagenome_3_FD_203823 | JGI IMG/M metagenome (GOLD analysis project Ga0307412, IMG submission 203823) | Maize rhizosphere microbial communities from greenhouse at UC Davis, California, United States - DK15-C-1 | ecosystem: Host-associated > Plants > Roots > Rhizosphere > Soil | place: USA...
TTTTTCATTTGAGAATTCAGGATAAGTCCAGGTATGCTTCAATTTCTGATTAGGAATAATTTCTAAAATTTCTGCCTGATGGTGAAATTTTTTCTCGTCTCCGGGTTCATAGAAATTAAATATTTTCCCAACTTCCAATTCAAAATCTGAGATATCAAAATACCATGATTGCATTTCGTTTTTGTCGGTTAATGCTTTCCAGACTTGTTCGACGGGTACATTTACTTTGTATTCTACGATGATTGGATTGCTCATATTTTTATTTTAATTGGTTTAATGAAAATATTTAACCGCAAAAATCACAAAAGATTTAATGGGACTTTAATTAAATTAATTCTAAAAATTTCAAAAGCTTACAAAATGAAATCTAAGACTTCAAAACTAATACTTTCTTTTTACAATTTTATTTTAAACTAAATTGCAAAACATCAAAATCTTTGTGATTAATTAAAACCTATCCATGTGAAAAACCAGTGATTTTTGCTTCATCAAAATCGAGCTGCATTTCAATGGTTCTCATGACATGATCGTCAAAAATTTTCTCGCGTTTCATCCGGTGAAGCTCGTTTCTCTGTGCTTGAATAATCTGTCTCATTACATCTTTATTTTCGCTCATTGCCGTTACATAATCCCCTGTGGAAGCCATGCATTGTGCTTTATCCGCCATCATCATCATTTCATTTTCAAGCTTATGTTTCTGGTGCTGAACAAGGCTGTTTTTTTCTGCTAAATCTGAAAAATCGTTTTCCAGCTTTTGCAATGCTGTTTCTTTTAATTTCCTCATCAAAATTACTTCCTGTTTTTCTTCGGGAAGCTCACTTCCTGCGTCATTTATTTTTAAAAATTTTAAAATTGGTGTTAATAATAAACCTTGACCAACCAAAGTGATTAATATTATAACGAAAGTTACGAATAAAATGATATTCCGGTGCGGAAATGCTTCTCCGTTCGGTAAAAATGCAGGAATTGACAAAGCTGCGGCCAAAGAAACCACGCCTCTCATGGCTGCAAAACTGATGATAAACGGTTCGCGCCAATCGGGTTTCGGAACTTTCATTCGTAATTCTTTGGAGCATAATCTCGGGAAATAGAGTAAGGCATAACTATATAAAATTCTCGTACCAATAATCGCTCCTCCAATCACGATACTGTAGAAAATTCCTTCGGAAATGGTGTATTCTTTCATGGCCGCAACAACAATTGGAAGCTCTAATCCTATTAAAATAAAAATAATGGTATTCATTAAAAATATCAGAACACTCCAGACGTTTCCGGATTGAATTCTTGAAGTATGGCTTAAATAACAATGTGAATTATAAGACATTAACAAACCTCCCGCAACCACCGCCAATACACCTGAAAAGTGAAAATGCTCTGCGGCAACATACATCACATAAGGAACAATCAATGTAATAATTGTATCAATATTTGAATTTGACGGAATAATTTTCAGTAATGTTCCAAACAAAAGTCCAGCTCCGACACCCATTGCAATTCCTCCAATTGCCATTGAGAAAAAGTCTTTCACAGCCTCACCGAAAATAAATTGACCGGAAATGACAGCTGCCAAGGCAAATTTAAACACAATTAAACTCGATGCATCGTTAATCAGACTTTCTCCTTCCAAAATCGTTGTGATTTTTTTTGGAATTTTCATGTGCTTTAAAACCGATGTTGCCGCTACGGCATCCGGTGGAGAATTTACACCTCCCAACAAAAACCCCATTGCCACCGTAAGTCCCGGAATGATGGATGAAGAAAGGTATGCAACGACAATTGAGGTTAAAAATACCAATCCAAACGCCATTGAAAATATCTGTTTTCTCCATTTATGAAAATCCTGCCATGAGGTGAACCAAGCCGCTTCAAACAGAATCGGGGGAAGGAAAATTAAAAAGACCAGGTCGGGTTCTATCTCAATATGTGGCATCCCGGGGATTAAACTTATTAAAAGCCCTGCAATCACCAGGAAAATCGGATAGGCAACTTTTAACTTTTGCCCTATCATTACTAGTATCATCACAGACAATAACACCGCGATTGATATTATGACATAATTGTGAATCATTTATTTATAATTTTTATTAATATTAATTTCTTAAAGAACAATATTATTCTTAGCGGTAATTGCAGGAGGAAGATCCGTTTCGTCCAGCATATCTCTCATATCAATTTCAATAGTCCGGCTGATCTGTGTGATCGGAACATCATTCGGGCTGCCTTCGAAGGGGTTTACTGAGGCCTCTCCTACACTATCCAACGTATAAAAACACCAGGTCACCAGCAAAGAAAACGGAATATTGAACCATAAAGAAATACCTTCTACAATAGTTCCTTCTCCTAGTTTGTCAAATTCTTTCAATAAACCAAAAGGCACAAAAAAGATGAATAAAAGCAATAAATAAGTCGTAATTGAAGAAAAATTTCTTGGATAGGGAAAGTTTTTAATTCTTTCGGCTTTTCCCTGATTATCTGTAAATTTTACTAATTGCTGATTGATCTGTGTCCATTGGAAATCGTTGATTTCTCCATTTTTGTAAATTTCTGATAATGATTTACTTTGGCTCGCCATCAATTGCGTTGCCCTGTTTTTTTTACTTACAATATATTGAAGCTCATCGTCTGAAAGATAATTTTTCAGTTCGTCCTCAACTTTTGTAAGCCTTTCCAGAATATCGTATTTTTTTGAATATTCATCGAACTGCGCCGTTGACATATTTTCCCACATTCTTGGTTCACGAAGCTGAAAACGAAGAGCCGTAAGCCATGCATAATGACGCAGGAACATTTCTTTTACTTTTTCAGGATTTTTTGCAGAAAGAGAATCTCTGAGAATATACCCGAAACTTCGGCTGTCATTGATAATTGCTCCATAAATCTGCCTTGCTTCCCAAAGCCTGCTGTAGCTTGCATTATTTTTGAATCCGACAATAAAAGCAACCGCCGTTCCCATAATGGCAATCGGCTGCCAGGGAAATGAAAGGAATTTCCATCCGCAATAATATAAAATTGTTGGAATTGCCGATAAAACCGCCAGACAATAAATGCTTCTTCTTGTCCAGATTATGAATTCTACTGCTCCGAATTTTTTCCCTGAATGCATGTTATTAGTTTTTAATTATTTTAAACTTAATTTTTTGTGAACGGTATATTGTTGTAAAAACCGATCTGAATCTGTCCCCTATTTTTATTTTCCTGAATCTGGTTCATATAACCCGCTTCAATTCTCATATTTTTATTGATCACATATCCCAAAGCTCCGTAGACTCTGTTCCTGTCAAAAACCGGACTGTCAAAATGCAGAAAGATCTCGTTGTAGACTGAGCCGTAGAAGGTCTTAGGAAGCATTTCTTTGTTATTAATTGGGATATTAAATCCTAAAAGATAACGAAATCTCATTCTGAAATCATCTTCCAAAAAGCGTTCTTCCAATCTGTAACGGTGCTGAATATTAAAACGACCGAACTTCTGTTTTGTGATATATTGTTGAAAAACTCGGTGTTCAATATTTTCAGTTTTTTCTCCATTAATATAAGGTTTGCTTAAAATAAATCCGTATCCCAACAAGATATTGTTATTATTTTCCGTTAAATCATAGCCGATTCCGGTACGGATCAGTAGTTGTTCCAGATCCCCGATTGCATCAAAATTCCGGTACTGGATTTCATTGTGCAAGTTGAGTTTTTTGCTAATTTTATTGTTTCCAAAGTACATATACCAGGCTCCCAAATCATTTTTCTGGGCATACGATAAAGTTGCTCCTAATGTGAAAATACTCAAAGCCAGCGTTTTTAGAATTTTCATTTTATAGTAAATTTATTATTAAAATCTATTAAATATTTAAATTCAATATTAATTATCAATAATAAGGAAAATATTTTTTTTATGAAAGTTTTTTAAGCTTTAGGCTATAGGCAATAAGCTTTAAGCATTAACCTTAAATTTTAGTAACAAAAAAAACCGACAGAAATTCTGCCGGCTTATTTTTAATTATATCTCAATAAATGATTACGGGTGTTGCTGCATTTTTGCAGGATCATCATAATTTACCATCCAGTTGATCCCGAATTTATCGGCAAACATCCCGAAATATGCACCCCAGAACGTATCTGCCATTGGCATCGTTACCATTCCGCCTGCAGAAAGCCCGTTGAATAATTTATCTGCTTCTTCTTTAGATTCTGCGTTAATAGAAATTGAGAAATTGTTTCCCGGTTTGTAGTGAGAAGCCCACTCTCCACCAGTGTCGCTACCCATCAAAATAGTTTCTTTGGAAATGGGAAGAGAAATGTGCATGATTTTGTCCTTGTCTTCTACAGGAGTTTCTTTACCTTCCATCGGAGGCATTTCACCGAAAGTTCCAACATAAGGATATTCCCCGCCAAACACGGATTTATAGAAATCGAATGCTTCTTTACAATTTCCGTTGAATGTCAAATAGACGTTTACTGATGCCATAATTGTATTTTTTTAGTTTTAATTTTAATTTAATTTTGAGGCTAAGGTTAAGATTTAGCTTACTGCCTATAGCCTATTGCTTACAGCTTTTTACTGTTTTTCTGATAAATTTTTCAATCTTGTTAATCCTTCCTGATAGTCTTTTCCAATAGCGTCTTCCAAATTCATGAATAATTTCATTACTGTAAATGGATAAGGAATTGTTGAAGTGAAACCCCAGGTCGCTTTACTGCCATTACCTTCCGGAACTACGGTTACATAAGCATTTGCTTCACTTTTATAAGGCGTTAAAAAAACAATTTCCGTATCAATTCTTTTATTAGGCTGATCTACTTTTTTCACTTCCTGGCAGCCTTTTCCTGCTTCTTCTTTTATACTTTCCCAACAAACTTTTTCTCCGGCCAGACCGGTAGTTCCCGTCCAGTCTTTTTTCATATTCGGGTCAAGATCATTCCATGGACTCCATTGATCCATCGCTTTCAAAGTATTGGTATTTTGCCAGACTTTTTCCACGGGAGCATTGATAGAAATTGATTTTTCATATTTACAGTCTCCTGAAATTAACGCTGCCGCAATTAACCAGAAGATTAAAATTGATGCTAAAACAATGATTGTCCACTTTAAAATTTTCATAATTATTTCTTTAAATTATCTGTGCTGATCAATTAAAATCATATTTCCATCCGGATCTTTCAGATAAATATGTTCCGGGCCGGAAGTTGTCTCATCTGCTTCCTTCTCAATCTCAATACCCTGTTCTTTTAATTTCTTCTGAATATTGCGGACATCATCAAAAGACTCAAGATTTTGTGCATTTTGATCCCATCCCGGATTGAAAGTCAACATATTTCCGTCGAACATCGCCTGAAAAAGACCGATAATGTGATCTCCGTTTTTCATAATCAGATAATTATGTTCCATATTTCCGCCCATTTCGCTGAAACCTAATTTTTCATAAAAATCTTTTGATTTTTGAAGATCCTTTACACTTAAACTGATTGAAAATGCACCTAATCTCATGCTTTGCTCTTATTTAATGCTAATTTATATCCTACCAAAACAAGTCCCCAAACTGCAATTCCCAACACCCAAAACCAAATGGGTGTCGGCAGAACAACCATATTGTAAATCGTTGCCAATAAGAAGAATACACCACAAATAACTGCAGATCTGCTTTTGCCATCGTTTGCAATTTTGGTTGAAATAAAACCGGCTGCCAATGCTCCGACAGCATAAGCCAAAATTACAAAAAGCAGTGCCATAAAAGGTGCTGTGGCTACATATTCCTTGAAAGCTTCCATATCATCGGGCTTGATGCCTGCGGGAAGTGGGTAAAGTTTGTGACCAAGCCATTCTACGGCACCTACGCAGATTGAGCCCGCGACAAGACCGCCGACAACAGCTGAAATTCTCCTTATCATGTTATTAATTTTTAATACGAGTCTTAAAATCTAAGGTTCCGTCATAGCTTTTCCAGTTACCAATTAACTCAATAAACTGACCATCAATTTTTTCCGTGGTTTTGTCCCATTTGAAAGTATAGGTAAACTTGCCTTTAAAAATCCCGGAATGTTTTCCTTTATTTTCTTCAGCCAGTTCGTATTCCCCGAAAACGCGGCCTTTTTTCTTGGCGTCTTTGTATTTGGTGATGACAAATTTTCCTTCGAATTTGGTGTAATTTTTATCTACAAGCGTATATCCGGAAACAAAATACTCCTGATCGTTCTTTTTGTTTTGCTCGGAAATATTGATTTTTAATTTAATTTCCTGATTTCCGTTCCCAATTGTTCCGATGTATGGCTTGCTGTTGTTTAGCCAGACTGTTGAAATATTTGGCATTTGTGCGAAAGTAAAATTTGCCAGGAAAATAAGGAACAATAAAATTTTATTCATATTTGTTTTAATTTAATGTAAAAGTTTAAACTCCGAATTGCGCCAGATGATGGTTTAAATGTTTTGCAAACATATTATTCCATTCCTGTGTTTTCAGCTTCCCGAAAGAAAAAGATTCTTTACCGTCGAAAGCCGAAGCTCCCAACTGTTGGGTTTTCTGGATAAATCCGATCAACCTTTTCTTTTCTTCTTCGAAATCTTTTCTGTCAGCAACGATAAACTGAGGTGCAGTAGGGCCGTTTTGCGGATAAGCCTTATCGCCAACTACTTTGGATTTTACAAAAGTTTTTAAAATAAATTTTGCGATTGATCCTGGTTTTTTATGTTTTTCCGGTTCATAAACCATTTCATAAGATACATTACAGTGCGCCAACATCTGATCAACCGTCATTTTGCCCCACAATCCCTGAGTTTCCGGGGTTAGATTATTTATCCTATCAATGTAATTCTGAGCATCTTTTGCGTCAAAAACGTTTTCCATAGTTTATTTAATTGTTAAAAAACAAATATATTAGTTTTTTCTAATCATTTCCAACCATTTATTAAAAAGAATTTAATCAACTAAATATCAGATTATTATGGATATTATTTTCATTGTAATGATTGTGAATTGTTTAATAATTTATTTTTGAGATTGTGAATTGGAAATTTGTTTTTAATTGATTGCTTCTATTAAATTGGGTTATAGAAAGACAATTGCTCTTCGTTTAAGCTTTCGTGGAATAGTTATCTTATCGACCAGTATTTTAGCCCTGATAGAAACGGTTACCCCGCAACAAGCGAAGGAAAAGCTGGGGCGTGAGGAGTATGAGTGGATAGCAGGAAATAGCTCCTAAAAACAAAAACTCCCCACAAGCCGTGAGGAGTTTTCATTTATATTATATTAATTTATTCCGAAATCTGAACATTCGTTCCTTTCGTGTGGGCATTCATCTGCGGTGCGTAATAGTTTTGCATTGTGGTAATACCGTTTGAGAATTTTCCGGATGCGTTAGCAATATAATCGTATTCAAACACATATTTCCCTTTTGGCATGTGTTGAATATAGAAGTTTGTAGATGCATCTTTGGTGGATTGATAATATCCTAAATTATTTTTCCACTGATAGCCGGAAAGCACATCTACAGGCTCGAATCCCGCCGCTCTCATATCTTTGATGTGAATGAATTCCATTGGTCGGTCGGTGTTCAGAATCATCCTTACGGTTACTTTATCTCCAACTTTCAGTGGAGTTTCAGGTGAGATTTTCTGTAATTCTTCACCGTTCACCGTTTTGATTTTTTTGTACAGTTCTTTCGTGATGGATATATAATTTTCGGAAGATTTTATTTTATCAAGATCTTCGTAATACTGCCAAAATAAGCCACCCTGAACGATTCCGGCACCTGGTTTTGTAACGGTAACTGTTGCTAAACTTTTATCTAAAACATCAGTTTTTACAGCAGATTTTACGTAACCCGTTGCCTGAGTCTGCGGCTGCAGCTGTTTTCCGCCCCAGATGATTGTCGCCTTGTCACTTTCTGCAGTTGTCCAGGATTTTCCTGAATTTAAAATGGTGAAAATCACTTCCGATGTTCCTCTTGAACTTCCCCATGAATTGACTTCTTTTTGAGTAATTAACCAAATTTTCATTTCTTCAATGAATTTCTGATCGTTTGATTTTAATATATTGAAAGCCTCCAAAGCTCCCGCCTGATTCACGACTTTTGAACTGAACCAGCCCCAATCGTCAAGGTTTTGTTTCCAGTAAACGCCTTGGGTTTTTGTATCTGTTGAGGTTTCTTTTAAGTAATTCATTAATTTGTCCGAAACATCTTTCAAGCCATAATTGTTCATCAGCAAAGCCGCACGATGTAATCCGAAGAATGTAAAATCGGTAAGTTTTGCCGTTTTTGCCTTCTGTTTTACCAGAGTTTTCAGCGTTGAGCCTTTTCCTTTCAGAGGATATTCTTTTTCCCAGTAATTTCTTGTGTCAAGATAATCCAGCGTCCAGTTGGTCCAGACATTTTCTCTTTTTACATCATAATATTTGTCGATTTCATTGTCGACATACTGGATTAATTTTTTCACTAATTCTTTTTGTTCGGAACTTTGATAATCTTTTACATTGTCTTTTAACCAAGAATTGATTTTTCCTAAGTTTTTAAGAATATATAAGGACGTTCCGTAAGAGCTTGGATAGCCGGAATACCACGAGAATCCACCGTCCGGATTTTGCAGCTTTTTGAAATCATCCCAATCCTGATTGATGGAATTTTTCATTGTATTGACATCAAATAGCAGTGCTAGTTTCGCCATTTGCTCCTCCTCATTTTTACTTTCCAGAACCCAAGGCGTTTCTTCGAGTAATAATTGCTTTAATTCCTGATTTTTTTCAAGATTTGAGTTTAATAATCCTTTATTTTGATATTCTTCGAAAACGGTTTTCATTTTTGGATTAGCTTTAAAAATTTCAGAAGCTAAAACATCGGCAAACCATTTATTGAAGATAACATCAGCAGAATTATTCTGATCATTTTTCAAGCTTGGAAGCGCAAACATAATCTCCCAAATTGGGTTCGTTGTTAATTCTAATGTGTTTGAAACATTTGAAATTGTCGTTGAATTGGTATTTTTAAGATTATCCAAAACAAAAGTTTTCGTTTCGCCTTCTTTCACGAAAACAGGAACGGCATCCGTTACCAACATTCTGTTTGGAAGCACTGCAACCGCCTGTTGTTCACCATCTGAATAGTTCCCGGCCTTGGCAACAACTTTTAAAATTATGGATGAAACATTATTAGGAACTTTTATTTTCCAGGTTACCACCGAATTTCCGTTTTCATTTAAATTAAAATTCTGAGTGCTTGTATTTAAACCAAATTTAGATGAAATATCCTCATTGGTAAAAGCATCCAATATTTGTAAGCTTGCTGAACCGTTTAATTTTTTATCCGTTAAATTTGATAGTTTCGATTGAAGATTCAGCTCGTCACCTTCTCTTAAAAATCTCGGATAATTGGGTGTTACGGAAAATTCTTTCTGCGTTACCACTTCTTTTTCCAATGTAGCTGCTCTTGCGTCTTTTGTGTGGGCAAGGAACATTAATTTCCATTTTGTCAAAGCTTCCGGAGAAGTGAATTCGAAGTTTACATTTCCTTCAGCATCGGTTTTTAAATCGGGATAAAAGAATGCGGTTTCATTGAGATTCTGACGGACAGGGACTTTTTCTAATGATTGATCTCTTTCGTCATCGACATCAACTATATTTGCTGCTGTTACTGCTGATACTTTTTTTGTTTTATACCCAATCATTACAACTTCTTCTGCAGCCTGATCCTGATCAGCCATGGCCATAGGTGCAGGAGCAGCATTCTCGGTACGTGCACCACGAATTTTGACTCCAGCAACCGCTCCCTGTAGTACACTTAAACCATTTCCATCAAACCAGTTGAAATTTGGAACTTGAACATAATTTCCATTAAAATATTTTACTCTTTTCTGGTAATATTTAGATAAAAGATTTTGCCTTACATCGTAGGAAGTCACTAAAGAATATGGAACATATAAGTTTTGCCAATCAAAATTATTCACCGCAAACTGATTCAGAGACATATCATACATATTCGCCAAAACCTCCGCATTAATTTTTTCTTTTTCATTTCCTAAAACTTTTACAGACCATTTTTCCTTAGAATTAGGTTCAAGTTTATCTCTGAAAGTAACGGTTTCAATTTTTAAAGGTTGTTCCGTATTTTTAATTTTTAAATTAACAGTTTTTGTTTGAATATCATTATAGGCAACCAGTTGAAACTGAATATTTAAAGTAGTAACAGCTTTCTCCTTCGGAATATCAACACTGTATTCCAAGACTCCATTTTTAAACTTATGAACTTCAGAAATTGTTTTTCCTGAACCGTCCTGAACAAAAACACTCACCAACGCATCAGGAATTGCGGAATAAACATATATTTTCGCTTTTTCACCTCTTGAAAACTCATTTTTAGGTTCTAAAACCGTAAGGAAAGTTTTCTGATCCGGCTGTAGTGATTTTTTATCCCAAACACTGAAATTTTGAGTGGTTTTTATGGTGTCTTTTCCTTCAATATTATATAATTCAAGTTGATAATCACCGGCAGATAATTTACCTAAATCAAGACTTTCAGACTGTTCTGTTTTTGATGAAATTACTGTAGATTTCCAATTTTTGGTTTCATCATTTTTATCATAAAAATCGTGCGGGAATTTTTTAACAAATTCTTCTTTTGAAAGTGCAGGCAAATCCTGAACGACCGATTTAAAATTATTTCTTAAAATCCTGTTCGGCGCTTCCAGTTTTGAAAGTTTTGCCTGATAAGATTTTTTAAGATTTTGTTCGTTATAATTTTTAGTTTCAACCTTCAGTTTTATATTTTCATCGGAAAAAACATTACTAATTTCATCAGCCTTTATATAATGCGTCACAGAGGCCACTTTGAGCTGGGTTTCCGCAGATTGTGCTTCACCATTGATGTCTGTAACGGAAGCTTTGATTTCATAATTATCAATCTGAATCCCTTCAAGTTTCTCATCCTTTTTAAGGTCTAAACGGATAACAAATTCTCCCTTTTCATTCGTCTGAGCTTCCCCTAAAATTGAATTTTCATTATCATCCTGCTGCGGATACCACCAGAAATATTTCCATCTGATATTATGTTTTTTGATTTCATAATTCACTTTGGTATTGCTCAATGCAACCCCGGAAAACATCATTGCTTTTCCTTTCAGCTCAATGGTTTGTCCGTATTTATATTCATCTTTTAC
>Ga0307412_10002071_pt1 | contig 11131 bp, 8 predicted proteins | sample DK1Cmetagenome_3_FD_203823 | JGI IMG/M metagenome (GOLD analysis project Ga0307412, IMG submission 203823) | Maize rhizosphere microbial communities from greenhouse at UC Davis, California, United States - DK15-C-1 | ecosystem: Host-associated > Plants > Roots > Rhizosphere > Soil | place: USA...
ATGATTTTTTCGGGGTTTTCGGTTTCGCCGGCGGCGGTGCCGACGAGTTCGATGGAGGCGTAGGCGAACAGGACGCCTTGCATGAGGATGATCATGGGCAGCAGGCCGTTGGGGAAGATGCCGCCGTTGTCGGTGATGAGGCTGATGCCGACCTGCTGGCCGTCGACGGGGGTGCCGAAGATGACGAAGTAGGTGCCCACGATGAGGAAGATGACCAGGGCTGCGACTTTGATCAGGGCGAACCAGAATTCCATTTCGCCGAAGACCTTGACCGAGACGAGGTTCAGGGCGAGGACGACGACGAGGGCGATCAAAGCCCAGGCCCATTGCGGGACGGCTGCCATCCAGGGGATGTAGTTGCCGAAGAAGTTCATGTAGAGGGCCGCGGCGGTGATGTCCACGATGGTGGTGGTGGCCCAGTTGATCCAGTAGAACCAGCCGGAGACGAAGGCTGCCTTTTCGCCGAAGAATTCGCGGGCGTAGGAGACGAAGGAGCCCGAGGAGGGCCGGTGCAGGACCAGCTCGCCCAGGGCGCGCAGGATCAGGAACGCGAAGAACCCGCACACGGCGTACGCGATGACCAGGGACGGGCCCGCGGCGTTGAGCCGGCCGCCGGCGCCCAGGAACAGGCCGGTCCCGATCGCACCGCCGATCGCGATCATCTGGATCTGCCGCGGCTTCAAATTCTTGTGGTAACCCTTATCCTCCGCATGCAGGGCACTCTCGGAGGCATGCGCATGCCCACCGTCTATCTCGTGTGCTGCAACCTCGTCATTGGGGTTGTTGGGCATGGGTGATCCTTTCGATCCGGGGAAGATCTAACTGGGGTGGGAGACTAAGTTGGGGGGCCGGGCCTAGAAGACGGACCAGCCGGTGAGGTCGGACAGTTCGGCGAGGGCGGCAGTGCCGGCCAGCGAGTTGCCTTTGGCGTCCAGGCGCGGGCTCCAGACGCAGATGGTGCATTCGCCTGGAACGATCACCAGGATTCCGCCGCCCACCCCGCTTTTGCCCGGAAGGCCCACGCGGTAGGCGAACTCGCCGGCGGCGTCGTACATCCCGCAGGTCAGCATGATGGAACCGATCCGCTTGGCTTCGCTGGGGGACAGGACCGGTCCCCGGGCGCCCTGGCCGTCCCGGGCCAGGAAGAGCCCGGCTGTGGCGAGTTCAACGCACGACATCATGATCGAACACTGGCGGACATAGCTTTCCACCACCGCTTCGGCGGGCCGCCGGAGATTACCGAAGTCCTTCAGGAAATGGGCCAGTGCCAGGTTGCGGCTGCTGCGGGCCAGCTCGCTGGCGGCCGCGGCCTCGTCGATGAAGGGCCCGGGCAAGGTGTCCTCGGCCCCGCGCCCCGCCTGTTCGGTGACGAACCGCAGAAGCTGCGTGGCGGCGTCGGGCGCTTCCTCCATCAGGTGGTCCGTGACCACCAGGGCGCCGGCGTTGATGAACGGGTTGCGTGGAATGCCGTGTTCCACCTCCAGCTGCACCAGCGAATTGAAGGACGTTCCGGACGGTTCGCGCAGCACCCGCTGCCAGAGCGCACCGGCCTTGCCGCCCTGCAGTGCCAGGGCCAGCGTGAAGACCTTGGAAATGCTCTGGATGGAAAACGGGACGTGTGCGTCCCCGGAGCTGAAGACTTCCCCGGAGGTGGTGGCCACCGCGATCCCGAACCTGTCGAACGGGATCTCCGCGAGGAACGGAATGTTGCCGGGGACGGATCCCGATTCCCGGCGGGGACGGTGCTTGCCGACGATGTCGTCGAGGAGGCCACCCAAAGGTGGTGCCTGGAGTGTTGCGGTCATTTCCTGCCTGGCAGATCGTGGTGGTTGGCCGCCCACTCCTGGATGTGGAGCAGGGCAACAAGGGAATCGCGGGGGTTGCCGAAGTCCAGGCGGGTGACCCGCGCGGCCTTGCTGACCCGGTAGTAGACGGTGTTCTTGTGGAGGTTCATGCGCTTGGCGCACTCGGCGACGTCGAAAGACGCGTCGAAATACGCGCGCAGGGTCCCGGCGAGCTCGGCATCCTGCTGGAGCAGCGCCGCCAGGCTGCGGTGACGGAAGGGGGACGACGTGAAATTGCGGACCGCCTCGCGGAAGAGGATCTCCTCCTCGAAGTCGTCCACCGTGGCAACGGCACCCGCGTCAGCACTCCCCACGCAGGCCAGCAGGGCTTCCGTTATGCGGGTCGCCGTATGGATGGACAACAGGTCCGGGACCACGGGACCGACGGCGGCAAAGGGGGCAAGGCCGAGGTGCTTGCGGGCATCCCGGACAATGGCCTCGGCCAGGGTGCGAAGCCCCGGCTCCGAGGCGGTGGACTGCAGCCCGGGGATGATGATGGCGGTATCGCCGTTGAACTGCCCGACGACGGCGGAGGCCTTGTACGCGGCGGCGTGGATGGATGCGAGGTTGGCCAGTTCGCCGTGCTTGAGTGCCGCGTCGTCGGCCTGGGAGTCCGCGGCGGACATGCCGAGCAGGACCAGGGCGGCCGGCCGGTCCGCCGGGATCTTCTCGCTGTGGGCGCTGGCCGCGGCTTCAGCCGGACCGGACAGGAGCCGCACGATGCGGTCCTCCCGCATGTGCACGGACTGCTGGTTGCGGTAGCGGATCAGCTCGGCGGAAACCCGCGCGGCGGATCCTGTCAGGATGTTATCGACGTCCGGGCCAAAGCCTTCGCCGGTTTCCTGGAGCCAGATGTAGCCCATGATCCGGTCGCCGGCGAACAGGGTGATGGCCACCCGTTCACGCAGCCCGTCCTGCGGCCTGGCCGGGACGCGAACCGGCAGCCGGGTGCGGTGGAGTTCACGGTAGGCGCCCAGGTCCTTGAGCAGCAGTTCGTATTTCCGCGGACCGCGCCGGGCCAGGATGGAGGCTTTCCGCAGCTCGTCGATGTCGTTGGTGACCGTGGAGTAGGCCAGGACCTTGTTGGCGGCGTCCTCGATGACCACGTGGCTGGAGGTCAGCCGGGCCGTGGTCTGGGCGATGGCAAACAGGTCCTCCTCGAGGAGGGTCAGCACCTCGCTCTGGTAGCTGCGCGGCTGGATCCTGTCCTTCGCAATGGACAGCAGGCGGTCCCAGTCAGCTCCGGGGTCCACCAGGAGCAGCCCGGCGCCGGCAGTGTGCAGGAGTTCCTCCGCCTCGGCAACGTCTTCCCGGTTGCCCTTGATCGCCACAACCGGCGGGGGATTCTGCAGGAGCCGGCGCAGGGCAGGCAGGGCAGAACGGCCGCGCACGCCGATCAGCAGGACAAATGCCCCTGTTGCATCCGCCGTCCCGTCATCGGCGTCCAGGATGAGGAGCCGCTCAATGGCCGAGCGGTCAGGGGCGGGCCGGAGGATGAGGCTGGCGGAACCCAGGGGAAGATCCGAGAGGATGTCGTCCACCGTAACCGCGGCCATGGGTTTCCTTTTGCGTTGATTCCGCCGGACGGCTCTGTCCGGTCACCTCATCGTATCCAGCACAGCGGGCTCCAATTATGGAATACGAACCAAGCCTGCAGTCCCCTTTTTGGATTCCGGTCCATGGAAGGGGCAGCGCCGAAAGTCCCCGCCACGGCGTCCTATTTCGAAAAAGTTGTTCAACAATACCTTGCCAAGATTGTTGAACAACCTGTATCGTCACTGGGGACGATAATTGTGACTCCAGTCACCTAAGGCAATGGATGGAAACCATGGCAGAACCCGGCATCAAACTGAACCTGAGCACTTCCGCCCGGCGCACCGCGCTCCTTGGCGCCATGTTCCTCATGGCCACCAGCGCCATCGGACCGGGCTTCATCACCCAGACCACGGTGTTCACAGCCCAGATCGGGGCCGCATTCGCCTTCGCGATCCTGGCCTCGATCCTGATCGACATCGCAGTCCAAATGAACGTCTGGCGGGTCATCGGCGTCACCGGGCTCCGGGCGCAGGAGCTTGGCAACAAGGTCCTTCCCGGTGTCGGCTGGTTCCTCTCCGGCCTGGTGTTCCTTGGCGGCGTGGTCTTCAACATCGGCAACATCGCCGGTACCGGCCTCGGAGCCAACGCCATGATGGGTGTGGACCCGAAGATCGGCGGCGCCGTCTCCGCGGTTGTCGCCATCCTGATCTTCCTCAGCAAGAAGGCCGGCATGGCGCTGGACCGGATCGTGGTGCTGCTGGGTGCCGTCATGATCCTGCTGATGATCTACGTGGCCATCGTCGCCGCCCCGCCACTGGGAGAGGCGCTGAAGAACACGTTCCTTCCCGAGACGGTGGACTTCCTCATCATCACCACCCTGGTGGGCGGCACCGTGGGCGGCTACATAACCTACGCCGGCGCCCACCGCATGCTCGACTCCGGTGCCACCGGCATCCGGCACGTCAAGGAAATCACCCGCAGCTCCATCCTGGGCATCCTGACCACCGGCCTGATGCGCGTGCTGCTCTTCCTGGCCATCCTCGGCGTCGTCGCCGGCGGAACCGTCCTCAGCAGCAACAACATGGCGGCCGAGGCCTTCGGCGCAGCCGCCGGTGAAATCGGCCTCCGGATGTTCGGCGTGGTCCTCTGGGCGGCCGCCATCACCTCGGTCATCGGCGCAGCCTTCACGTCCGTCTCCTTCATCACCTCCTCCCGCACCCCTGAGCGCAAGCGGAACCTCATCACCGTCGCGTTTATTGCGGGCTGCGCCATCGTGTATATCTTCCTCGGCCAGGCGCCCCAGCAGCTGCTGATCTTCGCAGGCGCCTTCAACGGACTGATCCTGCCGGTGGGCTTTGCGGTCCTGCTCTGGGTGGCCTGGCGCCGCCGCGACCTCATGCACGGCTACGTTTACCCCAAGTGGCTGCTGCTGGTTGGTGCCGCCGCCTGGATCCTCACCGTGTTCCTCGGCTGGACCTCGGTCATGGGGCTGGCGAAGCTGTGGGCATGATGGACCGCTCCAGCATTACCCCCGCCGCGGCGCGCGAAGCGTTCCGCGGCGGTCTGGTGGAACCGACGTCGGGCTGGTCCCGCGGGTACGCGCAGGCGAATGTGCTTGCCATCCCCCGGGAGCACGCCTTCGATTTCCTGCTGTTCGCCCAGCGCAATCCCAAGCCGTGCCCCATCCTGGGCATCCTCGAACCGGGCGAAACCAGCGGTCCGCTGCTGGCCGGCGGTGACATACGAACCGATGTGCCGAAGTATACGGTGTACCGCGACGGGGAGAAGGTGGACGAGCCCACGGACATCACCGGCCACTGGCGTGATGACCTGGTGACGTTCCTGATCGGCTGTTCCTTCACCTTCGAGGCCGCCCTGCAGGACGGCGGCATCGGCATAGCCCACATCGAGCAGGGCGTGAATGTGCCGATGTACCGTACCAACCGCCAGTGCGCCCCCGCCGGCACGATGTCCGGTCCAATGGTGGTCTCGATGCGTCCCGTCCCCGCCTCGCAGGTGGCCGACGCAGTCCGCATCACCTCCCGCTACCCGGCCGTGCACGGTGCGCCAGTCCACGTGGGCAATCCCCACGAACTGGGCATCAGCGATCTTGCCCGGCCGGACTTCGGCGACGCCGTGACCATTCCGGATGGCCATATTCCGGTGTTCTGGGCGTGTGGCGTCACGCCGCAGGCCGCCGTGATGCAGTCCCGGCCCCCGCTGGCCATCGGCCACGCGCCCGGCCACATGCTCATCACCGACGCGAGGGACAGCGACTACCTGGTTCCCTGAACCTGGCGCCTTTGAAGCGGAGAGGGGCTGCACCGGTTGGTGCAGGCCCTCTCCGTTGTAACAGTTGCCGGTCAGTGTCCCGTGCCGGTCAGTGCGTAGTGTCCCGGTCAGTGTCCCGTGCCGGCCAGGTGGCCCAGCAGCTCGGCTTCGGCGGCATCGAGGTAGGCGCGCAGCCCGGCCGCCGCCTCCTCCCGCTCACCCGCGCGGAGCCGTTTCACAAGCTCCACGTTGCGCTCCACGTAGTGGCTGTGGAAGTCGGGGGCGGAGGCCATGGCATGGAAGACCAGCCGCATTTCGGCGAGCACTCGGTCCATCAGCTCCTGCAGCGTGGCGCTCCCTGTCAGGCCCACCACCGCACGGTGCAGGGCCTGGTTGGCATCCGCCATGTCCGTGACGGAGCCGGCGTTCCGGGCCGCCTGGGCGCGCTGGACAATGGCTTCCATCTCGTCCAGCGTCTGCGGAGTGAGCTCACCCCAGAGCACGGCGGCAGGTTCGATGGTCCGGCGGATGCGGTAGATCTCGCGCACCTCCTCCTCGCCCGGCGACGCCACGAAGACGCCCCGGTTGGGGATGTGCGTGACGATCGACTCGCCGGCAAGGATGGTGAACGCCTGCCGCAGGGTATTGCGGGAAACGCCCAGCGAGGCGGACAGTGATTGTTCGGACAGCTTTGACCCGGGGGTCAGCTCGCCGGCAGCGATGCGGCTCCGCAGCACCGACGCGATCCACGCCGTGGTGTGCGCATGTTCTGCCGTGCCGTGTTTTCCGGTGTCCACGTTTTTACCCCCGCTTTCGTCAACATCCGATGTTAGCCGACCGTTCCCAGCACTTCGCCGCGCACGACGACGGCCCCCGGCTCCTGCGCACCGCGGCTGAAGGTGCCGGCACCGGACGCGGCCACCACGGTTTCCATCTTCATCGCCTCCACGACGGCGAGGGGCTGGTCGGCGGCCACCTCGGCACCGTCCTCGGCCAGCCATTTGACCAGGTTGCCGCCCATCGGCGCGGTGACCCGGCCGTCATCGGCGGCGTCTCCGCTGTGGGTGCCGGCACCGGCAGAACCTGCACCGGCCGAAACACCGCCGCCCCCGTTCATCAGGGCGGCATAAACCTGTGCCGGGAGTCCCAGCTGGACGGCCTTCCCGTCGATTTCCACGGTGAGGGTTTCGCGCCGCGCCACGGGCCCGGCAATTCCGCTCTTCAGCGAGGCCGCGAGCCGGCCGGAGAACTCGGACTCAATCCACGTGGTGTAGACGCCCAGCCGGTCCGTCGCCGTGAAGTCCGGGTCCCGCACCACGGCCCGGTGGAACGGGACCACCGTGGGCACGCCTTCGATCCGCAGTTCGTCCAGCGCGGCACGGGCCCGGCGCAGCGCCTGCGCCCGGTCCTCGCCGCGGACGATCAGCTTGGCCATCAGGGAGTCGTATTCGGCCGGGATGACGGAGCCGGAACGGACCCCGGAGTCCACGCGGATGCCGGGGCCGGTGGGTGCTTCGAAGACGTCCACGGGGCCGGGGGAGGGCAGGAATCCTCGGCCGGCGTCTTCTGCGTTCAGCCGGAACTCGATGGCGTGGCCGGTGGGCTGGGGGTCCTCGGTGATGGAGAGCGGCAGGCCTGCGGCGATCCGGAACTGTTCGCGTACCAGGTCGATGCCGGAGGTTTCCTCGGTGACCGGGTGCTCCACCTGCAGCCGGGTGTTGACTTCGAGGAAGGAGATGACGCCGTCGGGTGCCACCAGGTACTCCACGGTGCCCGCCCCGGTGTAGCCGGCTTCCCGGCAGATGGCGCGGGCGGACTCGTGGATGCGGCTGCGCTGGTCCGGCGTGAGGAACGGCGCCGGTGCTTCCTCCACGAGCTTCTGGTTGCGGCGCTGGAGGGAGCAGTCACGGGTGCCCACCACCACCACGTTTCCGTGCGTGTCGGCGATGACCTGGGCCTCGACGTGGCGGGGCCGGTCCAGGAAGCGTTCCACGAAGCATTCGCCGCGGCCGAAGGCTACGGTTGCCTCACGCACCGCGGAGTCGAAGGCGTCGTCGATGTCCTCCATCCGGTAGGCGATCTTCAGCCCGCGGCCACCGCCGCCAAAGGCCGCCTTGATGGCCACCGGAACGCCGTACTGCGCGGCGAACGCCCGCACCTCGTCGGCATTTGCGGCGGGACCGTCCGACCCGGGGACCAGCGGGGCGCCGGCGCGGACGGCAATTTCCCGGGCCGTGACCTTGTTGCCCAGGCTGCGGATGGCTTCCGGTGAGGGGCCCACCCACGTGAGTCCGGCGTCGAGCACCGCCTGCGCAAAGTCGGCGTTCTCGGACAGGAAGCCGTAGCCGGGGTGGACGGCGTCGGCACCGGCGCGGGCTGCCACGGCCAGGAGTTTGCCGATGTTCAGGTAGGTCTCCGCGCTGGCGGACCCCTCCAAGGCGTAGGCCTCGTCGCTGAGGCGCACGTGCAGGGCGTCGGCATCGGGATCCGAGTAGACGGCGACTGACGCCAGGCCTGCATCGGCGCAGGCGCGGGCGATCCGGACGGCGATTTCGCCACGGTTGGCGATCAGGACTTTTTTCATGGCTGCTTCTTTCACAGGCTGTTCGTGGCAGGCGTGGGGGTGGCGGGTTCCGGCTGCTTGAGGGCCGCGGGCCGGAGCGGCTCCATGGTCCCTGGATCCACGGCCTGGAACCGGACGGTGGTGCCGGGCGGGAGCTGCGCCGCCACCGGCAGGTCTTCGGGAACGACGACGGCGATCACGGGGTAACCGCCGGTCACTGGGTGGTCGGCGAGGAAGAGGACGGGAAGGCCCGACGGCGGCACCTGCAGCGAGCCGGCAACCACTCCTTCGCTGGGCAGTTCCTCAGTCCGCGAGCGTTCCAGCGGTGTCCCGCCGGCTGCAGTATCCAGCCGTACGCCGATCCGGTTGGACTCGGCGGTGACCGCCCAGTCCTGCCCGGTCAATGCGGCGAGGGATTCCGGGGTGAACCAGTCGTCGCGGGGACCGGGGGTCACCCGAAGCACCACCGGGGCGCCGGCGGTTCCGCCCTCGCTGAGGGCCGGATGCAGGGTTGGTGGTTCCGGCTGGCCCACCACGCGGCCGCGGTCTGCCGGGCCCACGGGCAGCACGGTTCCGGCGTCCAGCGGAGACGGTCCAATCCCGGACATCAGGTCCGTGGACCGGCTGCCCAGCACGGGGGGAACATCGATGCCGCCCCTGACGGCAAGGTAAGTGCGCAGGCCGGCTTCCGGCGTGCCAAGGTGGAGGCTCTCGCCGTCGTGCAGCGGGAAGGGGGCGTACAGCGGGGCCGGGCGGCTGGCGCTGCCTGACCGGATCTCCGCGTCCGCGGGGGCGCCGGTGAGCGCGGCGGTCAGTTCGCCGCGGGCGCGGACGGACAGTCCGCCCAGGACGGTTTCAAGTACGGCATCACCCGGCGGGTTTCCCACCAGGCGGTTCGCCTGGCGGGCACCGGCGGCGTCGGCAGCGCCCGCGGGGGAGACGCCCAGGTCGCCGAAGCCGGGACGGCCAAGGTCCTGGATGAGGGACTGCGGGCCGGGGGTGATGATCTCCAGGGCGGGAACCCCGGCAGCCTGGACCCCGGCAGGGGTCTCCTGCTGTCCGGCGGGTCCACCCTGTCCGACGGATTCACGCTGTCCGGCGGGTTCCGCGACTGCCACGACTTCCCGCACTGCGACATACCGGACGGTGCTGCCGGGCCGGAGCAAGGCAGGCTGTTCGCGGTCCAGGTCCCACATCCGCGCAGCGGTGCGTCCGATCAGCTGCCAGCCGCCGGGGGAGCGCCGCGGGTACACGGCGGAGAAATTGCCGGCCAGGGCCACGGAACCTGCGGGAACGGCGGTGCGCGGCGAGCTGCGCCGCGGAACATTCAGTGCGTCATGCTGGCCCACCAGGTAGGCGAAGCCGGGGGCGAACCCGCCGAACGCGGCCGTCCACAGCTGCCCGGTGTGCGCGGCGATCACGCCGTCGGCGCCCAGCCCGGTCAGCCGGCCCACTTCGGCGAGGTCGTCGCCGTCGTACACCACCTCGATCCGGACCGGTTCGGCGCTGCCGGCGTTCACCGCGGCCGCGTCCCTGTCCAGCGTGGCGACGGCGGCACGGGCCGCCTGCGCCGAGGCGCGGGAATCGAAGACCGCAAGGACGGTCCGTGCGGCGGCCAGGACATCCACCTGCCCCGGCAAGGGCGTCTCCTGCAGCCGGGCGTGGACGGCCAGGACCGTTTCCAGGGAGTCGAGTTCGAGAAGGAGGGCGCGGGGCCCGGCCCAGCGGATGTGGGGGGAGCTCACACGAAGCTCCGGATTTCCACGCCGGCGGCTTCCAGTTCACGACGCACCGCCGCGGCCATGGAAACGGCGCCGGCGGTGTCGCCGTGCAGGCAGATGCTCTCCGCTTCCGCCTTGATGGCGGACCCGCCGCGGGCAATGATGGTTCCCTCGGTGGCCAGCCGGACCATATTGGCGGCCACGGCGTCCTCGTCGTGGAGGACAGCCCCGGCTTCGCGCCGGGAGACCAGGGTTCCGTCAGGGTTGTAGGCGCGGTCCGCGAAGGCTTCGGCCACGCCCCGGAGGCCAGCGGCCTCGGCACGGGCCAAAGCTACGGAGCCGGGGAGCAGGAGCAGCGGCAGGTCGCCGCCGAACGCCTTGACCGCGTCCACGACGGCCTGGGCATGCGTTTCGTGCGTGACGATGGTGTTGTAGAGGGCACCGTGCGGCTTGACGTACTGGATGCGGCCGCCCGCGGCCGTGGCCAGCGCGCTGAGGGCACCCATCTGGTAGAGGACGTCATCCGCGAGTTCCGTGGCGGAGCAGTCCAGGAAGCGCCGGCCGAAGCCGGCGAGGTCGCGGTAGCCCACGTGCGCGCCGATGACGACGCCGGCCGCAACGGCGTCGCGGCAGGTACGGGCGATTGTGGACGGGTCTCCGGCATGGAAGCCACAGGCGACGTTGGCGCTGGACACCGAGCGGAAGATTGCTGCGTCATCGCCCATGGTCCAGTTGCCGAAGGATTCCCCGACGTCGCTGTTGAGGTCAATGAAGGCCATAGTGATTCTCGTCTCGTTGAAGTGGTCTCTCTAGGATGCACGAGAATCTAGGATTGTTCAACAATCTTGGGGTATTTTTTACCGCGCCCGAGTGCTGCGGAACATGCTCTTCAAGAGCCGTGGCGATAACAGCTTCCAGTACAACGACTGGCTGTACGGCCGCAACCAGCCCGGCGTCCCGGCTGAAACGGGCGCGGGAGTCCCCACCGGGGCCTAAGGGACCTCTGCGCTGAGGAAGGGCGGACAACGGCGGGTGCTTCCCGCCGTCGCCCGCCCTTCCTGTGTTCGGGCCGGAACCTCACGGGCTCAATCAGGTGCAGGCCCGGTGGATTGGCGGATTGTGAGATGAGTGGGCATAACAGCAAGCTTCCGGCTTGCTCCGCCGGGCACCGGATTGAGCTGGGACAGCAACATGGC
>Ga0307412_10002073_pt1 | contig 11130 bp, 8 predicted proteins | sample DK1Cmetagenome_3_FD_203823 | JGI IMG/M metagenome (GOLD analysis project Ga0307412, IMG submission 203823) | Maize rhizosphere microbial communities from greenhouse at UC Davis, California, United States - DK15-C-1 | ecosystem: Host-associated > Plants > Roots > Rhizosphere > Soil | place: USA...
ACAACACCATCCCGTTGTTCAGCAGCGCCAAGGACATGAAGGACGCGATCTCGCGGATCGTCACCGACTCCCGCGCCCCGGGCGAGGCCAAGGACCCGGACAACTCGCACCTGTTCACCCTGTTCCAAGCCTTCTCCACTCCAGCGCAGTCCGCCGAATTCCGCAGCGAACTGCTGCAGGGCCTGGGGTGGGGCGAGGCGAAGAATCGCCTGTTCCAATTGCTCGATGACCAGTTGGGTGAAGCGCGCGAGCGTTATCACCAGTTCATCGAGCGTCCATCGGACCTTGAGGACATCCTGCAACTGGGCGCCAAGAAAGCCCGGGCCGTGGCCACGCCGTTCCTCAACGAACTGCGCGAGGCGGTTGGCCTGCGCTCGTTTGTCAGCCAGGTCCAGGTGACGACCCAGACCAAAAAGAAAGCGGCCAAGGCAGCCCGTTTTGTCAGCTTCCGCGACGAGGACGGCAGTTTCCGCTTCCGCCTGCTTTCCGCCGAGGGCGAGCAGCTGTTGCTCTCGAACAACTTTGCCGACGGCAAGACCGCCGGGCAGGTGACCAAGCAATTGCAGTCCGGCCAACCCTTGGACGTGCGCAGCGACGACCTGGGTTTCAGCGTCTGGCTCGACGGCGCATGCGTGGCCCAGAGCCCTGCGTTCGCTGACAGTGCCGCCCGGGATGCAGCCATCGACGCGTTGCGCGTGGCACTGACGCCTGCCCAGGACTGATCGAAGCGTTACCCGACCATCGGCCCGAATAAGGGCCGATTGCCATTCTTCTGGGCCATCGCTACAGTGACGGCCCGTTTTTGTTGCCTTGCTAACGAATATGACGCCCCTAGAACGATATCAAGCTGATCTGAAACGCCCGGAATTCTTCCACGACGCAGCCCAGGAAACGGCGGTGCGGCACTTGCAGCGCCTGTACGACGACCTGATCGCCGCGTCGAACAACAAGCCGGGCTTGTTGGGCAAACTGTTCGGCAAGAAAGACCAGGCGCCGGTCAAGGGCCTGTATTTCTGGGGTGGTGTCGGCCGTGGCAAGACCTACCTGGTGGACACGTTCTTCGAAGCGCTGCCGTTCAAGGAAAAGACGCGAACGCACTTCCACCGCTTCATGAAGCGCGTGCACGAAGAAATGAAGACCCTGGGGGGCGAAAAGAACCCGCTGACCATCATCGCCAAGCGTTTCGCCGCCGAAACCCGGGTGATCTGCTTCGATGAATTCTTCGTTTCCGACATCACCGACGCCATGATCCTCGGCACGCTGATGGAAGAACTGTTCAAGAATGGCGTGACGTTGGTCGCCACTTCGAACATCGTGCCCGATGGTCTCTACAAGGACGGCCTGCAGCGGGCGCGCTTCCTGCCGGCCATCAAGCTGATCAAGGAACACACCGAAGTCGTCAACGTCGACAGCGGCGTGGACTATCGGCTGCGTCACCTCGAGCAAGCGGAACTGTTCCACTTTCCCCTGGATGCCGCCGCCGAAGAAAGCCTGCGCAAAAGCTTCCGCGCCCTGACGCCGGAATGCACCCAAGCGGTCGAAAACGACGAGCTGATCATCGAAAATCGCAAGATCCGCGCCATTCGCACCTGTGACGACGTCGCCTGGTTCGATTTCCGCGAACTGTGCGACGGCCCGCGTAGCCAGAACGACTACATCGAGTTGGGCAAGATCTTCCACGCCGTGCTGCTCAGCGGCGTCGAGCAGATGAGCGTCACCACCGACGACATCGCCCGTCGCTTCATCAACATGGTCGACGAGTTCTACGACCGCAACGTGAAGCTGATCATTTCGGCAGAAGTCGAACTCAAGGACCTCTACACCGGCGGTCGCCTGACGTTCGAGTTCCAGCGGACCTTGAGTCGCCTGCTGGAGATGCAATCCCACGAATTCCTGTCGCGGGCGCATAAGCCCTAGGGGCTCGCTACGCCGGGCAATTGCAGCGATGCTGTCCATTCATGGGCAGCAAAAAAACCTGTGGCGAGGGAGCTTGCTCCCGCTGGGTTGCGCAGCAGCCCCTCGCGCCACAGCGGTGTAGCCAATTCCCAAATGCTGCTAAGACGTCATATAGCGAGCCAAGTCGTCTTGTCGCTGGCAGCCGATCAATAACCACAAGAGAATCCTCGCTTTGCGCGGGCAGGCAAAGCCAGCCATCGAAGCGCCTCTTTGCATCAAATCCATTTCGCCACCCTTGAACCCGTAAGTTGAACGAGCCGTGGAGCCGGAGCCACAGCGAGTTGCAACGATGACTGGGATCTTGTCGGCAATGGCCTCGATCGCCTCAGTCCAGGTTTCAGAAAGATGTCCCGCACCGAAACCGGCGATAACCAACCCGTCATAGCCCAGCGCAAGTATGTTTTCCAGTAACAAGGTGTCGGCAGACAGTGTCGCTTGTAACAAGGCGACCTTGTGTGTCGTGTGTTGCGGCGAGGGCAAGACGCTGCGCTGTCGTGCTGGATGTAAATAACGTACAGCACCTTCCAATAGCAGCCCGGTCGGGCCCACGTTGGGAGAAGAAAAAGCCTGCAACCCCATCGAATCGCTTTTGCGAACCGCTTGCGCCGAATGAATCTGCCCGTTCATCACCACCTGGACACCTCGTCGCCGGCTCTTCTTGGCCAAGCCAACTCGACAGGCATCCAACAGGTTCCCCGGTCCGTCGGCCCCGGCCTGGGCAGCAGAGCGCATTGCCCCAGTGAGGACCAAGGGTTCGTCGTGGTCCCATAAAAAGTCCAGGAACGTAGCGGCTTCTTCCAGCGTATCGGTGCCTTGGGTGATGACAATACCCACCGCCCCCTGCTCGATCTGGTATTTCGCCCAATGGAGAACACTCAGTAGATATTCGAAATCCAGTGAAGCGCTGGGCAACATTCCCAGCGTTTCGACGGTGACGTGGGCATGCGATCTCAACTCCGGTACTGAGGCCAGCAGGGTCGCGCCGCTGACGGTCGGGACCACACCTTCTCCGGCTGCCCGGGCCTGCATGCTGACGGTGCCGCCGAGTGATGCAATGGCCAGTTTTGGCAGGTTCATGCGATACCTCACTTTTCAATAAGAATGGCTGTATGCGCCGAATCTCAAGGCCGCAATACAGCCAGGGGATGAAGGAATCAGAGGGTTGTCAGCACTCCGATAAATGGAATGATCAGCACGGTGCTGATGGCCATGGACAGGACATTGGCGATGAAGGCATGCATGTCGGCGGGTAGCCGTTTGGCGATCGCGCACGCCAGTGGCGGTGCAAACAAGGCACCCAACAAGGCGCTTGAAATAATCACCAGCCAACTGTCGCCGTAGGTCAACAATGCCGCCGGAACCACTGACACCAATGGAATGTAGGTGGGATACCAGCCACGTCGCATCCACTGTCGGCGCCAGATGATCACGCCCAGAGCCGAGGTCAATGCTTGGGCACCGATCAATTGGGGCAGCAAGCCCGAGCCATAGGCCGGGCTCATCGGGCTCAAGCTGTAGGCCAGCAATGCACCGGCTATCAGGCCGAGGCTGGCCCATTCATTGCCGAAGAATGGCGCCTCGGAAAAGTCCGCCAGGATCCGGCGTAGCGTCCAGACGACACCGTAGTCCGGCGTCTTGGCGGGAAGTGGGGCTCGTGGTGGCTCGGATGGTTCAGCCGATGCTTGCGGCTTCACCAGGCCCGGCTGGTAGCGACAGATAAGAAAGGCGATGACGCTGGCGACAGCCATGCCCGAGACGTTGCCAATCACAACGGGTAATCCGAGCGGATTGCAGACGTAGTTGACGATCAACAAGCATGCGGGAGTGACCAGCAAAGCGCCCATGACTGCGCCATTGATCGCGACCTTCCAGCCGCCGCCAAACATCAGCACCATGGCCGCCGGCAACGAAACGAAAGCGGCGAAGGTGGGCTGCCAGGTGGTGGCTGTCACTGTCCAGCCCCACAACAGGTTACTGAGCAAGAGCCCCAGCAATGAGCTGGTGACGAGCCACGGCCACAGGCCGCTGCCATAGCAGATGGAAAAACCCTGCCAGGCTTTTCCGGTCCGATTGGCCCGGTACGCGAGGTAGGCCCCGGCGAGCAGCCCGATAGAGGCGAACTCATGCTTGTAGAACGCAACCTCGCTGATATCCCCCAGCACCCAGCGTAGCCAGGCACTGGGCTGCGGCAGGTTCGATACCATGTGGCTGTAGTCTGGCCAGTGGGCAGGCCACGAGGCGCGGTGGGTGAATGAAAGCCAGATGACCAGCGCTATTGCGCCGAGCATCAGCAAAACGATGACGATGTCCAGCGGTGATCGGGTGGTCAGCTGGCGTTGTTCGAGTTTTTCGCTTGTGGTTTCCATCGGATCGCTCCCTTATCAACGCGGCAGAGAAGGGTGCTGGGTGTAGCCAAGCATTTGATCGTAGAGATCGGCTCTACGATCACGGTGCAGGTCATTCAGATTGTTCCAGATGGCGGCGCTGCGGGAACTGGTCAGGTCGATGTCGGCAAACAGGATTTCCTGTTGGTCGGCGGATGCCACCGCACCGATTGGCCAGCCGTTGGTGCCCGCGATCAGCGAGCAGCCCAGGTAGCGGGCGCCTCGCTCTTCCCCTATGCGGCTGGCCGCTGCGATAAAGACATTGTTGACGTGCGCGGCCGTCATTGTCAGGTACGAGGCCATGCATTTGCCGGCGTCATCGAACAGGGGCGGTGGTGTCCAGACCCAATTGTTCAAACTGCATATGATGTCCGCGCCTTGCTGGCTGAGAATTCGCGGCACTTCGGGAAACCAGATGTCCCAGCAGATCAACAATCCGATGCGGCCGATGGACGTTTCGAACACGGGAAAGCCGACATCGCCCGGCGTGAACCAGAGTTTTTCCAGATTCCACAGATGCGCTTTTCGATACTTGCCGATAAAGCCGTCAGGCCCCACCAGGACACCCGTGTTGAAGAGGCGCATGCCTTCGCGCTCTGCCAAACCAGCCACCAGGAAGACTTGCTGCTGACGGGCGAAATCGATCCAGGCCTGCACGCTTCGCCCGTCGGGGACCGACTCGGCGTGTTCGAATGCGTCCTGTCGGCTGCTGAAGAAATATCCGGCATTCGACAGCTCGGGCAGGACGATAAGGTTGGCGCCGCCGTCGACCGCTTCCTGGGCCAGCGCAAGGCTGCGCTGCAGATTGGTTTCTCGATTATTGATCCCTACCTGTGGGTCGAATTGCACGACGGCGACACGAACAGGACTGGTTGGCTCGTTCATTGGATAACCTCTTTTTATTGTTATTCACGCTGTGTAATGGCGTGTGTATAAGAGGCTAAACAGGCAGGGGTGTAAGTCGGCCGTTTCCGTGTAGGTTGTAGGCAGCTTCTGAAGATTAATGATTGGAACGCTTTGGAGGTGACTCGGCAGCGCCATTACACAACGTGCATGGCGCGAAGCGGTGCAGGGTTAGGTTCCGAGCTTATAGTGCGGGTAGTCGTCCAGGGAGAATCCGCCGTTGAAGATCGCGCCGGTCTTGTCGCAGATGTGAATGGCTGCGTCGACGGCGCCTCGAAAGCAAGGCTCTGTCCAACCAGCGTCCACGGAAAATGACTCGCCGGAAAAATACAGGCCCGAATGATGACCAAAATCCCTGTTGTATTTCATCAGGCTCACGGCATCGCCGTAGGTGCCTGGCCGGTATAACTTTGCACAACCCAACGAGTTTTTATCTGTGATCCACCGTTGGACTACGGCTTGATCGAGTCCGATATAGGGCGAAATTCTTTCCTGGATATTGGTACATCTCATGAGTATTCGATCCAGCTCCTTGGCGCACTTTCTGACAAGCTCCTTGTCGCTGAATGATGCGAGTTTGGTTGCATCGTCCTCCCATGTATAGCTCAGCAGGATGCAGTCATAGCTGTAGTCGTCGTTGTAGCGATAGGTGTAGACGTCGTGGATGAAACTATCGGTGACAATGGCCTGCGGGATGGTTCTGTTTTTGGAGAGAAAGGATTTCTTCAGTGGTGCGAATACCTTGCAGCTGGTCTCCCAGTGAGCGGTTTTATAGGCGTTGATTGTTTCGAAGGGCAGCATTTGCGGCGTGAAATTTTCCAGTTCGAGGCGAGTTTCGATCAGCCAAGAGGGAAGCGTCAGGATGACCGAGTCGAAATCCTCGGCGCGCTGCCGGGTTTGCTCGGGCAGACTGTGCTGCCAGTCGAAATGGACGCGTATCTTTTGGTTGGCCAGTTTTGTCAGTCTGGTCACGGATGAGTTCGTGAGCAGGCCGTCTTTTTGTTCCAGGCTATGCTCATGGACGGATTTGCCGGTCTCGGCGGTCTCCATGAACATCAGGCATTCGCTCAGGGCCGCGAGCCCGATGTAGCGGGGGCTGTCGAAGCTCAGTCCCGCTGAATCGACAACGGTTTCGCTATGCAGACGGGGCGAAGGAAGTGGGTCACCCATTGAGTCGACTCGGCCGAGAACCAATTGCAAGTGGCTGCTGAACCCAAATATCGCGGTGCGAAGCGGGTAAAGGGAGCAGACGTCATAGAAGGCGCCCCAACTGCCATCGCCAATGCCGATTGCATAGAAGATCGCGGACTCATCGGCAGACATCCCCATGCCACCGAAATCTCCCGGTTTGCGCTCATCCCAGGCATCCAAGGCAGGCATGCTCACCAGATCGCGAAACGAGACGTTCTGATATTTCCCTATAATTGCCTGCCACATGGCTTCCCATCGTTCGGTGGCGTAAACCTCTGCGACGTGTCGAGTCATCCGGTCGGCAAATGCTTTCCATTTTGCATATACCTTGTGCAGCTCTTTGCTGGGCGGCGGCGTACTGCCGTCCTCATTTTTCCAGATGAGCATTTGCGGTGTCGGCTCGCCGCCGATACTGCCCTCGCGCAAGTAAATGCCTGTCGAGCGGACCCATGGGCTTCCTGGATTAGCGAAATCGACAGTCGATAAATCAAACGCCCTGGCGTAGTGAGCCATCAGCGACCGGCCTTCCGTCGGAGGCTCATCCGACCGGTTGAAAAAGGGCATGCGCATGGCGCCCATTTCGAAAGGGGTATGGCTCGCGGTGGATTGTCTACTTCCCGGGACGGTCAGGTGCCTGCCGCCGATGCGACTGGATTGTTCGATCAGGGTGATGTGGGTAAATCCGCAGCGATAGAGTTCCCTTGCGGCCGTCAACCCAGTGATACCCGCACCGATGATGCAAATCCTATGTTGCGGGTCGGTAGCCTTGGCGATGCCATCGTTCTGTTCGACCAGGGCCCGGTAGTCGAAGCACAGATCGGGAGGGTTTGGAAAGCGAGCGGCCCATTTCCTGTCAATCGAGCGCTTGGCTCGAGTGACGTCCCGGGTGGCGGAGGCGGGGTAGTTGTAGCTTGATCCGATGGTCATTGTTGGTCATCCCTGGTGGTGTTTTTTCAGGGATTGATGTTGCGGTGTTCATGGGGAACTGTATGTGAGCGAAATTCGGCACTCGGGCATTCTGCGTTCTGCTTTTCATGTAGGAATGTGCGGGGAGTAGCCTTGTGTTGCGCATGGTTGGAGGTGGGAGCGAGCCTGCTCGCGAAGGGAGCGGCATGTCCAGCGTAGATGCAAGCTGACACACCGCCTTCGCGAGCAGGCTCGCTCCCCACATTGGATTTGCATTCAGCCGTCGCTCACGCCGCCTGCTGGAACTGCTGTCGATACTGGTTCGGTGACAGGTCGGTGTGTTGCCGGAACAATCGCGCGAAGAAGCTCGCATCGTCGTAGCCGACTTCGTAGCTGATGGTCTTGATGCTCTTGCGGCTGCCGGACAGCAGGCCCTTGGCGGTTTCGATCCGCAGCCGCTGCAGGTAATGCAGGGGCTTGTCGCCGGTGGCGGTTTGGAAGCGACGCATGAAGTTGCGGATGCTCATGCCGTGCTCGCGGGCGACGTCCTCGAAGCGGAACTTGTCGGCGAAGTGCTCCTCGAGCCACTGCTGGATCTGCAGGATGATCACGTCCTGGTGCAGCTTCTGCCCGCCGAATCCGATCCGTCCAGGTGAATAGCTGCGTTGCACTTCGTAAAGGATGTCCCGCGCCACGGCCTGGGCGACGTTGGCGCCGCAGAAGCGTTCGATCAGGTAGATGTAGAGATCGCACGCCGAGGTGGTGCCGCCGGCGCAGAACAGGTTGTCGGCGTCGGTCAGGTGTTTGTCCTGGTTCAGGTGCACCTGGGGGAAGCGTTCCTTGAAGGCATTGAAAAAACGCCAATAGGTGGTGGCTTCCTTGCCATCGAGCAGCCCGGCCTCGGCCAGCCAGAACACCCCGGTGGCTTCGCCGCAGAGCACGGCGCCGCGCGCGTGTTGTTCGCGCAGCCATGGCAGGACCTGTGGGTAGCGCTGACAGAGGGTTGCGAAGTCATCCCAAAACGCTGGCAGGATGATGACGTCGGTGTTTTCCAGGCCACCGTCCACCGGCATGATTACGTCGCTGAAGCTATTCACCGGTTTGCCATCGGGGCTGACCAGCCGGGTTTCAAACGCCGGTGTCAGGCCGTGGCCCAATTGTTTGCCATAGCGCAGGCTGGCTAGGTGGAAAAAATCCTTGGCTTGCATGAGGGTGGAAGCGAAAACCCGGTCGATTGCCAGGATGCTGACGCGCCGCAAGGGCGTGGAGACGTGCATGGACATAATTCATCTTATTTTTATAGGGGATAGTGGTCATCAAACGGCTGGATCGTCTTATTTTTTGGCGCAAGTGTCCAGTGTCCCGTTGTGCGCAGCAGGCTTAGGCTCTGTCGGATGACCCTGTCCAACCATAACCAAAGGTGCGCCATGATCCAGAGAACCCTGTTCAGTCCCGAGCACGAATTGTTTCGAGACACTGTACGGAGCTTCCTTGAAAAAGAAGCCGTGCCATACCACAGCCAGTGGGAAAAACAGGGGCATGTCGATCGCCAGCTCTGGAACAAGGCGGGGGAGGCGGGGATGTTGTGTTCGCATCTTCCGGAGGCCTACGGTGGGCTGGAAGCGGATTTTCTCTACAGCACGGTGGTGATCGAGGAGATTGGTCGCCTGGGGCTCACCGGGATCGGCTTCTCGTTGCACTCTGATATCGTTGCGCCGTATATCCTGCATTACGGCAGCGAGGCGTTGAAGCACAAATACCTGCCGAAACTGGTGTCGGGGGAAATGGTCACGGCCATCGCCATGACCGAGCCGGGCGCCGGTTCGGACCTGCAAGGGGTGAAGACCACGGCGGTGCTGGACGGCGACGAATACATTATCAACGGCTCCAAGACATTCATCACCAATGGCTTCCTTGCGGACCTGGTCATCGTCGTCGCCAAGACCGACCCGAAGGCGGGCGCCAAGGGCACCAGCCTGTTCCTGGTAGAGGCGGGCACGCCGGGCTTCGAGAAAGGCAAGCGCCTGGAAAAAGTCGGGATGAAAGCCCAGGACACGTCTGAGCTGTTCTTCCAGGATGTGCGGGTGCCAAAGGAAAACCTGTTGGGCCAGGCTGGAATGGGCTTCGCCTACCTGATGCAGGAACTGCCCCAGGAGCGGCTGACCGTCGCCATCGGTGGCCTGGCCTCGGCCGAAGCGGCGCTGCAATGGACGTTGGACTATACCCGCGACCGCAAGGCGTTCGGCAAGTCCATCGCGGACTTCCAGAACACCCGCTTCAAGCTTGCGGAGATGGCCACCGAGATCCAGATCGGCCGAGTCTTCGTCGATCGCTGCCTGGAGCTGCACCTGCAAGGCAAGCTCGACGTGCCGACGGCGGCGATGGCCAAGTATTGGGGCACCGACCTGCAGTGCAAGGTGCTCGACGAGTGCGTGCAGTTGCATGGCGGCTACGGTTTCATGTGGGAGTACCCGATTGCCCGGGCGTGGGCGGATGCGCGGGTCCAGCGGATCTATGCCGGGACCAATGAAATCATGAAGGAGATCATTGCGCGGTCGCTTTGACCTGACGGCGACTGCTAGATCGCATTCGCGAGCAGGCTCGCTCCCACATTGGATTTCTGTCCGGCCACTCTTTCGTGATCGACACAGAGTTCATGTGGGAGCGAGCCTGCTCGCGAAGGGGCCTATGGATCAAGGCGCCGGGTTTGGCTGGTCCTTGTGAATCGCCTCGATCCCTGCCAACACTTCATCCGACAGCTTCAGGTCGAAGCTGGCGATGTTGCTGTCCAATTGTTCCAGGGTGGTGGCGCCAATGATGTTGCTGGTCACGAACGGTTGCTGGGTAACAAACGCCAGGGCCATCTGCGCCGGATCCAGGCCGTGCTCACGGGCCAGTGCCACGTAGCGACTGCACGCCGCTTCCGACTGTGGATTGAAGTAGCGCATGAAGCGGCTGTACAGCGTCAGGCGGCCCTTGGCGGGGCGCGCGCCGTTTTCATACTTGCCCGACAGGAATCCGAACGCCAGCGGCGAATACGCCAGCAGGCCACATTGTTCGCGGATGGCAATTTCCGCCAGGCCGATCTCGAAGCTGCGGTTGAGCAGGTTGTACGGGTTCTGGATCGACACGGCGCGCGGCCAGCCACGGGCTTCGGCCAGGGAGAGGAATTTCATGGTGCCCCACGGCGTTTCGTTGGACAGGCCGATGTGGCGGATCTTGCCGGCCCGGACTTGTTCGTCCAGCGCTTCGAGGGTTTCCTCCAGCGGCGTGAAGTCTTCGTCGGCCTTGTGGGTGTAGCCCAACTGGCCAAAAAAGTTGGTGCTGCGCTCCGGCCAGTGCAATTGGTAAAGGTCGATCCAGTCGGTTTGCAGGCGCTTGAGGCTGGCATCCAGGGCTTCGACAATGTGTCGGCGGTTGTGCTTGAGGTTCTTGTCGCGGATGTAGTCGATGGTGTTGCCGGGGCCGGCGATCTTGCTGGCCAGGATCCAGTCGGCGCGGTCGCCGCGGCTCTTGAAGTAATTACCGATGTAGCGCTCGGTGGTGGCGTAGGTCTCGGCCTTCGGCGGCACTGGGTACATCTCGGCGGTATCGAGGAAGTTGATCCCGGCACCCTTGGCGCGTTCGATCTGGGCGAACGCCTCTGCCTCGCTGTTCTGCTCGCCCCAGGTCATGGTTCCGAGGCACAGGGCGCTGACGTTCAGATCGGTACGGCCTAGCTTGCGATAGTCCATCGGGGACTCCTTGGGCAAAACAATCATAAAAGCAGGTTGAAATATTTTTCGCAATC
>Ga0307412_10002075_pt1 | contig 11128 bp, 8 predicted proteins | sample DK1Cmetagenome_3_FD_203823 | JGI IMG/M metagenome (GOLD analysis project Ga0307412, IMG submission 203823) | Maize rhizosphere microbial communities from greenhouse at UC Davis, California, United States - DK15-C-1 | ecosystem: Host-associated > Plants > Roots > Rhizosphere > Soil | place: USA...
CGCCAGTGCGTTCTGGCTGGCGCCGGTCATTGCCACATAAAGGTACTTGTCCACTGTCGTTCCTCTGCATGCCGGACGTTTGCCGCCCACTGCTGTGTTGCACAGCCTTAAGCAAATTGCAGACCAACTTTTTTCTGGCGGGCCAAGCCCCGGAAAACAAAGGGTCCCGGGGCGGCGTAGGGTGTGGATGCGTTATGTCAAAGTCGAAAAACCGGCGGTGTCATGCCGCTAAGTGGCAAGGCCTGCCAAAGCGCTGCCGAGCACATCCACCACCCGATCTTGCTGATCAGTGGTCAAACCGAGCCACATCGGCAAACGCAACAGCCGCTCGGAATAACCATCGGTAATTTCCATTGACCCATGCACACGCCCATACCGCACTCCGCCGGGCGACGAATGCAGCGGTACGTAGTGGAACACCGCGTAGATGGCATGGCTCTTGAGTTTTTCAAGAACAACTTGGCGCTCGACACCAGGGGCCAGCAGCACGTAATACATGTGAGCGTTGTGCTGGCAATTTTCAGGCACTATCGGACGACGCAACAATCCTTGCAGCTCAAGCTCTGCCAAAGCGCCATGGTAGTGATCCCAGATTGCCAAGCGGCGATTGGTGATGGACTGAGCCTCTTCCAACTGGGCCCAAAGGAAGGCCGCGGTCAGCTCTCCCGGCAGGAACGAGGAACCCACCTCTTGCCAGGTGTATTTATCTACCTCACCCCTGAAGAATCGACTGCGATCGGTACCTTTTTCGCGGATGATCTCAGCGCGCAATGCCATTGCAGGGTTATTGGCCAGCAAAGCCCCGCCCTCCCCCGAAATGACGTTCTTGGTTTCGTGGAAACTGAACGCCCCAAGGTCGCCGAGGCTGCCCAACGCCCGCCCCTTGTAAGTCGACATCACGCCTTGCGCAGCGTCTTCGACCACCGCCAGCCCATGCTTGTGCGCAATCGCCAGGATCGTGTCCATCTCGCAGGCCACGCCAGCATAGTGAACGGGCACGATAGCTTTGGTCCGCGACGTAATTGCCGCCTCGATCAGGCGCTCGTCCAGGTTCAGGGTATCGGGACGTATATCGACGAAGACCGGCACAGCACCACGCAGCACAAAAGCGTTGGCCGTGGAGACGAAGGTGAACGAAGGCAGGATGATTTCGTCGCCAGGCTGGATGTCCAACAGCAACGCCGCCATTTCCAGCGCAGCGGTACATGAATGGGTAAGCAACGCCTTGTTGCAGCCTGTGTGCGACTCCAGCCAGCGATGGCATTGCTTGGTGAACGGACCATCACCGGCGAGCATGTTGCCGAACTTGGCCTGGGCAATGTAGTCCAGCTCCTTGCCGGTCATGAACGGGCGGTTGAAGAGGATCGTTTCTTTGCTCATTGCGAACTTCCCTGGGCGGGCATGGTAGTGAGTAGCACACAGCAAAAAACCTCAAACCGCACTGATCCGCCCACCGATCTGGCTGCCAATATCAAGGTTTTCATAAAAGTAGGGGGTAAAGCCGGCACTCTTCATGGCGAGCTGGGTTTCACCGATATCGTATTCAACCCGGTGCAAGCTGAACGCTTCGCCGTCCCAAGTGGCGAAAGCTGCCCGGGGATCACCGTCACGTGGCTGGCCGACTGAACCGGGATTGCAGTAGACCTTGCCCTCGCCATTCCACAAGTACTGGACATGGGTATGGCCTGACGCGAAATACTGGCCGGGCAACGGCGCGAAATACGCTTGCGAGGGGCGCAGGTACTCGTCCAGCGGATCGTTCCAGCCGCCATGGACGATGCTCAATCCATCTTCGATCGAGCGCTCCGCAAGCGATCCCAGCCAAGCGAGATTCTGCGCGGTAATAACGCCTCGCTGATAATCCAGACAGGCGTTGGCGCTGTTGGAACGAGGGCATCGCTCATTTTTGGCCAGGTACCAGTCGTGGTTGCCCATCACCGAGAATATGTTCCGCTCGCGCAGGGCCTCGCAGCACTCATTGACTTGGCTGTAGTAACCGGCGGTATCGCCCAGGCAGATGATCCGCGACACCCCGAGCGCATCAAGCTTGGCAAGCACCGTTCGAAGGGCGCTGTAGTTGCCATGTACGTCAGAAATGATCCCGATCATAGACAATGAAATCCTCTATATAACGAACAGCGAAACCACTGCGAATGGTTGGCTGGGCCAGTGTCTTGCCGGCGAGGTAATAATCCAGGCACATCGCCGCCTCGTTGTAGCCAAACGCGCGACGTATCGAGCTGGTCGAGGAAATTCGCGGATTGATCTCGAGCAGGCTCCATGAGCCGTCCTTGCCACGACGGAACTGCAAATTGGTCGGTCCTACCGGCTTGAAGGCACGGCACAGCCTGGCGACCACGTCGTCCAGCGAATCGTCCTGGTACACCCGAGCCTTGGCGGTGGATCCATCGGAAGCCAGCTTGCGCTGGAAGGCGATCATTGGACCGGTATCGCCTCGACCGTCGCCAAACGCCGCCACGGTGAATTCGTCTGCGGCGCTGCCAATGATCGGCTGGGCCATGAGGTACTCGCCAAGCAGCGCGGCGTGAGGTGTGAAATCCCCCTCCTCACGAACCCAGACCAGGCCTTTGGAGGCGTAGCTCCGGCGCGGCTTGAGCAGGAACGGCAAGCCCAAGGCCGCCTTGAGCGAATGGAAATCCCCCGATAGCAGGCTCGGAATGCGACTGGCATCCCCCAGCGCCACCAATGCCTGGTCCATGGCCCACTTGTCCCTGGAAAGCTCGATCAGGTTCTGATTGTTAAGCACGACCTGACCATCAAGCCCTGCCAACAATGCGCGGTGGTCCGACAGCCAGTGAAGATCCTGTTCGATCCCGGGAATCAGCAAATCAACGTTGTGCCGGGCCATCGTATCGCCCAGCCACTGGCCGTACCCCGGGTCTGCGGTCAACGGGGCCTGCACGAATACATCGCACCAGCCGCGACCGACGGCGTCGTCGTAGATATCGGTGCCGACCAGGCGAACGGAAGGGTCCGCCGCACGCAGCGACTTGAGCAGGCCGTAACCCATGATGGCGCCTACGCCTGTCACCATGACGGTCTTCATGACAGGCTCTCCCGGTGCGTTCTCATGAGCCCAAAGCCCCGGCGAATATCTATTCGCGGGGTGAACCCTATTTGTTCGTACAAGTCAGGCCCACAGTCAAAGGGAGGCAGATCGGGAATGTCGTTTTTTTCCGGCAGGAAGCGGATGTCCGACCGTTTGCCAAACGCCTCGAATGCAGCCTGGGCAATTTCGGAAAGACGGGGGGATTCGGGGTGGCCGCAGTTGTACAGACCGGTTACCCGTTTCTCCGCCAGCCGAGCGCAGACCTCGGCAAGGTCGCTCAGATGCAGGTAGTTGCGTCGGGCATCATTGCTGCCATACAGCTCGACGGTTTGCCCCGCCTGCGCCTTGTCGGCAATGGCGTACAACAACGGCTGGTGAGACCTGCATTGCTCGCCGCTGTCGTAGACCTGGCTGATACGCAGCACCGTCAACGCCATGCCGCGCTCCTGGCAATACAGGCTCGCCACTTCCTCGGCATGACGCTTGGACAGCGAGTAGATGCCGAAGTAAGGATCCGTCGGCTGGTCGCAGGCCGAACGCGACGACAGCAGAATGAAATGACGCGCCCCGCATTGTTCAGCCAAGCGGCAGGCCGCCAATGCACCGACGCTGTTGACCTGTTCGGCGCGCACCAGGTCATCCGGCTGACGACCGCCGAAATCGGCAGCGGCCAACACGACGGTGTCAAAGCGCTCTTCGCAAGCGCAAGGTTCATGGCTGCTCAAGTCAAAGGCAATATCAGCATCCCGGCGCCCCGCCAGCTTGACTTCGCCAAGGCGCGACAACGCAACGGCGACCGCCCTGCCAATGACCGATGTACTGCCAATTACCAGGCTTTTCATGACGGGGCGACTGTCGCTTCAAGCATCAGCGCACAACTGAGCTCCGGATAGTCGATGCCCACGGTGCACATGGCCTGGACGATGTCCGCGCTCAAGTTCAGTTGCTTCAATTGACCAGTGGTGAAGGGCTTGAGGAAGACGCCTTCCTTGCGCACGACCTCGAGCCCGGCAGCTTCCAGCTCAGCGGTTAGGGTCTGTAGCGAGTAGCTGCGCACGTGGCCCAGTTCCAGATCGCCCCTGCCCAGCGCCATCATGTCGTCCAGTAGTCCAGCCGCGTGACCGAACCGTCGATGCAGCGACTCGCCATTGGGAACTACCACGAAGAAACGACCGCCCGGCGCGAGGAAGTGCTTGAACCTCTGCAGTACGACCTGCGGATCCTCGACATGCTCCAGGACAAACCCCATCACGATGAGGTCGAAGCGCCTGTCGGTGTCGAATGTCTCGAAGTAGCTCTCGACGATTTCGGCCGCACTGTCTGGATATTGAGCCTTGAACTGGGCGATCACCGATGCGGAGCCATCGATGACCGTGTGTTCGCCAAAAAACTGCGAGAAGCGATGGGTGCTGAAGCCATGGCCAACACCAAGTTCCAGGAGGCTTTGCGCCTGGGTGCAGAGCGCCATGATGCGCTGGGGATACCAGTTGAGCATGATGTTGTTGTCATACGCATAGCCAAAGCTGTCGCTGTAGGCGGCGATGAAAGTATCCAGATCGTTGCTCATTTCACATGTTCTCCGCTGCGCGGCAAAAGTAATAGTCAGTACGAATCAATCAGGCAGCCAGGCCCGTCGCCAGGCCTCCAGGCGCTCGCCTTCGAGCAGCCACTGTGCGCGCACGGTCGATTGCAAGGCATCCCCCAGGGTCGCAGAGGCTTCACGGTCTTCCAGGTGCAAGCGAATCGCCCTGACCCAGTCTTGCGCCTGGTTATCGACTCGCGTCAGCGGCAACACCTCGCCCCCGACGAAACCTGGCACCCGGCTGCAAATGACCGGATGCCCGCACGCGGCATGCTGCAAGACACGCAAGTCACCCGAACAGGCATTGCCGAGGGTGTGCGCCATGGGCACAAGCGCGAGATCCAGATTCAACGCTGCCAGGGCCGCTGCCAATTGCTGTTGCGGGACACCGGGATGCTGCTCTTTCAGAAAGGGTTGCAGCGCCGCGGGACAGTCACCCAGCACCACCCAATCCACTTCACCCACGAACGCGGGCAGCACGTCGGCCAGCAATTGAGCATCCTTGCCGCCCAGCCAGCCCAGACGCGGTTTCGGCCCGATGCGTCGCTTGCTTTGCACACGACCCCAGGCGGCCGGGAGCAGGGTTTCCAGCACGCGGATGTCGTCGTGCTGCCCCTGCAACAGTTCGGCCAGCGCAGGTGTGGGGACCAACACCCGATCGACCTGCAGCATGCCGAACCGCAGGCGCTCCAGCAGTTCATCGGCCGAGTAATCCCCTTTCAACTCCATCTCCGGCAAATAGCCGTCCAGATCGTAGACTGTGAACGCCTTGGAAAACGCCCCCAGGCGGCTCAGGGCCAGAAGCCCGGCGTCATCCAGAGGACGTTGCAACACCACGGTCGTCGGCGCGAGGCGCTCGATCTCCACCGGCGACAACAAACTCGAAACGGCTACGCCTTCGACCTGCCCTGCTTCCAGCAAGGTGCTGAATGGCTGAACCAGCCGCGAATAAGCCCCTGCCTGCTGTTCGGTGACACAAACCAACACCCTCGGCACACTGCCTTGCAGCGGATACCAGCACAGGTCGGTGTTTTCCCGGACAAAACCCTCGCCGACGCGCAGCGAAAAGTTGGGGTTGTAGGCAGGGTCGCGGGCCAATTGCGGCAACCAACGTGCGTAGAAGGCATCCTCCTGCTCGCTAGTTGCCTGGGGATCTGACACAGCGTCCATCAACAGACGTGCGTAAGGTGTCCAGACGTTCAGGTAACCCGCCTGCTGCAGCTTCAGACACAGGTCGACATGGGTCCAGGGTGCCAGCAATGGATCGGTATCGAAGCCATCGGCCTCAAGGAACAGCGCCCGACGCAGCATCAGGCATTCACCGCCCACTGCGGAGCAGTTCTGCTCAAGCCCAGACCGGCCCATGCCCTCCGATGCCTGGGCTGACAAGCCCTGGAAGGCCCGACCGACAACCCCGCCCAGCCCCAACACGAGGCTCGCCTGGCTTATCCGGCCCTGGCTATCCTGCAATTTGCCGCCTACGGCACCGACTTCCGGGCGCTGGGCGTGATTGAGCAACGCGTGCAACCAGCCCGGCTCAAGCACAGCGCTTTGCGCGTCGAGCCAGAGCAGATATTCACCGCGCGCCTCCTGCGCTGCTGCATTGCACATCGCCGCACGCGACTGCCCCGGCGTGAAACGCAATACTTGAAAACGACCTTCGCCCATCTGCTCGACCAGGCCCAGCCACTCCAGCAATGCGGGCTCGTCGTTACCCGGCTCGATCAGCAAGACCTCGAAGTCCACGCCGTCTGTCCGCATCAGCAGGCTTTCCAGGCAGCGCTGGAAATTGGTCAACTGTCCTTCGAGGTAAATCAGAATACTGACCGAGGCCAGTCGCTCGTGACCGTAGTCGATACGATAGCGGCCCGGCTCCTTTTCCAGGGCAATCGCTCGCGCCTGACCATAGCCACGTCCGTGCAGGTGTGCATCAATGACCGAGCGCTCATCAGCACATTCCGACTGCCGCACTTCGTTGGCGATCAGCAGGGGCTCGCTGACATGACCAATGCTCGCCATCCCTTGCTCGCCGATCAGGCGCAGTTGGTAGGCCAACTCGAAGGCGTCACCGCAGCCACTATCAAAACCGCTCAAGCGCACCAGTGCCTCCCGACGATACATCCAGTGACGGGAAAGACTGGTCGGAAACGCCAAGAGCAAATCCAGGTTCAGGTCGGGACGCAACGAAAGATTGGCTACCCCGCCCACACGCAGCGCCTCGTCGGCGTAGACCGCCAGGCAACTGTCTGGCGCATCGAGCAGATTCAGGGCCGTCATCAGCAGCCCCGCGGCGGTAAACTCCTCCCCCGCCTCGACCAGCAGGAACCAGTCGGTCTGGGTGCTCTCGACCAAGCCATTGATCGCTGCCGCAGGTTGCCTCGGATCACACGCCAACCATTGGACGTTGGCCCGCCCCGGGTCAGCGCCGCCCATCACGCACACATGGATGCGTTGGTACAACTGCCGATCCAGGCTGTCCAGGGTATGGGCCAGCGCCAACGGATTGCCGTCGTCACGGACCAGGACAGTGAAGCTCGGCGCCGCCGAGCTCGCCAACCGTTCATTGACCAGACGCAATGGCTGCGCCGTCGGATAGCGTTGGCGCAACCAGTCGAGCGCCCCCAGACGGTTGCCGACCGCCTCACGAGCGGCAGTCGCCTGGGTTTTTGCAATAAACACGTCCAGCTGCTGCCAGAACGCTGCCGTGCGCTCAACATAACGGGGCAAGGCGTCGCCGAGGCTTGCCCGCGCGTGCTCCAACGGGTCCGGCTGGTCGAGCATCGCAAAACCGACGCTGCCGAAGAAACTGGTATCGAGCAGTGCCTGGTCGACGCCATGTCCCGGAATGAATATCACCGGACATCCGCACAGCACGGCCATGACGCAGGTCATCGACCACTCGTAGCTGTACATCACCTCGGCATTGCGCAGCAGCTCGGCCAGCTCAGGCAGGGCCAAGGGGTTGGCCATGGTCAGCATTCGGACATCCGCTGGCAGTAGCGAGTAGTCGATCTGACCCAGGGGGTGACGGTTCTGGTAGAGATAGCTGCCCTTACGCACGGTACCGGCGCCCACCGTCGAAAACATTTCGATATCGATCGCCGGCAGGCACAACAGGTCGCCGTCAGGGTCGCCACGGTGCTCAGCGAGCCGGGCGGCGTAATAGAAAAACAAATCGGTGGGCGCGGCGTCCATGCCTTTCCCCGTGAGGAACCCCTCGAAATTCAGGAGAAAACGCGCCACGACCGGACAGTTGAGTGGATTGCCGCGGAATACCTCAGGATAAACCGCGATCGGAACCTTTCCTGCTGCCATATGACGCTGCTTGATCGCAGAACTGATCAAGGGCGTCTTGAGATCTGGATTGACCACTTCGGTGCTGCAGATGTAGGCCTCACGGCCACTGAGGTTGAGCATATGACAGAGGTAGTGCAGCGAGACGACGCCCGACGAGGATTCGCGGTAAGCAGGTGCCAGGACGTAGTACGGATGCTCGGGTTTGGCATACATCAGTCGTAGACGCGCCAACGCCTGTTCGAGCGAATGAGCGTCCAGCTGCGCAAGGTTCGACATCGGGTGAAATCTCCAGAATCAAGTCAAAAAGGGTGTCACTGGCAAGGCCCGCTCAGACTGCCCTTTTCTCCAGAAAAGCCGATGCATCCGCGCCGGTATTGAACAACAGGTCGATGACGCTGAGCGCATGCTGGAACTCGCCGTATAGCTGCGGATACTCGGGATAGCCGGCATAGCTCATGTACGACACCGCGATCCCGTTGGCGGCGAACGCCGCTTCGTCGAGGTAATGACTGGCGGCGGGTCCAGAGAGGTATTCATTGGCCCCAAGGGCCTGGCAGAGATGGATCAGGCGTTCATTCTTGCCCTCTGCACGCCCCAGTTCTTCGGAACGGTGGAGCGGCGTATGGATGCCCAGCAGAGGGCACAAGCCGGCGATGAACAGGTGGTTGATGCGAGTCAGATCGGTGAGGTCAGCAGCCTGCTCGTAGAGCGCACGAATCGGCGCCTCCATCTGAGCGAAGCACGGTGCGCGCCGATAACTCCGCTCAATGGTCTTCCAGTGCGCGGCGGCCCAATCCGGGCTGGTCACTTGGACTTCGTTGATCAATTGTTCGAGACGGCCCTTATTCTTGACCGGAATGCTCAGCCAATGCTCACCCTGGGCGGTCTTGATTTTGTTGCGGTTGCGCCAGTCCCTCCGGGTGTACTGGACATCGTCAAACAGGACGAACGCATCGACGCTGCGGATCAGATCGAAATAGCCCTTCCAAGGGATGTAGTTCGACTGCACCACAGCTATTTTTTTTTGCATCCTGAGCCTCACGTACGCAGCCGAAACGGGGCCTCAGCCCTGTCAAAAAATCGCCACCTACTTTGAATAAGCGGGGGACAGCCCCGATGTAGCAAATCCCATACCAGGAAAAAACGCCCCCGCTAAGGCTCCGTCTTGCCCACCTCATACTCCCGCAACTTATTGGCAATGGTCGTATGGGAAACCCCCAGCCGCTTGCCCAGTTGCCGGCTGCTCGGATGCTCGGAATACAAACGTTCCAGCACCGCTTTCTCGAAACGTCCGACAATCTCGTCCAGCCCACCTTCGAGGGAAAAATCGCCAAGGGGTTGGCGTACGCCATAGTCCGGCAGACGAATGTGCTCGGCTTTCACCTTCCCGCCATCGCACAGGGAAACGGCCTGAAACAGCACGTTTTCCAACTGTCGGACATTGCCCGGCCAGTGGTAATGGCTGAGCCGGTCCATCGCTGCAGGAGCCAGTTTGGGGAGTGGGCAGCCGATCTGGCGACTGGCCTGGTCGAGAAAGTGCTCGACCAGCGGGGCCAGCCCATCGAGGCATTCGCGCAGCGGGGGGATGTGCAGGGAAAGCACATTCAAGCGGTGGTACAGATCCTGGCGGAATTCGCCTCGGGCGCAGAGTTCGGACAAATCGACCTGGGTCGCGCAGATCACCCGGACATCCAGGTACACCTCTTCATCGCTGCCTACGCGGCGGAAGCATCCGTCCTGCAGGAAGCGCAGCAGTTTCACCTGCAGGCGCGGGCTCATTTCCCCGACACCGTCGAGAAACAGCGTACCGCCCGCCGTCAGCTCCAGCAGCCCGAGCTTGCCTTCGGCCCGGGCCCCTTCGAAGGCGCCAGGGCCGTAGCCGAACAGCTCGGTCTCGGCCATGGACTCGGGCAGCCCGGCGCAGTTGAGTGCCATCAATGGCGACTGACCCCGTGGGCTGGCCAGGTGACAGGCTCGGGCCAGCAATTCCTTGCCCGTGCCGGTTTCACCTTCGATCAACAGTGGCGCGTCCAGTGGCGCCATGCGCCGGGCCTCACGGACCACTGCCGCCATCACTTTCGAACTTTGGAAAATGCTGTCGAAGCCGCGCAGCTCCTGCTTGCGTACGTTGTAGATGCGTTCGCCCACCCGATCAGCGCGGTGCAGGGTCAACACCGCGCCGGCCATGGCCTCGCTGTCGTCGTGCTCCGATTGCAGCGGCGCGATATCGGCCAGGAACACGTCGCCCTTGACCTTGACCCGCAACCCGTTGATCCGCGACTGGTTGGCGCGCACCAGCTCCGGCAGGTCGAAATCCTCGGCGTAGCGGGACAATGGGATCCCCGGCACCTCGTCCACCCGCACCCCAAGCAACTGCGCCGCCGCCCGGTTGGCCGCGACGATGGAACCGCCCATGTCGATCGACAACACCGGGAACTCCAGGGCGCCGAGCAAGGCGTTGAGCTCCATGTGCCGACGCTCGCTGGGCATTAGGCCTACGCGCTTGACGCCGAACACCCCGGCAATGCCTTCGAATTTCGGGCGCAACGCCTGGAACTGGATGTTGATCAGGTTCGGGCAGTGCAGGTAGATCGCGTTGCCATGCTCGCCCCCCACTTCACCACGGGCGACGTTGATGCCGTATTCCACCAAGAGGTTGAGGATGTCTCGCAGGATGCCGATGCGGTTCTGGCAGTGGACTTTGATACGCATGAGAGGCCCGATGCTGTTCACGTAAGGTTTGTTGAATTCATTGTGGCGAGGGAGCTTGCTCCCGCTGGGCTGCGCAGCAGCCCCCCCAAAAAAACAGGGCCGCTTCGCGCCCCAGCGGGAGCAAGCTCCCTCGCCACAGAGGTTTTCGGCACGGCGATGCAAATAGTCGTCAAGATTATGTGACAGATGTAGGCCGTTTCCCACCTGAAAATCCCGATAACATCGTAGCGCCGGCGAAATCGTAACGAAAACTTTACGAATTACCCTTTCGCTCGCACGACCCATCGTCCCCAGGCCGATGCGCACATCGCTGCTTCGCGCTATCTCTAATGCATCGCTCGACATAACAACAAACGCATCTTCCCCCTGAGGGAAATCAGCAGGAGAGCAGCATGAAGCAGACGCAATACGTGGCCCGCGAGCCCGATGCGCAAGGTTTTATCCACTACACCGCTGAAGAACATGCG
>Ga0307412_10002076_pt1 | contig 11126 bp, 7 predicted proteins | sample DK1Cmetagenome_3_FD_203823 | JGI IMG/M metagenome (GOLD analysis project Ga0307412, IMG submission 203823) | Maize rhizosphere microbial communities from greenhouse at UC Davis, California, United States - DK15-C-1 | ecosystem: Host-associated > Plants > Roots > Rhizosphere > Soil | place: USA...
CCAGCACGCCGCGTCGGACCACCTACGATCCGCGCGCGCAACCCACGCCGGCGCGTCCGGGCACGGGCTTCGGCCCGCCGGGTCGTCCGGGCATGATGCAGGGCGGTCGCCCCGGCGGCGGTCGTCCTGGCCAGGGCGGCTTCCGTCAGCGCCCGGGTGGCCCGATGCAGCAGCGCCGCGGGCCCGTGCAGGTCTCCACGCAGGAGATGGCCTCCCACAAGAAGGTCGTCAAAATCGAGGAGCAAGTCAGCCTGCAGCAGCTCGCCGCCAAGATGAGCATGAAGGCGACCGACGTGCTCATGAAGCTGCTCGGCATGGGCATGACCGGCGTGAACATCAACTCGACGCTCGACGCCGACACGGCGAAGATCATCGCCAGCGAGTTCGGCTGGAGCGTCGAGGATGTCGCGGTCAGCGAGACGCAATCGCTCGCGGACGCGACGCGGATCGAGTCCGAAGCGGACATGGACTTCGAGGTCCGTCCGCCGATCGTCACGGTCATGGGTCACGTCGACCACGGCAAGACCTCGCTGCTCGATCGCATCCGCAAGGCGGCGGTGGCCGAGGGCGAGGCCGGCGGCATCACCCAGCACGTCGGCGCGTACCGCGTCGAGACGCCGCGGGGCACGATCGCCTTCCTCGACACGCCGGGCCACGAGGCCTTCACCGCCATGCGCGCGCGCGGCGCCTCGCTGACGGACATCGTCATCCTGGTCGTCGCGGCCGACGACGGCGTCATGCCTCAGACGAAGGAGGCGATCAGCCACGCGCAGGCGGCCAAGGTGCCCATCATCGTGGCGGTCAACAAGATCGACAAGCCGGGCGCGGAGCCGGACAAGATCAAGCGCGACCTCGCGAACCTGGGCCTACAGCCCGAGGAGTGGGGTGGTCAGACGATGTTCGTGCACGTGTCGGCGAAGACCGGGGAGAATATCGATCAGCTCCTCGAGTCGGTCATCCTGCAGGCCGAGATCCTAGAGCTGAAGGCGTACCCGAAGCGGCGCGCCAGCGGCACGGTGATCGAGGCGTTGCTCGACCGCGGCCGCGGCCCGGTGGCGCGCGTGATGATCCAGGACGGCACCCTGCGCACCGGCGACATCATCATCGCCGGCGGCGCGTGGGGTAAGGTCCGCGCGATGACCGACGAGCTCGGTCGCACCGTCGGTGCGGCCGGCCCGGCCACGCCCGTCGAGGTCCTCGGCCTGGCCGAGGTGCCGAGCGCGGGCGATCCGGTGCACGCGGTCAAGGACGCGAAGACGGCGGAGGAGATCGCGGACACGCGGCGCAAGAAGGCGTCGAAGTCCCTCATCCCGCAGGACTCGCGCGTCTCGCTCGAGACCCTCACCTCGCGCCTCGCCGAGAGCGATCAGCTCGAGCTGAAGCTCATCATCAAGGGCGACGTGCAGGGCTCGGTCGAGGCCATCGGCCACGCGCTCACGAAGCTGTCGGGCCAGAAGGTCAAGGTCACGGTCGTGCACGCGGCCGTCGGTGGCATCACCGAGGGTGACGTGAACCTGGCCGTCGCGTCGAAGGCGATCATCGTCGGCTTCAACGTGCGTCCCGCGGGCAAGGCCGCGAGCCACGCGGAGACCGAGGGCGTCGAGATCAGGCTCTACAACATCATCTACAACGCGGTGGACGACATCCGCGCTGCGATGGAGGGCCTGCTCCCGGCGACGAAGGTCGAGAAGCAGCTCGGTCGCGCCGAGGTGCGCCAGGTCTTCCGCATCGCCAAGGTGGGCACCGTCGTCGGCTGCATGGTCGTCAGCGGGACCATGAAGCGCACGGCCGAGGCGCGGGTCATCCGCGACAACGTCGTCGTCTGGACGGGCAAGCTCACGGGCCTGCGCCGCTTCAAGGACGACGTGAAGGAAGTGGCCGAGGGGTTCGAGTGCGGTGTCTCGCTCGAGAACTTCCAGGACGTGAAGGATCACGACATCATCGAGTCGTTCGAGATCGAAGAGGTCAAGACCAAGCTCACCTGAGCGCGAGCTCGTCAAGACGGGGAGGCCGCGCGCGCATCTGCTCGCGCGGCCAGTTCCCAACCGCCACTGCCGTGCGGCACGGAGGGCTGAGCGATGTTCGTCGGCGTGCTGCGCTTCAGCATCGATATCCCGGGCGCGCGGTCCCTGAAGGACAAACGCAGCGTCGTGCGCTCGCTCAAGGAGCGCGTGCAGGGGCGGCTCAAGGTCTCCATCGCCGAGGTCGGCGCGCTCGATCACCCGCAGCGCGCTACCTTCGGCGTGGCGGTGGTATCGAACTCGAGCACGGTCTGCGATCAGCTCCTGTCGAGCGTGGCCAGCATGGCCGGCACGCTGCCGGACGCGCTGATGACGGACCGGGCGACCGAGATCGTGAGCTTCGGCGAAGGCGGAAGCGGCGTGATGGGCGGCATCGAGCAGGCGCTCGACAATGACCCCTACGACGACGATGAATGAAGGAGGGCGGCGATGAGCGGTGCAGTCAAGCGTTCGGCCCGGGTGGCTTCGCGGGTGCACGAGGAGCTCGCGTCGCTGCTCAGGAACATGGGTGACCCGCGGCTCTCGGGCGTGCTGATCACGCGCGTCGAGATGCCCGACGACCTGCAGACGGCGCGCGTGTTCGTGCGGCACGAGCTGGCCGCCACGCTCGACGCCGCCGGCCGCAAGTCGATGCTGCGCGGCCTCGAGGCAGCCTCGGGGCGGCTGCAGCGCGATGTGGCCCGCGCGGTCGTGCTCCGCAGGGCCCCTACCTTGCGCTTCCTGTACGACGACGGTCAGGACAACGCCTTCCGCGTCGAGGAGATCCTGCGCGAGATCCAGGGCGAGGACGAGCGCCGCGGCAAAGACTGAGAGCGCAAAAGCGGCTCGATGCCGTTAGGGCCGTGATAGTCTCGGCGCCGTGAGCCTCGTGGCCGGCGCCCTCGTGGGCGCGAACGTGCGGCTGATCCGCCCGCTCAAGCGCGGCGGTATGGGCAGCGTTTGGCTTGCGGAGCACCTCACGCTGCGCACGCAGGTCGCCGTGAAGTTCATGTCGGAGCTGCTCGCGCAGGACCGCGAGTACGTGGCCCGCTTCTCGCGCGAGGCCACGGCGAGCGCCCAGATCAAGAGCCCGCACGTGGTGCAGGTCTTCGATCACGGCATCTCGCTCGACGGCACGCCGTACATCGTGATGGAGCTGCTCGAGGGCGAGGATCTGCGCACGCGCCTCGGCCGCCTCGGCACGATCTCGGTGGAGGAGACGGCATCCATCATCGCGCAGATCGCGCGCGGGCTGACGAAGGCGCACGCGGCAGGCATCGTCCATCGCGACATCAAGCCCGACAACATCTTCCTCACCGATCACGACGGCGAGCTGTTCGTGAAGCTGCTCGACTTCGGCATCGCCAAGCACGCCGCGCAGGAGAGCGAGCTCGGCATGACGGGCACGGGCGCGATGGTGGGGACGCCCCACTACATGAGCCCCGAGCAGATCTTGAGCGCGCGGCGCGTCGATGCTCGCTCGGATCTCTGGTCGCTCGGCGTCGTCGCCTACCGGGCGCTCACGAGCCAGGTTCCCTTCCAGGGCGAGACGCTCGGCGCGGTGTGCATCGCGATCGAGCGCGGTGCGTTCGTGCCTCCGAGCCAGCGCCGGCCGGGCCTGCCGCCGTCGCTCGACCCCTGGTTCCATCGCGCGTTCGCGCGCGAGGTCGACCATCGATTCCAGACGGCGAAGGAGATGGCCGAGGCGTTCGTCGGCGCCGCGCAGGCGGGCGGGGTTGCGCTGCAGGGGACGTTCCGCGCCGACACGAGCGGCGTGGGGCAGTCTCCTTCCGCGGCGTCTTCGGCGACGCCAGCGCCCACGCCCATCACGCGTCCAAGCGGGGAGATCGGCCGGACACCGCCGTCCGTTGCGCCCTTTGCGCCGCCCGGCATCCCTGGGGCGGGCGCGCCGCACGGTGCGCTCGGAGATCCGCTCTGGGCCGCGTCGAGCGCGGCGACGGGGCCCGCCGCGCACCCGCAGACGTTTCACGGCACATCGATCACACGCGCGGACTGGAAGGGATCGTCGCGGCGCGCGCTCGTCACCATGGTGTCGGTTGCGCTCGGGGTCGTGGCGCTCGGAGCGATCGTGATCGTGCTCGTGGCCAAGCGAGACGGCGGCGACGAGCCGGCCGAGACCGCCGCTGCTGCGCCCCCGAGCGCGTCCGTGGTCGCGGCCCCGCCCGCGCCGGTCGAGACTGCGGCTGCACAGGCTCCGCCCGTCGAGGCCGCTGCGACGGCGCCTTCTGCGGGGCCGTCTGCTTCGGCGGCGCCCGCGCCGACGACCGTCGCGACGCCCAAGGTCGGGACCGCGACGAGGCCGACCTCCACAGGGAGACCCAAGCGTGATCGTGGCTTCTGACGCGAAGAAGTCGCCTCTCGGACGAGCGGTCACCGCGCTCGCTCTGGTCATCGCGATCGGCACCGCCAGCGCGCCGCGGGCCCTTGCGCAGACCAGGAGCGAGCGCGAGATGGCGCGCTCGTTGATGGATGAAGGCGACGCCAAGCTCGACGTTCGCGACTTCTCGGGCGCGCTGCGTGCCTATCGCGCGGCGCACGCGATCATGAAGGTGCCGACCACGGGCATCGAGGTGGCGCGCGTCGAGGCGATGCGCGGCCGGCTGGTCGAGGCGCGCGAGGTTGCGCTCGAGATCGGGCGCATCCCTCCAAGGCCGAACGGCGATCCCAAGCCGTTCATCGAGGCGCGCGAGGAGGCGCGCAAGCTCGCCGCGGATCTCGATCGCCGCATCCCGATCCTCACTATCGTCGTGCGGGGCGTGCCCGAGGGCGCGCCGCTCGAGGTCAAGCTCGACGGAGGTCTGTTGCCGACCGAAGAGGCGCTCAAGCCGCACCCCGTCAACCCGGGCAGGCACGAGATCTGGGCCTCTGCGGGCGGTTTGCCTCCCGTGTCCAAGGAGATCGAGCTGCAGGACGGACAGCGGCAAACCGTGATCGTCGGCCTCGGCGGCGCGAGCGAGGATCCCGATGGCGACAGACCCGCCAAGCCCTCGAGCCGCGGCGTCTCGCCGCTCGTGTACGTGGGCTTTGGCGTGGGCGGCGCGGGCCTCATCGCGGGCGCGATCACCGGCATCTTCTCGCTGACGCGCGCGAGCGAGGTGGAGGCGCTGTGCCCCGGCGGGGTCTGTCCCACGCGCAGCAGGCTCGAGCAGGCCACGCAGCCCAAGGACGCGGCGCTGACGCTCGCCAACGCGTCGAACATCGCGTTCGCGATCGGCGTGGCGGGCGTGGGCGTGGGCGTGGCGGGCCTGTTCTTGTCGAAGCGCGAGCCGAAGCAGCCCTCTTCGGGCGCGTCGATGCACCTCACGTTCGGCCCCAGCAGCGTCGGCGTGGTCGGCTCTTTCTGATCCGCCGCGATCAGCCGCGCGTGATCAAGAGCGCGATGATCAGCGCGAGCACGAGCGCACCGAGGAAGATCAGCGCCGAGCTGGGCGAGCGCGGCGCGGGCTGAGGCGCGAGGGGCGCGGCCGTCTCCTCGGGCGCGGGCTCCTCTTCGGACTCGGGGGCGGGCGCAGGGACCGAGGTGCGGGCGCGCGCGGGCGCAGATGCCGGGCGCACGCGCCAGGGCACGGGCGCGGGACGCGGCTTCGAGGTCGCCACCACGCCGCTCGACGGAGGGCGAGGGGACATGGGCGGCGAGGAGAGCAGCGGCTTCGGGGCGACGTCGGGCAGAGCCGCCGGAGGCTCGATGGGCGCGACGCTCGAACGCTCGGGCGGGGGCGACGTGGAGGTGCGTCGGGGCAGGGGCGTCTCCGAGAGGCGCTGCGGTCGCGGCAGCGGCGTGATCGCAGGAGGCTCGGGGGTCTTCACCGTCGCCGGCAGCGGCGTGGCCAAGGTGCGCCGGTAGGGCAGGGCGTCGTCGGGCGGCGGCGTCGAGGTGCGTGGCTCGGGCAGCGCGGAGGTGCGGGCCTCGGGCGGCGTCGAGGTGTGAGCCTCGGGCGGCGCGGACATGCGCGCCGTGGGCGGCGCCGAGGTGTGCCCGATGGGCGGCGTGGAGATGCGCGTCGTGGGCGGCGCGGAGGTGCGCGTCGTGGGCGGCGCGGACGAGTGGCGCAGCGCTGGCGGCAGCCCCGTGGGCATCGTGTCGCGCGGGGCGATGAGCGCGTCGACCGCCGTCGTCGTATCGGGCCCGGGCGCGGGTGGCTCGGTGGGGGTGACGAGCCCCGTGCGGTGCGTGGGTGGCGCGCCGGGCATCACCTCCGTGCGCTCCCAGCGCGACACGACGGCGCCCGACGAGGCCACGTGCCCCGCGATCCGCTCGAGCTCGGCCGCGAACGCGAGGGCGCTGTCGAAGCGGTCTTCCGGCGCCTTGGCGAGGGCCTTCATGATGGCCTCGTCGAGCTCGCGCGGGATGGCCTGCACGGCCCAGTACGACGGCGGCTCGGGGGTCTGGAAGGCGTGCGCGCGCGCGATCTCGAGCAGCGTCGTGAGCTCCTCGAACGGGCTGCGCCCTGCGACGAGCGTGTAGAGCACGGCGCCTGCCGCGTAGACATCGGTGCGCGGATCGATGGGCAGCCCGCGCGCCTGCTCGGGCGAGAAGAAGCGGGGCGTGCCCATGGCGATGCCCTCGGCCGTGGGGAACGCGAGCGGCGCGGGCGTGCTCTCGCCCATGACGGCGATCACCTTGGCGACGCCGAAGTCGAGCACCTTGACCGCGCGGCGACCCTCGATCGGGTTGCAGAGGAAGAGGTTGTCGAGCTTGACGTCGCGGTGCACGACGCCCGCGGCGTGGGCTGCGGCCAGGCCCGCGAGCGCCTGCCGCACGATGTCGATCGCCTCGAGCACCGGCAGCGGCCCGCGCTCGTCGAGCTCCTCGCGCAGGTTCCTGCCGTGCAGGCGCTCCATCACGAGGTAGGTGCGGCCCTCGGCGGTCTGCCCGAAGTCGGTCACCTGCACGAGGTTCGGGTGCGAGATGTTCGCGAGCGCCTGCGCCTCGATGCGCATGCGGTCGGCGAAGTCGTGCCGCGCGGCGTGGTGCTTGTGCAGGAGCTTCACCACCACGCGCTTGCCGAGCGCCACGTGCTCGGCCTCGACGACCTCGCCCATCGCGCCTCGCCCGAGCGGGGCGAGGAAGCGGTAGGGCGTGCCCTCGAGCAGCGCGCTCGGGTCATCGGTGGCGTTGGGATCGAGGGCTTCTTCCTCGCGCGATGAGCTCACGGTCCGAGCGAGATGGTAGCCCTCTTCGCGGCGGTCCGGGGGGCGATTCGGTTTTTCCCCGGCCTTGGCGTCACGCGAACAGCCGCGCCACGAGGGCGGCGACGAGGAGGATCGCGCCCATCCCGAGCCAGAACAGCCCTGGCCCCCAGATCTGCGCGAACGCTCGGCGGCGCGCGACGAGCGGGTTCTTCGGGTCGTAGAGCACGATCACCTCGGCCCCGATCCGCTGCGCGTCGCCCGAGCCGGCCATCTTTTCCTGGAACTCGAAATCCTGCCCGTCCTCGGTGCGGAAGCGCAACGTCGGCACGGGCGTGTCGCTCTCGCCGTAGGGCTTCACCGCGATCACGGTGGCCCGGGCCGTGCGCCCCCCACGCACCAGCCTGAGCGCGCGCAGAAGCTCGATGAGCCCGACGCTGGCGGTCATGGCCCCGGCGACGAGCAACCCGGTCCCCCCTTGCATCTCGCGTTCCGACGAACGCTACGCGAGATCTTTCAGCACGGCCTCGGCCGCGTTGTGGCCCGCGGCGCCGATCACCGATCCGGCCGGGTGCGTGCCAGCGCTGCACGAGTACACGCCCGCGACGCCGAAGCGGTAGGGGACGCGATCGGCGAAGCCGAAGCTGTTGTCGACGTGGTGGATGTGCCCGCGCGTGATCCCGAAGTAGCGCTCGATCCCGGGCGGCGTGAGCGTGAACGTCTCCTCCACGAGATCGCTCGTGCCCGGCGCGAAGCGGTCGCAGATCGACAGCAGGTGCTTCACGTAGCCCGCCTCGGCCTCGTCCCACGATCGGCCGTCGGCGAGCGTGTAGGGCACCCACTCGATGAACAGCGCCGCGTTGTGCCGGCCCTCGGCGTCGCGCAGCGAGCCGTCGAGCGGCGTGTGGAAGTACCACTCGATCGACGGGAACTCCGGCAGCCGCCCCGCCATCGCGTCGGCGTGCGCGTCGCGCAAGGACTGGATGACGACGTCCTCGTCGGGAAGAAGGTGGATCGTCGGGCCGAACTGCCCCTTGTCCTCGGGCAGGCAAGTGAACGTGGGCAGCTTCTTCATACACATGTTCACCTTCATGGTGCTGCCGTCGCGCCGCACCTCGTCGAGCCGCTTCGAGAGCGCGGCGGGGAGTTTGTCCTCGCCCACGAGCGCGCGGGTGCGGTACGGGTCCGCGTTCGACACCACGACGCGCGCGGCGATGCGGGTGCCGCCCTCGAGGAGGACGCCGCTCGCAGCGCCGTTCGTCACCTCGATCGAGGCGACCTTCGCGCCCGTCCTGATCTCGGCGCCCTCGGCCCTCGCCTTGTCCGCGAGGCGCCCCGACACCGTGCCCATGCCGCCCTCGATGATCATCCACGTCCCGTCGGAGCCCGGCAGGCGGCACATGTTGTGGACGAGGAAGTTCATGCCCGTTCCGGGCGAGTCGTACCCGCCGCACAGGCCCGAGAAGCCGTCGGTCACGGCGTACATGGCCTTGATGAGATCGCTCTTGAACCCGAACCGATCGAGGTAGGCGCTCACCGGGGCGCGGCACAGATCGACGAACGCCTTGCGCAGCGCGGGCCGCACGAAGCGCTCGGCCGTCTCCTCGATGCTGAGCGGCTCCATCAGCCACGTGGGCGCGATGTCGTCGCGCATGGCGGCGATCTCGGCGTTCATGGCGGTGTGCGCGGCCCAGTCCGCCTCCGAGAAGAACTCGAGGAACTGGCGCTTCATCGAGTCACGGTCGGATCCGAAGAGCAGGTAGCGGTTGCCCGTGGTGGGGAGGAAGTAGTGCGGGTCGCGCCGCCTGAGGGGCAGGTCGACGCCGAGCTTGCCGATGAGCTCGGGGGGCATGAGGCCGAGCAGGTAGGCGCCCGTCGAGATCCCGAGCTTCGGCGCGCGCGCGAAGGGGAACTCGGTCTTGGTTGCACCTCCAACGATCGGCTTCTCCTCGAGCACGATCACCCGGAGCTTCTTCCGGGCCAGCAGGATGGCGGCTGCGAGGCCGTTGTGACCGGCCCCCACGATGACGACGTCGGCGCGCTGCTCCATGACCGCTCCTCGTACCCCGCTCCACCCCGGTTGTCACGCTGCGACGAGACGAGATCGCGCGCCGTCCGGGCACCGGCGCGCGCTCGAGCTCTACCGCGGAAAAGCGGCCGCGTTGCCCCCGTCGACCGTGATCACGCAGCCGGTGGTGGCCTCGGCCGTCGCGAGATAGAGGAACGCCTCGGCGACGTCCTCGGCCGTGGTCTCGCGGCGCAACAGGTTTGCGCGGAAGTACTCGTCGACGCCCACGCCGCGCGCGCGCGCCCGCGCCTCGAGCATGCCGCCCGCGAAGATGCCGGTGCGGATGCGATCGGCGTTCACCGCGTTCGCGCGGATGCCGAAGCCCGCGAGATCGACGGCGTACTGGCGCATCAGCGCCACGAGCGCCGCCTTGGGCACGGCGTAGGGGCCGAAGTCGGGGCCCTGGTTGAAGGCGCTCTTCGAGGCGTTGAAGAGCAAGACGCCGCCCGAGCCCTGCAGCATCATCGCCTCGGCCGCCCAGCGGGCCACGTTCTGGTGGCCGAGCAGGTTCAGCTCGAGCGAGGTGCGCAGCGCGCTGTCGCCGGCCTCGGTGTGGATCGGACCCTCGAAGGCCGCGCCCGCGTTCGAGACGACCACGTCGAGGCCGCCGAAGCGCAGGCACGTCTTGCGCACGACGGCGCGCGCGTCGAGCGAGGAGGTCACGTCGCAGGGCAAGAGGAACGCGCGGTCCTTGTACGTGGACACGAGGGGGGCGGCGGCGTGCTCGAGGGCCGCCTCGTCGCGATCGGTGAGCGTCACGTGCGCGCCCGCCGCGAGCAAGACCCGCGCGGTGCACAGCCCGATGCCCGAGGCCGCGCCCGTGACGAGCGCGATCTGTCGATCGAGGGGCGGCGCGGCCCCGCTCGTCTTCTTGAGCTTGGCCTGCTCGAGGCTCCAGTACTCGACGTCGAACAGATCGAGCTCGCTCACGGGCTGGTAGCCGCCGAGGGACATCGTCGTGTCGATGATGCTCGCGGTGTGCTCGTAGATGTCGGCCGCGATCTCGGCCTCCTTGCGCGTCTTGCCGAGCGTGAGCGCGCCGAGCCCCTGGATGAGCACCACGCGCGGCCAGGGATCGAGCTCGCGCCGATCGCCCGGACGCGCGGCCGAGCAGCGCCGGAAGTAGTCGTGGTAGTCGGCCGCGTAGGCGGCGAGCGCGGCCTCGATGCGGCTCTTGGTCGTGTGCTCGTCGCTCGGGTCGAGGGTGGGCAGCACGAGGGGCTTGGGCTTGGTGCGGATCACGTGGTCGGGCGTGGCGCAGCCGATCTGCGTGATCGTGGCGAGGTCCTCGCGGTCGCAGAACGCGAGCATGTGGGGCGTCATGCGGAAGGTGGAGATCCAGCGCTCGCCGGAGGCGCGGGCGAGGGCGCCGCGGATCATGGGCCCGATGCGCGCGCAGGCGTCGGGCGCGGGGGTCGAGATGGTGCGGCGAGAGACGGCCCGCGCGTCCTCGAGGTAGCGCTCGGCGCGCGTGACGTTCGCGATCATGCGCTCGTAGCTCTCGAGCGCGGTGTCGCCCCACGTGAACATGCCGTGCTTGTCGAGGACCATCGCGCTCGGCTCGCGCCCGGCGCGCAAGGCGGCGCGGAACAGCTCGACGACCCTCTTGGCGAGCCGAAAGCCCGGCATCACGTAGGGCACGAAGAGCGCGCGATCGCCGAAGACCTCGCGGACGAGCGCGGCGGAGTCGGGCTGATCGACGACGGCGAGCACGGCGTCGGCGTGCGTGTGGTCGATGTAGCGGTAGGGCAGGTAGGCGTGCAGCAGCGCCTCGACGCTCGGCGTGGGGCTCTGCGGGTCGATCATCTGGCCGCGGAGCTGGGCCACCATCTGCTCGTCGGTCAGATGGGGCAGCTCGCACAGGCGGCGCAGGTGGGCGAGGCGGCAGGCGGGGAAGCCTTCGGGCT
>Ga0307412_10002077_pt1 | contig 11125 bp, 11 predicted proteins | sample DK1Cmetagenome_3_FD_203823 | JGI IMG/M metagenome (GOLD analysis project Ga0307412, IMG submission 203823) | Maize rhizosphere microbial communities from greenhouse at UC Davis, California, United States - DK15-C-1 | ecosystem: Host-associated > Plants > Roots > Rhizosphere > Soil | place: USA...
TCCCACATTTCTGCAGGACATTATTATATTGTATACTAAATTAGTGTTCAGCTTTAGGAGTCTGAGAGCCTTCCGGTATAGGAGTACTTTCTGGATTTGCTTTGTTTACGTCTGTAGGTTTTACAGCGCCGGCAGTATCCGTTTTTGTAGGGGTTTCGTGACCTCCATGCGCATCTCCTCTATATTCGGAAAGTTTGTCCTGCTCACCACTTGTCTGCTCGTCATCAGAATATCTTTCAACTCCTTCTTCAAGTTTTAGGGTACCTTTATTACCACCAGCCTGGATTTTTTTACAGCTTATGGCAACAGTAGCAAGGGCTAAACATATAACTAATTTTTTCATATCTAAAATTATTTTTTAAAGGTCATATGGAATCGCATTTTGTAGCCGGTTATACTTAATTTAGCAGCAAGCGATTTCATGCTTAAATTTTAATTGCCCAAAATTAAGGATTCCTATTTTTTTCGGCAACATTTTTATACTGATTTTAATATTATTTTTCCTTTTTTGGATTGTGTAAAAATAAGATAATTTTCACCACCATCTTTTAAACCATATTTCTTTTTGATTTCTTCCGGTTTTAAAGGATAATTTTTTGAAATAATATTAAACTGACTTTTCTTGTTAACCTCTTTAGCATCAACGATTTTCATTTCAAAAATGCGTCCCGGAAAATTGCTTATTTTTTCGGTTGAAGTATAAATATGTGTATTTGGATGAAGTTTTTTTAATCCAGATTTTTCTGAAATTAAATTAAAAATTCCTGCCTTCAAAATCGAATTATTGGGAATATAAATGAAATTTTCGGGCTCAGAATATTCTGCAACGGCATTTTCTTCTTCATTAAACTGATATTCAAACTCAGATTCATCACTTTCCAGATTCACGCATTTGCAAATAATTTTTTCTGAATTTTGATTTGATAGGAAAACGACAACTTCTTTTACATCATTCTTTACTGCGATAATTTCGATTCTGAAAATATTTGGTAAAACGGAAACTAAATATTTCAAATCAATCAAAGGAGATAATTTTATTACCACTTCATTTGAAATGGAAAGTAATTTTTCCTGAATTTCAATGATATTGGGTGAAAGATCTTCCAAAAGAAAAACCTTATTTTTATTGTTATCCCTTCTCGCAGGATCAAGATAAATTACATCAAAAATTTCTTTGTTTTCATTAAGAAAATCTTCTAGCTTTTGATTGATAAACGTTGCTTTTTTATCTAAAATATTCCAGTTGTGTTCTACAATCCCCAATAATTCCGGATTTTGTTCCACAAGGGTAATTTCGTTAAAATTTTGAGACAAATAATAAGCATCAATCCCGAAACCACTCGTAAGGTCGATAAACTTTTTACCTTTTAATATTTTTGATTTATAAATTGCCGTTTTTTCAGATGATGATTGTTCTAAATTGAGTTGTGGTGGAAAAATTATGCCTTCTTTCAATAAAAACGGAAACTTTTTCTGTGCTACTTGTTTTCCTTTAATCTGCTGAACAATTTCCTGCATGGAAACTTCCGGAAACGGGGATTTTTTTAACAGTAATGAATGCAAGTCTGTGTTTAGATTTGCATTGATATATTCTTGAACTTCGTTATTTAGTATTTTATTTCCCACAGATCCCGCAGATTTTCACAGATGATTGCGCTTATTTTTCAGAATGTTCCGTTTATTTTTCGAAAAATATTTTTGTCTATATAATCAGTATTAAAGTTGACTAATATTCCTAGTTTTAATCCTGTTAGTTTTAAATATGTCAACAATTGTTTATGGTGAACATTATTAATTTCCGGAATTGATTTTATTTCGATAATTACTTTTTCGTTTACAACAATATCTGCAATAAAACTTGATTCAATAAAAATTCCCTTATAATTTATAGGTATAGGAACTTGATAGTTAACATTTAGTCCTAAATTTTTCAATTCGTAAACTAATATTTTTTTATAAACTTTTTCTAATAATCCAGGCCCCAACTCGTTATAAACAGAAAATATACATTTTCTAATATAAAAACTTAATTCATTTTCTGTCATTTGCACATGTTTTCAACAAATGTAAAAAAATCTGTGAAATCTGTGAAATCTGTGAAAATCTGTGGGAGTAATAATTATTATCTTTTATAAAAAATATAATCCGTCAAAATTGGCTCAATTCCGTTTTGCTTAAACAAAGAATTGATCTGCCCTCTATGATAAGTCGAATGATTGATAGCCTGGAAAAGCATTTCAAAAATACTGTTTTCAAACTTTCCCCCTCTTGAATTCTGATAGTTAATTCTCTGATCAAAATTGGAGGTTTCAACAATATGAATACTTTTCCTAAAATTCTGTTCATTAATCGTTTCCAGACTTTCGAATGGATTAATCTGCCAGACTTCAAAAGTTGGTTCTCCTAAAATCCTTGAATTCCAAATCTGCTGGGCATTCAAAGTATGATTGATTAAGCTGATTGTCTTTTCATCAACTTTCGAGATATTTTCTGAAATTATTTTGATCATTTCCTTATTGAAATGATAAGTATATTCAAATAAATCGATTAACTTTTCTTTCATTATTCAAACATTTCTGCCCATCGGACAGCTTTTATTTCTTTTTCATTATAAAGTTCATCAATAGACTTTTTAACTTCTAATTTTGGATACAAATTAACGCCAATTAACTTTATTTTTCCTTCTTCCACCCATTTTTGCTCTTCAACAGCATGATCGTAAATTTTCTTTTGGATAATTCCCTGTTTTAAAAGCTCCAGATAACCGCCATTTTCTTCGATCTCTACAAAGAATGCCCAAGATTTTTCAGCAATTTGTTGCGTAACGTCTTCTACATAATAACTTCCGTTTGAAGCATCCTCAAAGACATTGATGATACTTTCGTAAGCCAGAACAATCTGTTGTTTGAAAGAAATTTCCTCAGAATTATCGGTGCTTCTGTCAACCAAATAATTGTTGCTGAAAACCGCATCTGCACCTCCAATCATTGCAGAAGCAAGTTCCAAAGTTGAACGAATAAGATTATTTTCACTGTCTGTAGACGCTTTATTTCTTAAAGAAGTTTCTGCAAAAATATATGGAATTTCATCTAAATTATATTCTTTTGAAAACTGATTAAAAATAATTTTGAAAGCTCTTAATTTCGCCATTTCAAAGAAATAATTTCCTCCGACAGCAATTCTGAAAATCAATTTATTTAGAATTTCAGGACCGTAAACTTCAACCAATTCTTTCGTTTTTGCCAAGGCAATTCCCAATTGCTGGTAAATAGCAGCTCCTGCGTTTTGATGAAAGGAAATATCTACACAAATATTTCTTTTAAATTCTTTCGCTAATAATTCTTTAACCAATTGATCATTAATTATTGCTTCTTTTTCGTCAAAAACATCAATTAATGAATAATATTGATCTTCTTCTTTCGGGCTGATGTGTCCTGCAAGATCTGTATTATTAACAAAAATTGTTTTCTGCTCCAGGTTTTCAACATTGTGATCCAAAATAAATGCGAATACATCATCCTCCAGACCTTCATGATATCTAGCAACCAGATGAGTACTTTCTTCGATTTTCGGAAGGTTTACCAAAGGTTTATGAACTGTATCATAGAAAGGTTTCACATCAATTCCTTCAAGATTTTCCTTCTTTAGAATTGTGTAAATATCTTCTGTTTTAAGTTGTTTCTTAACTAAATTTTCCCAGGCTGTATTTGACATTGATTGTGTATTATTTTGAATTGTCAATGGTGAATTTTGCTTCATAAGTGAATTTTGCAAAATTGACAAAGCTAAGCGATTGACTGTTCACCATTCACTTTTTAATTATTTTTTCGCAACATTTGCACTATCCACTACCAGAATAAAAATCTCTTCATTCGGTTTTTTCATGAAATAGTTTTCTCTTGCGTATTTTTCTTTTTCGGATTTATTGTTCATCAGTTTTTTATAAAACGTATCATTTTTTTCGTATTCGGTTTTATAATACTGAAGTTGTTCTTCATATTTGTTAATCTCACCATTCAGCTCGTTGATTACCAGAAATGAAGTTTTATCAAAGAAAATCATCCACACCAGAAACAGACAAATTGTAATGGTATATTTATTCAAAATATATTTCTGAATAATCCTGAACGTTTCAGACTTTGGCTGGATATCTTTAATAAGTTTATTTTCTTTCATTTTAATGTTTTCTTAACGAATTTTTGATAACAGTAGTCAAAAAATCAATCGCTACGGAATTCTGCCTCATGTTCGGAATAATAAGATCGGCATCATTTTTTGAAGGCTCAATAAATTCCTGGTGCATAGGTTTTAAGGTAGTCTGATAACGGTGTAGCACCTCATTCAGATCCCTCCCTCTTTCCTGAGTATCTCTTTTGATTCTCCTGATCAATCTCTCATCTGAATCTGCATGAACAAACACTTTTAAATCAAATTCCTTTAACAATTCTTTGTTGGTAAGCACTAGAATCCCTTCTACTACCAACACATTTTTAGGTTCAATCGTAACGTGATCTGCTGTTCTGGTATGCGTCACGAAGCTATAAACAGGCTGTTCAATAGTTTCATTATTTTTCAACGCTTTTACGTGTTGTATTAACAGATCAAAATCAATAGACTTTGGATGATCATAATTTAAGGCTTCCCTTTCTGTTAAAGTAAGATTATGATTATCGTGATAATAATTATCCTGTGAAAGGATGTTCATTCCTTCAATATCAAGCTGTTGTATGATCTTGTCAACAACTGTAGTTTTGCCGGATCCTGTACCTCCTGCAATTCCTATTACAAGCATTCTATTTGTTTCTTTATAGTTTTTACAAATATACTATTTTAGATGAATGCAAATAAAATATTGCGGCTGGAATTATTTTAATAAAAAAATCCGATGCTTTTGACACCGGATTTAATTTTATTTTTTGATAAACTTAGTTGATATTTCCAAGCCTTTTATTTTTAAAATATAATTTCCAATTTCCAGATGAGAAACATTGATTGTATTTTTTCCTTTTCCAATAGTAGTTTCTATTATTTTTCTTCCTTCCATATTATAGATTTCTACTTTTTCCTCTTTCGTAATTTTCATGGAAATATTTAAAATATCTGAAACAGGGTTTGGATAGATGGCAATTATTTCTTTTTTAGAAACATCATCAACAGCTAGAGTACAAGTGTATGCAGGTAAAACATAGCCTGCCGCGGTAAATTCCTGGGTCATTTGTGTGATATCATTACAATTAAAACCAAATGTTCCCAACATATCTATTGCAGCCTGTCTTACGGCGATTGCAGCCTGTTGCTGATTTGTGTTTGAGGTTGTCATACTTAAACCTTCCAAAAATGCTCTGTCTGTTTTTTCTCTTCCGATCTTGTTATAAATCCTCATAAGAGATGACGCCCAAATTTGTCCGTCCGTGTGGACACTTCCTGTAAGTCCGCTAGGATAAATGGCTGTAGAATTCGTAATTCTTCCTGGCCAAAATGGATTGTGACCGTCCCAGCTGAACATCCAATTGTAAGCGGCTGCAGATTCAGGCCACTGATTAAGACTTCTGCTGTATGATTGTGCCCAATAATCTCCGCAGCCTTCACTTAAGCCATTTACCTGGGATAAATTTCCACCAGTCAGCCAGTCATGTATTCCGTGTCCGAGCTCATGTAAAACAACATCTGCATCTTCTGCATCATCTACTCCTCCTTCTCCAAAAACCAAAATTTGACTGTTTGGATCATAATGAGAATTATCAGCTCCGCTTTCACCGTGGGGATCAAATGCTAACACACCGCCGTTTGAGGTGGGAATACATGTTATTCCTAAAGTTTGATTAATATATCGAAGGTTATTATCCAGATGCCAATAAGCATTCGCTGCCTCAAATCCGTCATTATTCCTATTAAATAAAAACTGATTGCTTGCCTGTGTAAAAAGGCCTTTATTAGGAGCTTCAAGCTCTTTTATTTCTACAAATGTACCTTTAAGCTTATATATACCGGCATTTAATTCAAGTTCAGGAATGTTCACCAATGTTCTTGCAGCATCTAAGCTTGCATTGGTTGCATCGTTTCCATCCACATATTGGCCTCCATACGTTACCTGCATTTTAGAAAGCGGGTCCGGCTGGAATATGTATGCAGAACCTGTAACCAAAGTGTTTTTTTTAACTGTTTTCTTTTTATTCTTTTTTCCTGATCTTTCTGAATCTTTATCCTTATGGCGCAAAGAAATATCTTTCACGCTCATAACTTCTCCATTATATGCGTCTATGATAGTTTCCCAGCTTCCTGAATTTTCATAGGAATTAGTCAATACTCTGTAAACTAATTTGGTGTCACCCTGTTCGGTAACATATACATAAAGCTTATTTTCTTCGTAAGTGATTTCTCCTTTTGATTTGGATGCTGTATGTGCTTTTTTGAGTGCTTCTGTTGAAGAAAATAAAGGAGTTGTACTGATATCTTTTACATTTTTCTTTAAACTTTCTGTAGATGTATGGGTAATTTTTCCTTCTTTGTTAAAATGAACAACAATTTCAGATTGAAAAACAGGAACATCCTTAATCATCTGTTGAAAACGTAATGTTTCCCCAGTATTTCCTTTTTTTACGAAATTTAATTTAAGGTTTGTGAAATTCTGAACTCCCAGATTTCTGGAATTTTCGGTGATCCATTTTCTTGCAGGAGTTTCTAATGATGATTCCTGGCCCATTAACACAGAACATGACAATACGCAGCCAAGAAATAAAGAGGTAATTTTAATTTTCATATGATATTTTATAATGCTTAAAAGTATCGAAACATTATCAAAGTGTCAAAAAAAAACAAAAATATTTAAACACAATTGAGTGAAAAGCATTAATTGATTAATAAAAAACTCCAACATTAGTCGGAGCTTAAATTTATACTATTTCACTTGTTAATTCCCTGGAAAGTAATTTTTCATGCATAGGCTTCAGAACATCCATTGCCCCTGTTTTTACTGTGCATTTGCCTTTAAAATGGACTAAAATTGTACATTGCTCGGCTTGTTCTAAAGTATGTTTACAAATTTCGATAAGACAATCAATTACATAATCAAAGGTGTGAATATCATCGTTATGCAAAATCAATTTATAAACATCATCAGTATCCTCCAAAACTAATACTTCTTCTTCATACTGACGTTTCGGATCTTCGTAATCTTTTATATTATTATAGAAATTCATGTTTAAACTTCTCCTATTTTGTCCGCAAGATCATTGATTGTATTTGGTTCTTCATAAACCAATTCTACGAGCTCCACGCTCTTATTATTCATTTTTAAAATCTTAAAATGATAATTTAAGAGATCAAATTCCTGGTTTTCTTCCGGAATATCTTCTAATTCATGAAGAATAAATCCAGCTAATGTATTGTATTCGCTTTCTTCGGAAAGTGGCAGCTTTTTAGGCAAAAACTCATTAATTTCGTCTAATGGCTGTGTTGCCTGCACCCAATATGTATTGTCTCCTATTTTATCAACAACTTTGTCTTCATCATCCTCTTCATCCTGAATTTCACCAACCAGTTCTTCCAGAATATCTTCCAGCGTGATAATACCTTCAGTTCCGCCGAATTCATCAATTACAATGGCAAGGTGTTGTTTTTTCTGCTGGAAAGTTTTCAATAAGTCTGAAATCTTTTTGCTACCCACAACAAAGAACGGGTCACGCATCAATTCTTTTAAATCTTCATGATTAAGCTCTCCTTTTCTTTTAACAAATTCTCTGATGATTTCTTTTGTATATAAAATACCAATTATATTATCAATAGAATTTAAATACACCGGAATTCTGGAATATCCACTATCCATGATTTTATTGATAATCTCGTTGATATCTTCCTCAAAATCAATAGATGTAATGTTCTGACGAGGCACCATGATCTGTTTTGCAGAATGATCTGTAAAATCAAATGCATTTTTAATGATCTCGTAATTCTCTTCTTCAATTTCTCCGCTGTCAGCACTTTGCTTTACCAAAAGCTGAAGCTCTTCTGTAGAGTGGATCTCTTGTTCAGAAGCCGGATGAATCTTAACTAATCGTAAAAATCCATTTGACATTGAATTCATCAACCAAATAAATGGCTTAAAAATAGTATAGAAAACCCTTAACGGAATTGCTGTCGCCATCGTTGTAGCTTCCGATTTCCTGATAGCTATTGACTTTGGAATAAGCTCTCCAAATACAATATGCATCACTGTGATTAAAACAAAACTGGTGACCACTGAAATCGTGGTAACGGTAGTTTGTGTCAAATCAATATTTAGAGAATGGAAAGTATTTTCAACAACATGATGCAATGCGCTTTCCCCTACCCAACCTAAAGCTAGTGAAGCGAGTGTAATACCAAGCTGTGTCGCAGAAAGATATTCATCAAGATGTTTGATGATGTGCTCTGCCTGTTTTGCCATAGAATTTCCTTCCGCGGCTTTTAACTGGATTTGTGAATAACGAACTTTAACAATTGAAAATTCTGCGGCTACGAAAAAGCCATTAAGTAAAACAAGTAATAAGGCCAACAAAAGCCTGACTATGTCCGAATCCATTTAGAAAAAATATAAAATTTATTAGTACAAAGATATACAAAATAAAAATAATAAAAAAAGCATCATGGTACCACGATGCTTTAATATTTTGTTAAAATAATTCTTTTATGAATTTTTCAATGCTTCTGCTCCTGAAACGATCTCTAGGATTTCGTTTGTAATGGCAGCCTGTCTTGCTTTGTTGTAGAAAATCTTCAGATCATTTCTCAAAGCTTCTGCGTTGTCTGTTGCTTTATGCATTGCAGTCATTCTCGCTCCGTGTTCAGATGCAACTGAATCAAGGATTGCTTTGAAAACCTGAGTTTTAATAGATTTCGGAATCAAATTATCTAAGATTTCCGTTCTATTCGGTTCAAAAATATAATCTGTTTCTACTTGAGGCTCCGTAGTTTCAGGCATTGAAATAGGAAGAAGCTGTTCTGTAGTAACTTCCTGAGTAGCAGCATTAACGAATTTATTATAAATCAAATAAACTTCATCAAATTTACCTTCTCTGAAACTGGTCATTACACCTTCTGCAACATTAGAAACCACATCAAAGTTCAGGTTATCATAAACAGAACTTGCATTATTGTAAACTGTACGATTTCTTCTTACAGCATCAAAAGCCTTTTTACCTACAGGAAGAACTTCAACCTCATATTGAGAATTGTTCTGAAACTGAACGTTAAGCTCTTTTACAATAGAAGAGTTGAAAGCACCAGCCAAACCTCTGTTTGAAGTAACAGCGATGAAAAGAACTCTTTTTACCTCTCTTTTTTGAGCGTAAACAGAAATCTGATCAGGATCTGAACTAGAATTTACATTCTGGATAAGCTCCTGTAATTTCTCAGAATAAGGTCTTAACATTACGATGGCGTCCTGTGCTTTTTTAAGTTTCGCTGCGGAAACCATTTTCATAGCACGTGTAATCTGCATCGTAGATGAAATTGACGTAATTCTACCTCGTATTTCTTTTAAGTTTGCCATATTGGGTTAGTTGTTGGTTGTCGGTTGTTGGTTGCTAGTTTTAGAAAATTCTGTCAACTATCAACCAAAAACCATCAACTAATTTTTAGTTATATTTAGAAGCTAAATCATTAGCCGCTTGCTTAAGAACGTCCGTGATCTCATTATCGATTTTTCCAGCTTTGATAGCAGCCATAGTTTCAGGGTGCTTAGATCTTAGGAATGCGATGTATTCGATTTGGAATTCTTTTACTTTTCTGATAGGAACGTTTCTCAACAAGTTCTCAGTTCCAGCGTAGATCATTGCAACCTGGCTGTCTACAGGAAGTGGAGAGTTTACCGGCTGCTTAAGGATCTCAACGTTTCTTTCTCCTTTAGAGATAACTGCTAAAGTAGAAGCATCAAGGTCTGAACCGAATTTCGCAAACGCTTCTAGTTCTTTATATTGAGCCTGGTCTAATTTAAGAGTACCAGAAACTTTTTTCATTGATTTGATCTGAGCGTTACCTCCTACTCTCGATACAGAGATCCCTACGTTGATCGCAGGACGAACCCCTGAGTTGAATAGATCAGACTCCAAGAAGATCTGTCCGTCCGTAATAGAGATTACGTTGGTTGGAATATACGCAGAAACGTCACCCGCCTGAGTTTCAATGATTGGAAGTGCTGTTAATGAACCACCACCTTTTACGATTGGTCTCAATGAATCTGGTAAATCATTCATCTGACTAGCGATATTGTCATCAGCAATTACTTTTGCCGCTCTTTCCAATAATCTTGAGTGAAGATAGAAAACGTCTCCAGGATAAGCTTCACGGCCCGGTGGTCTTCTCAAAAGTAGAGAAAGCTCACGGTACGCAACTGCTTGTTTAGACAGATCATCATAAACGATCAAAGCTGGTCTACCAGAGTCTCTGAAGAACTCACCGATAGATGCTCCTGCCATTGCAGAATATACCTGCATTGGAACCGGATCTGATGCGTTAGCCGCAACGATTACAGTATATGGTAAAGCTCCTTTATCAGAAAGCGTTTTAACGATTTGTGCTACGGTAGAAGCTTTCTGCCCGATAGCAACATATATACAATATACAGGCTTACCTGCTTCAAAAAATTCTTTTTGGTTGATGATCGTATCAATCGCAACAGTAGTTTTACCTGTCTGTCTGTCACCAATGATAAGCTCTCTTTGTCCTCTTCCTACAGGGATCATAGAGTCGATTGCAACGATACCTGTCTGTAAAGGCTCGGTTACAGGTTGTCTGAAGATAACTCCAGGAGCTTTTCTTTCCAATGGCATTTCATATAAATCCCCAGTAATAGGACCTTTACCATCGATAGGATTACCAAGAGTATCTACTACTCTACCCAACATACCTTCTCCTACTTTGATAGAAGAGATTCTGTTTGTTCTTCTTACTGTATCACCTTCTCTTACTAATTTACTTTCACCAAGTAGAGCAACACCCACGTTGTCTTCTTCAAGGTTTAGTACAATACCTTCTACATCACTAGAAAATTTCACCAACTCTCCGTATTGTACGTTTTCTAACCCGTATACACGAGCAATACCATCACCGATGGTTAAAACTGTACCTACTTCCTCAACGTTGGATT
>Ga0307412_10002078_pt1 | contig 11116 bp, 7 predicted proteins | sample DK1Cmetagenome_3_FD_203823 | JGI IMG/M metagenome (GOLD analysis project Ga0307412, IMG submission 203823) | Maize rhizosphere microbial communities from greenhouse at UC Davis, California, United States - DK15-C-1 | ecosystem: Host-associated > Plants > Roots > Rhizosphere > Soil | place: USA...
GTGCCAGTTAACCGATCCTGACGAAACTCCCCGTTTCGCCTGCTGCACTGCATTCGTCACAGCGACTGCATCAGTGCATGGGTCATCAGCCTCTAAGCAGAAACCTTGCCATCTGTGCCCAACCCTCCTGATTTCAACCCCTTACCCGTTGCATGCGGCGGTGTTGGGCCACGAAGCGCAACGATACGCACAACAACGGTGCGACAGCGCCCGGCCCCGTGCGCGAAAAGCGTGCATCCCTGCCTGGCGAATTGACTATAGACACTGCGTGATACACTGCCCGCCATTGTTTTCCAGGACACCTGCCATGCTTGCGCCCAAAGACCTCCTCGACGCCCTGAGCGGCCATGCCTCCCGCCTGTTGAGTGGCGACACGCCGCTGCCCAAAAGCGAAATCGAAAGCCAGTTCAAGGCCTTGCTGCAAAGCGGCTTCAGCAAGCTGGACCTGGTCAGCCGGGAGGAATTCGACAGCCAGATGGTCGTGCTGGCCCGGACTCGGGCCAGGTTGGAAAGCCTGGAGGCAAAAGTAGCCGAGCTGGAAGAGCGACTGGCCTCGACCTCGCCATAAGCGACCTCAGCCTTGGGCAACCTTTCGCGATTGCCCGGGGGCCGGCGTGATCGGCAGTTCCAAGATAAAAAGCGCCCCCTGGCCCTCCCCCGCGCTGCGCACGGTCAGGTCGCCGCCCATCTCATGGGCGGCCAGGATGCAGCTATGCAGGCCAAAACCATGACCATCGGCACGCGTGGTGAAGCCATGCTCGAACACCCGGGCAAGGTTGTCCTCGGTAATGCCTTCGCCATTGTCCTCCACCTCGATTCGCACACGGGCGTCGTCAACCGCCTTCAGGCGTAACGTGATGTGCGGCGACCGATCCGTGACCGGGACAAGCGCCTGCTTGGCGTTGTTTATCAGGTTGACCAGGATCTGCAAGACCTTGTGCTTGTCCAGCGGCATCATCGGCACATCGTCAAGTTCCTGGACCAGCGTCACCTTGTGCCGCACCAGGGACACCCCGCTGATGCGCACCACATCCTCCACCAGTTCACGCAGCATGCCCGGTTCCAGCACGCTGGAATTACCGGCGTAGGACTGCTGGGTGGCGACGATTTCCTTGATGTGGTCGATCCGGCGGGTCAACTGCGCCAGCTCGGCGATCATGCCCTGTTGCTCGATTGCCAGCGCGTCGGCCAGCTTGTCGAGATAATCGGGTAGCGCGCGCCCCTTCGGGTCGCTGCTGATGAAGTCACCGAGGTCATCGGGATGCTCCTTCATCAGCTGGACGACTTTGGCCACCGATGGCCCCTTGGACGTATGCACCTTCTCGTACAGGACCTGGGCTGACACATTCACGCTATTGAGCACGTTGCCCACGTTGTGCAGCACGTTGGTGGCAATTTCCGCCATGCCGGCCCGGCGCGCCGTCGTGACCAGTTCGGCCTGCGCCTCGCGCAACTCGTCGTTGACCCTGGCCAATTGCTGCGGGCTGGGGATCTTCAGGGCTGCCGGTACCAGCCGGACCAGCAGGATCGCGGTAATCACCGAGGCAATCGCGGTGATCACCTTGACCAGCGCCGACAGCCAGTAATAGGGCTGCCAGATGGTCAGGATCTCCATCACGTGGCTGGTCCCGCAGGCCAGGATAAACACGCCAAAGGCCGCCAGCATCCAATCAAACGGTACGTCCTTGCGCTTGTGGATAAAGTACAGGAGGGTGAAGGGGATGGTGACGTAGGACAGGGTGATCAAACCGTCGGCGATCACATTGGTCCACAGCAGGTCAGGCCGCCACATGTAGCAATGCCCGTGGGGCATGAAGCGCTTGTCGGTCAACAACGCCAACAGATCGTCCATGGGTCACATCCTCTCTGTGCGTTGATCCCGCCCGGTGCCGATCAGACAAAATCCAGCTTAGCAGAGGCCTCGCCCGGGCCACGTTCATCCTGGGATGGCGCCGGCGCCTCGGTAATATCCTGCGAAGATTTCCCCTTCCAATTGCAGCTCCCGCGCTGCTTTCGCCGACTAATCTTCAAGAGCCGCAGGACGCGGCACCCTATTCGTCTCAAGGACCGCTTCATGTCGCTCGCCATTGTCCACAGCCGCGCCCAGGTGGGGGTGGAGGCTCCCGCCGTTACCGTTGAAGTTCATCTGGCCAATGGCTTGCCGTCACTGACGATGGTCGGTCTGCCAGAGGCAGCAGTGAAGGAAAGCAAGGACCGGGTGCGCAGCGCGATCATCAATTCGGGACTCAATTTCCCGGCACGACGCATCACCCTCAACCTCGCGCCGGCAGACCTGCCCAAGGACGGCGGGCGGTTCGACCTGGCGATTGCCCTTGGCATCCTGTCCGCCAGCGTGCAGGTGCCAACGCTGATGCTGGACGACGTCGAGTGCCTCGGTGAGCTGGCGTTGTCCGGCGCCGTGCGACCGGTACGCGGCGTTCTGCCGGCAGCACTGGCGGCACGCGCGGCCGGGCGGATGCTGGTGGTGCCGCGAGCGAATGCCGAGGAGGCCTGCCTGGCCTCGGGGTTGAAAGTGATCGCCGTGGATCATCTGCTCGAAGCGGTGGCGCATTTCAACGGCCACACACCCGTCGAGCCCTTTGTTTCCAACGGGCTGCTCTCGGCCAGCAGGCCGTACCCCGATCTCAGCGAAGTCCAAGGGCAGGCAGGTGCCAAGCGCGCGCTACTGATCGCCGCAGCGGGCGCTCATAACCTGTTGTTCAGCGGCCCACCGGGCACCGGCAAGACTCTGCTGGCGAGCCGTTTGCCAGGGCTGTTGCCGCCACTGGCCGAAAGCGAGGCCCTGGAGGTCGCAGCCATCCAGTCGGTGGCCAGCTGCGTGCCGTTGAGCCATTGGCCGCAACGTCCGTTTCGCCAGCCGCATCACTCGGCTTCCGGCCCTGCGCTGGTAGGCGGCGGATCCAAGCCACAACCGGGGGAAATCACCCTCGCCCACCATGGTGTCCTGTTCCTGGATGAGCTGCCGGAGTTCGACCGCAAGGTGCTAGAAGTGCTGAGGGAACCATTGGAGTCCGGTCACATTGTGATTTCCCGAGCCCGCGACCGCGTGCGCTTCCCGGCGCGCTTCCAACTGGTCGCGGCAATGAATCCCTGTCCCTGTGGATACCTCGGCGAGCCCAGTGGCCGTTGCTCCTGCACGCCCGACATGGTGCAGCGTTACCGCAATAAACTGTCCGGCCCCTTGCTTGATCGCATCGACCTGCACCTGACCGTTGCACGGGAGGCCACGGCGCTGAATCCGAAAGGCGAACCCGGTGGCGACACGGCCACCGCGGCCGAGCGGGTGGCCGAAGCCCGGGAGCGCCAGCAAATACGCCAAGGTTGCGCCAATGCATTCCTGGACCTGCCGGGCTTGCGCCAGCATTGCAAACTCTCCACCGCCGACGAAGCCTGGCTGGAAACCGCCTGCGAACGACTGACCCTGTCGTTGCGAGCCGCTCATCGCCTGCTCAAGGTCGCCCGGACCCTGGCCGACCTTGAGCATGTGCAGCGGATCAGCCGGGAACACCTGGCCGAAGCGCTGCAGTATCGGCCGACCACGGCCTGAAACAGCTTATGGTTTGCTCAGGTCCACCAACGGCGCATCCCGCACTTCGGTTTTGCGATCGCCCTGAATCTCGTCGATGCGCTTGAGGGCCTTGTCCACCGCCGCCTTGTCCGCCAACAGGCTGTAGTGGATCTGGAACTGCTTGCGCTCTTTCGGGGCGATGGTCGGCACCAGCCCCAGCGGGCGCTGGTAGTGGCGGTTGTAGGAAAAGCTGGTGCCCGGCTCAAGCCCGGTCACGTAGCCCTGGCCTTGGGTATCGGTATTTTTCCACAGGGAAAACACCGGGAGCGTGGCCGTGTTGAAGCCCACCGAGACGCCAAGGCTGCCGGCCTTGTTGTGCAGCACCGTCAACGTGTCGCCCTTGGCATCGCCGTAAGGCACGACGTTGTAGACGGTTTCGTCGTAATCCTTGGTGGGGGCTCGATAGGTCGTCCAATCTTTCAGGTCGCCCTTGGCCTTGTCGTTGAACGGCGAGACCTGCTTGACCGGCGCTGCGAAACGCGCGCCCTGTTCCAGGAAGGGCGTGCTGAAATTGCTGTGGTAGAGCGCCTGGTATTCCTTCGGGTAATCGCCGTTGTTGGTCAGCGTGTCGTTGAGCGCGAAGGTCACGCTGCCAGGCTCGGTGACCAGTTCGGTCTGGACCGAGAAATCGACTTTCTTGAACGCCTGCTCCTTCAACTCGCCTCGCAGGGTGATGGCGTAGGGCGGTTTTTCATCGATGTGCAGGGTGACCTTATTGGCTGGAATATTGGCAGCGCGACCATGCAGGGTCAGCAGCTCGCCGTTGTCCATGCCCGGATGGCCAACCCATTCGTAGCCACAGCGCGTGACGAGTTCATTGAAACCTTCCAGCCAGCCCAGGCCGCCGCGGCCGTTGAGTTCGATGAAGGCTGGATTGACCACTTCCTTGACTGGCGAATCCCAACCCATGCGCACATTGCCGACAGAAGCCTGCAGCACGTTCATGCCTCGGGTCGGGACGACCGAGAGCTTCAGGGCGCCGTTGTCGATGTCGACGATGCTGACGCCTTCCTGCCGACCGCCGTGCAGGGTGCGCATCGTCACGGAGAACGGCTTGCCGGTTTTCACGCCTAGCTGTTCGCTGGTGATTTTCCAGGGCTGGGCAGCTTTATCGGTGTCCAACAGGACGTAATCCCAAGCCAGGGCATGGGAGGCAGCGCCCAGGGCGCCAAGGGTAACGAGGAGTTTGAACGGAGTCATGGACGTGACCTTTTATTGGAGTTGTGCGGTTTTTATAGACTTGAAGAAACGTTTCAGCAAGCTTAAAAACAGCAATTTCCTTAAAAAGTAAAGTTCACACGAATGGAGCTTCTGTGGGAGCGGGCATGCTCGCGAAGGCGGTGGGTCAGTGGGCAGGGATGTGGCTGGAAAGCCGCTTTCGCGAGCAAGCCCGCTCCCACACTGATTCCGGGCGGTCGCCAGAAGATGTTCGCCGCAAACTCCCTCGTGGGAGCGGGCTTGCTCGCGAAAGCGGTGGGTCAGTGAGTAGAGAAGTGGCTGGAACGCCACCTTCGCGAGCAGGCTCCCCCACACTGATCTTGGGGGAGCTTGCTCGCGCTGGTTGCAGAGGCTTCAGCGGAACCGATCAACCTCTTTGCGCAGGTCCTGCGCCAGTGTTTCCAGTTCCTTGGCGGTGATCGCCAGGTTCGAAACCACTTCCCGTTGTTCGCTGTTGGCCATGGCAATGCTTTGCAGGTTGCTGCTGAGCAACGTCGCGGTGCTGCTCTGCTCCTGGGTGGCGGTGGTGATCGCCGCGAATTGCTGGCCGGCGGAGCGGCTTTGCTCATCGATACGCGCCAGGGCCGAGGCGACGTTGGCGTTGCGCGACAGGCCTTCCTGCATCAACAGGTTGCCCTGCTCCATGGTGCTGATGGCGTTGCCGGTTTCCTGCTGGATGCTCTGGATCATCCCGGAAATTTCATCGGTCGCCTGCCGAGTGCGGGAGGCCAGGCTGCGCACTTCATCGGCCACCACGGCGAAACCACGGCCCTGCTCACCCGCGCGGGCGGCTTCGATGGCGGCGTTCAGGGCCAGCAGGTTCGTTTGCTCGGCGATGGAAGTAATGACGCCAACGATGCCGCCGATTTCCTGGGAACGCTGGCCCAGGGTGTTGATGACCGTGGCCGTGCTGTTCAACGCGCCAGCGATCTGCTCCAGCGACGATGAAGCCTCGTCCATCGACGTGCGACCGATCTTGGTTTGCTGGGCGTTTTCCTGGGCCAGGCGCTGGGTATTGCCCATGTTGTCGGCAATGTTCAGGGACGTGGCGCTGAACTCTTCAACTGCACCCGCCATGCTGGTGATTTCGCCGGACTGCTGCTCCATCCCCTCATACGCGCCGCTGGACAAGCCGGACAGCGCCTGGGCGCGACTGTTGACCTCCTGCGAGGCTTTGCGGATGTGCTCCACCATGGTCGACAAGGCCTGGCTCATCTGGTTGAAGGCGCGGGCCAGTTGGCCGATCTCATCATGGCTCGACACGTTCAGGCGCACGCTCAAGTCGCCGGCGCCCAGCGCTTCGGCCTGGCGCACCAGATCCCCGAGCGGTGCCAGTTTGCTGCGCAACAACCACATCGCCGAGCCGACCGCCAACAGCATCGCCAGCAGGCTGCCAATTGCCAGTTGCGTACCGACGCTCCAGGTCACGGCACGAATCTCGGTTTTCGGCATGCTCGCCACGACCGCCCACGGCCCACCTTCAAACGGCACGGCAACGCTGTAGAAATCTTCTGCGGTGTCTTCCCAGAATGCGCCTTTGCCAGGTTTCTTGACCAGGTCGGTGATGGTCGCGGTGGCCTTGTCCAGCGCCTGCACGCCCGCTGGCGGCACCAGCCATTTGTTTTGCTCGTCCAGCAACGCCAAGGAGCCGGTCTGGCCGATACGGAAGCGCTTGAGGTTTTCGAACTGGGCGTTCTGCGCATCGGTGTAGTCGAAGCCTACGTACAACACGGCGATGATCTTGCCGCCGCTGTCGCGCACAGGCGTGTACTGCGACATGTAATAGCGTCCGAACAGCAAGGCACGGCCGATGTAGCTCTGGCCCGCCATGACCGGGCCATAAGCCGGGCCGGCGCGGTCGAGTACGGTGCCGATCGCGCGCGTGCCGTCCTGTTTGGTCAACGAGGTGCTGACGCGGATGAAGTCGTCGCCGCTGCGCACGAACACCGTGGCCACCCCGGCGGTCATCGTCTTGAAGTCGTCCACTTCCTTGAAGTTGTTGTTCAACACTTCGCCGCCCAGGCTCAAGCCCGGCGTCTGCACGCCCGCCACCGTCACCGGTTGGTCCGCATGCACGCTCAAGCCCGCGCTGAAGCGCTTTTCGAACAGACCGGCCAACCGCTGGGTGCTCTCGCGCAAGGTGCCGTGGAACGTGTTGAGCTGGTCGGCCATCAGGCGCGCTTCGCTGGCCAGATGCTCTTCACGGGTGGACAGGTTGGCAGTGTCCAACGAACGCAGGGCGAAGACGGTACTGCCGGAAATCACGACCGCCAATATCACGGCCAGGGCAAGGCCAAGCTGTGAGGCGATTCGGGCACGGGGTTGAGACATGACGGCTCCTGGCCGAGAGACCGGATCGTCCTGATCACGTCGCACGCTCGGCATCTTATTCGTTAAGGTATGAATTAGCCCTTTCTGAACGAAGGTTCTATGTCCACGGATTCGGCAGCAAACCCTAATACTTGAGCGATCCGGAAGGATAAATGCCAAACAACCGGCGCCAAGGCTTCAACGATTCAGCCCAGGCGCTCCACGTCGGGTAGCTGCATGGCCTTGACCTCGCCCTGGAGAAAATCGCTGAGCCGACGCAAGCGCTCACCGCCCGACCGGGTTTTCGGCCAGACCAGATAGTAGTGCTCGCCGCTCGCGACGGCCGTCGGCCATGGCAGGCTCAAGCGGCCCTGGGCGACGTCTTCGGCCACCATCAACAGGTCGCCCATGGACACGCCATAACCTCGGGCCGCCGCGATCATGCCCAGTTCCAACGTGTCGAAGACCTGGCCGCCCTTGAGCGAGACCTTGTCGGCCAGGCCCATGCGCTGCAACCAATTGCGCCAGTCCCGACGATCCGGCGTGGGGTGCAGCAGCTCCGCACTGGCCAGGCGCGCCACGTCCCAAGGTTGATCGTTCAACAGGTTCGGTGCGCCCACCGGGATCAATTCCTCGGGGAACAACAAACTGGCCTCCCAATCCCCAGGGAAGTGCCCGTTACCCAGCAGTACCGCGCAATCGAAGGGTTCGGTGTTGAAATCCACCGAGTCGATGTCCATCCAGGCACTGGTCAATTGCACCTCGTTGCCAGGCTGCAGATGCCGGAAACGACTCAACCGTGCCAGCAACCAGCGCATGGTCAGGGTCGATGGCGCCTTCATGCGCAAGATGCCGTCATCACCGTGCAACGTATGGCAAGCCCGCTCAAGGGCCATGAAGCCTTCCCGCACGCCCGGCAGCAGCAGGCGCGCCGCTTCGGTCAACTGCAGGTTGCGGCCGCTGCGCTGGAACAGCCGGCAGGCAAAATGATCTTCGAGCGTGCGGATGTGTCGGCTCACCGCACTCTGGGTAATCGACAGCTCTTCGGCAGCCCGGGTAAACGAGCTGTATCGCGCCGCCGCTTCGAATGCCCGCAATGCATAAAGAGGAGGAAGACGACGAGACATTGGGAAAGCTCCTATAGCGATTTTGGAACCCTATCAGAAGATCGTTCCAGCATGAGTTTTAATCATGCCAGCAATCGGATTTATCCTTTTGTGCAAACCACGGCGAGCGCCGAGAATCAACGCTTTATTGCCTTGTTGAACATGGAGCGTGATGATCATGCAGCATCCAGCGCGTACCGAACTCTGGGCCATCCTGCGGCTGGCGGGGCCGTTGATAGCTTCGCAGTTGGCGCACATGCTGATGGTCCTCACCGACACCGTGATGATGGCGCGCCTGAGCCCTGAAGCCCTCGCCGGCGGGGGACTCGGGGCGGCGACTTATTCATTCGTCTCGATTTTCTGCATCGGCGTGATCGCGGCGGTGGGCACCCTGGTCGCGATCCGCCAGGGCGCGGGCGACATTGAAGGCGCCACTCGGCTGACCCAGGCCGGTTTGTGGTTGGCCTGGCTGATGGCGCTGATGGCGGGCCTGCTGCTATGGAACCTCAAGCCGGTGCTGTTGATGTTCGGCCAGACCGAAACCAACGTGTTGTCCGCCGGACAGTTCCTGCTGGCGCTGCCGTTCGCCCTGCCCGGCTACCTCAGTTTCATGGCCCTGCGCGGTTTCACCAGCGCGATTGGCCGGGCCACGCCGGTCATGGTGATCAGCCTCGGCGGCACGGTGGCCAACTTCCTGCTCAATTACGCACTCATTACCGGCATGTTCGGCTTGCCGAAACTCGGCTTGATGGGGATCGGCCTGGTGACGGCCATCGTCGCCAACAGCATGGCCCTGGCGCTGGCGTGGCACATCCACCGGCACGCGGCCTACCGGGCCTATCCATTGCTCGCTGGCCTGTCACGGCCCAATCGCCAGTACCTCAAGGAATTGTGGCGCCTCGGCCTGCCGATTGGCGGTACCTACGCGGTGGAAGTCGGGTTGTTCGCGTTCGCCGCCCTCTGCATGGGCACCATGGGCAGCACGCCACTGGCGGCCCATCAGATCGCGCTGCAAATCGTCTCGGTGGCGTTCATGGTGCCGGCGGGCATGTCGTACGCCATCACCATGCGCATCGGCCAGCACTATGGCGCCGGCCAGCTGCCAATGGCGCGACTGGCCGGGCGAGTCGGGATTGGCTTCGGCGCGGCGGCGATGCTGGCGTTCGCGATGGTGTTCTGGTTGCTGCCTCACCAACTGATCGGTTTGTTCCTGGACCACAACGACCCGGCGTTCCGCGAAGTGATCAACCTGGCGGTGAGCCTGCTGGCCGTGGCGGCCTGGTTCGAACTGTTCGACGGCACGCAAACCATTGCCATGGGTTGCATTCGCGGACTGAAGGACGCCAAGACCACGTTCCTGGTGGGCCTGGGTTGCTATTGGCTGATCGGCGCGCCGGCGGCATGGTGGATGGCGTTCCATTTGCACTGGGGGCCGACTGGCGTCTGGTGGGGCCTGGCCCTCGGGCTGGCCTGCGCGGCCGTGAGCCTGACGCTGGCGTTCGAATGGAAGATGAAGCGGATGATTCGCCGTGAACCGGGGCGGCCAGGTTTCGAAGCCATCCCGGCCAAATGAAACTCGCTCCCACAAGGGAAAGGAGTCAGACCACGACTTCGTGCGTGGACTGCTGATCCCCCCCGAACGTCAGGTATTCCACCAACTCCACCAGCGGCAACGGCTTGCTGATCAGGAACCCCTGCACCTGATCGCAACCGAAGCCACGCAGCAGGTCCAGTTGTTCAGCGGTTTCCACACCTTCGGCGACCACTTCCAAGTTGAGGTTATGGGCCAGGTTGATCATCGCGTGCACCAGTTTGCGGTTCTCTTCGCGCTGCTCCATGCCGCCGACGAAGCTCTTGTCGATCTTGAGCAAGGCGATCGGCAGGCTGTTGAGGTGTACGAACGATGAGAACCCGGTGCCGAAGTCGTCCAGGGAAAACCGTACCCCCAGGCGCCCCAGCGCATCCATGGTCTGCTTGACCAGTTCGCTGCGGCGCATGACGGCGGTTTCGGTGAGTTCGAACTCCAGCCATTGGGCCTCGACGCCCCGCTCGGCGATCAATCGACTCAGGGTCGGCAGCAGCTGGCTGTCCTGGAACTGCCGGAATGACAGGTTGATCGCCATGTGCAGCGGCGCCAGCCCGCGTTCGCGCAGATCCTGCATGTCCCGCAGTGCCCGGGAAATCACCCAGTAACCCAACGGCACGATCAAGCCGCTCTGCTCGGCCAGCGGCACGAATTCACTCGGTGGCAGCAGGCCACGCTCGCCGTGACGCCAGCGCACCAGCGCTTCGAGGCCGACGATATGGCCGCCATCGAGATTCAACCGGGGCTGGTAGTGCAACTCCAGTTCATCGCGACGCAGCGCCCGGCGCAGTTCGCTTTCCAAGTCGGCGAGGCTGCGGGCATTGCGATTGATGCGTTCATTGAAGATATGAAACGTGCAGCCTTGTGTGCTCTTGGCTTGCTGCATGGCGATGTGGGCGTGCCACATCAAGGGATCGGCACCGGCCTGGGCGCGGGCATGGGCGATACCCAGGCTGCAACCGATCAACAGGCTTTCGCCATCCACCCAGTAGGGTTCGGCCATGGCCTCGGTGATGCGTTCGGCCATCCACTCCGCGCGCTGCGGCGCACGGCGGGTGTCGATCAGCAGGGCGAACTCGTCGCTGCCCAGCCGCGCCAGTTGATCACCGGCCTCAAGCGAGCCCTTGAGCCGCGAGACCACTTGCAGGATCAGCCGATCACCGGCCTGATGCCCCAACGCGTCGTTGGCGTGACGGAAGTTATCGAGGTCCAGGTGACCAAGCGCCAGGCCACGACCTTCGTTTTCAGCCAGGCGCGCCGCCAGCAGGGTCTGGAAGCCCTGACGGTTGGCGATGCCGGTCAGCGGGT
>Ga0307412_10002080_pt1 | contig 11110 bp, 9 predicted proteins | sample DK1Cmetagenome_3_FD_203823 | JGI IMG/M metagenome (GOLD analysis project Ga0307412, IMG submission 203823) | Maize rhizosphere microbial communities from greenhouse at UC Davis, California, United States - DK15-C-1 | ecosystem: Host-associated > Plants > Roots > Rhizosphere > Soil | place: USA...
ACCGAGATCGCAGTTGACTCGATCGCCGTCATTCCATTTATGAATCTGGACAAAGATCCGAATTCTGAATGGATCTCCGATGGTTTAACCGAGAGCATCATCAACAACCTGACGCAACTGCCTAACTTGAAAGTGATCGCGCGCAGTTCTGTGTTTCGTTACAAAGGCGTGGAAACCGATCCGATCGCCGTTGGCAAACAGCTCGGTGTGCGCGCGGTGTTGACAGGGCGTTTGATGCATCGTGGTGAAACGATGCTGATCAGTGTCGAGTTGAACGACGTTCGCGACAGCAAGCAACTCTGGGGTGACAAATACGAACGCAAACTCGCCGACATGCTTTCGGTGCAGCGAGAGATCGCGCGCGAGATCACCAACAACCTGCGTCCGACGCTCTCAGGCGTCGATCAATCGCGCATGGACAAGCAGTACACGGCCAACGCGGAGGCGTTTCAACTCTATCTGAAGGGCCGTTTTTACTGGAACAAACGCACGCCGCCGGATCTGCAACGAGCGATACCATTCTTTCAACAGGCAATCGAGAAAGATCCAAACTACGCGCTCGCTTACACCGGTGTTGCCGATACGTACGCTTTAATCGCTGCTTACACAAACGAACCACCGCGCGAAGTGATGCCGAAAGCAAAAGAAGCGGCTTTGAAAGCACTTGCTCTCGACGACAATCTCGCGGAAGCACACGCGTCGCTCGGTCAAATAACAGCCTATTACGATTACGACTTTGTCACTGCGGAGCGCGAGTACCGGCGCGCGATCGAACTCAATCCAAATTACGCTTCAGCGCACCAGTGGCTCGCCGAGCATCTTGCCGCGACGAGACGAAATGACGAGGCCCTTGCGGAGATTAGTCGCGCACTCGAACTGGATCCGATGTCCGTGATCATGAATCGCATCTATGCGGATATTCTGGTCGATGGACGAAAGTTCGACGAAGCGATTCAGCAGTATCAAAGAGCCCTCAAGCTCGAACCAAACTTTCCTACGTCGCACTATTTTCTCGGCCGCGCTTACGAGGCAAAGGGCATGTACGACGACGCAGTCAGGGAGTACACGAACGCTTCAATGCTCGGCACCGTGTTGAAAGAGATCCCTGCGAAAGCGAATGAGATCTACAGGAAATCAGGCTGGAAGGCTTACGTCGAGTTCAACCTGGAGCAACTGGTGGAGAATGCTGCGGAACGGCGGTTTCCGCCTTTTGTGATTGCAACTTTCTACGCGAAGTTAGGCCGCAACGACGAAGCTATACGCTGGTTGGAAAAAGGTTACGAGGAACGCGACTTTCGCATGACGCTGCTCAGCGTCGCGTTTGAGTTTGACGGCTTGCGTGGTGATCCACGGTTCAGGGAGTTAGTGCGACGAATGGGATTGCCTGAGTAATTTATGAAGTTAATCTGTTGTCTTTTTCTGCTGTTGCTGGTCCAACAGGACGACGTTATTCGCACCGAGACTGACGTCACTAACCTGCCTTTCACGGCCATGGACAAACAACGCCGCTTCGTCACAACGCTTAGCGCCGAAGACTTGCGCGTGCTCGAAGATGGCGTGCCGCAACAGCTTTTTACTTTCCAGCGCGAAACTGACCGGCCGTTGGCGATTACGTTCCTGATCGACGTTAGTGGTTCGCAGGAGTTTACGCTTCCGGATGAGAAAGCAGCGGCGCGGGCGTTTATCGAGAAGGTGATTCAGTCAAACAAGGACCAGGTTGCGATCGTGCCGTTTACGGGTCTTGCTTATCTGGAACAACCCATGACGCGCGACATCCTGAGTGTCTACCGCGCGTTGGAGCGAATCGAGGTTGCCGTACCTTCGTATCTCGGCACAGGTCGCCCGTTGATGGGAATACCGACTGGTCCAGGTTTAGCGGCAACGCCGGAAGAAGGAACTACTGCAATCTGGGATGCAATCGCGCTTACGTCGAGCAACGTGATGGCGAATGTTCCCGGCCTCAGGCGACGAGCGATCATACTTTTGACGGACGGGTTGAACACGAGGGGCCGGGTGGACCAGAAGGAAGCAATCAATCGCGCGCTCGCGGCCGAGACAGTGATCTATGGCATCGGTATCGGTAATAAACGTGATGGGCTCGATCGTGATGCGATTCGCGATGTGGCCCAAAAAACCGGCGGACGCGCCTTCTTTCCGAATAAGAAATTCGACTTGAACGCAGCGTTCGCGGAGATTGAACGCGAACTTCGCACACAATACTTAATCGCTTATTCCTCAACCAATAAGAAGCGCGACGGCGCCTATCGCAAGATCACAATCGAGGTCACAAACCCCGAGTTGCGCAAAGAGAAATTGGAAATCCGTCACCGCCCCGGTTACTACGCCAAAGGATCTTAGCCACAAAAAGGACACCAGGCATAAACAAATAGAACCAGTCAACAACAGTAGAACAAGTCAACAATAAATAGAACAAGTACAACAGGCCAGCAACCAGTAGAAAGGCCAGCAACAAATAGAAAGTCAGCCAAGAATAGAACAAGTCAGGAAGAGGGGCGTGCCCCCGCTTCTTCCAGAAATCAATTATAAGCGGGGGCAAGCCCCACTTCCTGACTTGTTATTTTTTATTGAGCGCCTATAGCAAGAAAAAGTCAGGAAGAGGGGCTTGCCGCCGCTGTTGCGGTTTCTTCTTAGAACGCCGGCACCCGGCTAATCCCACGAACGTGGTTGCGTTTTGCGTACATCGCCTTATCAGCCTGCTCGATTGCCTGGCCGAGGTCGCTCAAGGACGTAAATCCCGCAACTCCGAACGAGACTGAAACCGTAACCTTCATCCCAATCCATCGCTCGCAGTTCTCTTCCAGAATCTGGTTCAACTTCTCGATGCGCCTGCTCGCCTCAGGCTGTGGCAGCTTGAACATCAACACCAGAAACTCATCACCACCCCAGCGAAACAGCATGTCGTCCGCGCGCACGAGCGAACGCATCGCGCGTGCGACCGCGCGAATTGCTTTGTCACCGGTAGTATGGCCCAGCGTATCGTTGATTGGTTTGAGATTGTCGATATCGAGCACTGCGACGCTTCCTGAACTCGCAGTTTCCTGACCCGATTCGGGTCGTCGCAGTAACGAATGAAATGCGTGACGATTCAACGCTTCCGTCAACGGATCCATCTGGACCAGCAACTCGAGCTGGTCGCGCGCCTCGAGTAGTTTTCTGTTCGTCGTCTCCACTTTCCTGCGTACGCCTTCCATCAACGTGAAGTACGAAACCATGAACAGTACTGACAGAATGCTCGCGTGGATCATGAATAGAACGTTGAAGTTGCGCGACACATACGGCAACACGAGCGCGACAACAACTGCCGGGAGCAGATAATAGCTGTGCTTTCTAGTCAGTGATGCGTCAAGTGCCTGGCAGCGGCAGCCGGCGATGAAGAGCAGGGCGGAAAGGTATTCGCCGAAAAAGTAAACGGAGTAGAGGAGTGGTTGCTTTCCGGCCAGGCGAAATCCGAGAAACAAGCTCAGTAACGAGACCGAGAGACAGGCCCACGACGCAGTCCAGTACCTCAGAGCATTGCTCTTGATCGAAGACCGCATGAAGTTTGAAAGCAGTGTGATTAGAAGGACACCGACGCACTGGATAGCCAGGCCGACATTCGAATCCATAAACTGGGACCTCGTTAGGAGAACGAGTGCAGGAAAGCTTCTGGGCGGTAGGGTCGAGACTGAAGCGGGGTTAAAAGACCCACCGGGGATTGATTCTAGCCGACGTGAGGGTAAGAGGCCAAGAGTTTTCTTGAATCGCCGCTTAAGTCAACCACTGCAACACTTCTTCTTCACTGCCGGTGCGCGTGCCGCCGACCACGTGGATGAAATACTCCTCGAGCGAGACTGGTCCTTCACCGTCACCTTCCAGACGTATCCCTTTGCGTAACTCGTTCAGAGATCCGGCAGCGAGTAGTTTGCCCTGCGCGATGATTGCGATGTCAGTGCAAAGACGCTCTACGATTTCCAGTACGTGAGAAGTGAGAAAAACCGTCAGTCCTCGGGCCGTCAGTCGCGAGAGCAGGTCTTTCAACGTCCGTGAAGCGATCGCATCGACGCCTTCGAACGGTTCATCCAAAAATAAGATTTCAGGTCGATGAATCAGCGCGCACGCGAGTGAGAGTTTTTTCTTCATGCCGTGTGAGTATTCCACGATCAGTTTGCGTGGCTCATCCTGGAGCTCCATCAAGTCGAGTAGTTCTTTCGAGCGTTGCGCGATCTCCTGTTTGCCGAGTCCGTACATGCGACCCGTGAACGACAGCATCTCAGCGCCTGTCAGGCGTTCGAAAAGATTGAGATCTTCGGGCACGACGCCGATGCGTCGTTTAACATCCATCGGTTGCGCTGAGATATCGAGGCCGAGAACGTGCAGCGTGCCGCTCGTGGGCGCGAGCAGGCCGGTGAGCATCTTGATGGTGGTGGATTTGCCGGCGCCGTTTGGACCGAGAAAGCCGAAGAAGCTGCCGCGATTCACGTGCAGGTTCAGGTGGTCAACCGCAACGAAATCGCCAAATTGTTTGACTAATTGGGAGGTTTCGACCGCATTTCCTGACATGAACACAGATTACGCGGATTTAAGCGGATTGGCTATGCACGTAAGAGAGGCCTGGCATCGTCGGCGCGCACGAACGGTGGGAACTGCCGGTGAGTGCTCATGAGAAAGGCGTTGGAACTCGCCTGAAGCGCGTTGCCGTGCGTCGCCGCGAGACGGACGAAGCGGCCAAACGGCGTCCAGCCATAGTAGTAACCGTCCTTCAAACTGAGGAGAACGTCGGCGGTGTGTTTCACGCGTGGGGTAAAGAGCGACTTGTAGATATTCGGCAGCGCATTCGGATAACGATGACCGGCAGTCCGCTCAAACCAAACGTCCTCAGTTGCGAAGCCGTTGTCAAAAGAGGCTAACTCGAGTGGATCACCACTGGCCGTCAGGTATCGATAACTTTCGGTCGTTGGGTCGTATTCAATTCGCGCGCTGCCGCGCTCGCTTTCGAGAACAACGTTAGCGCCATCTTTGTAAACGGCGAAATCGATGCCGGTTACTTCCGCACTGGCGACCGCAATCTCCGGAATCTGATCGGCATCCTGACAGTAGATCGCGGCGTAACTGCAAAGACCAAACGCAGGTATCACAACTCGAAAACCGCGGCGTTGCAGAGTTGACGCAAGGTTCGCACGGCGATTCTCTTCGAGATTCATACCGTGATCTGAAAACATCACGATCTCAGTCTCGTCACCGCAATACTGCTGAATTTCGCACAGGATCTTGTCGAGCGATTCGAGTGCGATCGCGAGCCGATCCGGACCCTGTGCGTGAAGCAGACCGTCGGTCGCTTTAAGAAACGCAAAGTAGTCGCGATCCTGCGGCGCGGCGCGGAAACGTTCACGAAAGCGCTGCATGTCGGCGCGCCAGATTTTCTCCGGCGCGACATAGATCAAAAACTCAAACGGCAGCGGTTCCTGGTAGTCGAGATCGTCCATGTAAGACGAAGGAATCTTATCGGGCGTGCGTCGCCCGAGATACTTCCTGATGCCGCCGCGCAATTCTCCTGCCGCGCGATCGAAGTACAAACTTTCATAACCGGCCGGCGGCGATGCACCAAGCATCGCGGACAAGGCGACGTTGGTCATCGTTGGAAACGGTGAGAGTAGGCGCGTGGGTGTGCCGAAGCTGTCGAACAAGCCGCGAGTCTTCGCATGCTCGATCAGCTTGTGAGGAACTCCGTCAAGACAGAGCAGCAGGCGACGAGGACGTGATTGATTCTTCATGATTATTTCAATCCACCTACTGTTCCGCATCAGGCCTTGCGGCTTGATCCGCTTTGTAAGCCTGGCGCAACCCCTTTTTTGCTTCGTCGTGCGCGTCGTAAACGTTCGGACGCGCTAACACTTCCTTGTACTGGGCCAACGCTTCTTCACGTTTGCCAGCGACGTCGTACGAGCGCGCCGCAAAAAGATGGGCCATCGTGATCAGACCGGCTTCAGCATGATCGACCCGCGTTGCCGCTAAAAACTCCTTCGCCGCGCGTTCGTTGTAACCAGCGATCAGCAACGCTTCGCCGTACTTGAAATGGATCAGGTCCAGCGCGCGCGCCGCGGAGTCGCGCACGGTTCGATCGCGCAACAACTCGTCGAACGTGGCGAAGGATTCTTTCTCAGCCTGGACCGCACCCGCAGTGTCCCTTGCCTTGCGTTTGGTTCCTGCCAGTGACACCAGCGCATCAGCAGTCTCTAAACGCAACAGATAGTTGCGTGGATACTTCGCGCTCAGCTCGCGCGCGAGTTTCACCACCTCTTCAAAACGTTTCTCGCGGCTGTAAAGCAGGATTAAAACAGTCTTCGCGTCGTCCTGCGCCCAGTGACCTTCTTTCGCAACCTGTTCGAGCATTGCGAGCCCGCGCTTTTTCGAACCGCGGAAACCAGTTGCGCCGGCAAGGATCTTGACCGGCAGTGGCAGGGAACCAACAACGTACTCGTAAAGACCGATCGTGATCTGCGCGTCGATGTACTTCGGATCGAGTTTCAAAACTTCGCGATGATGATTTACGGCGTCGTTGCCGTCGCGCAGTGCGGCAAAGTGACGTCGCTCAACCGCTTCTTCGAACGAAGCCTTTAGTCCTTCAGTGTTGGCGAGGAAGTCGAGCGCCTCGATGTTCTTCGGTTCCTGTTTGAGTTTCGCTTCGGCGAGGCGTCTGGATTCGCGCGTGAGATTGCGAAACTCAGTCACTATCTTCGGATCGACTTTATCGTCGCCGTTCGTGTAGAACGATTCCGAACTGTAAAGCGACACCTGCAAGCGCCGCGACTCATAAAGGGTCTTGATCCAGAGACGCGCGGCCAGCAGTTGATAACCGCCCGGATGGTTCGGGTAGAGACGAACTATCTCCTTAAAATCTTGTTGCGCTTTGTCGTAGTCGATGTTGTAAAGCGCATCGAGTCCGCTGCGCCGCAGTTCTTCAAACTTCGTGCGCTCAGTATCACTAAGCCATACAGATGACTGCGCGTACGTGCTGAACACCGGCACCAGCAACAAAACCAGAACACCAAAAAACTTCATCCGTCCTCCAATCCGTGTTAATCCGCGGCAAATGACTCCATGTATTTCACACCCGAACCGGTGTTGAATAACACCACTCGATCACGCGAACTCACCTCGCCAGCCTCCATCAGCTTGCGCAACGCCGGCAAACATGCCGCACCTTCCGGCGCACAAAACACGCCCTCACTCGCTCCGATCTCACGCGTCGCCGCAATCAACTCTTCATCAGTCACCGCGATCGCCGTGCCGCCTGATTCACGCAACGCATCGAGTATTAAAAAATCACCAACCGCTTTCGGCACGCGTAGACCCGACGCTGTCGTCGCCGCATTCCGAAATTCGTCCGCGAATCGCTTCCCTTCTTCGAACGCGCGCACAATCGGCGCACAACCTGTCGCTTGCACCGTCACCATTCGCGGTCGCTTGCTTCCAATCCAACCCATCCGCTCCATCTCGTGGAACGCTTTCCACATTCCGATCAAACCCGTGCCGCCCCCCGTGGGATAAATGATCACGTCCGGCAACTCCCAATCGAGTTGTTCGGCAAGTTCATAACCGAGCGTCTTCTTGCCTTCGACGCGATACGGTTCTTTCAAAGTGGAAACGTCGAACCAGCCTTCCGCCTCTTTCCGCCTGCCGACCTCCGCGCCGCAGTCAGTGATCAACCCGTCCATCAAGGTCACGTGCGCGCCAGTTTGTTCACACTCGACCACGTTTGCGCGCGGCGTGTCGCGGGGCATGAAGATGAAAGCCTCGAGCCCGGCGCGTGCCGCGTAAGCAGCCAGGGCGCCTGCGGCATTTCCCGCAGATGGAACCGCGAGTTTTTTCGCACCTAATTCCTTCGCCATCGAGACGGCGGCGGCCATCCCGCGGGCTTTAAAACTCTGCGTCGGGTTCTGTGATTCGTCTTTGATGTAAAGCTCGCGAATCCCGATGCGCTCGCCCAAACGTGGGGCGTGGAGCAGCGGCGTCCAACCTTCACCTAACGAGACGATGTTCGTGTCGTCGTCGACCGGGAGCACCTCGCGATAGCGCCAGAGGTCGGAGCGTCTGGAGGCGAGTGACTCCTTCGTCAAAGTCTCTTTCGCGCGTTCCAGGTCGTAGCGCACCAGCAAAGGTTTACCGCACTCGCGACACAGGTTGAGCAACCGACGTGCCTCGTGTTCGAGGCCGCAAAGACCGCATTCCAGTTGGGTAACATTCATATTTAGATTTCCTCAGGTGCAACAATTCTCTTCCACTCGGAGTGTAAGCCACAGATAAACGCGGATGAAAACGGATCTATATCCGCTTTCATCCGCGTTTATCTGTGGCTAAAAAATAGGTTTAGTGGTCGTGGCCGCTGTTGCCGTCGATCTGGCTGCGGATCTCGCCGCCTGGCCAGCGGGTGCTGTGAACGTTTACGTAGGTGGCGCCGGCACGAATCGCGGCAATCAGTTCGTCGAGTTCGCCGGCGCTAATGCCACGCTCGTTTGCCAGGTTCGTCACATCTGCTGCGGTGATGGTACCTGAGATCGTCGCAGGTGGCGCCGGACAGGGTTGAGTCCCGGCGGGACCATTTCCGAGATTGGTGCAAAGGAACACGCTGATAGGACCGGTTATCGCCTTCTGCCCAAAATGGATATGAGCCTGTTGGACAGCGCCTTCGAGATCGTTGTAAGTCAACTGCCATTCAATTTGCGACTCATCATTGCTGATACGCGCCGTAAAGGTTCCGTTTCCGGTCGTCGAAACTGCGCCTCCGCCCGTGGCCGCGGTTTCCTCATATCCGGTTAGGATTTCACTGATTTTTTTGAAGCCGCCCTGTGCGAGGACGACGGCCGTGGCCGACACCAACGCAATCACTGCAATAGACACTAATAGTCTTCGCATTCCCGTTACCTCCCAAAGGTTTCTGTTGTAGCTAAGTGGGGGGCGCATAATATCACAGGAATTGCTTATTGCCGAGTCTTCCTTTAATTTGTCAGTCTTTATGGCGATAAGTTTTCTGGCTCTCGATCTGGACGGGACTCTGCTCGATTCTCGTGGGCATATTTCTGAACGCAATCGTCTCGCAATCGATAACGCACGCGAACACGGCGTGCGCGTGGCGCTTGTAACCGGACGTCGCTTTCGCGATTCGCGCCCGGTGGCTCTGGAACTCGGTCTCGATATCCCGCTGATCTCACATAACGGAGCATTGACCAAACATGCCGCGACGCTTCAGACCGTTTCCATTTTGCCGCTGCCGCTCGATGCTGCGCGGGAAGCGTTGCGAGTCGGACGCGAGGCGGGCGCCGACGCGCTTCTGAGCGACGATCACGAAGGACTCGGCGTACTCGTTTACGATCACCTGCGCGGTGAAAACACTGCCGCACACAAGTACGTGTCGTGGGCGCGTCGCATTCACGGAGAAGAAGGCGCCAATGCTGTCCAGCAAGTAGACTCCCTCGAAGACTACCTGGACCATGAACCGATTCATCTCGCGTTTTCGGGAACTTGCAACGAGATGGACCAACTGGAAGAGATACTCAAAACAGAACTCGGTTCCACAGTGAAAATTCTCGGTACCAAGTATCTCGAACAGGATTTCACGTTGCTGGACATTCTGAATCCGGCGGCGTCAAAAGGCGCGGGAGTCGCAGCCGCAGCCGCGGAGTTAGGCGTTGCTCGCGAAGAGATCATGGCGATTGGCGACAACTACAACGATCTCGAGATGCTGCTGTTTGCGGGCACAGGTGTGGTGATGGCGAATGCGCCGTTGACTTTGCGCGAGATTGGCGGGCTCCATCCGACTGCCTCCAATCGCGACGACGGGGTGGCGCTCGCGATCGAGCAGTTCATATTGAATAGTAAGGAGAAAACATGGCAAATCGAACCGCAGTAATCCAAACAAACATGGGGACGATTCGAGTTGAGCTTTTGGAGTCGGACGCGCCCAGGACGACGGAAAATTTCATCACGCTCGCGGAGCGTGGTTATTACGATGGGATTATCTTTCATCGTGTGATCAAGGGCTTCATGATCCAGGGTGGCGATCCGACCGGCACCGGGCGTGGTGGCGAATCGGCGTGGGGCGGACGCTTCAACGACGAGATCGACACTCAATCCGAGGTTTACAAGCGCGGCTACAAGGCGGGCACGATGGCGATGGCGAACGCTGGTCCAAACACAAATGGATCGCAGTTTTTCATCATGCACGTTGATTATCCGTTGCCGCCGCTGTACACGATCTTTGGTCGAGTGACTGAGGGACAGGATGTGGTTAACGCGATCGCGACGACGCCGACGCGCAGCGAGCGTCCGGTTTCGGAAGTGAAGATGGAGAAAGTGACGATTGAGTAGACCACGAAACAGGTGGTTAAAAGAACAAGCCTCTTAGCTAGAACAAGTCAGGAAGAGGGGCTTGCCCCCGCTGCTTAGCGAATTAGTCCAGCAGCGGGGGCAAGCCCCTCTTCCTGACTTGTTCTATTTTAAGGTGTTCTATTCTTCTGAATGCTTTATTCTTGGTTTGTTATTTTTGATCTAGCGCAACGGAGTGGCGCCGTGACCGATGCGCGGGGATGTTTGCAATACTCTGATCCCATCGGTCACATAGTTTTTTGCGGCGCTGACTGCTGCTTCAAGAGTCATGCCTTTACCGAGTCCGGCGGCAATCGCTGCGGAGAGAGTACAACCCGAGCCGTGTACCTCGCCGACATCGAGATACTCGCTGCGAAACTCCGTAAACGCTCCCTCACTCAGCAAAAGATCCAACGCAACACCACCGACACTTCTGTGGCCACCTTTTACGAGCACTGCGCGTGCGCCGAGTGATTGAATCGCTTCTGCTGCGCGACGCATGTCTGATTCAGTTTGGATCGAAAGGCCGGTCAGCTTTTCGGCCTCGGGAATGTTGGGTGTGACGACTCGAGCAAGTGGGAACAGTTTCGTCTTGAGGATTTGAAAAGCATCGTCGTCGATCAGAACGTCACCGGAAGTCGCAACCACTACAGGATCGACGACCGGCGCAGGCAAATTCTCTTCAGCAAATAGTCGCGCGACTTCAGCGACAATCTCCGCAGTCGGCAGCATTCCGGTCTTGGCTGCC
>Ga0307412_10002081_pt1 | contig 11107 bp, 10 predicted proteins | sample DK1Cmetagenome_3_FD_203823 | JGI IMG/M metagenome (GOLD analysis project Ga0307412, IMG submission 203823) | Maize rhizosphere microbial communities from greenhouse at UC Davis, California, United States - DK15-C-1 | ecosystem: Host-associated > Plants > Roots > Rhizosphere > Soil | place: USA...
TATCGGGGCGGGCGGGTTCGATCAGGCGGCCGATGCGCTGGCCGGCCGTGATCGATTGTCCCAATTCAACGCCAGGCACGAACACGCCGGCTTCGCGGGCGCGTAGCGTGGCGGCGGGTGCGTCCAGATCATAGAGGCGGACTTCCGGGTCACGGGGCATCGGAACATCCGAGAGCAGGCCCAGTTCACCCAGGCATCCCAGCAAGCCGTCACGGCACCGGTCCGCAAGGCGGCTACTGGTTTCCCTGCCGCCGCCGATCTCGGCGCTCAGGCGCAGCACGCCATGGCGGCTGGCGGCAGCGGGCAGGGAGGCGGCTTCAGTGCCCCGGAAAAACACGCAATGCGGCAGGCCGAAGGCGCGCGCCAGTGCGGGAAGTCGCTCGTCGTAGGCGTCGTCGCCGTAGCGGGTGATTACCGATGAGGGCAGGTAGCGCAGGGACGCGCCGCCGCTGTGCACGTCGACCATTGCCTGTATGCGGGGCAACAGCCGGGCCTCTAGCGCTGCCGCCACGCTTTCGGTGTAGCCGCGCGCCGGTGCGCCCAGGAAGGCGCGGTTCAAGTTGCCGCCGTCCGCGGGTGACAGACGGGTGCCCGCCAGCGAGGCCTCGGCGTTCACGGCGGGCAGCAGATAGACGGTGCCTCGTTCGAGGATCGCCGGCAGGTGGTGCCATAAATCGAGGATGGCCGCCTGGCCTTCCCATTCGTCGCCATGCACGCCGGCGATCAGGGCAACGGCGGGGCCGGGCCCCGCATCGATCCGCAGCACGGGGATGGTGATGCGGCGGTAAGCGGATTCATTGGTTGCGGCGGCAACGGAGAAATCCTCTCGGGTTACGCGGACCATTCGGTGACTCCGGTATGGGCGTGCACGCGCGTCAATCCAGCGTGGCGGCCTTGATGATGCTCTCCCATTTGGGCAGCTCCTTGCGAATCTGGCTCTGAACGTCCTGGGGCGTCCCACCCAAGGGTTCCTGGGAACGGCTGCGCAGTTCCTTCTCGACATTCGGCGAACGCAGCGCCTGGTTAAGCGCGGCGTTCAGGCGGGCGATGGCCGCCGGCGGGGTGCCCGCAGGGGCAATCAATGCGCTCCAGGCCGACTGTTCGTAATCGGGATAGCCTTGTTCGGCCACCGTGGGCACGTCCGGATTGGAGGCGGCACGAGACTTGGTCGTGACCGCAAGCGCGCGCAGGCGGCCGTCCTTCAGGTTGCCGATCAAGGGCGGCAGGTTTTCCATCATGGCGTCGACATGGCCGCCCAGCAGATCGGACAGCTGTGCGGCCGTTGCTTTATAGGGAATCTGGCGCACGGCGGCGCCGGTCTGGGCGATGAAGAGCTTCACGCCGACTTCGCTGGTCGTGCCGGGATCCGCCGACGTCATGGTCAGGCGGTCGGGTTGGGCGCGACTGGCTTCGATGAAGCTCTTCAGGTCTTGATAGGGCGAGGCGGTGTTGACCACGATGACGTTCGGGGTTTCCGCTACCAGGCCGATGGGTGTCACGTCTCGGTCCAGGTCATAGAGCTGTTGCTTGAACAGGAACCGGTGCAGCACCAGGGTGCCGACGTGGGCATAGCCGATGGTGTAGCCATCCGCGGGGGCGCGCACCACGGCCTGTGTGCCGATGCGGCCGCCTGCGCCGACGCGGTTTTCGATCACCACGGGTTGGCCGAGCTGGCGGCTCATTTCCTGCCCGACCAGGCGTGCGGTGATGTCCGCGTTGCCGCCGGCGGCGGCGGGCACGATCAACGTGATGGCGCGCGCCGGATAATCGGCTTGCGCGGAGGCCGCGGCAAGGCAAAGCGACAGGGCGGCAAGGCAGGCAGTGCGTTTCATGGCGATTCCCGAGGCGGTGAGAGCTGCGCCATTGTGCGGCGGCGGCCCGCCGAATCCGTTTGCCTTGCTCAGATGGGTATTCAGAAAAACCTAACGGTCTTCGATATTGCGCGTGTCGGCCTGTTTCCCCAGGCCGTAGCCGACGGCGGCGGCGCCCAACGCAACCGCCGCGCCCAATAGCGCGATGAGGGCGGTGCCGTGCCCCAGCATGTCGACGCCCGCCTTGACCCATCCGCTGGCTGCGTCGCCGCCCCGGTACACCACGGTATCGATGACGCTCTTGGTCTTGTACTTGTCTTCGGGCGGGACCGCCGTGAACAGCATCTCGCGCCCCGGCCGGATCAGGGCGTATTCGCCGGCCCGGCGCAGGATCATCGCGGCTGCCAGCACGCCGAAGACGGGAAACGCCGCCAGCGCCAGGAACGACACGCCCACGGCCAGCGGCACCGCCGTCAACAGGAAGCGCAGGCCCAGGCGCGCGGCAACCCGGCCCGTGATGAAAACCTGCGACAACAGCGCCAGTGTCTGGACCGTGAAATCCAGCGCGCTGAAGACGCGGATGCGCTGGGCGGTGTCGGGAAACGTATCGGCCACCAGGCGCGCCTGCTCCATGTACAGAAACGTGTTCAGGGTGGCCAGCAGCACGACCAGGAGCGAAATGCCCAGCAGGTAGCGCGAACGAAAAATGCGCGAGATGCCGGCCAGGACGGCGCCCGCGATGGGGCGCTGCATGTCTTCCAGGCCGGTGTCCGCCCGCGTGGCGGCGCGCCATCGCAGCAGCCACTGCTTGAGCGGCAGCGTCGCCGTCAGCATCAGGGCCGACAGCAGAAGCAGCCCGGCAGGACCCAGTGCGTCCGCCAGCAGGGCGCCCAGCAGCGGGCCGCAGAGCCCCCCCGCGCTGGCCCCGGCGGCGATCAACGCAAACAGGCGCTTGGCCGACTCCATGCGGAACACGTCGGCCATCAGGCTCCAGGCGATCGAGACCACGAACAGATTGAACACCGACAGCCACACGTAGAAGGCGCGGGCGGCCCAGACGCTGTCGGGCCGCAAGTGGAGCAGGCCGGCGAATCCCGCCATGGTCAACGCGAACACGCTGTAGACCCAGGTGAGCAAGGTGGCGCGCGGCACGCGGGCCGATAGCCAGCCGAACAGCGGCACGACGGCCAGCGTGGCAACGAAGGTTGCGGTGAACAACCATTGCAGCTGATTCACGCCTGCCTGGATGCCCAGGGTTTCGCGGATCGGGCGCAGCATGAAATAGCCGCAGAACAGAAAGAAGAAAAAGGCAAAGCCGCAGGCGGCGGGCGCGATTTCCTCGTCGTGGATGCCCAGCGCCCGTGCCGCCCGTGCGCGCAGGGAGGTAGGGGCGGTGGCCATGGCGCTATGCCAGCAAGGCGGCAATGCGTTCGCGCAAGGCGGCGTCCGGCTGCCGCCCGAATCCGGCCAGCGCGTTGTCGGCCATGTTGGCAGGCTTGGACGTGGCGGGGATGACGGCGGTAACGGCCGGATGGCCGATGATGAACTTCAGGAAAATCTGTGCCCAGCTTGTGCAGCCGATGTCGGCGGCAAGTGCCGGTAGCGGGCGGCCCTTGACCTGGCGGAACAGGGACCCGTCCTGGAACGGGCGGTTGATCAGCACGGCGACGCCGTTGGCCCTGCAAGCGGGCAGCAGCCGCTTTTCGGCGTTGCGCGCGCCAACGGACAGATTGACCTGAAGAAAGTCGGGCTTCTCGCGTTCGACCAGTTCGGTCAGCTCGTCGTGCGCATGGTCGGTGTAGTGCGTGATGCCGATGTAGCGGGTGACGCCCTGTTGTTTCAGTTCGCGCAGCAGCGCCAACTGGTTGCGGGTGTCGATCAGGTTGTGGACCTGGATCAGATCCAGTTTGTCGCTGCCCAACAGCTTTTGCGACTGCCGCACCTGGTTCATGGCGGATTCGCGACCGTGGGCGCCGATTTTGGTCGCCAGGAAATATCGGTTACGCATCCCGCCGTCACGCGTCAGCAGCGAGCCGACAACGGCTTCCGCCTGGCCATAGCTGGGCGCGGTATCGATCAGGAACCCCCCTTCTTTACCGAAGATGTCCAGCACCTGCGCCAGCGGCTCCATGGCCGCCGTGTCGCCGGGCGAGACGTTGAAGGTGTCGGCCGTTCCCAGGCCGATGACGGGGATCAGGTCGCCCGAAGCCGGGATGGCGCGGCCTAGCATGGCTTGTTTGACGCTGAGCGCGCGCGCCGTGCCGGCGGATCCCAGCAACGCGGCGCAGGTGGCGGTTTGCAGAAAGCGGCGGCGGTCGTGCATGGCGAAGGGGCGCTCCAAAGAAAAAAGGCCTACACGCGAATGTAGGCCTTTTGCAGGGTCTTCCGACCGGTGCTTACTCGCGGTTGCCGCCGAAGATGCCCAGCAGCATCAGCAGGTTCGAGAAGACGTTATAGACGTCCAGATAGATGGCCAGCGTGGCGGACACGTAGTTGGTTTCGCCACCGTTGACCACGCGTTGCAAGTCAACCAGCATGAAGGCCGAGAAGATCAGGATGGCCATGACCGAGATGGTCAGCATCAGCGCGGGCATTTGCAGGAAGATGTTGGCCAGGGCCGCCACCAGGATCACCACGGCGCCGATGAACAGGAACTTCTGCATCCCGGACAGATCGCGCTTGATGGTCGTGGCCAGCGTGGCCATCGTGCCGAACACGATCGCCGTGCCGCCGAAGGCGGTCATGACCAACTGCGAGCCGTTGCTGAAGCCCATGACGAAGCCGAGCAGGCGCGACAGCATCACGCCCATGAAGAACGTGAAGGCCAGCAGCAGCACGACGCCCAGCGAGTTGTTCTTGTTCTTCTCGATGGCGAACATCAGGCCGAACGCGCCCACCAGGAACACGATGGCGGACAGGCCGGGGCTGGCGCCCATGACGCGGTTGATGCCGGTGTAGAGGCCGACGGCGGCGCCCAGGACCGTGGGGATCAGCGACAGCGCCAAGAGCCAATAGGTGTTGCGCAGGACCTGGTTGCGAGCGACCTCGCCCGGCGCGCCGGCAACTGCGCCGGAACGGTTAAAAGGGGACGGACGATATTCGTTCATGGAGAACTCCTGTGTACGGCAAAAATAGTGATTGCCTAGAAGGCTTAGATGGGAAGGATACCTTACAGTTCCCTGAAGAATCCAGTTTTTGGAAGATTTAGACCGGTCGCCGGATACCCGCCAACGGCCGGTTCAACCCGGCCGAACATCCTTGAGCACACGGGTAACGATACCCGGTAATTCGGCGTCCATGCGGGTTTGGATGTGCGCAATCGCCTCGGCCAGCGCCTGACGCATCAATTGCTCGACTTCGGCCTGCAGGCGGGCGGTCAGCACCGTGGGGTCGGGCAAGGCAGCCTGGGCGGATTCGGCTTGCGCCTGGGCGTCGGCTTCCGCTTCCTGCGCATGGGCGACCTCCGTCAGCAACGGAAAAGCGTCGTCGGCAAATGCCGGCTCGACGCCGTCGTTGTCGGCGCGTTCCGTCAACAGGGGCGCATCCGCCTCGTCGGCGGCCGGCGGGTAGAGCGTGGGCTCGGCCCGCTGGGTCAGGGTGGGGATGCCGGGATCGTTGGGGCGAGTAGGCATGGGGGCTTCCGAATATCGATGGGCGGGCGGCAAAGGCCCGCCGGGGCGGGTAGGGCGGTCAGTCGCCAGAGGGCTGGCGGCTGAGGTCGTGGCTGACCGGCGTATGGCCGGCATTCTGGTAGACGCGCCAGCGTTGGCGCGCGGCCTGCTTGTCATCGGGGTCTTCCGACACGATTTCAAGCAGGCGCTCGAAGGTGTCGAAGCCCGGCGGGCACTCGGTGTCCAGATTCAGCAGCCACAGCGGCGCGGCGTCGCCGCCCGCCGGCTGGGCGGCCTGCGCGGCTTGCTGCGGGTCGCCGGCCGTCAGCACCACCGGTGTCTCGGACGCCAGCGGGTCATTGGCCAGCACATGCGGCACGAACGACGTGTCGTCGAACGCCCACAGCATGCGGTCGAACGCCGCCAGGCGAGAGCCATCCCTACAGTACACCACCAGCCGCTGGCCAGCCAGGAAGCGCTTGCGCACCACCTGGCAGGCCATGCGCAGGCGGTCGGGCGCGCCGAAGGCGAAGTCGATCCGCGTCATGCCCGGTTCCGTTGCTGTCGTTTCAAGCCTGGTCCAGCAGGTACTGCATCAGCAGGGGGACGGGGCGGCCGGTGGCGCCCTTGTCCTTGCCGCCGCGCCAGGCGGTGCCGGCGATGTCCAGGTGGGCCCAGGGGTAGGCCTTGGCAAACCGTGACAGGAAGCAGGCCGCGGTGACGGCGCCGGCCGGGGGGCCGCCGATGTTGGCCAGGTCGGCGAAGTTGGACTTCAGCTGTTCCTGGTAGGCGTCGTCCATCGGCATGCGCCATGCGGTGTCCAGCGACTGGCGGCCGGCTGCGGCCAGCGCCTCGGCCAGGGCGTCGTCCTTCGAGAACAGGCCGCTGTTGACGTTGCCCAGCGCCACGACGCAAGCGCCGGTCAGCGTGGCGATGTCGATGACGGCGGACGGCTTGAAGCGTTCGGCGTAGGTCAGGGCGTCGCACAGGACCAGGCGGCCTTCGGCGTCGGTGTTCAGGATCTCGATGGTCAGGCCGGCCATGCTGGTGACGACGTCGCCCGGCTTGTTGGCCGTGCCGCTGGGCAGGTTCTCGCAAGCCGGAATCAGGCCGACGACATCCAGCGGCAGCTCCAGTTCGGCCAGCGCGCGGAACGAGCCCAGCACGCTGGCGGCGCCGCACATGTCGTACTTCATTTCGTCCATGGTGGCGGCGGGCTTGAGCGAGATGCCGCCGGCGTCGAACGTGATGCCCTTGCCGACCAGCACGATCGGGCCCTGGGCGGACTTGGCGCCCTTCTTGACAGGGGCCTTGGCGCCAGCGTGGCGCAGCACGATGAATCGCAGGGGTTCCGCCGAGCCGCGGGCGACCGACAGGAAGGAACCCATGCCCAATGCCTCGACCTGCTTCTTGTCCAGCACTTCCACTTTCAGCGACTTGAATTCGCGAGCCAGGCGCTTGGCGGTGTCGCCCAGGTAGGTCGGGGTGCAAATGTTGCCGGGCAGGTTGCCCAGCGTGCGGGTCAGGTCCATGCCGTTGGCGATGGCGCTGCCTTCGCGCAGGCCCTTCTGGGCCTGGGCGGCGTCAGCGCGCTCGACGATCTGGACGATCTTCTTCAATTTGGGGCGGGCGTCGCGGTCGGGTTTGCCGAAGCTGGCGTCGTAGTGATAGGTGGCGTTGCCGGCCGCGATGGCGGCGCTGCGGGCGCGGGCGATGACGGCCACGTCCGTGAGCGGGTTGGCGACCAGGGTGGACACGCCTTCAGCCAGTTGGGCGGCGACGCAGACCGACGCGAATGCCTGTTCGGCCGCCGCGTGGACGCGGGCCGAGTATTCGTCCTGCTTGCCCAGACCCACCAGCACCACGCGCTGCGCGGTCACGCCAGGCAGCGCGCGCAACGTCAGCGTGGAACCGGCGCGTCCGCGGAACTCGGTCTTGACCACCGCGCGCACGGCGCCGTTGGAGGCGCGGTCGATGATGTCGGCGGCGGGGCTCAACACGCCATCCGCGTAGACGCCGACAGCCAGGGCGGCGGTTTTGACTTGGTGCAGGGAAGCAGTGGTCTGTGTGCTAAATTCCATGAGGGTTTCCCGTGTGCGTCTGTGTATGATGCGGTCGATTATCCCGCATATTCTCCCATGTCTCTATTTAAACGCTCTGTCGTCAGCGAGATCACCAGTCACGCTGGCGTTGTCTTTTCCACGTTGCTCGTCGTGTGGCTCAGCGTGCTTCTCGTGCGCCTGCTCGGTGAAGCGGCGGGCGGCAACATCGGAGCGGACGTCGTGCTGGTGCTGGCCGCGCTGTCGACCATCACCGCCTTGCCGACCATTCTTGCCGTCTCCGTGTTCATCGCGGTGCTGACGACGGTGACGCGCAACTACCGCGAATCCGAAATGGTGGTGTGGTTTGCCAGCGGCCTGTCGCTGGCCGACTGGCTCCGGCCCGTGCTGCGCGTGGCCATCCCCATCGCTTTGGCGGTGGCGGGGTTGACGCTGGTGGCCGCGCCCTGGGCGTACCGCCAGATCGGCGAATACCACGAACGCTTCGAGCAGCGCTCCGACCTGTCCAAGGTCACCGCAGGACAGTTCGCGGAATCGTCCGGCGGCAACCGCGTCTTCTTTTCAGAAGACCCCGTCACGCCCTCCGACGAATTGGGCAACGTGTTCGCACGTGAAATCGGGCCTGAATGGTTGAGCGTGCTGACGGCAAGCAGCGCGCACAGCGAAACGCTGCCCAATGGCGACCGTTTCCTGGTGCTGGGCGAAGGCCACCGCTATGACCTGAAGCCCGGCACGCCCGAGATCCGGCTGGTGCACTTCGACAAATACGGCCTGCGCCTGGAAAGCAAGGCCGGCGACGACCCCATCGCCGAAGCCCGGGCCGCCGCCGAGCGCTCGGCCAAGGCGCGCACCACGATGCAACTGATGGCGGACAACACCGACAGCAGCTGGTCGCAGGTGATGTGGCGGGTGTCGCTGCCCCTGGCCGCGCTGAATCTGGCGCTGCTGGCCATTCCACTGGGGGCGGTGAACCCGCGCCTGGGCCGTTCGGGCGACCTGCTGATCGCGGGCCTGGTGGGGCTGCTGTATATGAACCTGATCAACCTGTCGCGCGCCTGGATTTCCAACGGCAAGCTCAGCTTCGGGGTAGGGGTGTGGGCGATCCACGGCGCGGTGGCGCTGCTGACGGTGTTCCTGCTCATGCGGCGTCTGAGGGTGAAGGCGCCCAAGAACACCGCCCAGGCGTAACGGCCGAAGGAGGGCCTTTGCGGCCCTCCGTTCAATTCTGGCCCGTCAGGGCAAGTATTTCATCGTGCCGCGCTTGCCGGCCAACAGGTCGGCGTTTTTCAGCACCGACTTGCGGATGAATTCCCAGAGCACCGTCACGCGCTTGAGCTTGCGCAGGTCTTCGTGGCAGTACATCCAGAACGAACGCGTGATCTCCACCTCGTTCTCCAGCACCGGTTTCAATCGCGGATCCTGCGCGGCGATGAAGCAAGGCAGGATCGCCAGCGACTGGCCCTGCAGGGCCGCGTGGTACTGCGCGACCACGCTGGTGCTGCGCAACACTACCTTGCTGGCCGGCAGCAGGTCCTCCAGATAGCGCAAGCGTTCGCTGAACAGCAGTTCGTCCACGTAGCCGATGAAGGTGTGGTCGGCCAGGTCCGCGCGGCTGGCGATCGGCGGGTGCCGCGCCAGATAACCCGGCGTGCCGTACAGCCGCAGGGTGTAGTCGCACAGTTTGCTGCAGACGTACGGCCCGCGCTGCGGGCGTTCGATGGTGATGGCCAGGTCGGCCTCGCGCTTGGACAGGCTGACAAAGCGCGGCACCGGCAGGATGTCCAGCGTGATGTGCGGATAGCGGCGCTGGAAGTCGGCCGCCAGCGGCGTCAGCACGTAGCTGCCGAAACCTTCGGTGGCGCCGATGCGCAGGTGGCCCGACAACGCCTGGCCGATGCCGGACAGGTTCTCGCGGGCGGTGTGCACCGTGCTTTCCATCTGCTCGGCATGGACGAAGAGGCGCTGGCCGTCGTCGGTCAGCATGAAGCCCGCGCTGCGCGATTTCTCGAACAGCAAGGTGTCCAGTTCGGTTTCCAGCGCCCGGATGCGGCGCGACACCGTGGTGTGTTCCACCCCAAGTTTGCGCGCCGCCGCGCTGACCCGCTGGGTCCGGGCCACTTCCAGAAAATATCGCAGGCTGTCCCAATCAAGCACTTCTGGCGCTCCGAGGCCCCGGGCCTCAGGCGGCGCGCGGCACAAAATTCTATTGTGCATCAATGCACAAGGAATGTGCATTTCTGGTGTTGCTTGTTAATTTTCACACATCTACACTGGGCTGGCAGGCCTCGGGGCATTGCCCTGGGAGCCGCAAGCCGCAAAGACGGCGCACAACGCTAAAAATCAGCGCATAACACTCAGGAGACAAATCCATGAAAGTGCACGCACGCGGGCTTGCCGCAGGCTTGTGTCTGGGCGCATTGTTGGTGAGCCAAGCGCAAGCGGCGGATAAGCCGCCAGTGAAGATCGGCATTCTGACGGACATGTCCGGCACCTATGCCGGCATGGGGGGCGCGGGGTCGGTGGCGGCGGCGCAGTTGGCCATCGACGACTGCCTGGCTGCGGAATGCAAGGGCATGAAGATCGAACTGGTGTCGGCCGACAACCAGAACAAGGCGGATGTGGGCGCCGCGAAAGCGCGCGAATGGTTCGATCGCGACGGCGTGACGGCGATTGCCGATCTGACCAATTCGGCCGTGGCGCTGGCCGTGCAAGGCATTGCGCGCGAAAAGAACAAGGTCGTGATGTTCTCCGGCCCGGCCACGACGGCACTGACCAACAAGGAATGCTCGCCCGTCGGTTTCCACTGGATGTTCGACACCTACTCGCAGTCCGCCGGCGGCGCCAAGGCGACCGTGCGGGCGGGCGGCAAGTCCTGGTACTTCATTACCGTGGATTATGCCTTCGGCCACTCGTTGGAAGCGGACACGGCCAAGGCGGTGAAGGCGTTGGGCGGAACCGTGGCCGGCAATGTGCGCCATCCCCTGAACGCCCCCGATTTCGCGTCCTATCTATTGCAGGCGCAAAGCTCCAAGGCGCAGGTGGTGGCGTTGGCCAACGGCGGGCAGGACACCGTCAATGCCGTCAAGCAGGCTCGCGAGTTCGGCATCGTGGCGGGCGGCCAGCGTCTGGTGTCGCTGTTGATCTTCCTGTCGGACCTGCGCGCCCTGGGGCTGGAAAGCGCCCAAGGCCTGTCGTATGTCGACGGCTTCTACTGGGATTATGACGATGCGTCACGCCAGTGGTCGTCGCGCTTCGAGAAGGCCTTCCGCGGCCTGAAGCCCACGATGACGCAGGCCGGCGTGTATTCCAGCGTGCTGCATTACCTGCGTTCGGCGGCGGCTACCGGCAGCACCGACGGCAAGGTGGTGGCGGACAAGATGCGTGAGCTGCCCATCAAGGATCCGATCATGCGCAATGCGTCGATCCGCCCGGATGGCCGCGTCATCCACGACATGTACCTGTACGAAGTGAAGAAGCCCGCCGAGTCCAAGGGCGGTTGGGATTATTCCAAGCTGGTGGCCACCATCCCGGCCGCCGAGGCATTCCAGCCCCTGGCCGATTCGACCTGCTCGCTGGTGAAGAAGTAACCCTGGCGCGGCGGCCGGACCATTTCCCGCCCGGCGCG
>Ga0307412_10002082_pt1 | contig 11106 bp, 13 predicted proteins | sample DK1Cmetagenome_3_FD_203823 | JGI IMG/M metagenome (GOLD analysis project Ga0307412, IMG submission 203823) | Maize rhizosphere microbial communities from greenhouse at UC Davis, California, United States - DK15-C-1 | ecosystem: Host-associated > Plants > Roots > Rhizosphere > Soil | place: USA...
AACTGCATCAGCGTCCGCCGCTGGGCGAAGGCGTGCCGGCCAGTGCTGATTCCATTGATCGCGGCTGGCAATTGGTGCAGCGCGGCGTATGGTTATGGCTGCTGATTCTCTGCCTCGGAGCCGAGTTTTATGCTTGAGCATGGTGGACGACTGCGCAACGCTTCCCGGCAATACGGCATTGCCGAGGCCGATTGGCTCGACCTGTCCAGTGGCCTGGCGCCCTGGCCGTTCGACATTCCACCAATCCCGCCTCGTGCCTGGGCGCGCCTGCCCGAGGCCGACGATGGATTGGAACAGGCCGCGTGCGATTACTACGAAGCGACGCATGTGCTGCCGGTGGCCGGTTCGCAGATGGCCATCCAACTGTTGCCGCGCCTGCGCCGGGCCGGCAAGGTCGGCGTCTTGTCGCCCTGTTACGCCGAGCACGCCGAAGCCTGGCGCCGTTGCGGTTATATCGTGCGCGAAGTGCTGGAGGCGGAAGTGGACTTCTTTCTCGACAGCCTCGACGTGTTGGTGGTGGTCAATCCGAACAATCCCACGGGCCTGAGCCTGAGCCCCGAACGCTTGCTCGACTGGCACGCACGGTTGGCCCAGCGTGGTGGCTGGCTGGTGGTGGATGAGGCGTTCATGGATATCACGCCGCAGCTCAGCCTCAGCGCCCATGCCCATCAGGTCGGGCTGATCGTGTTGCGATCGTTCGGCAAGTTCTTTGGCCTGGCCGGGGTTCGCCTGGGCTTCGTCCTGGCCGAGCGCCGCTTGTTGAAGCTGCTCGCCGAGCAAGTCGGGCCGTGGGCCATCAGCGGGCCGACCCGGGTTTTGGGTGAGGCTTGTCTGCTGGACACCGAAGCCCATGCACGGCAGCGCGAGCGTTGCGAAGCATCCAGCCAACGCCTGGCCATGGCGCTGGAACGCCACGGTTTCAAGCCCCAGGGCGGTTGCGCGTTGTTCCAATGGCTAATCACTGAACATGCCCAAGCGCTTTACGAATTCATGGCCCATCGCGGCATTCTCCTGCGGCTCTTCACCGAGACCAGCAGCCTGCGCTTCGGACTGCCGGCTGACGACGCGCAATTCCTGCGCCTCGAACAGGCTTTCGAGGCCTACGCCAAGGACATTCCATGACAACCCTGATGGTGCAGGGCACCACCTCCGATGCGGGTAAAAGTACCCTGGTCACGGCGCTGTGCCGCTGGGTCAAACGCCAGGGTGTGTGCGTGGTGCCGTTCAAGCCGCAGAACATGGCCCTCAACAGCGCGGTGACCGCTGACGGCGGCGAAATCGGCCGGGCCCAGGCAGTCCAGGCCCAGGCTTGCGGCCTCGAGCCGCACACCGACATGAACCCGGTCCTGCTCAAGCCCAACAGCGACACCGGCGCGCAAGTCATCATCCATGGCCGCGCCGTCACCACCATGAACGCGGTGGCTTATCACGATTACAAAGCCATCGCGATGCAGGCGGTGCTTGCTTCCCACGAGCGATTGAGCGCGACCTATCCGGTGGTCATGGTCGAGGGCGCGGGGTCGCCGGCGGAGATCAACCTGAGGGCTGGAGACATCGCCAACATGGGCTTCGCCGAGGCGGTTGACTGCCCGGTGTTGCTGATCGCCGACATCAATCGAGGTGGTGTGTTCGCCCATCTGGTCGGCACCTTGGAACTGCTTTCGCCCAGCGAGCAGGCGCGGGTCAAGGGTTTCATCATCAACCGTTTCCGCGGCGACCTAGCTTTGCTGCAGCCCGGCCTGGATTGGCTGGAAGCGCGCACCGGCAAACCGGTGGTCGGCGTGCTGCCCTATGTCATGGACCTGCACCTGGAAGCCGAGGACGGCCTCGACCAGCGTCAGGCCGACAAAGCCGAACGAGTGCTCAAGGTGGTGGTGCCGGTCCTGCCGCGCATCAGCAACCACACCGATTTCGACCCGCTGCGCCTGCATCCACAAGTTGATTTGCAATTCATCGGCCCCGGCCAGGCCATCCCGCCATCCGACCTGATCGTCCTGCCCGGTTCCAAAAGTGTGCGCAGCGACTTGGCCTTTCTCCGAGCCAACGGCTGGGAAGCGGCGATCGCTCGACACCTGCGCTACGGCGGCAGGTTATTGGGCATTTGTGGCGGTCTTCAGATGCTCGGCCAGTACGTCCATGACCCGCTCGGTCTGGAAGGCGCGGCGGGCTCAAGCGCCGGGCTGGGCCTGTTGGAATTCGAAACGACCCTGGAGCGCGAGAAGCAACTGCGCAACGTACGCGGGCGGCTGGCCCTGGAAGATGCCGACGTCAGCGGTTACGAAATCCATGCGGGCGTGACCGTCGGCCCTGCGCTGGAGCATGCCGCGGTGCACCTGGACGACGGCCGTTGCGATGGCGCCCAAAGCCCTGACGGGCAGATTTTCGGGACTTATCTGCACGGGCTGTTCGAGTCGCCAGCGGCCAGCAGCGCGTTGCTGCGCTGGGCCGGTTTGGAGGACGTGCAGGCGATGGACTACCACGGCTTGCGCGAGCGGGATATCGAGCGGTTGGCGGACTTGGTGGAGCGGCATCTGGACACCGGGTTGCTGCGTGAACTCTGTGGGATATAGGGTGCCCTCATCGCGAGCAAGCTCGCTCCCACAAGAGAATGCATTTCAAACTGTGGGAGCGAGCTTGCTCGCGATGACAACAGTCGCCATACGCCGAATAAAAGGTAATACCCCATGCTTCAATTGATCTTGGGCGGCGCCCGCTCCGGCAAGAGTCGCCTGGCCGAAAAACTTGCGGCTGAAACACAATTACCGGTGACCTACATCGCCACCAGCCAACCCCTGGACGGCGAGATGAACCAGCGTGTCGCCCAGCACCGCGCCCGGCGTCCGGCCGAATGGGCGCTGGTGGAGGAACCGTTGGCGCTGGCGCGGGTGCTGCAGGAAAACGCCGCGACCGATCGGTGCCTGCTGGTGGACTGCCTGACCCTGTGGCTGACCAACCTGCTGATGCTCGACGATCCCGAACGGTTGATCGCCGAGCGTGAAGCGCTGCTGGACTGCATCAGCGCGCTCCCCGGTGAAGTCATATTCGTCAGCAACGAGACCGGCATGGGCGTCGTGCCGCTGGGCGAGCTGACCCGTCGTTACGTCGATGAAGCCGGTTGGCTGCATCAAGCCCTGGCCGAACGTTGTCAGCGCGTCGTGCTGACCGTTGCCGGCCTGCCCCTGACTCTCAAAGGTATTGCGTTATGAATCATCGCTGGTGGCTGGACCCCTGCAAGCCCGTTGATACGCTGGCGCTGGAGCAGGCTGCGGCCCGTCAGCAACAGCTGACCAAACCGGCCGGCTCCCTCGGCCGCCTGGAATCGGTGGCGGTGCAACTCGCGGGTATGCAGGGGCAGCTCAAGCCGAGCCTGGATCGGCTCTGGATCGCCATTTTTGCCGGCGACCATGGCGTCGTGGCCGAAGGAGTCTCCGCGTATCCCCAGGAAGTCACCGGGCAGATGCTGCTCAACTTCGTCAGCGGCGGCGCGGCCATCAGCGTGCTCGCACGGCAACTGGATGCTTCGCTCGAAGTAGTGGACCTGGGCACCGTGACGCCTTCGCTGGACTTGCCCGGCGTACGCCATTTGAACCTTGGCCCTGGCACCGCGAACTTTGTCCAGGGAGCGGCGATGACCCCGGCTCAAGGCGAACAGGCCCTGCAGGCCGGGCGCGACAGCGTGATGCGTGCCGTGGCGAGCGGGACGCAATTGTTCATTGGCGGCGAGATGGGCATTGGCAACACCACCGCGGCCAGCGCGCTGGCCTGTGCCTTGCTCGACTGTCCGGTGGCGCATCTGGTCGGGCCAGGGACGGGGTTGGATGCGGCGGGTGTCAGCCGCAAGGTGCAAGTGATCGAGCGCGCCCTGGCGCTGCACAGCGTCCAAGGCAACGACCCGTTGCAGACCCTGTTCAACCTTGGCGGTTTTGAGATCGCGGCATTGGCCGGCGCTTATCTGGCCTGTGCCCAGCAGGGCATCGCCGTGCTGGTGGATGGGTTCATCTGCAGCGTTGCGGCGCTGGTGGCGGTGCGACTCAATCCCGAATGCCGGCCATGGCTGCTGTTCGGTCATCGCGGCGCCGAGCCAGGCCACAAGCACGTGTTGGAAACCCTCGGCGCCGAACCGCTGCTGGACCTGGGCTTGCGCCTGGGCGAGGGCAGTGGCGCGGCGTTGGCGGTGCCGCTGCTACGCCTGGCCTGTGACCTTCATGGGCAGATGGCGACGTTTGCCGAAGCGGCCGTGGCGGACCGTCCGGCATGACCTTGCGCCTCGACCTGCTGCGTCACGGCGAAACCGAACTGGGCGGCGGGTTGCGCGGCAGCCTCGACGATGCCCTGACGGCCAACGGCTGGGAGCAGATGCACGCAGCGGTGGCGCAGGGCGGGCCCTGGGATCGCCTGGTGTGCTCGCCGTTGCAGCGCTGCGCGCGTTTCGCCGAACAATTCGGCGCCCGGCTGGGTGTTCCGGTGCATCAGGACAAGGACTTGCAAGAGTTGCATTTCGGTGCCTGGGAAGGCCGCAGCGCGGCGGCTTTGATGGAGACCGATGCCGATGCCCTCGGTCGCTTCTGGGCCGATCCTTATGCCTTTACCCCGCCCGACGGTGAGCCGGTGCTGGCGTTTTCGGCGCGGGTCCTGGCAGCGGTCGAGCGCTTGCACGTGGCGTATGCCGGGCAGCGCCTCCTGCTGGTCAGTCATGGCGGTGTGATGCGCTTGCTGCTGGCCCGGGCTCGCGGCTTGCCTCGCGAGCAGTTACTGAATGTCGAAGTCGGCCATGGAGCGCTGTTTTCCGTGAACGTGTCGTCCGGTCCCGTGCTCGAAGAGGCGGTATGAGGATGCTGCCGTTTTGGATCGCCCTGCAATTTCTCAGCAGCTTGCCGGTTCGCCTGCCTGGCATGCCCGAGCCTGAGCAATTGGGTCGTTCGTTGTTGTTCTATCCCTTGGTGGGGCTGTTGTTCGGTGCTCTGCTGTGCTTGTTCGATGCGCTGTTGGCGAGCGCGCCCGTGTTGCTGCATGCCGCCTTGCTGCTGGCGGCGTGGGTGCTGCTCAGCGGCGGCTTGCACCTGGATGGCCTGGCCGACAGCGCCGATGCCTGGCTCGGCGGCTTCGGCGATCGCGAGCGCACGCTGCTGATCATGAAGGATCCGCGCAGCGGGCCGATCGCCGTGATCACGCTGGCGCTGGTGTTGCTGCTCAAGTGGACCGCGCTGGTGGCGCTGATCGAGCAAGGCCACGCGCTGGCCTTGCTCATCGTGCCGATGCTGGGGCGTGGCGCCTTGCTGGGTTTGTTCCTCACCACGCCGTATGTGCGTGCTGGCGGCCTGGGCCAGGCGTTGGCCGATCACCTGCCGCGCCGCTGGGGTTGGCAGGTGCTGTCGGCCGGCGCGCTGGGTTGTGTGCTGGTGATGGGCTGGGCCGGGGTTTGGGCGTTGGCGGTCGCCGCGTTGGTCTTCATCGGCTTGCGGCAAACGATGCTGCGCAGGCTGCAGGGATGCACCGGGGACACCGCGGGCGCCTTGCTGGAGCTGGTGGAAATGGCCGTTCTGGTGGCGCTGGTCTTTAGCTGAATGTGCACGTTGCCGACGGGCCAGCGCTGATTTAAATTTGCATTCATTTAGTCGCGGGTATATACACGCATCATGCTTCCTTCCCAATGTCTGTGCATCAACCTGCGTCGCGCCGCCCGTGGCGTCAGCAGGTATTACGACGGCGCTCTCGATGGCTTCGGGATCAACGTTGCCCAGTATTCTTTGCTCAATAACCTGGCGCGCCTGGACCAGCCGAGCATTTCCTCCCTGGCCGAGGCCATGGGCCTGGACCGCAGCACTCTCGGGCGCAACTTGCGGGTACTGGAAGGCGAGGGGTTGGTGAAGTTGGCTGAGGGCGACGATCTGCGCAACCGTATCGTCGTGCTCACCGAGGCAGGAAATACCCGGTTGGCGGCGGCGTTGCCGGCCTGGGAAGCGGCACAACAGAAATTGATCGACAAGCTCGGTGCCGAAAAGCGTGCGACCTTGCTGGCCTTGCTGGATGAACTGGCGTGATGCCGGTTCGCCCGATGATAAGTGGGTATATACCCGCGACCGGAGAATAAGAATGACATCGATGTGGCGTACCTGTGGTTGGGTCCTGGTGGGCAGTGCGCTGATCCTGGCGTTATCCCTGGGCGTGCGGCATGGCTTCGGGCTGTTCCTGGCACCGATGAGCGCCGAATTCGGCTGGGGCCGCGAGGTGTTCGCCTTCGCCATTGCCTTGCAGAACCTGATCTGGGGTTTGGCGCAGCCGTTTACTGGCGCGCTGGCCGACCGCTTCGGTGCGGCAAAAGTGGTGTTGATCGGTGGCGTTCTCTACGCACTTGGCCTGGTCTTCATGGGCATGGCCGACTCCCCCTGGTCGCTGTCGTTGAGCGCCGGGCTGTTGATCGGCATTGGCCTGTCCGGCACTTCGTTCTCGGTGATTCTTGGCGTGGTCGGGCGGGCCGTACCACCGGAGAAACGCAGCATGGGCATGGGCATCGCCAGTGCGGCCGGCTCCTTTGGCCAGTTCGCCATGCTGCCGGGCACGCTGGGCCTGATCGGCTGGCTCGGTTGGTCCGCCGCGCTGCTGGCGCTGGGATTGCTGGTGGCGTTGATCGTGCCGCTGGTCAGTATGCTCAAGGATGCGCCGGCGCCACTGAGCGGCAACGAGCAGACCTTGTCCGAGGCGTTGCGCGAGGCGTGCAGTCATTCCGGTTTCTGGCTGCTGGCGGTCGGCTTTTTTGTCTGCGGTTTCCAGGTTGTGTTCATCGGCGTGCATCTGCCGGCCTATCTGGTCGACCAACACTTGCCGGCCAGCGTCGGCACCACCGTGTTGGCGCTGGTCGGGCTGTTCAATATCTTCGGCACCTACGCTGCCGGTTGGCTGGGCGGGCGCATGTCCAAGCCGCGCTTGCTGACCGGGCTCTATCTGGTGCGCGCGGTGGTGATCGGTTTGTTTCTGTGGCTGCCCGTAACGACCACCACGGCTTATCTGTTCGGCATGGCGATGGGCTTGCTGTGGTTGTCGACGGTGCCGCTGACCAACGGAACGGTCGCCACATTGTTTGGAGTACGAAACCTCTCGATGCTGGGTGGGATTGTGTTTCTGTTCCACCAGTTGGGTTCGTTCCTGGGTGGTTGGCTGGGCGGTGTGGTGTACGACCGGACCGGCAGTTATGACTTGATCTGGCAAGTCTCGATCCTGCTCAGCCTGTTGGCCGCGGCATTGAACTGGCCGGTGCGTGAGCGCCCAGTGGCACGCCTGCAGGCCCAGGTCGGTGCGGCATGAGTCGCGTCGGCCCATGGTTGATCGCACTCGGCGCCGCCGCGCTGCTGGCGGTCGCCTGGTGGGGCTGGCATCAGGGCGGGTTGGCCTTGATGCAGCTGGGCATGGGCAATTGCTGACGTGTGGACGGCACTGGGCAGGGCGGAGTAACGTCTTGGTCTGACACGCTTACAAGGAAAATCCGACATGCTGATGCGCTGGCTTGCTGTTCCCGCCCTGTTGCTCGCTGTGGCCGGGCAAGTATGGGCGGCTGATTGCCCGCCGTTGCTGGAAGGCAAATTACCCAAATTACGAGCCAAGGAAACCATCGATCTTTGTCAGCGCTTCGCCGGCAAGCCGTTGGTGGTGGTTAATACCGCCAGCTTCTGTGGGTTCGCGCCACAGTTCAAAGGGCTCGAAGCCCTGAACCAGCGTTACAAAGGCGAAGGGTTGGAAGTGCTGGGCGTGCCGTCCAATGATTTCAAGCAGGAATCCAAGGATGGCGCGGAGACCGCCAAGGTCTGCTACGTCAATTATGGTGTGACCTTCACCATGACCGAGCCGCAACCGGTGCGAGGTGCGGACGCCATACCGTTGTTCAAGCACCTGGCTGAGCAATCCAGCGCGCCGAAATGGAATTTCTATAAATACGTGGTCGACCGCCAGGGCAAAGTGGTCGGCAGTTTTTCCAGCCGGATCAAGCCCGATGATCCTGATTTCATCAAGGCAGTCGAAACGGCCATCGCCTCCAAACCCTGATCATCAGTCGCGAAAAAGCCCCGCCTCTTTGCAGAGAGCGGGGCTTTTTTTCGGTTCAACGGGCGAGGTGTTCAACCTCGCCGAGGACCATCAGAAGCGATAGGTTGCACCGACGCCGAAGCCGTTGGCGCTGTTTTCGTATTCAGCGTTGTAGGACTGGCCCAGGGCGTTTCTTCTGTTCACGTTGACTTTTTCCTCCTTGAGGTAGGAATACGCCACGTCGATGGTCAGGTCTTCGGTCGGGCTCCAGCCGGCACCCAGGCTGAAGATGGTCCGGTCGCCGGTAGGAATGCGAGGCGAACGGTCGGTGTTGTTGGTCGGCGACTGGTCAAAAGACAGGCCGGTGCGCAGCACCCACTGCTTGTTCAACTGGTAGGAGGTACCGATGGCGTAGGCCCAGGTGTCGTGCCAGTTCTGTTCTTCGGTAATGGTGCCGAAGAGGGTTGGGTTCAATGCACCGCCGCCCGTGATGTCATTGTTCACGGTAATATCTTTCAGGCGGCTCCAGCGAGTCCAGGTGCTGCCGGCGTAGACGGTCCAGGCATCGTTGATTTCCTGAGTGACCGAGAAGTCCACCGATTCAGGGGTGGTGATGTCCAGGGAGGCGTCGTAGCGTGCGCCTCTCAGCGCGAAGGGATTCGTACCAGCGCCCGGGCTCACTTCAGTGTGGCCTTCAAGCTTGTACTTGACCTTGGAGTGGTAGGTCAGGCCGACGCGGGTAGTGTCGGTGGCCTGGACCAGCAAGCCGACGTTATAGCCGTAGCCGACATCGTCGCCCTTGATTTTGACCTTGCCGTCATTAGGCGAAAGCGGAGTATTCAGCGCCGACTCCAACGAACCGGAAATCCGGTTGATGGTCGGGCCGAAACCGATCGATACCTTGTCGTTGAAGGCATAGCTGACGGTTGGCTGGAAGGTCACGACCTTCACGACGCTCTTGCTGCCGAAGTTGCGGCCCTGGAAGCTGTTTTCGTAATCGGTGATCAGGCCGAACGGCGCGTAGACGCCCAGGCCGAATGCCCATTGATCATCGATAGGCTTGACGTAGTAGCCCATCGGAACACCGGTAAGCGGAACCATGTCGCCATCGTTGGTGCCGGAGCGGCTGCCGCTGGCATCGTCGATATCGGTGGACGCGTCAATGGCAGCGAAACCACCGGTGACTTGTTGGCGCTTGAGACGCGACATGCCGGCAGGGTTGCCGAACACGGTGCTTGCATCATCGGCAGAAGAAGAACGACCCGCGAAGCCAGTGCCCATGCCACTGATGCTTTGTTCGTTCAAGGCAAAGCCACTGGCAAAGAGTTGGGTGGATGCCAAGGTCACGGCAAGGCCAAGGGTGGTTTTGAGCATCATTTTTTTCATTGTTAGAACTCCAGGTGATCACCGAGGCGAAAATTACCAACATTTTCGTGCAAGCGCTATAGCTTGTATCGCTTGTTTTAGAGGGGTTTTGTAGGACAATCCGACCAAATTCGTGACATTTGTAGGAACTTTCCATTTTTCCGTTCAGCAGGCGACCTGATTCACAGGTGAAACACAATTTTGCCAGGCGCAGGTAAAGTCCCGCAGACGGCCTGGGGGGTGGAAAACCTGGCGCCAGATCCGGGCCATGCCCAGCAGATCGTCGGCGTTGGGAAGCGGGGTGGCGTGCTCTTCCACCAACAACCAGGCAATGGCCGTGGCGTAGCGCAGGTTGACGGTGAGTTCCAGATGAGGACCGCTGAGGAAGGCATGTTGGCTCGCCAGCCCACGCACCAGGCTGGCACGTTCGGGGTCTCGGGCGAGGTAGTCGTCCCAAAGGGCTCGATGGCGAGGTTCGGTGATGCGGTACAAGCCATGTCCGCGACGATCATGCAAGGCGGCCCCCAAGCCCGACTGGCTGGCGGCGATCCCCAGGAGCAAGGCTTCCGCCGTGGTGCTGTGGCTCCCCAGGTAAAGGAGCGTCGGGCGGATCACATATCGACACAGTTCGCTGGCAGCGATACCCATAAAACCCTCGGACCGGGAAAATGGGCGAAGCCTGAAGGTATGGGCTTGGCAGCAGGTGGATCGGTTCAGGCTCCGCCGAAGCGGATCATGCCGCTCGAGTTGAAGTGTAGTGTCATATCTGCGCTGTAAAGGCCTGTTTTTAAACCATGTTCGCCGAACGGTTATGACTGTTATAGCCATACGTGCTTAAGCCGTTGCGCTTTATCGAGAAACGCCGGGCAATAAAAAGCCCCGCTTTTCGGGCGGGGCCTTTGGGTTTCAGCGCTTCGGCGTTTCAGGCAACCAGTGCCTGGCGGGTACGCTTGATCACGGCCTGCAGCGGTTCTTCGCTGGAGTACTGGTCGGGATACAAGCGTTCGCTGTGACGAGCGATACCGTGTTCGTTGACCAGCGTGAAGCTGAAGCAGCCTTTGCGAGCGGCCATGATCAGGCAGTTCATTGGAGCAAAAGCGTTGGTTAGGGTGCGAATGGCATCCTGTGTCTGGATTTGATTAGACATGTTATGGGTGTTCCTGCAAATGACACGGTTAAGAACCGTGCAGCGTTAAAACGTTCCAGTAACGTCGACCACCATTGGTCGAACGAAGAACCCGACTGGAACAAAGCAGCCAGTTTGAGCGCTATAAAAAGGCGCGCTTGGGCTGGCAGGTAGGTACTTAGGAGGGCAGGCAACACTGCAAGGGCAAAGGTTCTGGGCCCAGGGTGAGGATCCTGATCAATTTTGCAGGTTGGTTCGGTCAGAGTAATGAGCCTGGCGTCGCGCTTCGCATTCGTACGAAAACGTGTCGCTGCAAGGATTACCTGGAAACCATCGAGGGGGGCGGTCTCTTTTTTCGGTGAGGCGTCCTTTGGAGGATGGCTGACCGCGGAGATGTTTCCGACCCGGAATTGACTTTCAGCTTGGTACTAACGCCGCGGATACTAACGGATCGAATCGGTGAAGGGAAGGGTGATGATCAAAAAAGAATCAGTCCCGCCGACGATCGACAGGTGGCGGTTTGCCTTCATTGATCAGATTTGTCCACAGGATGCAAGCCCTGAAGAGCCAAAAAAGCGCGGCGATATAACCGTTCGGAT
>Ga0307412_10002083_pt1 | contig 11106 bp, 12 predicted proteins | sample DK1Cmetagenome_3_FD_203823 | JGI IMG/M metagenome (GOLD analysis project Ga0307412, IMG submission 203823) | Maize rhizosphere microbial communities from greenhouse at UC Davis, California, United States - DK15-C-1 | ecosystem: Host-associated > Plants > Roots > Rhizosphere > Soil | place: USA...
CTGGCCCTCGAAATTGCCCAGGCTTGGCAGATGTTGGCGATAGCCGACCAGTGCCTGAACTTGCTCGTCGAAATGGCGCGCAATCTCGGGCGGATACGCGGGAATTGAATAGCTTTGGCGTGTCGCGTCAGGTGATCAGCATCATGTTCAAGCGCGGGCTTCTCAAACGGATGGCGTTCGGCAAATACGCAGCTGCCGCGGATTCGGGTGGTAAGGGTGAACTGATTCTCCAATCTGGGAGCGCACCCGATCTGCATCCGAGGCTTTTGCCAGCTTTCCCTGAATACCGAGGCTTGCCACCTCTCGGCATTTTCCGGCTGAACATATTTCGATGCCGCAATGGACCGCGTCAACGACGCCCTGCGGCACTATTCCTCCCCATCCGGACGCGCATAGACCCGCAGGATCTAGATCGTTCGATCGATCCGGTGCGCCGGACGGGCTAGGCCGATTGCTGCCGTCCGCGCAGGATGGGCACGGTCGGCCTCAGGCGCCAAGTTCGCTCCATCCCTGCATCGAGGCGGATGGTGATGGGTCCTTCGAGCACATTTGTGGTGACGACCCGGCCGGACCGGATCGCGAACGATCTGGCCGCGCAGCTTGCCGAGCATCCGCGCATCCAGCTCAAGCGCGCCGCGCCTGCGACGCCGACCGAGGCGGCCGCCCTGCTTGCCGAGGATCCCGGCATCACCGTCGTGCTGCTTGCGTGCCTGGAGGCGGAGATCGTCGCAACGCTGGGCGGCCTGCGGCAGGCGCGGCCGGGGCTTGCGGTCGTATGCGTACCGATCGACGGCGGCGTGACCAGCGTGACCCTCCCCGATCCGAGCCGGATCGAGGTGATCGAGATCATCAGCACGCTCCTCAATCTCGATACCGCCCAGCTCGACGAGCCCGGCAAGCTGCTGGTCTTCCCCTCGCGCGGCAAGACGGGAACCCGAGCGGTCACGACCCGGCCGGAGCCGGCGCGCGAGCAGATCGTCGCTTTGTTCGGCGCCGCGCTCGACTGGGCCGATGCCGCCACCGGCGCCCTGCTCGATCTCTGGAATGTCGACGCTGACGCGACGCCCGGCTTCACCCTCACCTGGGACAGCCTCACGAGCTGGATGAAGCGCTTCGTCCGCATCGCCCACGCGCCGACCTCGCATGCGGATCGGGCCTATCAGGCGTTCGAGGCGGCGCTCAATGCGCCCGTCGCCGGTACCCTGCCGCTCGCGCGCATCGCGGAGCTGCTCGATCGCGATCCGCTGGCGATCAAGCTGCTGCTGATCGTGCTGGCGCCCGAACTCGACATCAGGTTCCATCGGCTGTTCGGCGCGATGCATGACGATCTCGGCCGCCGCCAGCCCTCGATCGCGCTGGCCTGCGCCATTCTCGCCGCGGCGATCGCGGGTGCGCTTCCGTTCGAGATCCGGGTGGCGCTGGCGGGGCTCGAGCGGCTGCGCGCACTCAAGCTGATCGAGGGCTTCGACGGCCCGCTGGCTGGCGCCGACGCACCGCTGCGGATCGAGCCGGCGGTGCTCGACTGGATGCTGAGCGGGGACGATCGCAGCCTGACGTCGGCGCCCGCAGCCCGGGCGCTGCTCCAGCCCGAGGCCGAGGAGGTGGGGCAGCTCCTCACCGCCGATCGCCGCGCGACGGTTGCGGCGGCGGTGCGGCGCGCGACGGCGGGGCGCAGCTATGCGGCCCTGCTGCTGACGGGCTCGGAACCGGGCTGGCTGCGCGCCGAGGCGGCGACGCTGGCCGATCACCCACTCTGCCTGTCGATCGGGGCCCACAGCGACGCGGCGGCGCTCGCCGCTGCGGTCCATGCGGCCCGGCTGACCGATCGTCGCCTCATCATCAGCCTCGATGACGAGCGGTCGGCGCACTGGGGGGATATTCTCGCTCTGTGCGCTGATCTGGCCGAGCCGCCGATCATCATCGCCGACAACGCCGCTCGCCTGCTGGCCGCCGCGCCCGCGCAGCCGCTGACCGTCGTCGAGCTGCCACCGCCCACCAATGACGACCGGCGCGCCGCCGTCGCCATGGCGATTGCCAGCCTGCCCGGCGGCGCGGTCGATGAGCGGCTCGCGGCCGAGCTGGCCGATCGCTTCCGGCTGCCGGTCGATCGCATGCTCGATGCGGTCACGCTGGCGCGCGCGACGGCGGCGGACGCGCATCGCACCCTGCCCGACGCCGCCGACTGGCGGGCGGGTTTCCGCCACGCGTCGGGCGCGCACCTGCCGAGCCTTGCGCGCCGGTTGGAGCCCTTGCCCTGCCCCGATCCGGGCGATGCCGCCTCATGCCTCGATCGCGTCATCCTGCCCCGGGCGCAGAAGGACCAGCTCCTCGCGATCCTCTCGCATGTCCGCTTCGGCAGGCGGGTGCTCGATGAATGGGGCTTCGGCACGCTGCTCAACGCGCGCGGCGTTTCGGCGCTGTTCTCCGGCGCCAGCGGCACCGGCAAGACGCTGGCCGCGCAGGCGATCGCCTCGGCGCTGGGGGCGGACCTTTACGTGGTCGATCTCGCCCGGATCGTCAGCAAATATATCGGCGAGACCGAGAAGAATCTCGATACCGTCTTCGACGAGGCCGAGCGCGCCGGCGCGGTGCTGCTGTTTGACGAGGCCGACGCGCTGTTCGGCAAGCGCAGCAGCGTCCGCGACGCGCATGACCGCTACGCCAATATCGAGGTCGCCTATCTGCTGCAGCGCATGGAGCTGTTCGACGGGCTGGCGATCCTGACCACCAACCATCCCGAGAATATCGATCAGGCCTTCACCCGCCGGCTGCGGTTCAGCGTCGATTTCCCCAAGCCCGATGCCGCCGCGCGCCGCGCGATCTGGGAGCTTTCGATCCCCTGCGGCCCGCACCGCGATCCCGCGCTGGATCTGTCCGTCTTCGCGCGGCGGCTCAACATCACCGGCGGCAGCATCCGGCAGATCGCCCTGCACGCGGCGATGGCGGCCGCGGGCAACGACGGCCCGATCGCGCAGGGTCATGTCCAGGCGGCGACGCGGAGCGAGCTGGTGCGGCTGGGCGCCTTCACCGAGCTCAACGCGATCGATGAAAGGGCCGCCTGATGCCGATCCAGGCCGTCACCCTCGCGATCCGCGATCTGCTGCTGGCGGCCTTGCATGATCAGGCGAACGTGCCGCCGAACAGCTTCACCATCTATATCGGCCCGCCCGATGCCGACAATGATCAGGACGAGCTGATCCTGTTCCCGTTGCGGATCACGCCGAACCCCGAACTGCGCAATGCCGAGCGCATCCGCCGCTCGGTCGATCCCGCGATCCCGGCCGAACGCTTCGATCCGGCCGTCCCGCTCGACATCTTCTATCTCGTCACCGCAGGATCGCCCGCCAACACCACCGCCAATGAAGGGCTGAGCCGCCTCGGCCGGGCGATCCGGGCGATCGAGGCGGCGTCGCCGCTTGCGGTGCCGAGCCATTATCAGGATGCCGTGTGGCTCTCGCTCGAACCGATGAGCAACGAGGATCTTTCGCGCATCTGGGGCCTCTTCCCCAATTTCAACTGCCGCACCTCCTTCGTCTTCCGCGCCTCCCCGATCTGGATCGACGGGCGCAGCCCGATCACGGTCGGCCCGCCGGTGATCGATCAGGACATGATCATCGGCACGCGTGAGGAGGCGGCCTGATGTTCCTCCCGCTCCTCGCCCCCGAACATTTCGGCCGCCGCGTGATGTTCGGGCTGGAACTGGTCGATCCGTTCACCGGCTGGCTGGTGCAGGACGGGCTGAAGGTGAGCGCGGCCGGCTGGGGCAAGCCGCTGCGCCCGCCGTCCGGCCGCTATGTCTGGATCGACGTCGATCCCACCGCGCAACGCCAGGTCGCGGTCAGGGCGGTCTCGCTCGACGGGCGCTATGAGGTCTTCGAGGAAACGCTGCCCGTGCCCGAGCATGTGCCGGACGTCGCCCCCGCGAGCCTGCTGTTCCGCCGCGTGCTGGTCCCGACCGGCCGGCACGCGCCGCCGCCGGGGCTGATCGCGGCCGCCGGGCAGGTCAGGATCGGCAATCCCCCGCAGCCGCTGGCCGGCGTGCGCGTCACGATCGCGCTGCGCCACGACAGCGACGATCAGGGCCAGAACGGCACCAGCTTCACATCGGCCTATGAGGCCGTCAGCGACGCGGGCGGCAGCTTCGTCGTCGCGGTCACGGACCTTGGCGACATCAGGCCGGACCGGCGGCCCGACGGCACCGTGGTCGCTTGGCTGCGGCTGATCGACGCCAACCAGACGCAACGCTTCACCCCGCTCCAGCCGCTTCATGCGAGCCGGCTGACGCGGCTCGCGCCGGCGCTCCGCTGGGAGACGCTCGCTTTATCGGCGCCGTTCTGAGGGAGACGAAAGATGACACCCGAGACAGTCGAAACGGAAGATGCAGTCCAACAGGAGGGGGAGGGGGCGGATGCCGCACTGGCGCTGCCGGACGATTCCGAGCCCGATGCGCGGTTCAAGGAGATCGCGCTGGGCGCCGCCGTCGCGGAGGCGCTGAAGCCGATCGCGCCCGCGACCGAGGAGATCTGGTCGCCCGATCCCGCGCGCAAGCAGGTGCGCGACGCGCTGCAGAAAGCCTATGCGACGGCCACCGAGGCGGAAGGCCCGCTGCGCGTCAAATATGATGCCGCGATGGCGAGCTTCGTGCGCGCCGCGACCGATCTGCTCAGCAGCAGCGGCGGCGGAAAATCGCGGCTGGAGACATGGATCGCCGCCTATCTCGACAAGGGCAAGCCGATCCACGCGCTGTTCACCGCGCGCGCCGTGCTCGTCACGCGACTGAAACCACGGAGCGGCATCCGCGAACGCAAGCTGGGCGTCAAGCGCACGGCCACCGCCCGCTATGCCGAGGCCCACAAGGGCTGGTCGGATCCCGTCGCCGCGATCGACGCCGCGATCGGCGGCAGCGCGGGCGAGATCGACCAGCTCAACGCCGACATCAACCTCGATCGCAACGCTGACCATGCGATCTACCGCCTCTGGTTCGACCATGCGCCCCGGCTGCTTCAGCTCAGCCCGACCAAGGTCGAGGGCACGGTGCCGGGCCTCGACAAGATCACAGCCGCGCTGGGCGACTTCCCGGAGCGTATCGACGCGCTCAAGTCCGGCGCCGATCGCAACGACGGCAGCCTCTACCTGGCCGATGCCGCCAAGCTGCCGCAGGTGCGCGAGGCGGTGCTCGATGCCTGGAAGGCCGCGGCCAAGGAACAGGCCGAGGCCGAGGCCGCCTTCACGCTGCGCCCTGACGACACGGCCGCCCTCGCGGCGCGGCTCGACGCCGCCACCAAGGGTGAAGGCGACGCCGCCAAGATGCTGCTCGTCCAGCCCGCCAATCCCTGATCGCTAGAACGGAGGCTCAGATGCCCGAATATCTCGCTCCCGGCGTCTTCATCGAGGAAATCGAGCGCGGCCCGCGTCCGATCGAAGGAGTCGCGACCAGTACCGCCGCCTTCCTGGGCGAAACCGAGCGCGGGCCGACCCGCCCCCGGCTCATCACCAGCTTCAACGAATATCGCCGCTACTTCGGCGGCGTGTTCGGCGACGACAAATATATGCCCTACGCCCTATCGGGCTTCTTCGACAATGGCGGCCGGCGGGCCTATGTCTGCCGCATCGTCGGCGCGAACGCGGTCGCGGCCAGCCGCACGGTCGGCGGCCTCCGAATCGAGGCGATGGGCGCAGGCGTCTGGGGCAATCGCGTCTTCGTCAAGCTCGTCGAAAGCACGATTCGATCGGGGCCGAACAACACGCCCGTCGGGTTCCGCCTGCAGGTCGCCTACTGGCAGACGCCGGCGCCCAACAACAGCTATCCCGATCCGTTCGATCCGGCCCAGGCGGGCAGCCTGCCGCGCCCGACGCTGATCGAGGATTTCGACAATCTCGTCTGGGACAACCCGAATTCGCAGGATTATTTCACCAAGCGGCTGGAACAGAATTCCGCGCTGGTGCGGGTGACGCCAGCAGCGGCGGGCCAGCCCAGCGCACTGCCCAGCGGCGGGTTCGCGGCGCTGACCAACGGCACGGCGGGCGCCGCGCCGACGCTGAACGACTTCAAGGGCGAGAATGCCGACAGCAACCTGCGCACCGGCCTCGCTGCGCTCGAACTCGACGAATATCGGGAGGTGGCGCTGGTGACGGCACCGGCCGCGGCCGACAATGTGGTCGATGCGGTCAAGGTCCATTGCGAGAAGAGCAAGTTCCGCTTCGCGGTGATCGACGCGCAGAAGGGGCAGGCCAATGCGGCGTCGCTCGATCCGCGCACGAAATGGGAAAGCTCCTATGCGGGCTTCTACTATCCGTGGGTCTACACCGCCGATCTGCAATCGGGCGCGCGGCGGCTGGTTCCGCCGAGCGGCCATGTGCTTGGCCTCTATGCGCGCACGGACAATGAGCGCGGCGTCTGGAAGGCGCCCGCCAACGACGTGCTGCGCAGCGTCTTCGACCTCGAATATTATGTCGATACCGGCACCCAGGAGATACTGAACCCGCGCGGTGTCAACGCCATCCGCCAGTTTTCGGGGCGCGGCATCCGGGTGTGGGGGGCACGCACGCTCTCGGCCAATTCGCTGTGGAAATATGTCAGCGTCCGGCGCCTGTTCATCTTCCTCGAACGATCGATCTACGAAGGCACCCAATGGGTCGTGTTCGAACCCAATGACGAGCGGCTGTGGGAACGGGTGAAGGACACGATCCGCCTGTTCCTGCGCACCCAGTGGCGCGAAGGCGCGCTGATGGGGACGACCGAGGAGCAGGCCTTCACCATCGCCTGCGACCGATCGACGATGACCCAGGACGATATCCTGAACGGGCGGCTGATCTGCGAGATCGGCATCGCGCCGGTGCGGCCTGCCGAATTCGTCATCTTCCGCATCTTCCAGAACACCGCCGAGGCGCAGAGCTGAGCCCGGTAGCCAAGGAGCCTGACCATGGCGCGCAACGATCCCCTGCGGAACTTCCGCTTCCGCCTCGAAATCGATCAGATTACCCAGGGCCATTTCAGCGAGGTGATGATCGGGGAGACCACCACCGATCCGATCGACTATCGCGAGGGCAATGAGCCCACGCATGTCCGCAAGCTGCCGGGCCTCACCAAATATGGGAACATCACGCTGAAATGGGGCGTGACCGATTCCACCGAGCTGTTCGAGTGGCACAAGAAGATCGTCGCCGGCCAGATCGGCAGCCAGCGCAAGACGGTCAAGATCATCGTGATCGACGAATCCGGTGCGGACAAAGCCAGTTTCGTCGTCTCCGAGGCGTGGCCCACCAAATATGACCCGAGCGACCTCAACGGCAAGGGCAACGAGGTGTTCATCGAGCTGCTCGAGCTGGTGAACGAGGGCATCGAGCGGACACGCTGAGGAGGAGCCCCGCCATGGAACGCACCGCCACCACTGCGCCTTTCCGCACCGAGATCGAGTTCACCCTGCCCAAGGGCTTCCTCGACGAAACCGGCGTGCTTCACCGGCGCGGCACAATGCGGCTGGCCACCGCCGCCGACGAGATATTGCCGCTGCGCGATCCGCGCGTGCAGGCCAATCCGGCCTATCTCACCATCATCGTGCTGGCGCGCGTGGTGACTCGGCTCGGCAGCCTCGCCGATGTCGACACGCAGGTGATCGAGGGGCTGTTCGCGGCCGATCTGGAGCATCTGCGCCGGCTTTACGAGGAGGTGAACGCGCTCGAGGAGCCCGATAGCGCGATCCCCCTCAACGGCAGGACGAATGCGGGCGGGGGCCTTGCCGTCATGGGGGAAGCCTGATGGCCTACCCCGTGGCCGACCTGTACGGGGAGATGGCGTTCATCGCCGCCCATTTCCACTGGAGCCGGGAAAGCCTGCTCCAGATGGAGCATGGCGAGCGCCGCCGCTGGTGCCGCGAGATATCGGCGATCAACCGCACGCTCGACGGCGCCGGCTCAGCGCCTGACGATCCCTTTGCGGGGCTTTGAGCGATGGCGCGCACCGATCCCTATTCGGGCTTCCGCTTCGTGATCGCGATCGACCAGATCCAGCATGGCGGCTTCGCGAAGGTGAAGGGCCTGCAACGCGAGACCAAGGTGGATTCGCATCGAGAGGGCGGGGTGAACGATTATGAGCACAAGCTCGTCTCGCTCACCACCTATCCCAATCTCGTCCTTGAACGCGGCCTTGCCGATCCGGCGCTGTGGGACTGGCATCAGGCGGTCGTGGAAGGCCGGGTGAAGCGGCACAGCGTCACGATCACGCTGCGCGACGCCGAGCAGCGCGATGTCTGGAGCTGGTCGGTGCAGGATGCCTTCCCGGTCAAATGGAGCGCGTCGGATTTCGATGCCGCCAGCGGCCAGATCGTCACCGAATCGATCGAGCTGGCGCATCATGGCCTGTTGCGCCGGCAGGGCGGGGGAGGCTGAGCATGATCCCCCCACGCCGCCCGATGACCGTGATCGCGCCGAGCCTGCGGACGGCGCCGGCCGACGCCCCCGCCTTCGGGCGCCGCAGCCGGCTGCCGCTGCGTTGGCGGCTCCGCCGCATCGCGCAGGTGGCGGGCACGACCGTCGTCCAGCGGATCGACGTCCACCAGCATTGGGCGGGCGCCACCCATCTTCACTGGGGCCTGCGCTTCCCCACTATGGTCGGATCAGCGCCGAAAACCGGCCGGTCCGATCCGGCGGCCGTGCCGGCGCGCTATCGGCCGGCACAGTCGGTCACGCAGATGGTGCGCACCTCGAAGCCGCGCGAAAATCCGCGCCATCCGGCCGCCGTCCGCTTCCGGACTCCATTGGCCGGGGCGCAGATGACGGTGCAGCATATGCTCCACCAGCATTTCGCCTCCACAGCCGATCGCTATTTCCACAGCTATCACCGGACGCTGCGCCATTTCAGCCCGATGGCGATCCTGCCGGCGGCTGGCGGTGATGTCCGCCCCGCGATCGCACGGCCGGCGACGCTGCGCCTTGCCGATCGCAATGCAGCGCGACCGGCGCGTCGATCGGGCCAATCGCCGCGTGCGGAGTCAAGGACGGGCAGCCCGCGCCGCGCCGCATCGCCGGCGCCTGCCCCGCAGGTGTGGCGCGCGCGCGCGGTGCCGGCGCAAAATGCCGCGGCATCGGCCGATCTGCTCCGCACCGTCCATGAGACCCATGTCGAACGGCGCTTTGTGGCCGCGGCCGTCCCGCCGGCCCCTCCGCCCGCGCCTGCGACGACCCATCTGGTCGATGAAGTGCTGCGGCGGCTCGAACGGCAGACGCGCGCCGAGCGTCTGCGGCGGGGGGTGTGAGCGATGCGGCTGGAGAAAGCCTTCATCGAGGTGCTGGCCGGCTCGAACGCGGGCAAGCGCATCACCGTGCTGTTCAACCCGGCCGAATATAGTTTCGATCGCGCCAACAGCTTCAAATCCACGGCAGTGCCGGGGCTCGGCAGCCCGCTGATCCAGTTCGTCAACGGCGATGCCGCGACGCTGAGCATGGATCTGTTCCTCGACGATTATACCGATGCCGCCTCGCCCGACGTGCCGGCCCGGATCGCCGAGATCACCGCGCTGCTCGACATCGATCGCGAATTGCATGCGCCGTCGCCGGTGCGCTTCGTGTGGGGGCCGCTGCGCTTCGATGCGGTGCTGGAGAAGGTGGGCCGCAAGGTCACGCTGTTCCGCCCGGACGGCAGCCCGGCGCGCGCGGCGCTGGCCTGCAGCTTCCGCGAATATCGGCCGCTGCAGCGCCAGCTCGACGATCCGCGCACCGAATCCGCCGACAAGACCAAGCGGCGCCAGGTCAGCGCGTCGGACAATATCTGGCTGATCGCCGACCGCGAATATGAGGATGTCCGCGCCTGGCGCGTGATCGCCGAGGCCAGCGACATCGATGATCCGCGCGGCCTTTCGCCCGGCGACTGGCTGCGCGTGCCGCCATGGGAGGGTCCCGATGGACTTCGCGGCACGCGCTGAGGCGCATCAGAATCTCTACGCGCCCTCGGCGTCGATCGCGCTCGGCTCGCCCGATCGCGACATGCTGCGCGGCCATGGCCTCGCCTTCACCCAGGTCGAGGTCGATCTGCAACTGAGCGTCAGCGGCCAGTTCAAGTTCACCATCCCCGACACCTTCCATATCGGCCGGGCGGAGTTCCTGACGCCGGACGGCGAGGAGGTGCTGAAGCTCGTGAAGCTCGGCACGCGCGTGTGGATCGCGATGGGCTATGGCGACTGCAAGGGCCAGACGCTGCTGATGGCGGGCTATATCACCGCCGTCTCGACCAGCTTCACCGAGGGCGGATCGCCCGAGCTTGAGGTTTCCGGCAGCGACGCGACCTATCGCCTCACGCTCGGCACGCGCGAGCATCAGTTCCGCGACAAGAGCGTGCGCGATGCGGTGGCGAAGCTCGCGCGCGACAATGATTTCAACCTGAGCTTTGGCGGCGAGCCACCGGCCAATGTCTCGCTCGACGCCAATCTGCAGAGCGATCTCGATTTCCTGCGCAAGCTGGCCGAGAATTTCTCGACGCCCGAGAAGAAATGGGAGTTCTTCGCCCGGCCCGGCCGCGATCGCGACGAGCTGGTGTTCCGCCCGCGCCAGACCGACGCCGCCCCGGTCGGCACGCTCAAATGGGGCGCCGACCTGCTGAGCTTCAAGCCCGAGGCCAATCTGGGCGAGCAGGTCTCCAGGGTCGAGGTGCTGGGTTGGGACGAGGTGCGCAAGGAGCGCATCCTGGGTCAGGCGTTCCGCGGGCGCGAGCCGGGCCGGTCGCGCGATGCCGCCGGCGCCGTCAGCAGCGGCGGCGAGGTGCAGGAACGCATCTTCGGGCGGGAGGCGGTGCTGCAGCTCCGCTACCCCGTCCGATCGCAGCAGGAGGCCGACGACCGCGCCGCCGCCGAGCTCGCCAAGCGCGCCAAGGATTTCATCAAGGGCGAGGGCGAGACCTTCGGCTTCCCGGAGCTGGTGCCCGATACCAACATCCGGCTCGACGGGCTCGGGCGGATCTTCTCGACCACCTATTATGTCGAGAAGGCCGTCCATCGCTTCGACTCCTCCGGATACCGCACCCGCTTCACGATCCAGGAGACGACGAGCAAATGAGCATGTTTGCGCTTCAATCCGACAGCACGCGCGAGGCGGGCGGCGGCGTCGCGGGCGTCG
>Ga0307412_10002084_pt1 | contig 11104 bp, 16 predicted proteins | sample DK1Cmetagenome_3_FD_203823 | JGI IMG/M metagenome (GOLD analysis project Ga0307412, IMG submission 203823) | Maize rhizosphere microbial communities from greenhouse at UC Davis, California, United States - DK15-C-1 | ecosystem: Host-associated > Plants > Roots > Rhizosphere > Soil | place: USA...
AGGATCACGAACGAGCTGGTTGGGTCCTGGGCATGAAGGCGTCTGGCTTCCCCTTCGGCGGATTCGAACGTCGCATGCTGCCGCCGCGGGCGGGCAGGATTGGCTTTGTGCAACCGGAAGGGACCGGCCGCACGGATCGTCTGAGACATGATCTCACTCCTCCTAAAGGACATTGGGTAAGGGCCCCTCGGGCTGCCGGGAGCTTTCGAGTTGTGGTGGGGGCGCCGATCATGCCGCCCGCCTTAATAGCGCGCTGCCGCGATCCTGGATGCGGTTGCGTTCGCGTTCGGCGAGTTGGTCGGATGTGAGGAAGCGCAGGTAGGCCTTCGCACCACCCTTCGACATTCCGAATTGCCGATCTATGTCGCAGTAACGGAGCCCCTTCACCAGGTCTGCGATTACCAGCTGTCGCTTTTGGAGCAGGACGACACTCTCCGCGCGCGTGTGGCCGGGCAAGCAGTCTGATGGCCAACCCTTCCGGTAGCTGTCGGCACATCCGTAGGGATGAAAGCGGTCCTTCCCACATCCACACTTTGGGTGCGTTCCGTTCAGTTTCATGATCGCTAGAAACGGCGCGGATTCTCGTCTGACGACGTCCAGGCGCATTCCCAGAATGCCGCAGATGTCCCGGAAGCTCTGAGCTGTTGGCAGCAACTCGATCAGCAGTGCGAGTCTTTCAGCTGGCATCTGCCAAGACGCGCCGGCGATGGTGCCTGAACGGCTCATTTTACCACCCGCAGGGCGCCATGTGACAGCCCTTCCTCTTCCTCCGCGAGGAGTAAACCTGCCAACTCCTCGGGGCGGGCATTGGGCAAAGGAACCAAGCCCTGAGAGCCGCCGCTCTTGCCGGCGGTGAGTACGCTGCCAATCTTCACCTTGAGCGGGCGTCGGGCAATCGCCGGCCCGAGGCCGAGAAACTCGCCGCGCTCCAAGTTTCGAACTTGTTCGCTGTCTGCTCGGTTCATGCCCAGGAGATCGGCGGCGCGCGCGATATCGATGTCGAGGTAAGTCCGACCCAACAGGAAGTTTGATGCTTCCGCCGCGACGTTCTTATGGAGCTTCGACAGTCGCTGGGTGGCGATGATCCCAGCAAGCCCCCGCTTGCGTCCGCGGCACATCAGGTTGGCCACGGCCTGCTGCGAGGCCTTTCGGGTTTCCTTGTCCTCTCCGTTGTCACCCGCCGGGGCAAACAGGTGGGCTTCGTCGATCACGACTAGGGCCGGGTACCAGTGTTCCGGAGGGGCATCGAATAAACCATTCAGGAAGGCGGCAACCGCGTCCATCTGCTGTTCGATCTCAAGCCCGTCCAAGGTCAGAACCACCGACCCTCGATGTTCACGCGTTTTCAGCGCGATCGCGCGGAGGCGCGAGGCAGGGAATTTCGTAGCGTCGACCACGGTGTGACCGAAGGTTTGCCCCAAGCTGACAAAGTCCCCTTCAGGATCGATCACCACTTGCTGGACGATGCCGGTGCTTTCCTCGAGCAGCTTGCGAAGCAAGTGGCTCTTGCCGCTGCCGCTGTTGCCCTGCACGAGCAAGCGGGTGGTCAACAGTTCTTCCAGATCGACGAACACCTTGCTCGCGGCGCTGGCGCCCAGCTCGATTGCCGCGTCGCCCTTTGGCTGCACGGCCGCCACGAACGCAGCCTGGGCAACTGCCGGTGTGATCAGCCGCGGATCTGCCGTCGGGGAGCCGCCGACATGATCCGCGACTGACCGAGCGCAAGGGGGGCCTTCGCGCTCCTGCGGCGCCGTCGAGGTTACTTGGGTTGGCTGGGGGGCAGCCAAGCCCTCCTCTCGGCGCCAATGACTGATATTGTTGACCGAGACACCGATAGCAAGGCCGATCTCCGTATCGGAGTGGCCAGCATCAAGCATCGCGCGGGCGAGCATCTTCTGCGTATCGCCGAAGAAAACTGCAGCTTGGTGGAGCATTATGCGGCCTCCACTTCAGCGTACGAGGTCTCAAGGGCGCGGAGCATCACTTCAGCGCGCTCCTGTCCGCTGTCGACCCCCTCGACCGCTTCCTTCCAGCCGGGAATGCCCACTTCCGAAAGCACGCGCTCCACCATCTGCGCGTCGATCGGAGAGCCTTGCTTTTCTCGCTGCTGAATAAAGGAACACAGCGCTTCGAAGATGGCCCCCACGCCCACGAGCACCAGCCCGTCAAAAGCCCGTGCGATTATCTGCAAGGCCTGTTGGACGGCCGGTTTGCCTTGGCTATGCAGTGCCCGTTGGATGGCCGTCACGAAGACGACCTCGCCGGGCTTCCAGTACTGCCAAGCCTGGATTCGGCCGACCGTCAGGCCGGCGCTGGTTACGACTTCATTGACCGCCATGGCCTTCGGATCGCCCGCAACGACTGCGGCGTGATGGTCGTCCAGCTTGCTCATCTGCCGGCGAATGCGGTTCGCCTGGACGAACAGTTCGGCTTCAGCCTTGGGATCGTCGAAGTCGAAGACGACTACCGGCATGTGCGGAATGTCGCCGCGAAGCCGGGCGGCCTCAAGGCGATGTTGCCCGTCGATGACGTACAGGCGCCCGTCGCGCCGAGACACAAGGAGAGGAAGGCAAAGACGCCAGTCCCAGTTCTCTGCGATCTTGACGATCAGCTTTTGGGACGATCCGCCCTCGATGGAGCGTTGATAGGTGTCGTCGACCAGCAGCGTCTCGACCGCAATGAACTGCGGCGCGGGCGGCGAGCCGATCATCGGCTTGAGTTTCAGAGGTTTTTCGCCCGTCGCCTTCACTAGCGGCGCTTGTCGGGCCGTCGTGCGCTGAGCCGCCTTCTGCTCGCGCATGTGCGCCGTCCGCTGGACCAGGCTGACAACCACATTGTTGTCGCTGCCAGCGGCACGACTCAGTTTCTCCTGCACCTGTTGCGGGCGGCAAGCGAACACCTGATCGACCGTCTCGAAGATTGCGAAACCAGGTTCTACGACGACAGTACCGTCCGATGCTTCAAACTCGAAGCGACCGTCCGCACCGATCGCGCCCGTGGTCATGCGTTCGGTGATCCAGGCCGGGAGTTCCTTGCCCGCGACATAGACAGTGATTTTGGAAGGAGTAGCCGGTGGGGCCGAGACGTTCAGGTTAGCGTCGTGCTTGCCGTCAATTGTAGCGATTCTGGTGGCCATGAGCCTACCTCCTGCAAGGGTTTCCCGCAGGAGATGGGCGGAGGCTGCCGAGGCGAGCGCGCTATCTGGTCTGCGAGGCCGAATCGGGCAGCGCCCGAACGACATCCCCTACGTACGCTTTACGCTTACGCCTTTCAAGTGGCATTGTGCGTACGCGGCTCAACGAAGTCAGCGTGGCGCAAAATCCGCATAGGGCGTACGGTAGGCATTCGTGGAAAGGTGAGAGTTACAGGTGGGTTGAGTTGGGTCACTACTATCGTGTCAGCATCGACGTTGGTCAGTTTGGCGAGCAAATATCGCGTCTTCGTCTCTGATGAGTTGGCAATTTCTAGTATTATATCGTCGCCGATCTTCGGGGGCGGCCTAAGTTGATAAAATAGAAGCTCTCCTATATCGTATCTAGGCATCATGTTGGATGTAGAAACGTAGAACGCCCATATCCAGTCGGCTCGCAAATGTGGTGGACAAATGTATTTTTCGCCTTCGTCGCGTAAGAACTCGAAAACGGAAATGACGTTACCATCCAAGTCTGGAATTTTTTCTTCCGCCTGCTGAGTTGCGAACACTTCGATCGTTCTAGAAAGAAGTCGATGGACTCTTGACGGATTATAAGCGGCCGCAGGCTCCCGATTAGACGCGCTCCCCAGAACATCGATCTCGGCGGCTTGTATCGGCGGAGATCCGGTGCCGACGAGGGCAACTTTGAGGCGGTCCACGACGCTCACTTTGAGGCTCGGCGGGTCGTAATCCGAGCTAAAAAGCTTCTGGATGGATGACGCTGCTCGATACCCGGCCCTCCGCGCTATTTCATTAAGAGACAGGCCGCTGTGCCCCTTTAGCTCGAGCAGGCGCTCCCCGATGGTGCCGCTTTTCTTCATACGCCTCTTGCAATTACGCTAGCGTACGCTTTATGTAGGCGTATGCTGGCTAGATTGATCATCCGCTCCTTCGGCGGAATACGTCCTATGGCGCGATCGCTTGGACACGCAAGCCACACGACCGTCCAAGGCTGGTGGTGCCGAAGGCGTATCCCAGGGCACCATCTCGCACCGATTTACCAGCGGGCTAGGCAGATGGGCCTCAATCTGACGGCCGCTACCTTGATTGGTGTCGAGGAGGACTCGGACCCTCTCGGCCAACAAATCTCATCACCTAGCGATCCACAGAAGCTTCCCGCCGCAGCACGAACACGAGCCCAAGCATGAGTGTCTGTGTCTCGCCATACAGCACCTGCGAGAAGCCCTCCTCAAGCTGGTCGAGGAAGTGATGCACGGCTTCGTCCGGCACCTGCGCCGTCCCCATCGCGTCCACGATGGCTCCCATCATCACGCCCAGGGCGCTGATCGAGAGGAAGCCCATGTTTCGCGCTTTTCTGTCTTTCGTCATGCTCCTGGAGTTATCCGATGACCGGCCCGTACATCCACGGCACGCGCCCCGAGGCAGCCGCGTCAGATGAGGTTCATCTGCAGGCTAACGATTGCAAGCTACTTGCCTTTGGCGGCCGTTACCGGAACGCCGAGCTTGAAACCTGGGGGATGCTCAACCCACGCGACGTAGCAGGCCACGCCAAGAGCCAAGACGGCGATCAGGGTAGAGACGCCGGAAACGAGAACCGCGTTCCACGCGATACGGTTGGCCTGTCGAGCGATGTTCCGGTCAATTTCCCGCTGGCGGGCTTCCTCTTCGGCAAGGTGCGGCCCTTCCTGATCAACGATCCACTGCCGAACGACCGGCGCTTTGCGTTCACCAAAGCGCCCCTCCGCAAGCCACCTTTTTGTCTCAGCAAGTCCCAACTGCGTGCATCGATCGCGAATCGACTGGCGGTATTCTTCCTGTTCCCCCGGCGTCATCCGGCGATGCTGCCGAACTGGCGTGTGGAGTCAATGGAGGTCTTCGCATGATCCCGCGTCGGCGAACGCTCACAGCATCTGGCGCGATCGAAGCCCAGAACAAGATCCTCAGCGCGATCAAGGACGAGGATGGCGCAACCTGGATCGACATGGGGCGGGTGCTTGGCAAGTCGGACGATCGCGCCGCCGCCTATGGCAACACCGCGTCGGCGATCGATCTTCCGACATTCCTGGCTGGTTGCCATGAATGGGGCGCCCGCTTCGCCGATCCGCTGCTCGCGCTTGTCGGCGGCAAATGGGCGGACGTTGGCGCATATTGCACCAGCGACGAGCGGGCGGCGTTGACCCTGGCGTCCCTGCTGCCGGCGGTCATTGAGGTTGAAGCAGATGGGTTAACGGAGGCGCGCGAGCTGCTGCCGCACGAGGCACTCATTCGCCGTGTGCACACGCTCACCTCGGCTTGGCTAGAGATGATCGCAGCCGAGCGGGGGCGGGTTTAATGGTCGGCCCCGCAACCGCGCCGTCAGGCGTGCGCCACCGCCAGCTTGATCCCCATTGCGTCGAGCACCTTCATCAGGGTCTCCAGCGTCGGGTTGCCGTTCTTGTCCAGGGCTCGATAGAGCTGCTGGCGTTTGATGCCGGTCTTCTCGGCAATGTCGGCCATGCCCTTCGCTTTCGCGACCACGCCGATCGCATGCGAGATGTACGCAGCATCTCCGCTTTCGAGCGCATCGTTCAGAAACTCGGTCTGAGCCTCTTCGGTGTCGAGATGTTCCGCCGCATCGAAGCGGCTAAGTTCCAGTGCCATCGTTACCTGTCCCTCCCAGGACGCAAAATCCGTTACACTTCAACCGAGTTCGGCCGCCATTTCCTTCGCCTTCGCGATGTCCCGCGCCTGCGAGGACTTGTCGCCGCCGCACAGCAGGATCACCAACTCATCGCCGCGCCAGGTGAAGTAGACGCGGTAACCCGCGCCGTAATCGATCCGCAGCTCGGACACGCTCCCGCCGACCGACTTCACGTCGCCCATCAGACCGAACGTCACGCGCTCGATGCGAGCCACGATCCGAGCCCGAGCCCGAATGTCACGCAGCTTGTCGAGCCATGTCGTGAATTCGGCAGTCTGCTGGACTTCGACCATGCTCGGCATATGTCAACATATAGGTTGATTGTCAACATTTACGTGACAGAGCGGGATTGCGGGGTGCGTTCGTGACGCGCCAGTGTGCATTGCGGCAGCGCCTTGACGAAGCCGACTTCCGGCGCCTGATCGGCGACGCGCTCGGCCGTCACAACCTGTCCGACATCGTTCGACGCCATACGAAGCTCAAGCGCCGCGGCTCGCGCGAGCTTGTCGGCCTGTGCCCGTTCCACCAGGAGCGCTCGCCCAGCTTCGAAGTGAACGACGGCAAGGGCACCTATCACTGTTGGGGATGTGGGGCCGCCGGCAACGCGCTCCAGTTCCTTCAGCATAAGGAGGGCCTGTCCTTTCACGACGCTTTCGAAGCGCTCTCGGGTGACCGCTTCCCCGCCATCTCCGAAGACGAACGAGCGCAGCGGAGGGCCGAGGACGAGAAGGCGCGCGCCGCCGCGGTCGCCGATGCGCGCGCGCTCTGGAACACGACCGTCTCGCCTGCGGGGACGCCGGCCGAGAGCTATCTCAGGTCACGCGGGGTCACTGCTGCGCTGCCGCCCTCGATCCGCTTCGGGCGTGTTCCGCTCAGCAGAGATCCGGACACCGGCGCATGGCGCGAGCCTTTGCCCGCACTGGTCGGCGCGATCACGATTGCCGGCGAACTCGTCGCGATCCAGCGCGTCTTCCTGCGCGACGATGGCTCCGACAAGCGATGGCGCAAGCCACGCAAGTCCAAGTTCAGCCTGGGGCGCCTGCTCGGCGGCGCGCTGCGGCTCGATCATGGCGTGAATAGCTCTGAGGTGATCATCACCGAGGGACCGGAGGACGCTCTTACCCTGATGCAGGAGATGCCCGGCCGCCGTGTTTGGGCGGCGCTCGGTACTGACCTGATGCCATCGATCGAGTTTCCGCCGGAGGTGGATAGCATCGTCATCGCTGGCCAGAACGACGCCGCCGGCCGCGCCGCTGTCGAGCGGGCAGGGGAAGCGCTGCTCAGCCGCGGCTACGCGGTGCGCGACACCTATCCCCATCCGGACTTCAAGGATTGGAACGATCAGATGCGGGGTATCCGGCAATGACGGGCATCGATGCGCAGTTCGCGCAGGCAGAGAGCATCAATCCGCTCGCCAATCCCGAGGCGGAAATCAGCTTGCTCGGCGACCTGATCGTCAACAACCGGCTGATCGACCCCGCTGCTGACAAGCTGCGACCGGTCGACTTCTCCGTGCCGCTCCATGGGCTGGTGTTCGGTCGCATGGCCGAGCAAGCGGCGCGCAGCCGGGCCGTGGATGCGATCACAATCGCGCCATTCGTTCAGGAGGAGGACGGCTGGCCGAAGCTCCAGCGCGTCCTTGCAGCTGCGCATCTTAACGCTGGCCCGCCGGCGCGCACAAAGACCTATCTCGAGCAGATCGTCGACCTCGCTCGGCGCCGCCGGGCTGTCGAAGGGCTGCAAGAAGTTATCCGGTCGCTTCGGACGCCGGGGCACGATATCGATGAGCTCGTTGTGCAAGCTGACGAGGCTGTCGCCGAATTGGCAGACGAGACTGCCGAGATCGAGCAGGCGCCGGTCGGTGAGCACGCGCAGCGCGTCGTCGAGAGCTTCGGCAAACCGATCGTCGGTGTCCGCTGCGGCGTTATCGGCTCCCTGGACGACATCATGGGCCCACTGCGGCCCACCGAGCTTGCTGTGGGCGGCGGACGTCCCGGCATGGGCAAGACCGCCATGGTGACCAGCTATGCGCTTGGAGCCGCTGGGCGAGGTCACGGCGTGCTCATGTTTAGCCTGGAGATGTCCGCTGACCAGCTGACGCGCCGCGTCCTGGCCGACATGTGTCATTCGCCCGCCGGCAGCGTACCGTACGAGCGGATCCGCGACGGCAACGTGCGTGGCCCTGAGTTGGACCGAGTGCTGGCCGCCAAGAAGCGGCTGGATGCATTGCCGTTCGAGATCAACGATCGCGGCGGCCTCACGCTCGCAATGCTCAACCGGCGCGTCCGCCGGCACAAGCGACGGCTCGCCGCTCAAGGCGGAAAGCTCGATCTGGTGATCATCGACTACCTTCAGCTGATGTCACCGAGCCGCTCGGGCATGTCGCCGTACGAGAGCGCCACGGAGATCAGCAAGGGTCTTAAGACGCTTGCGAAGGAGGAGCACTTGGCCGTGTTCGCGCTGGCCCAGCTCAGTCGCGAGGTGGAGAAGCGTACCGACAAGCGGCCGATCGCCAGCGACCTTCGGGACAGCGGCCAGATCGAGCAGGACGCCGACGTACTGCTCTTCCTCTACCGCGAGGAGGAGTACCTCCGGCGCTCGAAGCCCGCGGACGAGTACAGCACCAAATACGACGCGTGGCGCACCGAGATGGATACCGTGCGCGGCAAGATCGAGTTCATCGTCCCGAAGCGCCGCAGTGGCCCGACGGGCGAGGCAATCGGCTACTTTTTCGGAGAGTACGCCGCCGTTCGTGGCGGTGATTTCTACAGGCTTGGAGAGGGCCCTGCACATGGCTGAGTTCCCCGCACTTCCGCTATTCACTGACGCATATCTGGGCGACACCACGCACCTGACGACGCACGAGCATGGGGCATATATGCTGCTCCTGATGGTAGCGTGGCGCTCGCCTGGTTGCTGTCTGCCAGACGATGATGCGCTGCTCGCTCGGTATACGCGAATGACGCTCGATAAGTGGCGCAAGACCAAGCCCGTTCTGCGCACCTTTTTTCAGATCCGGGACGGGTCCTGGCATCAAGCCAGACTCCAGGATGAGTACCGGCATCTTCAAAGCCGGAGGGAGCAGCAGAGCAAAGCCGGATCGGCTAGCGTGAAGGCTAAGTCATTGAAAAGATGTAATCGTGGCTCAACGAGCGTTGGTGATCCGTTGCAACGGACGCACAACGAGAATTCAACCCCCACACCCACACCCACTTCCGTATCTAAAGATACGGGCGCCGAGGCGCCGCCGGACCCGGTCAAAGATCTGTTTGATACCGGCGTCGCGCTGCTGACCGGATCGGGAACCAGGCCCAGCCAGGCGAGGTCGCTGATCGGCAAATGGCGCAAGGACCACGGCGATGCCCAAGCGCTGGCGGCGATCGTCGCAGCGCGGGACCACGGCGTCAGCTCGCCTGTCGATTGGATCACAGCCCGGTTCCGAAAGGTCGACGCCGAGGAGGACGAGGAGGCTGTGCTGCGACGAGCCACCATCGAGCGATATCGACGAATGGGCATGGTCGACTTGCCCGCACGCCACTGAGCGGAAAGGATTTTTGGGAATGGCGAAGGGGCGCAAGCGGAAGCCGGGGAAGCGCACGAAGTCCGGCCAGCTCAGCCGGGCTGGCGTGGCAACTGCGCGCATCGACCGGGGCAGTGACTGGGCGCAGGGCATGCGGGCGCTGTACGGGGACAACTGCAGCGACGCGGTCGGGAGGGCGTTCGAGCGTGGGCTGCTGGGTAACGGTACCGAGGCGAAGTCGATGCTGGACACGGCGCGAGCCATCCATCGGGCCTACTGGGCCTGGTACGCGAACGGTCCCGTGCGGTGCGCCTTGGCGGATCGAAGCGGGGCGGCGGTCGAGAACGATGTGGAGCGGGAACGCCGACAGGAGGCGTGGCTCAACGACATGCTGCGGATCGCTGGACGCGGTGGCCATCCCGCTCGCGTGTTGTTCGATCAATTGGTCGTCGACATCAATCCAGACGGTGGGCCGCTGTGGCTAGATCGGTTGATTGCTCGCGGAGGCAATGGCGACGACTGGGGGCGACTGGCGACAGCGCTGGAGGCGCTGGCAGAATGCGCAGGCGTTCGGGGCGTCGTGGCGGAGTGCGCATGATGAACGTCAGACTTTATCTCGCCCGCACCTCGTTACGGAACTGGTCCGGACCAAAATGGTTTAACTTAATTAACTATCCTTCTGCCGTGCAGCGAGTTGCTGCATTGCATTGTATTCGGATAATCGGCGTTTTTCGGCATCATGTCCGTTATGGACCGAAGGAGAACTAAGGATGAGCGCAGATGATAGCGCGGCCGGCCAGGAGATCATCAGGAACGTCGAATTAGCCTTAGGCGACGGGTCCAACGTCTCGGTGTACATCAGGGGATGGAGCGAGGCAGTCCCCGTCGTTCGTGTTCAACGGAGTTCCGCTACCGTGCGCATCGAGGGCACGGGTAACGCGGTTCATGATGTCGCATATAGCGCAGTTGTCGCAGCTAAATATTTCCCGCGATCCGTTCGAGCGATCGACAGGCTCGCCTAGCGGCCCTGCGCGAGTCGATGTGGGAGATCGAACTCGGCGGGCAAGCGGTTCTACGTAAGAGTTTCTATAATTCAAGGACTTGAATGCTGTGCTAGAGACGCATAGTGATCGGTTCATGAGAGAAGATCTGGATGATTTCGCGGACCGAGCGTCCGATTTTCTGAAGATCCTGTCAGGTCGCACACGCACCCTACTTCTCTGGCATCTCTTTGAGGGCGAGAAATCCGTCAGCGAGTTGGCTAAGACCAGCAATAGCAGTATAACATCGACGTCGCAGCAACTCAGCGTTCTCAGGACAACCGGGTTGGTGACAAAACGCCGCAATGGGCAGAAGGTGTTCTACTCACTTGCGGACGAGAACGCGCGGAAGATCCTTTGTGCTGTTCGGGACATGCATCACACAAGCGATAGCCTTGTAACGTCCACTATCCTACTTCGTGATCAACCAGCTGTCGGGGCTGCTGAAGCATCTTGACATCCGCGGCCCCCTAGCGCATGAAAACAAACATGGCGTTCGTCGCCCGAAGCTCGTCTATCCCCGGATAGGCGGGCTTTTTCTGTTTGGGCTTCCCACCACCCTTGGGTCCTTCCCCGGTCGGTACGCTATGCGGGGGCCAATGGCGCAACTCATCTCTAGGCACAGCATCCGCCTTAGTTCTTCCTCCCTGGGCGGTCATAAAGTGGCGGAAAACCGCCGTTTCTTGCCAATTTGGCAGGGAACTGGACCC
>Ga0307412_10002087_pt1 | contig 11101 bp, 8 predicted proteins | sample DK1Cmetagenome_3_FD_203823 | JGI IMG/M metagenome (GOLD analysis project Ga0307412, IMG submission 203823) | Maize rhizosphere microbial communities from greenhouse at UC Davis, California, United States - DK15-C-1 | ecosystem: Host-associated > Plants > Roots > Rhizosphere > Soil | place: USA...
CGATGGGGTTTCTCGTCGACGTGCGGCCGTTCGATTTCCCGGAGGAGCGGCTCTACGTGGTGGCCGAGCGCGAGGGCCGGCTCTGCGGGCTGCTCGTCGCGGTGCCGATCTACGCGCGCCGCGGGTGGTTCCTCGAGGATCTCCTGCGCGCCGAGGACGCGCCGAACGGGACGGCGGAGACGCTCGTGGACCTTGCGCTGTCCGAGATGGCCGCGCGCGGGGCGGAGGTGGCGACGCTCGGGCTCGCGCCGCTCGCGGGCGAGGTGGCGCCGGCGCTGCGGACCATCCGGCGTTTTTCGCGGCCACTCTACAATTTCGAGGGAGTCCGGGCATTCAAGGCGCGGCTCAAGCCGGCGCGGTGGCGGCCGCAATACCTCGCGCTGCCGCGCGGGACGGTGGCGGCGGTGGCGATCGGCGACGCGCTCGCCGCGTTCGCGACGGGGGGCTTTCTGCGCTTCGGGCTGAAGACGCTGCAGAAGCAAAGGCAGGCGGTGGTGCTCGTGCTGGGAGCGCTGCTCTTGCCGTGGACGATGCTGCTCACGGTGCCCTCGCCGCCGGGCCCGTGGTTCCCCTCGCCGGCCGTGCAGGCGGCGTGGATCGGGCTCGATCTGATCATTGCATCGGCGCTGCTCGTGCTCTGGCGGAGGTGGCAAGAGCGGCTCGCGACGGCGCTTTCGTGGGTGACGGCGGCGGACGCGGCGCTGACGATCGCGCAGGTGCTCCTGTGGAATGCAGCGCGCGCGAGGAGCCCTGGCGCGTGGGCGACGCTCGTCGTGTCGGTGGCGGCGCCGATCGCGGCGACGGGTTTTTTATGGTACGCGCGGCGGCTCGGGATGAGGCGGGGGCCTGACGAGCCCGCCGGGCGAGCGGCCCCGAAATCCATGGACACGCCCAGCGGTCGCGCTACCTTCGCGCCGCCATGATCGTCATGAAGTTCGGCGGCAGCTCCGTCGCCAACCGGCAGCAGATCGAAAAGGTCCTCGCCATCGTGAAGAGCCGCGCCGCCCGCGCGCCGCTCGTCGTCAGCTCGGCTCACAAGGGCATGACCGACGCCCTGCTCGGGGCCGCGCGAGAGGCCGCTCGCGGAATCTTCGCGCCCGAAAAGGTCATTTCCCGGCAAGCCGCCATCGCGCGCGATCTCGGCTGCGACGACACCCTGCTCGCGCCCTTCTACGCCGAGCTGACGGATCTGCTCCGGGGCCTGTCGCTCGTCCGCGAGCTGTCGCCGCGCAGCATCGATTACGCTGCGAGCTTCGGCGAGCGCATGGCCGTCCGCGCCATCGCCGATTTCTTCAGCCGCCAGGGCCTGCCCTCGCAGGCGTTCGACGTCTGGGAGCTCGGCTTCGTGACCGACGCGCAATTCGGCGCCGCGCGCCCGTTGCCCGGCTACGAGCTCGAGATGCGGCGCCTCGTCAAGGAGGCCGTGCCGCCCGGCGTCGTGCCCATCGTCACGGGGTTCGTCGGCCGCACCGAATCGGGCGAGATCACCACCGTCGGTCGCAATGGCAGCGATCTGACGGCCACGCTCGTCGGCGGGGCGCTCGGCGCCGAGGAGGTGGAGATCTGGTCGGACACCGACGGCGTGATGACCGCCGATCCGAGCGTCGTGAAGGAGGCTCGCTCGATCCCGGCCATGCGCTTCGACGAGGCCGCCGAGCTCGCCTATTTCGGCAGCCGCGTGCTGCACCCCTCGACGCTCGTGCCCGCGATGGAGAAGAGCATTCCCGTGCGCGTGCTCAATACCAATCGCCCCGACCACCCGGGCACCGTCATCCGCGACGCCGCGCCCGAGGAGGTGCACACAGCGACGAGCATTGCTTACCGGGGAGGTCAGATCGCGGTGACGATCACCTCGACGCGCATGCTCGGCGCGGCGGGCTTTCTGGCCGAGGCTTTCGAGACGCTCGGGCGTCACGGCGTGGTCGTCGATATGATCACGACCTCCGAGGTCAGCGTCTCGTTCACGACCGATCAGCGCGAGCCCCTCGAGCGCGCGCTCACCGAGATCGCGAAGCTCGGCGACGTGCGCGTCGAGGGGGGCAAGACGCTGCTCGTGGTGGTGGGCCGGCGCCTCGCGGGGCAGGCGGGGCTCGGCGCGGCCATCCTGAAGGCCGTGGCGGACGCGGGCGTGAACGTCGAGATGATCAGCTACGGAATGAAGAGCGTCAGCTTGACCATGCTGATCGCCGACGCAGACGTCAGCCGCGCCGTGGGCGTCCTCCACGAGCGGCTCTTCGTTGCCGAATAAAAGCCGGCTCTGCCCGCCTGGCCACCTCGCTGAGCAGCCAAAGTCGCGGCTCTACCGGCATGTCGTTTGCCTCTTTTTGGCGCGTGCTCCGCGCCTTCTCCCCCTGGGCCGTTCTCGCCGCTGTCGCGGCCGGTTGCCTCGCCGTGCCTGCCTCGGTTCACGAGGGGCGCGCCGAGCCGCCTCGGCCGTCGAAATCGACCGCTGCGCCCGCCGCGCCCGCCGCGCCCGCCGCGCCCGCCGCGCCCGCGCGAGCGCTCCCGCCGCTCGAATCGGCGGAGCCTTTTCAGGATCTCCCGGTCCCTCGCCATCGCGCCGCGGTGGTGTCGGTCCCGCGGGGCGCGACGCGGCCGAGGCCGGTGCTCGTGGTCGCGCACGGCGCGGGTGACCGGCCGGAGTGGCAATGCCAGGTTTGGCGGGGAATGGTGAAGGACGCGGCGTTCATTCTGTGCCCGCGGGGCTTCCCCACCAATCCCTATGTGCCGCCCGAGCACTCTGGGTATTTCTATACGACCCACCACGCCCTGGGGAACGAGATCGCGCTCGGGCTCGCGGCGCTGCGCGAGCGCTTCGGCGAATACGTGGACATGAATGCCCCCGCGTACGCCGGGTTCTCGCAGGGGGCGATCATGGGCGCGCTGCTCCTGCCCAACCACCCTGCCCACTTCGCGCGCGCCGCCCTGGTCGAGGGCGGTTATGGGCTCTTTCACGAATGGAACATTCCGGTGGCGCAGAAGTGGAAGGCGCGCGGGGGCGAGCGCGCGCTGCTCGCGTGCGGGCGCGTGCGCTGCGTGGAGCAGGCGCTCACGTCGGCGTCCTACATGCGTCGCGGTGGCATCGAGGTGCACATCGTCCACGCCGAGGGCGCGGGGCACAGCTACGGAGGTCGCATGGAGCAATCCCTGCGCGCGACCTACGCGTGGCTCATCGAGGGCGATCCGCGCTGGTCGAATCCGTGACCACCCCCATTCTTCCGCCGCCAATACAATAATCGACCACGCGGCGCGTCGCCGACATCTGACGCGCCATCGGCCATTGCATGAATACGAGAACCTTGATAGGTTCACGCTTCATGAGCCGATCCCCAATCTTCTGGCAGCTCGCGCGCGCGCAACGCATCGCTCTTTATTGTGAGCGCAACCGCATATCGACCGCGGAGGGCATGGAGCGGTTTGCGGCCGCAGAGTCGCGCAAGGCGAGCCGTCGCTCTTTTCTGAAGGGAATCGGCGGTCTGGCCGCGGCGGGCGCCGTCGCCGGGGGCTCCCGGACAGCGAGCGCGGCTCCCCCCAAGCCGAGCAGCTCGCCCTCGATCGCTATCGTGGGCGGGGGGCTCGCGGGGCTCGTCTGCGCCGACACGCTGAAAGGCAGCGGAATCACCGCGACCGTGTACGAAGCTTCGGATCGCGCCGGTGGCCGCTGCTTTTCGCTGGGCGGCAGCTTCGCGGGCCCGGTGAACTTCCCTGGGCAGGTCGTCGAGCGCGGGGGCGAGTTCATCGACAACCTGCACAAGACGATGATCGGCTATGCCCAGCAGTTCGGGCTCGCGCTCGAGGACGTGGAGAAGCTCCCTGGAGAGATCTTTTACCACTTCTATGGTCAGAGCTGGCCCGAGTCGGCCATCGTCGACGAGTATCGCGACCTCGTGGCCGCGATGCAGGACGACCTTCAGACTTCGTCCGGGGCGCCTACCGCGGACTACGCCACGCCGGGCGACGTCGATCTGGATTACACGAGCCTGCGGGAGTACCTCGACACGCGCGGGGCGGGCTCGCTCGTGAGCGCGGCCATCGAGGCGGCGTACCTCGCCGAGTACGGCCTCGAGATCGACGAGCAGAGCAGCCTGAACTTCCTGCTCTTCATCCACGCCGACCGCCGCTCCAAGTTCACGCCGTTCGGCGTGTACAGCGACGAGCGGTATCACGTGGTCAATGGCAACCAGAAGATCGTCGAGGGCCTGAAGGGCAAGCTCCCGGGCCAGGTCCAGTACGGAATGCGCCTGCTCGCCGCGCGCAAGACGGCCGCGGGTCGGGTCGAGCTCACCTTCCAGAAGACGGGCTCGGGGACGGTCACGGCGGCGTTCGACGCGGTGGTCTTCGCCGTGCCCTTCAGCACCCTGCGCAACGTGCAGCTCGACGCGAGCCTCAACCTGCCGCCCTGGAAGGTGCAGGCGATCCAGCAGCTCGGCTATGGCTCGAACGCGAAGACGATGGTCGGCTTCAAGGGCCCGTTCTGGCGCAACCTCGGCAGCAACGGCACGTCGTATTCGCTCCTGCCGAACCACCAGACCACCTGGGAGAGCAATCCCATCAACGCGACCGCGACGAGCGCCGTCCTCACCGATTACTCCTCCGGCATGCGCGCCGACGCGCTGGACCCGACGAAGGTGCAGACGCAGGTCGCGGCATTGCTGGGCGATCTGAACCTCGTCTATCCGGGCGCGCTCGCGGCCGCGGCGAAGGACAGCAAGGGCAAATACCTCGCCCACCTCGAGCACTGGCCCTCGAATCCGAACACGCTCGGCGCCTACACGTGCTACCTGCCCGGGCAATTCACGACGCTGGCCAACAACGAGGGCAAGCCCGTCGGCAACATCCATTTCGCCGGCGAGCACGCGAACTCGTTCTACGAGTGGCAGGGCTTCATGGAGGGCGCCTGTCTGTCCGGGATCCAGGCGGCAAACGAGATCTTGCAGGACATCAAGGTCGGCACGCTCTGATCAGAGCGGCGACGGGGGCGCCGAGCTGCGTCGAGCGTGCGCCGGCTGGTCCCGGTATGGGGCGAGCCAGGCGCGCGCGTCGTTTTCACCTTCGAACACGGCGACCGGGAAGGGAAAGGTCGACGGCATGAGCATACGCCCAGCCTTGAAGGTCATCGTCACCATGACCCCGAGCGTGAAGCTCGCGCCGTAGACGGCGCAAGCTCGGTACGGGTAGATCCGCTTGCTATTGGTTATCCGCTTGCGTGTGACAGCGGGTATGCTCTTCAGCTCGCGCATGTCCACGAGGATCGTGAAGGGCCCGAGCCGATCGCCGAGATCGAAGATGATGGGCATGTAGGCGTCGACCTCCGGAAGCGCGAAGATGCCGTGCAGCTCGAGCCGCACGAGATCCGGCGCCTCGACCCAGACGCGCTGCTGCCCGCAGAGCCATTCCTCGCGTTCAATCATGCGCGCAAGAAGTCGAACGAGCCTCCGACGATCGCCTTTGCCCCGGACACGAGGGGCTCGCCGTGGGCGATCACCGCGCGATCGAAATCCCAGCGCAGCAGGCGGTCGATGCTGTCGCGCGCGGCGCGTTTGTCACGGTAGATGAAGCGCAGGAGCCGGTTCCACCCCGGTTTGCCGTAAACGCCCCCGAGCTTGAGGAACAGCCGCGTGGGCACGTGATCGACGTGGTGGAAGTTTTCCACGAGATCGGCGCTCACCACCGTGCCCGTGCGCTTGTGTAAAAAGACCGTCTCCCTGAGATCGCTGCCGCGGATCGTGAGCGGCTCGAGCTCGCCCGAGAAAGGCAGGTCGGCCTCGTCGGACAGCTTTGCGTCGATGCGCAGCTCGGGCTGCTTCTTCTCGAGCCCTTCGGGCGCGTAGAGCTTCGCTTCCTGCCAGCGCGCGCTCGCGGTGCCCGCGTGCAGGTGGTGGAAGAGGTTGGGCGCAATGATGTGCTTCACCGGGCCGATCTCCTCGATCTCCCTGGCGAGCGCGTCGTCGATCGACACCGGCGAATGCAGGAGCACTCCTCCGCCCTCGAGGCGCACCACGGTCATGCGCGTGCCGAGGCGCAGTCCGATCATCGACAGGGGTGCGGTCACGGTCCAGAGGTCCTGGGCGAACGATTGGAGCTGGGGCATGCCGAGCATCGGAGCGCGGCTTTCCGGTGCGGTCAACCCCCTTACCAACGGGAATCTCGATCCGACGCGATCCAGCGTCACCACCCCGGCGATGCTCCCCCCCGCGAGAGCGATCCTGGGCCGTTCACCACCCCGGACGATTACGTCCAGCCCGCTTCCGGTCGCGCTCGTTGGGACGACGGTACGACGGAGCGCGTGCGCTTACGTTTGCATTGAACAATTTTAGATCGTAACATCTTCAGTCGCCCCATCGCGATCTCAACCTGCGATGCAGACCACCTCGAGACCATTTTTCCGCGGAGCAGATGCTCGGGCTCGGGGCACACCGCATCCGGAGAGAACGTGGACGAACGGAAAAAGATAATCGAGGCGCTCGAACGCGAAAACGAGGAGCTACGGCGGCGCGTCGCTGAGCTCGAGGTCCCCGCGCGCCGCTACCAGGCCCTGTTCGATGGCGGCGTGGTGAGCATGCAGGTCCACGATCGCGAGAGCCGCACGGTCGAGATAAACCGACGCTTCGAGCAGCTCTGGCGCCTGCGCCTCGAGGATCTCGACCATTACACATTGCGAGCGGACGACCAGGTCGCCGCAAGCGGCATGACGCCCCTCATCGATCGAGCTTTCGAGGGGGGCGAAACGACGGCATTGCCCACAATTCGGTATAATCCGGTCGAAACCGAGACGCTCCAGACGGGGACGGCCCGCTGGGTCGCCTCCTCGCTCCATCCGATCAAGGACGCGGCGGGCGAGCTGCTCGAGGTGCTCCAGATCCACATCGACGTCGGCGAGCTCAAGCAGAGCGAGGACGAGCTGCGGAGGGAAACCGAGCGGCTCGAGGCGGCCGTCGCCGAGCGGACCGCCGAGCTCGAGGCGCAGCTTCGCGTGAGCGAGGAGCAGCAGCGCGCCATTGCCGCGCTCTCGACGCCCGTGCTCCGGATCTGGAGGGGCATTCTCGCGCTGCCGCTCATCGGCCGCATTGACGCCGACAGGGCCGCACGCATCCTCGACGTGCTGCTCCATTCGATCGTCGACACGCGCGCCGAGCACGTCATCCTCGATGTCACCGGCGTGCCTTTCGTCGACGCCGAGGGGGCGCGTCATCTGCGCGACACCGTGCGCGCAGCCTCGCTTCTGGGCGCGCAATGCATCATCGTCGGCATCTCGTCCAGCATGGCGCAGACGCTCGTCGACAACGACCTCGACTTCGAGGACGTGCCCACCTTCGCCACCCTCCAGGACGGATTGCGTCGCTTTCTTTCACGCCGCAACACCGGCCGATGATCCGAGGCGAGTTCGGCCGCCCCGAACTCGGACCCAAATTGGACGACAAGAAGAACACGAACGAGGAGCTAGAGCACGAGATAGAGGCACTCCGGCGGCGCGTCGCCGAGCTCGAGATCCCCGCGCGCCGCTACCAGGCCCTGTTCGATGGGGGCGTGGTGAGCATGCAGGTCTACAATCGCGACAGCCGCACTATCGAGATAAACCGCCGCTATGAGCAGCTCTGGCGCCTGCGCCTCGAGGACCTCGACCATTTCAGATTGCGCACGGACGCCCAGGTCGCCGCAAGCGGGATGACGCCCCTCGTCGAGCGAGCTTTCGAGGAGGGCCAGGCGACGCCGTTGCCCACCATCCGGTATGACCCGGTCGAGGCGGAGACCGTCCAAAAGGGAGCGGCCCGCTGGGTCGCCTCCTCGCTCCACCCGATCATGGACGCGACGGGCGAGCTGCTCGAGGTGCTCCAGATCCACGTCGACGTCGGCGAGCTCAAGCAGAGCGAGGACGAGCTGCGAAGGGAAACCGAGCGGCTCGAGGCGGCCGTCGCCGAGCGGACCGCCGAGCTCGAGGAGCAGCTTCGCGTGAGCGAGGAGCAGCAGCGCGCCATTGCCGCGCTCTCGACGCCCGTGCTCCGCATCTGGAGGGGCATTCTCGCATTGCCTCTCATCGGCCGCATTGACGCCGGCAGGGCCGCCCGCATCCTCGACGTGCTGCTCCATTCGATCGTCGACACGCGCGCCGAGCACGTCATCCTCGACGTCACCGGCGTGCCTTTCGTCGACGCCGAGGGGGCGCGCCATCTGCGCGACACCGTGCGCGCAGCCTCGCTCCTCGGCGCGCAATGCATCATCGTCGGCATCTCGTCCACCATGGCGCAGACGCTCGTCGACAACGATCTCGACTTCGAGGACGTCCCCACCTTCGCCACCCTCCAGGACGGATTGCGTCGCTTTCTTTCACGCCGCAACGAGCGTAAATAGCCGACGGAATCCCTGCGCCCGGCCGAGCGCCTCCGTGCTACGCTTCGCCCGTGCCTCGAACTCCCCTCTGCCTCGCCCTGCTCCTCGCGCTCTCGTGCGGAGGCGCCAGTGCGCCGTCGAGCACGAAGCCAGCAGCAAAGCCGGCCGAGCCCGTCGCGACACCCACGCCCACCCCTCCCCCGGCCATCGCCCCGAAGCCCGCCGCCTTCACGCGGACCCTGGCGATGGTCCCCATGCGCGACGGGATCAAGCTCGAGACGGTGATCCTCGCGCCCACCGACGCGAAAAGCCCCCTGCCCTTTCTGTTCCTTCGAACACCTTATGGCGTGCCGAAGGACGCGGCGCTGCTCGACAAACCCTGGGCGTCGGCGCTGGTCGCGGACGGCTACATCTTCGTCTTCCAGAGCATACGAGGTCGCTTCGGCTCCGAGGGCAAGTTCGTCATGTCACGGGCGCCGCGCGACAGGGCGGATCCGAAAGCAATCGACGAGAGCACCGACGCCCACGATTCGATCGAATGGCTCCTGCACGGCGTGCCGAACAACAACGGACGTGTCGGGATGATCGGCACCTCGTACGACGCGTGGACGGCCACGATGGCCCTGCTCGATCCGCACCCCGCCTTGAAGGTGATCATCGAGGCGGCCTCGCCCGCCGATCAGTTCCTCGGTGACGACTTCCACCACAATGGCGCCTTCCGCCTCGCGTACGGGTTCGAGTACGTCGCCCTGCTCGAGACCAGCAAGGAGGCCAATACGCATTTTCAGTTCGGCCGCGGCGACATCTACGACTTCTACCTCGATCTGGGCCCGCTCGCGAACGCGGACAAGCGCCACTTCCACGGCAAGATGCCGACCTGGAACGATTTCGTCGCCCATCCGAACCGCGACGCGTTCTGGGACCGGCAATCGTTCGCGCCCTACCTGAAGAAGACGACCGTCCCCGTGCTGAACGTCGCGGGCTTCTGGGACCAGGAGGATTTCTACGGGCCCTTCGAGATCTACCGGCTCTTCGAGCAGAGCGACGCCGAGCGCCTGAACCACATCGCGGTGGGCCCGTGGAACCACGGTGGCTGGTACGGTGCAGGCCGCAAGCTCGGGGCCGTCGATTTCGGCAGCGACACCGCAGCGCATTACCGCTCCCGGGTCGAGGCCCCCTGGCTCGCCCGGTTTCTCCACGACAAGGCCGCGCCTGCACAGCCCGAGGCCACGATCTTCGAGACCGGCACGAATCGATGGCGCACCTTCGACCGCTGGCCGCCCGAGGCGGGTGTCACGAAGAAGAAGCTCTATCTGCGCGCAGGAAAGGCGCTGTCGTTCGACCCGCCGACCGATGCGGGGGCCTTCGACGCCTACGTCTCGGATCCGGCAAACCCGGTGCCCTTTCTACCCCGCCCGATCAAGCCGCTCTTCTCCGGAGGTCAATGGCAAGATTGGCTGGCGCACGATCAGCGCTTCGTCGATCATCGGCCCGACGTGCTGAGCTATTCGACCGGCCCCCTCGACGAGGACGTGACCATCGCCGGCGACATCATCGCCGAGCTGCACGCGTCGACGTCGGGGAGCGACAGCGACTGGGTCGTGAAGCTCATCGACGTCTACCCGGAGGGCGAATCCAGGCCCCCGCCCGAGCCGCACGCGGGCGAGTCGAACGCTCCGGAAACCCCAGCCGACATGCGCGGCTATCAGCTCATGATCGCGAGCAAGGTCCTGCGCGGACGGTTCCGCGACAGCTTCGCCAAACCCGCGCCGATCCCGCCGAACAAGACCGTTCGCTATGCGATCGACCTGCAGACCCACGCCCACACGTTCGGCAAGGGGCACCGCATCATGGTGCAGGTGCAGAGTAGCTGGTTCCCCGTCATCGACCGCAATCCGCAGCGGTACGTCGACAGCATCTTCGAGGCGAAGGAGGCCGATTTCGTGGCGGCGACGCAGAAGGTCTCGCGATCGCGCGAGGCGCCCTCGGCGATCGTGCTGCCCGTGCTGTCGCGATAGCCTCTCAGAGCCTTCGCGCCGCTCGAAACCGCTTCGGGAAGTACGGCGAGCTCGCGTTCATGTCGAGCACCGACCACCCGCTCGTGTTGCCGATGGTCGGGCCGTCCGACGACACGCGGCTCGAGATGAAGCGATAGCGGCCGCTGCTGTCCTTGCCCACGAACATGCCGGCGTGCGTGATTGCGGACGCGTCCTTCACGCAGGAGGGGCTCGCCACGCTGTAATCGCAAGCCAGGTCGAAGAAGACCAGGTCGCCCACCTGCAATGCGCCCAGCTCGGCCGCGGTGGGCGCGCCGCCGTTCGAGGCGAGCCCGCCGCTCGGCGCGACGCGGAAGGGGACGATCACCTTTCCGGGTCCATGCGTGTAAATCTCCGTGCTGTCGCGCGGGAGCGCGTTCGTGTACGCGTGCCAGGAGAGCGGGATCTTCGACGCGTTGAGGTTGTAGACGAAATTCGTTCGATGCCCCCAGACGAGGCGCATGAACCCCGAGCAATCGAGCTTTCCCTTCTCCAGGGGATCGGCGAGCGACAAGAGACCGTCCAGCGGCAGCCAGCTCAGCCCGAGGTAGTCGTTGAAATCGGCCCCGACGTCGTACCCGGCGTCGTTGGGAGTGCCCTCGACGTATTCGTACGCGATGGCGATGATGTCCGGCGTGCCCGTGGGCTGGGCGCAGTTGACCGCGCGCGCCGCGTTCAGCCAGCTCGTGAGGCTGCTCTTCGACATGGCGGCGTTGAAGGGCGCGGCCATCGTGCGC
>Ga0307412_10002088_pt1 | contig 11099 bp, 4 predicted proteins | sample DK1Cmetagenome_3_FD_203823 | JGI IMG/M metagenome (GOLD analysis project Ga0307412, IMG submission 203823) | Maize rhizosphere microbial communities from greenhouse at UC Davis, California, United States - DK15-C-1 | ecosystem: Host-associated > Plants > Roots > Rhizosphere > Soil | place: USA...
GACGACGACCTGGGCGTCGAGACCGGCAAGGACGACGACGAGCAGTAATTTCGAAAAATGTTGGCAGGCGCGAAAAAGGCGCTTGCCAACCCGGCGAGCCCCTTATAGAGGGGCCGCCTTCCCGGGGAATGGGGCCGTAGCTCAGCTGGGAGAGCGTCGCAATGGCATTGCGAAGGTCAGGGGTTCGATCCCCCTCGGCTCCACCATTTCCCCTCCTAAGTGATTGATATCGCTTCAGGATATGGGTGGGCTTAGATTAGCCTGCCAATCTTCCATCATGATGATCGGGTTTGTTGCAGCGCCTAACTGGCGTCTGTGACCATGTTTTTCGCGCGCCATGCCGCGTTGAACAATCTTCTCACACCATTTGGGATTCGGTGGAGCAAGCTACTCGCCGGCGCGCGGATGCGGGGCCGCCATGCCCGCAACGCTGTTTCTGCGGCTATGCCAACGCGCCGGGATACACGCCCCGGCCCGCACCAGCAGTAGACCGGGTTTCAGCACCCAACCTCAGGCGCTGTTTCGCTCGTTTTCCGCCGCCTTTGATCTTCCGCATCCGCCCGCCGTTCCGGGTGCCGCTTGCCATCGCGTATCAGTGTCCCTAATCGCAATCGCGAATCGTTATCAATAACGAAACGGGGATCATCATGCGTACCGCTATCTGCCGCACGCGCGGCCACCTCTCCCTGCTCGCCTTCGCTACCGTGGCATTCGCAATGCCCGCGGCCGGGCTGGCGCATACGTCGGACGAGGAGGCCAGGGAGGATACCCAGCAGCGCGCCGGAGAGACCATTGTCGTCACCGGCGTCGCCAAGAAGGGCACCGCCTCGGGCACCAAGACGGACACGCCGCTGATCGAGACGCCGCAGACGATCACCGTGATCACCGAAGAAGAACTGACGCTGCGCAACGCACTGTCGATCAACCAGGCGCTCGGCTATGTCGCGGGCGTCGCCGCCAACCAGCGCGGCGGCACCGTCACCCGGTACGACCAGCTGCTGTTGCGCGGCTTCACCCCTGGCGTGTTCCTGGACGGCATGCGCCTGCTCGCCGGCCCCTATTCGATGCCGCAGACCGACTTCAACCGCATCGACCGGATCGACATCGTCAAAGGCCCGGCATCGGTGCTCTACGGCAATTCGACACCCGGCGGGCTGGTGAACCTGACCAGCAAGCGTCCGGAAGCGACGGCGTTCGGCCGGGTGGACCTGCAGGCGGGCAATTACGCCTCGCTGCGCGCGGTGGCCGATGTGAACCAGCCGCTCACCCGGGACGGCAAGCTGCTGTTCCGCATCGTCGGCGGCTGGCAGAAAAGCGACGGCTTCACCCGCAATACCGAGAGCGAGCGCTATCATGTGAGCCCCTCGCTGACCTTCGCGCCCGACGACGCGACCAGTCTGACCCTGATCGCCGCCTATCAGCATGCGCCTTCGGGCGGCGGCTATTCGGGCGTGCCGGCCTATGGCGCGGTACTGCCCAGTCCGGCGGGCGCGCTGCCGCTGCACGTCAACACCGGCGATCCGGGCTATGAGCGCTACAACCACAAGCAGAAGGCGATCACCGCTTTATTCCGGCACGATTTTGACGAGCATCTCACCTTCCGCTCGAACTTCCGCTACCAGAACAACACGCTCAGCTATCGTCAGCTCTATGTGGCGGGCTTCGCCACCACCGGCACGGGCACCGGCCGGAACACCGATTTCACTACCCTGATCCGCGGCGGCGGCGGCGCCGACGAGGATTTCGACACGCTGACGATGGACAACCAGCTGAACGCGAAGTTCGCCACCGGTCCGCTGCGGCACAACGTGCTCGCCGGCATCGACTATCAGTTCATCTCCGGCGAGAATTTCCAGCAGTTCAATACCGGCGAGACCAGCAATCCGCTGACCAGCATTGCCAATCTGAACCCGTACAGGCCCGTCTATGGTGGTACGCTGCCGACGCTGAACCTCACCAGGCTGTCACCCAATTACGTCAACACCTACAGCAAGCGTGACCAGGTGGGGGTGTATCTGCAGGACCAGGTCGCGATCGGCCGGCTGCAGCTGATCGCGAGCGGCCGCTGGGACTGGTACGAACAGGCGACCGTCAACAAGAAGCTGGCCGCCAACAACCTCACCCGCCTGTCGCAGACGGCGTTCACCATGCGGCTGGGCGCGTTGTACGAACTGGCGACGGGGCTTTCCCCCTATGTCAGCTATTCGGAATCGTTCGAGCCGCAGACCGGTACCACCTATCTCGGCGTGCCGTTCGATCCGGTGACGGGCAAGATGATCGAAGGCGGCGTGAAGTGGCAGCCGCGCGGCACGAACGCGTTGCTGACGCTGTCGGTCTACGATCTGCGCCGCCAGAAGGTGCCGGTCACCGATCCGCGCGCCGGCACCGGCGGCATCCCCGCCAATGCCCAGGTCCAGATCGGCGAAGTGCGGGTGCGCGGCGTGGAGGTCGAAGGCCGGGGCGAACTGGCGCGCGGGCTCGATCTGGTGCTCGCCGCCAGCTACACCGATGCGATCATCACCCAGGGCACGCCCGCCGTCGCCGCCACTGCGACCAACAGCGGCACGCCCACCACCACCGGCACGCGCCAACTCGGGACGCCGGAATGGCAAGCGTCGAGCTTCCTTTCCTATGATTTCGGCAGGGGCGGGCGGTCGGGGCCGCTCGGCGGGCTCACGATCGGCGGCGGCGTGCGCTATGTCGGCGGTTCGGACGGCACTACCAGCTATCTGGTGCGCAACGGCGTCACCACTTTCGAGCGCTTCACCACCGAGGATTTCACGCTGGTCGACGCGATGCTGGGCTATGATCTGGGGTTCGCAACGCCCCGGCTGCGCGGGTGGAGCCTTGCGGTGAACGCGGCCAATCTGCTCGACACGCGCTACATCAGCGCCTGCCCCTTCGCCAATTCCTGCTACTTTGGTGCGTCGCGCACGGTCACCGGGTCGGTACGGCTAAGGTGGTGAGGCGTTTGCCCATCTCCAGGGCGCGCCTTACGAGACCGTCCGCCACCGCTGTGGGTGGCTGGACGGTACGGCTCGGCTTTCGCTAGCCGAGCCGCGCGCGGTGGGTGCCGATCAGAAGCGCAGTCGCACCCCGAGCCCGGCCTGCTGACCCGTGCTCTCGGCGCCGAATTCGCTTCCGGCATGCACCAGCAGCTCGGCAGCCTTGGACATGCGCACGGAGACGCCTGCCGCGACCGTCGCGAGGGTGCGGCTTCTTGCCGCGCCGTCGCCGACCAGGAGCCCGTTCGGCATGTCGATGAAGCCGCCGGTCGCGGTCGTCGCCCGGCCGGACAGCTGGCTGCGGACGCCGGCCGAAAGCCACGGCCGAACGGTGCGGCCCTGGTTGCCGGCCAATTTCAGGGCGGCGCTGACGAACGTGGCGTTCACCTGCGCCGCTTGGACCGAAAGGCCGAACGGCGAATTCAGCGTCGTCTCGCGCACGGTGCCGCGATGGGCTTCGATTCGCGTGGCGCCCAGTTCGGGGCTTAGCGTCCAAGCGGACGACAGATCGAAATCATAGCTGACGCGCAGGTCGTAGACCCAGCTGCCCAGGTCATAGCGGCCATGGGTCTTGCCGTCGCCCGGAAGCGCACGATCGGTGTCGGCGTCGGAGCCGTCACGCGCGACCAGCGCGGTCGCCGCCAAATGGCCCAGCCGCAGCGCACCGGTGACGCCGGCAATGACGCCGTCCGCCTTGGTAACCGCGCCCAGTTCCCGGATGTGCTGCGACGCGCTTCCCCAGCCGACGAACGCGCCGAGCGACGCGCGCTCGGACCCATAGCCGATGCCGCCGACAATGCCGTGCGCCGAAATGTCCGCGCCGGCCGTGCCGCGATCGCCACGTCCGGGCAGGGAGCGCCATGCGCCGAACACCTGTCCGAAGGTAAAGGGCGCGGAATCGCTGCGCCCTTCGGCCATCGCGAAGTTTCGACTTGCCGATACCAGCGCCAAGCCCTTTTCGACGCCGATCTGGCTCGCCGACGCATAGGGCTCGGGCGAGAGCTGGCGCATCGCCACCGCGTTCGCATAGCCGCTGTCATCGAGCAGCGACGGGACGGCGGCCAGTATCGCCGCAGGGACCGACGCCCCGGCCAGGGTGCCGTTCAGATAATCGGTGACGCGCACCGCCTGCACATTGGCCCCCTGGCGCAGCATGAATTGCCCGCGAAGCTCGATGCTCTTCGCCGTCTGGACGATCAGCCCGAGAACGGTGGACGCCTTGTCGATCGTGGTGAAGCCGCCGGAGATGCCGTCACTGGCGGTGATCAGATTGTAGGTCACCCCCGGCGTAAGCGGACGCGCGCCGGTCAGCGTGAGCGCGGCGCCATCAGCGATGACGATCTTGCCGTTGACGATCAGGGCATCGCTGATCGTCGGGGTCATTTCGAACAGGGTCGTGGACCCGCTCGCCAGCGTCAGGTTGCCGTTGATCGTCATCGTGCCTGGCGACGCGCCGGGGCTCAGGACGCCCTGCACCTTCACCTCGCCATTGACGGTTCCGGCGCTCCCGAAGGTTGCACCCTTCGCCACATCGAAGCGCGTTGCCGTCATCGTGGAGCCGGCAGCGCCGACCACCCGGCCGCCGAGGATGGTGAACACGCCCCGGCTGGTGATCGCGTTGTTTTCGGCGACGCGGAAGACGCCGTTCGACACGGTGAGCGAATTGAAGGTGGTCGGATCGTTATATTCGATCGTGCCGCTGCCGATCTGCCGCAGATCCTGGAAGTTTCGATAGTTCAGCGCCGCGAAGCTGCCGCTTCCGGCAACGTCGAAGATCAGCGTGTTGAAGCCGAGGCCGCCGTCGACCGTCCCGGTCAGCACGGCATTGCTCGACTGGGTATAGCTGTCGTTGCCGTCGCCGAAGCGGACGTCGCCGTCTATCTTGCCGTAATTCTCGATCCGGTTGTTGCCATTCCCCAGGTCGATCGAACCGGTGATCGTGCCGTTGTTGCGGACATAGTCGTCCGCGTCGCCCGTCTGCACGGCGCCGGCGAGGTGCTGAAGGTCGGTTTCGACGCCCTTGCCCCTGATCGTGCCGTCATTGGTCAGGGTCAACGCGCTGTTGGAAAGCACCGCAACCGAATGCTGCCCGTCGGCGGCGATCAGGCCGCCCGCCTTGTTGTTGAGCGTGACGCTCGCGGTGGACCGGGAGAGGATCGTGGTCGCCGGGTTCACATAGGTCTGGAGGTTTCCGTCGGCATCGCTCGTCTGGTAAACTTCGCCGTCGCTCGATGTCCGGATCGTGCCCGAGTTGGTGAGCGTGATGGCGGTGAGCGAATTGTTGGTCGCCGTGTCGTACCGATTGGCGATCTCCAACGCCCCCAAACCGCCCTCGATCACACCCTGATTGTCGAGCGAGAGCGTGCCCCTGCCGGTGGTTGCCGATACGATGACATAGCTCGCGTGGCGGTCCGAACGGATCGTGCCGGTATTGACGATATTGGCTGTTGCCGACGTCGCGGTGTCGGCGAACTGCAGGCCGACCACCAGTCCACCGTCTATCGTCCCGCTGTTCGTTGCCGACAGCGCCGACAGTCCAGCCGTCGTCAGATACGCCGCGTACCCAGAGGCAGGAGCAAGAATCTGGCCTGCGTTGTTGAACGTCAGGGTGTCGTTTGCCCAGACCACCACGCCGGAGGCGCCGATGGTGCCGCGGTTGGCGAAGCTGTGCGTGCCAAGCGACACGCCGCCGACATCGCCTTCGTTGACGAAGCTTGTCAGCGTCGCCCGGCCGATGGCAGCCAGATTGGCCACGACATAGTCGCTGACGATGCCCGTGGTGGAGGCCCGATTGACGATGATACCGTCGCCGCCGACGTTGATATCGCGGGTCATCGGCGCGTCGGCGGTCAGCGTCAGCGTCGTGCCCGATCCCGATGCAACCGATAGCCGGTCCTCGAAATTGCGCACTCCCACGAACGGAGCGTCGATCGCAACAGTGGCCGTCTGGACATATTCGGTGCCGAACACGTCGATCCCGTCACCGCCATCGATGATCCCGCTGACCCCGATGGTGCCGCCCTTCTGGTAAAAGACGTCGCTGCCGGTGCCGAACAGAAGGTCGCCCTGAAGCGTGCCGCCCGCGGCAATATAGCTGCTCGGATAATAATAGCGCCCGCCATAGGGCGAATAGCCGAGATCGACGGTGCCGATGATCGCGCCGCTGTTGACCACCGATCCGCCCTGGATCTGGATCGCAGTACCGTTGCCACCCCTGATGGTACCCGAGGCATCATTCTGAATGGTCGTGGAATAGCCAGAAATCGCGACTGCGCTAAGGCTCTCCAGCGTGCCTGAGTTATGGATGCTGGAGTTATAGCTGCTGGCCAATACGGCCTGGTTGGTGACCTTCACGATCCCCGTGTTGGTGACGGTGCTTGCGCTGATGCCGATCGACGGGGATCCGCCGGACGCTTCGAGGATCGACCCGGTATTGATGACCTGCGACGCGCCGCTGATGGCGGTGGCGCCATCCAGGAGGATCGTCCCGTCGTTCACGACCTTGCTACCACCGCTGATGACGGTGGGCGTCCAGTTGGAGCCCGACATCGCGTTTTGATAGCTGATCGTCCCCTTGTTGGTGAACTGGCCCGAGTTGCCGAGATATACCCCCGCGCCATAGTCAGGGTAGGTCACCGAGCCCTGCCGGCGAACCGTGATATTCCCTTGGCTGACGATCATGACATCGGAACTGTCCCAGGCATCGCCAGGAAGTCGGATGGGATCTGCAACGCTGATCGCGGCGCCGTCCATGATCGCGAAATCGGCAGCCAGATTGACGGTGCCGTGGCCGGCAAGCGTCAGCCCGGTGGTCTGCACTGCGGCGGCGCTCAGCGCGAGCGTCTTGTCCTTCGCAACCTCGTAGCTGACGGTACCGAAATCGGCCACGCTGCCCATGATCGCCGCGGCATCGGATGTGACCTGATAGCGCAGGTTCGCGCCGTTGGCGGTCACCGTCCCGTTGATGCCGGTGAACCCGCTCGCCGTCCGGGTGCTCAGATCGGTGACGAGCATGTCGGTCCGGCTGAGCGTGAGGTTGCCGTTGAGGATACCGCCGGCGCGCGCAATGAAGCTGTTGCCGCTGCCATAGGACGAGTTGCTCGCGAGGTTGACATTCCCCTCGATCGTTCCGGCATTGATGACCGTCGCGCCGTAGACCCCTGCCGCGCCCTGCGCCGGTCCGATGGCCATGGTACCGCCGCGGATCACGCCGCCAGCCTCGTTGAACAGCGTGCCGCCGGGGACAATCGCGGTTCCGGCCGAGGAGATCAGGCCCCGGTTGTACAACGTGCCGCTGGACTGGCGAACGCCGACATTGGCGCCCTCGATCGTGCCGCTGTTCTCCATGCTCCCGCCACCGCCGGCCTGGATGGTGAGCGCGGTGCCGGCCGTCGAGCGGATCGTGCCGCTGTTCGCAAACGATCCCCAATCATACACGACGGCGTCGCCTGTCGCGGTGATCGTGCCGCTATTCTTGAATTGGACACTGCCGCCAGCATTCAGCGCATTGCCGACGATGTCGATCGACCCGGCATTGTCGAACGTCATGCCGTACAGTGAAATGGCGGCGCCGGTACCATTGTAGTTGCCGGTGATCGTCCCGAGGTTGGAGAAATCAAAGCGGTACGCGTAGCCATCCCCCATCTGCAGCCCGGAATAGCCGTTCGCGACCAGACTGGTCCGGTTGATCACAGCCCCGCTGCCGGAAAGCGTAAGCTGGCCTACCCACGAGAATCCATCCTCGAGCGTCGCCGTCGCGTCGGCGACCGTGGCGATGTTCAGATATTCGAACCCCGTGACCGCGACGCGGGTCGCGATCGTGGTGTCCTCGCGGACATCGAGGACGATACCGTCATTGCCTGCGCCGCCGTCGATCGTTCCGGTCACGCCGGTGAACAGCGCGCCGTTCTTGATGATGGCGTGCAGCGTGTCGTGTCCACCGCCGAAGGTCAGATCGCCGCTGATCGTGCCTGCGGTCGAATCGACCGAGCTGTTCGCCACATAGTAGCTCGTCGGCGTCCGGATCAGGACGTTGCCGTCGATCGTGCCCGCATTGACCAGTTGGAGCCCGCCGGTTCCGGTACGGATCGCCACACCATCGCTGCCGGCCCGGATGCTGCCGCCTGCCGCGTTGGTCAGGTTGATGCTGGCGCCGTCAACGGCGATGCCGGTCCCGGTGTTCGAGATCGTGCCGCTGTTGATCAGCGTATAATTATAGCCGAGGCCGGTGATGGTCGCGGCGGCGTTGCTCGAGGTGATGGTCCCGCTGTTCCGCAGGGTCGCCGAGGGACCATAGTCGGTGATCCGCGCGTCGATGGCGCTGTTCACGCCGCCATCGATCGTGCCCTTGTTGTCCAGGCCGGAAAGGACGCCGCTGATCGCGCCGATCACGCCCGAGCCCTGGTTCGCGATGTTGAGATAGGATTGCACGTTGGGCGCGACCCGGATCGCGTACCCGCCGGTCCCGCTGATCGTGCCGCTATTGTCCAGCACCAGGAAGACATAACCATAGGGATTTACGGCCGAACCGGTCATCGCGATGCCGGTGGTGCCGGTGACGCTGCCGCTTGCGCCGACGGTCAGGTTGAGCGTGTCGGAATAAACGACGCCGGGGCGAAATTCGACGCCGTACTGGCCCGTACCCCGGATGGCGCCGTCGGTAACCACCGTGGTGATATTGCTGGAGCCCGTGCCGCTCTGGCGTTCGACGAGTAGGGCCGACGTGGTAGACGAAGAAAGAACGGCGCCGCTGCCGATCTGGACCGTGGTGCGCTCGGATGCGACGACGAGACCGTTCGTCTGTTCCCCGTCGCACCGCGTCGTCTGGTCGGCGACCGTGGGATCGGGGGTGCATTGCGCCGATGCGGCGGAGCTTGAAAAAGCAGCGATCGCCAGCGCACTGGCGCCCAGCGCATAGCGACAGGCGCGACGACGCGCAGATAAAATAGCCATATTCCCCCCGAGCCCCTGAATCTGCCGGTTCTATGAAGATCGGCCCCGCGACTGTCTAGCTTCCGAGGGAATTGTACCGAATATTCCGACGTTGCACGCAACTCTACAGATTGCTGCCGCCTCACTTGTCGACCTTGGTCCGACAATGCATCGTGCCGAAAGCAGTTGGCGACTTAACTATCCTGTGCACCCCTGCCGTCCGGCATATGCATTGATGATTCCCGGAAGCAGCCCCGGAAACCGCTCTTCCACTTCAGCCCAGCGGGAGTGATTGCGCACTTCCACGCCGTGCCGCTCGCTGCGGATCAGGCCAGCCTCTCGCAGTACCTTGAAGTGGTTGGAGAGCGACGATTTGGGCAGGACCCGGTCTCCCACGGCTGCCACAGCGGAGCACGCCTCCACGCAGCCGGCTTTCATGATCTTCGCGAAGATCGCGGCGCGATTTGGATCAGACAGCGCGTGAAGGATCGCTTCCGGACGCAGGTCTTCGATGGCGGGGTGAATCAGCGGCCTCATTTTTTTACATATAGGGGCTTGATCCGGACAGTGTTAGTTCCGAATTCCCGAACTATGGGAGGATGGCGGCCGTCGTGGCGCCGGCCCATGTCGGAGATCAAAAGATGGCAAAGCTCAGCGGGAAAGTCGCGGTCGTGACCGGTGCATCGAAGGGCATCGGAGCGGCGATCGCCCAGGCGCTGGCGAAGGAAGGCGCTTCCGTCGTCGTCAATTTCGCCTCGAGCAGGGCAGGCGCCGACGCCGTCGTCGATGCGATCGCTGCCTCGGGCGGGCAGGCCATCGCCGTGCAGGCCGATGTGTCCAAGTCCGCCGATGCGCAGGCGCTGATCACGTCGGCGGTGGAGCGGTTCGGTCGGCTCGACATTCTGGTCAATAATTCCGGCGTGTACGAGTTCGCGTCGATCGAGGAACTGACGGAGGACCATTACCGGCGTCAGTTCGACGTCAACGTGCTCGGCGTCCTGCTGGCGACCCAGGCGGCCGTGCCGCATCTGGGCGAGGGGGCCAGCGTCATCAACATCTCGTCCGCCATCACGCACGTGAATACGCCGAGCGCGGCCGCTTATGCCGGTACCAAGGGGGCGGTGAATGCGATTTCCGGCGTGCTGGCCAACGAACTCGCTCCGCGCAAGATTCGGGTCAACGCGGTCAGCCCTGGTTTCGTTGTGACCGAGGGCACGCACACCGCCGGTATTGCCGGCTCCGAGATGGAGGCAGGGTTTGTCGCGCAGACGCCGCTGGGCCGCGCCGGCCAACCCGATGACATCGCCAGCGTCGTCACCTTCCTCGCGTCCGACGATGCGCGCTGGCTGACGGGCGAGAACATCACTGCAAGCGGCGGTATCCGCTGATCGGCCGGGGCCGTGCTCTCAGCTATCAGCTACGCTGGACTGTGCGCATGGCCCTTTTGGCGGGGGGCTTGCGGACGATTTTTGCGATTAGGCTGTTGAAACGTTTGATCGTGGCGTAATTTGCCAGCGCTGCTAGCGTCTGGGCATGAACTTGAACGATCGATACGCAGAAACTCAGCGGGTTGATGGCGGCAACGCCCGCCCGTGGGACGAAGCGGAGCGACTGCTCGCGCTCAAGCGCTATGCCATCCTCGACACGCCGCCGGAGCCTGAATTCGAAGATCTCGTGCTGCTGGCGGCCGAGACGTTCCATGCGCCGATCGCGGTGGTAAATTTGATTGCCGATGACCGGCAGTGGTTCAAGGCGGAAGTCGGCATCGGCGCGCGCGAGTTGCCGCTGGATGTGTCGATCTGCGCGCACGCGATCCTGCAGAACGACTTGCTGGTCGTGCCGGACACGCGCGCGGATGCGCGGTTCGCCGCCAATCCGCTGGTGACCGCGCAGGACGGGCTGCGCTTCTACGCCGGCGCGCTGCTGCGGAGCCCCGAAGGACTGCCGATCGGCACGGTCTGCGTCCTGGATCGCCAGCCGCGCCCCGACGGCATCACGCCGCATCAACGGCTGGTGCTCGAGGTGCTCGCGCGCCAGGTGATGACGCAGCTGGAACTTCGGCGGGCGCTCGCGGATCAGGCGCGCCGGGCCGATGAACTGGCGCGGGTGGCGGAGGAGCGGACGCGTGCCGAGGATGCGTTGCGCGCGGTGGAGGAACGCTAT
>Ga0307412_10002090_pt1 | contig 11097 bp, 10 predicted proteins | sample DK1Cmetagenome_3_FD_203823 | JGI IMG/M metagenome (GOLD analysis project Ga0307412, IMG submission 203823) | Maize rhizosphere microbial communities from greenhouse at UC Davis, California, United States - DK15-C-1 | ecosystem: Host-associated > Plants > Roots > Rhizosphere > Soil | place: USA...
GCCGCGAAAACGATCACCGCAAGCCACTTGTGCAGGTCTTTCACGCGTCCTCCTTGCGTCCGCCTCTGCCGGGAGAGACAGAACCGTCAGAGCGACCACGAATCCGGTGCGCAAAAGCGTGCGCCCTTAACTGGTCGGCCAACGATATTGCCAAATCGCTGCCGAGGGGTAGCTGGGTGGCTGCGTAGCTGGGTGGCTGGGGGCTGGGTTGTTACGTAGGGCACCCCTTCAGGTGCCTACTCCGGAAAACTCGCCGGCGGCGTGTCCTGATACCCCTCGCCCTCGAGCGCCTGCATCAACGCCACGACCGCGTCGATCTCCGCCTCGGTCAGATTCAGCGGCTTGATCTTCGCGTCCAGCCACGGATTCTTCTCGCCGCCGCGGTTGTAGAACTCCACGACCTCGCGCAGCGTCGCGACTGATCCATCGTGCATGTACGGCGCGTGCCTTGTGACTTCGCGCAGCGTGGGAGTCTTGAACGCTCCCCTGTCGCCTGCGCGCCCCTCTTCGCCCAGATCCTTCGAAATCGCCCAGCGGCCATCGTCCTTGAACGTCTTCGTTGCCGCCACCCAGCCGACGCCGATGTTATGGAACTGCCCGTCGGTGAAGTTGTTGCCGAGATGGCACTGCGCGCAGTTCGCTTTGCCCTGAAACAGCTCGTGCCCCGCCTTGACCTGCGCGGAGACGGCGTTCTCCTCGCGGTTGTAGCGCCAGCGATCCCATGGCGAGTTGCCGCTCATCCGCGTTCGCTCGTAATCGGCGATCGCCTTGGCGACACGCTCCTTGGTGATCTCCGGCGTGCCGAACGCCTCCTTGAAGTAAGGCGCGTATCCTGGAATCCGCGCCAGCGTCTCCACCATCGTCTGATGGGTGCTGCCCATCTCGATCGGATTCGCGATCGGGCCAAGCGCCTGATCCTCGAGCGAACCGGCGCGGCCGTCCCAGAAGAAATGCGGATAGATCGTGACCGCCTGATTCACGAAGCTCGGGGCCTTGCGTCCGCCACGCTGGTTGCGCACGCCGGACGAAACCGGCGTCGGCTCGGAAAAGGCGTGCTCCGGCCGATGACAGCTCGCGCAGGAGATGGTGTTGTCGCCGGACAACCGTCGGTCATAGAAAAGCCATCGCCCGAGCCGGACACGCTCAGGCGTCGGCGGCTGGGGCAATGCCGTGAGATCGATCTCGGTGCCAAGCGGACCGGCAGGGAGCGGCTTGATCGGATTCGCCGCTTCCCAGGCCGGCGGCGCGGTGCGGCAGGCGGCAACGAGAAGGAACAGAAGCGCTGCGCAACTCAGGGACTTCATTTCGTGCAGGTTGAACACACGATTGTACAATGCGCGCCCATGCGGATTTTTTCGCAGCGTTCCGCGCTGATTCCGGTTCTGGTGGGAGCGGCCCTGGCGTCGGGCGCGGGGGTGGCTCACTCACAAACGGCACGCACGGTTCGCTTCGAAACGGCCACCGGGCAGGCCACTGTCGCCGTCCTGCTTCCTGCGGACTACGACTCCACCGCGCGTCGGTACCCGGTGCTCTACCTCCTGCACGGCGGAACCCAGAATCACACCGCCTTCCCCGCGCGCAGCTGGTTTACGCGCGATGCACCCCTCCGCCGCATGATCGTGGTCATGCCGCATCTTCAGCCATTCCTCTTCTCGGCTCGCGGCGATGAACCCGCGCCCGTGGAGGATCTCCTCGGGCGCGAGCTGCCGGCATACATCGACTCGCACTACCGGACGATAAACGACAGGCGTGCCCGAGCGATTGCCGGCATCTCGATGGGTGGGTACGGTGCAACGCTCCTCGGCGTCAAGCGGCCCGACATGTTCGGCGCCGTCGGGGCGATCAGCGCCGCGCTGTCCACGGGCAACCGGCCACGCGGCGTGGCCACGCACGTCGCTGCACTGACACCTGACACCGCGCCGTACTTCTACATCGCGTGCGGTGTTGCCGATCCAGTCCTGACGGCGAGCCGGGACCTGTCGACGCAGCTGATTGCGCGACAGATTCGATCAGAGCTGAAAGAAGTGCCCGGCGGGCACGGCTGGGAGGTGTGGGATCCGCAGGTCCGCGCCTTCTTCGACGTGCTCGCGAAGCTGCCCGGCTGGTCTCCTGTGAAGGACGACACACCGAGGCACTGAGTCTTCAGAACGCCAGCACGAGTCCCGCCGACGCGCGGTTGTACGTCAGCTTCTCCTCGCTGAGGTCGAAGCCGAGAATGCTGATGGACTGAAACGACTTGAATTTCCTGATGTCCCCACGCACCCCGACGTGCTCCCCGAACATCAGCATCACGCCGCCGCCGATGTTCCACCCGAAGTTGCTGCTCGAGTCGAGGAGGCTGCCGGCATCCAGCTCGACGTGCGACTTGATCAGTCCGACGCCGCCGAGGACGAACGGACGAATGATCCCGATCCTCGGCCCGACGATGGCGTTGGTCATCAGGGTGAGGACGCTGGTGTCCACGCCTGGCGTGTCGCCGAAGAAATCGCGCGCGTAGGCAAACTCCACTTCGGCGCCGGCGATTGCGCCAAGCTTGCCGCCGGAGACACCGAGGTTGCTGTGTTTGTTTTCACAGTCGCTTGCGGTCGGACAGCCCGAGTCGCCGCCGTAATCGAAGCCGATGAAGGGGCTGATGAACCCCTGGGCGGCGGCCGTCGCCGGGGTGAGCACGCATAGGCCGAGCGCAAGGCCCAGCAAGAGAGAAGCGAACGGAGGGGCGTTGTGTCGCATCTTCGCATTATCGCTGGGGCCCTAACCTCAAGCGGAGTAGCGCGCGTTGGTGTCGGCTTCTAACTTTACAACACAAAGCGCTTCGCGATAGACTCTCATCGGTGTCTGCCACGCGTCATTGGACTGCCCTCGACGACACCTTCAGCCGCGTCCTGCGCGTCCCGGGGATGCGCCACGCGCGCGAACGCTTCGCCCACCGCGCCGCGGCGCTATCGGACATTTACCTCGCGAGAATCCTGAAAGCGATCGCCGAGCCTGCCTCTGACCGGACCGATGTGTCAGGCCAGATCGACCAATTGCGGCTGACCCATCACGAGCTTGCGGCCGCCCTGACCCGCGCCTGGACGAGTGATCGCGATCAAGAAGCCCGAACGGTCGAGGCTGACTGAATATTCCTCAGGGCGGTTCAACAAAAGCCGTCAGGCTTACCCCTACCAAAATTTCCCTGTGAAATAGCCCGGCCCCCGGGCAGATAAGTTGCACCAGCGTGTGTGGCGGCCCAACGGCCGAGCCGGGAGAGTGTTATACATGACGAAACGGAAGAGTGCCCAGGGTCTGCTCCTCGCGATCATCAACGTCGCCGTCATCCTTGGGGTCACCCTCGTCATCCAGTCTCTGGCGGCGGAAGACCCTGCTCCCCGCTCCGTGTCGTTGGATCTGCCGGCTGAATCTGAGTTCGCGCTCGCGTCTCCTATCGAAGAACGCTTGGCATTCGCATCGCGAGGATCGTCGTCTGCGGCGACGGCAGCGCCGTCCTCTCCGACCGGTCAGGCTGCGTCCGACGAGATCGTTGCCACGACCACGATCGGCGCACAGGAATCGCCCGCGCTCGGCACCGCGGGACTGGACGAACTGTGGGACCTGTGGCAGGACCAGTCGAATTCGGCACAGTCGCCGTTCACAGCCGATTCAGAATCGGGGGCGCCGCCGGGAATTTCGGTCAGCGGTTACCTCTCCTCGTCGAATGCTCCGGCATTCGGACGCCGCTCGGGATTGAGCACCGGCTACGCCGGAATGGGCGGCGGGTTCTCCGGGGCAGGTGGCCGGAGCCCGGGCAACTCCCGGAATTCCCAGAGCCTCGCCAACAGTTCCGCGGGACTCCAGTCCTCTTCAGATCTGACCGCGTCCCCGGCCGGCGGACCATCGCTGCCCATCCAGGCCCAGGGCAATCCATCATTCGGCGGGCCGCTGTTTCCGCTCGCCCAGTTTCCCGGGGTCGGGTCCGGAGTGGGACCGAGCCCAATATTGCAGAACGGGGGCGGCGGAACGAGCGCGAATGTGACGCAGGAGCCCGTCCAGGTGCCCGAACCATCCACCGCGCTGCTGCTCGGGTGCGCCCTTGCGCTTGCGACCTTCCGCAAGCGGCGGCGGCTAAACCTCACGAACTGACCGGGCCAGTTCCGCCGGAAGGCTGATGTAAAAACGTCGGCCTCTCCCGCACGCGGGCCGCCCCTTCGATCCATTTCCAGGCGCCGGCATCTCGACTATAATCCGCGCCCCACTCTGTGTTTTCCGTTTCTGCGGGCCGTCACTCGCTCATGATCGCGAGCAGACATCGGCACCGCCCGGCTCCCCTGCCGGGTTATTGGCTGCCCCTGCTGTTGCTGGGTGCCGCTTGTCTGGCCGCATGCTCTACGCCTCCGACCGTCACGATGCTCGAGCCTGCGGAAGGGCATCCCCACGATGTCGTGCAGATCACAGGCAGCGATCTCGAGGACGCGCAGATCGTCTGGGATTTCGGGAAAACCACCCAGACGGTGATCCCGGGCGGGCACCAGGGCGCCTACATGTTTTCGGTGCCGCACGACGCCCCGGCGGGTGCGCATCCGATCGTGCTGCAGAAAAATGGCGTCCAATCGAAGCCGATCACGTTCACCGTTTCGTCGGGGACCGGGCCACGCAACCGTCCCCGTCCGCCTGGCGGAATCGTTGAGTATCCCCGTCCTCGCATCGACGCCGTGACGATTGTCGGCGCGACGTTTGAACCGGCTGGCGACGTCCGGACGACCTTGTACGTGCAGGGCGCCAATTTCGACGTCGGCGCCATCGTCTCGATCATGGACGACATGTCCGACCCACCCGTGCCGGTCGCCACGACGAGTCACAAGGTCCTCCGCAACGAGTGGTACGGAGTGGACGACGACCAGTTCGTGTACCCGATCTATCACTATGGGTCCACCATCGCCATATCAGGTCTGCGCCCGGCAGGACAGCGGATCTGGCTGATCGTGACGAATCTCGACAACCTGCAAAGCGTTCCGTTTCCGTACGACTTGCCGAAGGACGCGAAGACCATCGACAGCGACGGCGACAACCTGCCCGACGTCTGGGAGATCGGCGGCTACGACGCGGAGGGCGACGGCGTCATCGACATCAATCTCGCGGCGTTAGGCGCCGACCCGTCCCGGCGAGACGTCTTCGTCGAGCTGGACATCATGGACACAATCCAGAGTCCACACGACGAGACGGTCTTCGCTCCCCTGGTGCAAATGTTCGAGTCGGCACCGATCCTCAACGTCGGCGACGCCAAGGGAATTCATCTCGTGATCGACGCAACGGGAAAGCCGTGTCTGACAGATCCGGGCGGCCAGGCGGTGTGCGAGTTCTACACAACCCACTTCGACATCGGCGGCCAGATTCCGGCCGGCGAACCGGATCCGTTCAAGGACGAGTTTCCCGAGGTCCGCTTTTCAATGCTCAAAGCGGAAAACTTCAAAAGGATACGAGGCGACATCTATCACTACGGGATCTGGGGCCGGCACCAGGCCAACGGCAAGGGTGGATTCAGCGACATGGGCGACGACTTCGTGATCACGTTTGACGAAATCGGAGGCTCGTATCACACGGCTCGATCAAGTATCGAAGCGCTGGCGCATGAGATCGGACACAACCTTGGCCTGCTGCATGCCGGCGACACCGACGACCCGAACATGCAACCGAACCACCTGGGTGTCATGTCGTACACATGGCTGTTCAGAACTGCGTTGGACCCGAGTGTCCGTCTCACGCGAGCCACGTGTCTGCCGTTCTATTACGCAGACGCCGGCGCCAAGGAAATGTCCGGTTCCGTTTTCCCGAACGTTAATACAATCGTGGACTACTCACAGGGGATGGCAAAGGCACTCGATCGTCCGATGCCTCCGGCGACAGCTGGCTCCACTGACATCTGCGGCACGGCCATCGACTGGACAACCATGGACTCGATCTTCAAAATCGTCGATGACTTTGCCGATTGGGGTTCCCTTGTGTTTACCGGTCCGCGGCTGAACGGAACGCTCCAGCCGTGAATCCGCGAGCGCGACGCATCGCCTGTATGGGAGCCATCGCGCTGGCTCTCGGCGCCGGCTGCAACTCTCCGGAACGCCAGGCGGCCGCGGCGGCGCGGGATGCGTCCGAGGTCGCTGCGACTCCGGAACAAAAGCAGTTGTGGCAGGACGCGGCGGACAAGGGAGACGCCCCCGGCCTGCAGAGCGTGCCGATACCTCAGGAGCCGGTTATACAACGTAGGCCCAGCCAGGCACCCGGCGCTCAGCCAAAGCCCCAGCCGCCACAGTCCGTCACGATCACACCGGGGGTGCGCAGCGAGCTTCGGGTCGTCCTCTACCCCGAGGATCCATTCGAACGCTATACGGGGCCGGCCAGGGTCACGAAGGTTGAGCAGAACGGCGACCGCATCGAGGTCCAGCTGCCGCCCGGAGCGTCAGGAACACCTCGAACGCTCGCGCTGCTCGTGCGCATCAGCAGCAGCCCGCTCCCGGTCAAGGTCGGAGAGATGGTTGATGTGGCGTATCAGGTGCGGCGCGATCCACAAGTGCCGGAAGACGCGATCGGCATCCGGAATTCCGCTGGCGCAGGCGTCGTGCACGTCATCCAGGGCGGCAACGTCCTGGTGCAGGCTGTCATTCCGCTGTTCGGCCTCAACGTCAGACAAGTCGACAATCAGCCCGGGGCGCCCGTGCAGTTCATCGGCGCTAGCTTGAAGCCGATCGATCTCACCATGGGTCAGACGTCCCTGGTCGAGGGCGCGACGGCGCGCGTCATCAGCAGCACCGTTCCTTCCGGAAAACCAGTCCCGGGACTGAACGAAGGTGCACCCTTTACCCTCAACGTGATGGTCTGGAGAGTTCCTTGAGAGGAGGACGGTCATGAAGATCCTGGTTCTTATCGCGGCGCTGGCGGCCGCCGCGGCGGGGCTGTCGTGCAGAGAAAGCGCGACCGAACCCCCGGCGGCGACTCCTCCGGCGGCAACTCCGCCGGCTGACCCATCGACTGCCTCCGTGGCAGGCACCAAACAAGCCTGGATTTACTTTACGAAGAATCACAACAAGGGCATGGGAAGTCCCTACAACACCGACTGCGTAGGAATAGTCGGAACCGAACGTATCGGGGCGCGAATGGGCAAGATGGCCACGTCCACGTCGCCCCCCGAGCCGGGTACCAAGATCATGTGGCATGTCCGCATGAACAATGGCGGGAACGACGACGACAAGTGCGAGATGCTCGACGTGACGCAAGTCAACCTGCGGTTCAACACCGACGTGATGGGCGCCGCCGCGATGAAAAAGCTGACCGCGAACGCTGGCGGAGTCATCGACGGTGAGGTGTCGTCGGACCCGATGGATATCGGTTCCGTCATCGATCACAAGTATCGCGTCTACATCGGCAACGACATCGCGGGGCCGGATCCGATCGTCGTCGTGGGCTGCGGCGGCTGCGGACTATAGGTGAGGACCCGCCTGCAGACGGAAGAGCGGCAGCGGGAGTCAGGCGGAGCGAGGCGGGCCGAGATCGCGCGACCGCGAGGTCAGCGCGGTTTCCCCGCAACGAGACGCTGGAAAGCCCGCAGCGATCGCAGTGAGGCAAGGTCGTCGTCTTCACGAGCGAGTTGAACCGGGAAGCCGCCCTCGATCGCTTCCGACAATTGCCGCATCGCATTGTCCGGCTGGCCGATCAACGCCAGCACGACCGCCCGCAGATACAGGACATCCGCGTCTCTCGGGTTCGTCTGGGCGGCGCGGTTCGCGTACTGCAATGCTTGCTTCGGCGAGTTGACTTTTGCGTAGTACACGCCCAGCCGCGACTGCGTCGTCACATCGTTTGGATTGATATCCAGAGCTCCCTCGCCCACTTCTATTGCCTTGTCGTAGGCAGCGCGGGCATCCGACAGACGACCGACCTTCCGATACGCATCACCCAGATTGCCGTGGTACACCGCGATCGTCGGTGCCAGCTTGACCGCTTCCTCATAATCGCGAACCGCGTCGGCGAACCGACCCGAGGTATAGGCAATCGTTCCCAGATTCGTGTACGAATCGGCGTTCGGCTTCACCGCGTTAGACCGCTCGAAGTTCTCGCGCGCGAGCGCGAGATCTCCCTGGGCCATATACATCGTGCCGAGCTGCTGCAAGGGCATCGCATCGTCCGGCTTGAGCTGCACCAGCCGTTTAAATACCTCAATGGCGTCGCGAACGCGGCGATTTCGATAGAAGAAGAGCCCGAGTGACTGTTGATTACGCCAGTAATTCGGCCGCCGGTCAGCCGCTTTGCGAAGCTCCTGGAGCGCTTCCTCGGGCCGACCCGCACTGGCAAGCAGTTCTCCCAGCAGACGGTGGCCGTCGTCGTTGTCCGGCTGATCGCGCAGTACATGCCTGACTTCTTCAACCGCCAGCGTCTGCTGGCCGGTCGATCGGTACACCGCTGCCAGCGACAGCCGCACGTCTGGCTGCTCGGCATCGATGTCAAGTGCTGTCCTGACGGCGGCGATCGCCTCCCCCATCAGCGTCTTGTCGTTGGTACGCACCGCGCGCCGCCGATACGCCTCGCCGAGCGCCGCGAACGCCAGCGAGAAACGGGAATCGCGCATGGTCGCTCGCCTGAATTGGGCAATCGCCGCGTCAAGATCCGAGTCGTCTGGGCGGTCGAGCAGCGTCAGACCCATCCAGTACGCGTCGCGCGCCTGCGTGTCGTCGGTCGGCACGCGTGCGAGATTCTGGCGCTCGGCCTTGGTCGGAATGACCCGCAGCCTCGCGAGCAACGATTCGGCGAGCCGGTTCTGCATGAGGAACAACTCGTCATTCCGGCCCCGTTCAAAACTGCTCCACAGCACCCGTCCGTCGAGGCTCTCGAGCGTTGCGTCGACGCGCAGCGACTCGCCGAGCTGTTGAACACTGCCGCGAAGGAGCATCGTCACTCCGAGGTTGCGGGCAACCTCCACGACGGGGCGCGTTGCCATGCCGGCGTCCAGCATGCTCGATCGCGTGACCACAGAAATCGACGACAGCCGCCCCAGCGACGTCGTCAATGTATCGGCGATTCCCAAGCCGATGTACGCCTTCGACGTGTCCCCGCTCAGGTTCTCGAGCGGCAGCACCGCAATGACCGGCCGCTCTGCGGGCGCCGTCGTTGTTACACGCATGCGATCGACGAGCGGGACGGCCACCGCGCCAATGGCAACGGCCGCGGCAAGCGCCCATGGCGCGTACCGGAGCACACGCCGCCGTCCAACAACCGGCGGCTGGATCGGCCGCGAGCGAGACGCAGCGCCCGACGCAACTGATTCTTCGAGCAGCAGGCGCTGAAGCTCCGTCTCGAGCTCGCGGGCCGTCTGATAACGATCGTCCGGCTTCCGCGCCATGGCGCGCGCGATTACGTCGGAGATCTCCGGCGCGATGGCCTCGTCTACTTCATGCGCCGACCGTATGGGCGTCGACGGATCATCGCCCCTCAATAGATCAAATATGTCCTTGTAGGGCCGCTGGCCGGTCACCAGCTCGAACAGGATCACGCCGAGCGTGTAAATGTCGGTGCGTTCATCGACCCGATCGCCAAACAACTGCTCCGGCGACATGTAGGCGGGGGTGCCAAGCACATGACCGGTGCTGGTCTCTGTTCTGGCGTGTCCGGGCAGCGTCGGCGCCGAGGTGTCGGTCCAGAGGAACTTGGCGAGACCGAAGTCCAGTACCTTGATGTGGCCGTCGCCGGTGACCATGATGTTGGCCGGCTTGAGGTCCCGATGAACGATCCGCGCGCCGTGCGCCGCGGCAAGCGCATTGGCGATTTCGATGCCGATCTCGAGCGCACGCGCGAGTGACGCCCGGCCATGTCTGAGGTACGCCGACAGAGTCTCGCCGCGCACGTACTCCATCACGAGGAACGGCTGGTCCCCGGCTTGCCCGACATCGTGAATCGCGAGAATCCGCGGATGATTCAGGGCGGCGCTCGTCTGCGCTTCCTGCTGGAACCGCCGCAGGCGATCCGGATCGCCGGCAAACGCGGTGGGGAGCAGCTTGATGGCGACCGTGCGGCCGAGCAGCGGATCGCGGGCGAGGTATACCTCGCCCATGCCGCCGGCACCGAGCGGCGATTGAATCTCGTAACGGCCTAACGACGTGCCGGCAAGGAGCGCCACAACTGATTAGACACGGGACGGCAGGCTGGGGCCTTCCCCGCAGGCGCCAGTATATGCCCGCCGTAGAAACGCCGCCGTTTAACTGCAGTTTAGAAACACCTCCGGGGCCGGCGCCCCGGCGGAGCCCGACTATTCCGTGATCGCGGCCGGCAATGACCGTTCCGACGAAAGCTCCTTCCCCAGGCAGACGCTTGTGTCGGGAGACAGGCAGTACTCGCCGTACAGCGGAATCGGGCGGAACCCGGTGGCGCGATACAAGGCGAGAGCCGCATGCTGACGCGTTCCGGTCTCGAGAACAAGGCGGCGAACACCGAGCGCCCTCGCTTCCGCTTCCAGCTCGGCGACGAGCAGGCGTCCGAGTCCTCTTCCCCGCTCCGCCGGCGCCACGTACATCCGTTTCAGTTCTCCGGTCTCAGCGTCCAGCAGCCGCACGGCGCCGCATCCGACCGGGACGTTTCCGCGATACACCACCAGAAATGCTCCGCGTCCCCTGGCGGTGTCTTCCGGATCGAGCGTGAAGTGATTCGCTCCCGGCTCCGGGTAAATGGCGGACAACTCCCTATTGAGCGCCGCAATCAACCCCTGACTGACATCGTCTGCCAGGCCGGCGTGAACGACGCGAATTCCGTCAGACGCGTGCTCTCGCAAAACGAACCCCACGAATAACAGTACGTCACCCGCTGCGAGATGAAAATGCTACTGGTGCGTTCGGGATTTCAGGACGCCAGGAACGAACGGTAGTTCTCCCGGGTAATGCGGCGGGTGACCACTCGGCCTTCGCCGCCCAGCGGAGCGGCCGGTCGATCATTGATTAACACGGAAAGAGCACCCGCATTGCCAGCTTTGAAGCTGACGACCTCACTCGCATGAACGACGTGCCGCTCCGATGCCTTGAGCACGCGTTCGTTCCATGTTCCGTCATCGGTTGCAATGGTGATCCAGCAGTCGCGGGCGGCCAC
>Ga0307412_10002091_pt1 | contig 11085 bp, 10 predicted proteins | sample DK1Cmetagenome_3_FD_203823 | JGI IMG/M metagenome (GOLD analysis project Ga0307412, IMG submission 203823) | Maize rhizosphere microbial communities from greenhouse at UC Davis, California, United States - DK15-C-1 | ecosystem: Host-associated > Plants > Roots > Rhizosphere > Soil | place: USA...
GCCAGTGCAGGTATCGCAACACACCGGGTTGGTCCAAACCCATTTTCGTCCGCAGGGCCGCCACTTGTTCTGGCGTGGCGAACTGCCCCAGCGCCTGTTGCGCCGCGTCTCCCGGCAGCACCGCCGTGATGGCGAAGACCACCATGGAGACAATCAACAAGGTCACGACCGCCGCCCCCAGGCGGCGGCCAATCAACCAGAGTGTGTTGCTATTCATCATCCGACCCTCACGCAATATGGCCCAAACCCGACGTTCATCAGGCGTCCAGCCAGACTTGCTCGGCAAACATGTAGCCCATGAAACCACCCAGGGGGTTGGCGCCATAACCCTTGACCCGCTGATCGGCACCATCGATGTTGCTGATGAACACCGGTACGCCGATGCCGCAGTGCTCATGCACCAGCACTTGCATGTCGCCGTACATCTTGCCGCGCTTGGTCTCGTCGGTTTCACCGCGGGCCTGTACCAACAGTTGGTCGAACTGTTCGTTTTTCCAGCCGGATTCATTCCACGGCGCACTCGACTGGAAGAACTGCGAGAACAGCATGTCGGCATTCGGTCGGGGGTTGATGTTGCCAAAGCTCAGCGGGTGCTTGGCCCAGTGGTTGGACCAATAGCCATCGCTCGGCAGGCGGTTGACGTTGAGCTTGAGCCCGGCCTCTTTGGCGGACTGCTGCAGCAACACCGCGATGTCCACCGAACCGGTCGCCGCCGGCGAGCACATTATCGGCATGCTGATGTCTGCCATGCCGGCTTTCTTGAGCAGGAACTTGGCCTGTTCCGGATCATAGGCCCGTTGTGGCAATTCAGCGTTGTGGAAGCGCGCCCCGGGTGCGATCGGATGATCGTTGCCGACCCTGGCGTAACCCCGGAAGATCGCCGACTTGATCTGTTCGCGATCCAGCAGCAGCTTCATGGCCTGGGTGAATTCCGGGCTTTTGCCGGGCATCTGGTCCTGACGAATGATCAAGTCAGTGTAGTTGCCCGACGGCGAGTCAATGACCCGGTGCTTGGCGCTGGCCTTGATACGGTTCGTCGAACGCGGGTTGACCTCGTTGACGATGTGCACGTCCCCCGATAACAGGGCGTTGATCCGTGACGATTCGTCGGCGATGCCGATGAATTCGATCTCGTCCAGGTACGGCAAGCCGGGCTTCCAGTAATTGGTATTGCGCACGCCAATGGAACGCACCCCGGGCTTGAACTCCTTGACCTTGAACGGCCCGGTACCGATGCCCTGGCTGAAATCGCTGGTGCCTTCGGGAACGATCAGCATGTGCGAGACGGCAAGCACCGACGGCAATTCAGCGTTGGGGCCGCTCAACTGTATCTGCACTTCGTGGGTGCCGACGGCTTTGACGTCGGCGAACTGCGACGCCAGCGGCAAGACCTTGGAGCCGGTGATCGGGTCCTTGTGCCGCAACAACGAAAACACCACGTCGGCGGCGGTCAGTGCCTTGCCATTGTGAAAGGTCACTTCCTTGCGCAGGCTGATCACCCAGAGCGTGGCGTCGGTGGTTTCGATACGCTCGGCCAGTTCCAGTTGCGGCACCATGTGGCTGTCAAAACGGGTCAGCCCGTTATAGAACATGTAGTGGCGCACATAGTCGGTGGACGACGAACCTTTGGCCGGGTCCAGGGTGTCGGCGGTGGAACTGGTCGAGCCCGCGACACGAATGCGACCGCCAGGCTTGCCTTTGCCTGCGCTGCCGGCCTCTTCATCGGCGAACAACTTGCCGGCAGTGCCGAACAGGCTACCCGCGCCCGCCACCGCCACCCCGGCCAATCCGAGCATTTGCAATGCATTGCGGCGTGACATGCCGCGATTGAGCCCTTCGAAGATGCGCAGACTTTCCGTACCTGTTATCAGCTGGGTGTCGATACTGTTTTTTTTGTCAGTCATGTCAGTTCTACCTTTCGGAAGTGATAAGGCTCGATGGCTCGCGATTAATGCAATGTGTTGAAACCTGAAGCGTCCCCCGCAACTCAATGCAAATAGTCTTGAAGGCGGTAATACGCACCGACCAGAGGCAAGAACCAGGGTTTGCCAAAATGTCCGGGGATGGCCGGCCAATCGAGTTCGCGCCAAGGGTTGGCCTCGACCTTGCCAGCCATGACGTCGGCCATGACTTGCCCCATGTGCACCGACATCTGCACGCCATGGCCGCTGTAGCCCATGGAGTGATAAATGCCGCCGTGCTGGCCGGCCCGGGGCAAGCGATCGGAGGTCATGTCTACCAGTCCACCCCAGCAATAATCGACCTTCACGTGAGCCAACTGCGGGAACATCTGCACCATCGCCGCGTGCAGGACCTTGCCGCTCTTGGCATCGGACACGCTGTCAGACATGGCAAACCGCGCACGCCCGCCAAACAGCAGGCGGTTGTCCGGCGTCAGGCGAAAGTAATTACCGATCATGCGGCTGGTCACATAGGACCGGTGTGCCGGCAGCAAACTGTCGACCAGTGCCTGGGGCAGCACTTCGGTGGCGATCACGAAACTGCCCACCGGCACGATCCGCCGCCGATACCAGCCCAACCCACCCTGCTGAGAGGTGCCAGTGGCCAGCAGGACCTGCGTAGCCTGGAGCGAACCCTTGGTGGTATTGATCCGATAGCCGCCAGCGCTGGCTTTCCAGTCCGTGACGGACACGCCTTGGAAGATCAACGCACCATGACGGGCTGCGGCCTCGGCCAACCCGATCCCGAAGCGCCCGACGTGCATCTGCACGCCGTTGCGCTGCAGCAAGCCGCCATGGAACTGGGCCGAATTGACTTCAGCGCGAGTCTCTTGCGCCGATAGCAACTCGACTTCGGCATCGACCTCCCGCCGAATCAATTCGCAGGTGCGCGCCAAACCTTCGTAATGCATGGGCTTGGCCGCCAGCTTGAGCTTGCCATTGCGCGTGAAGTCGCAGGCAATCTGCTCCTGCTCCACCAGCGAGACGACGCTCTGCACGGCGCTTTCATAGGCCTGGTAATAGGCGCGTGCTTTATCGGCGCCGAGGCTGGCACTCAGTGCCGCGTAATCCTGGGCAACGCCGGTATTGCATTGGCCGCCATTGCGCCCCGACGCTTCGCCAATCACCCGCCCGCCTTCCAGCACCGCCACATTGGCGCCCTTCAAGGCCAGCGCCCGGGCCGCAGCCAGGCCCGTGAAACCACCCCCGACGATCGCCACATCGACCTGCCCGGGCAACGCACCGAGCTGGGCACCGGTAAACTGCGGTGCGGTGTCGAGCCAGTAAGACTCACTGCCCATGTCTAACCCCTTATGCCTTGAAGAGTGCCCAGAGACTCAGAGACCGACCAGACCGGCCAAACCGCCGATGTCCGGGATCTGGTGGTAGCTGTAGCCAGCGTTTCCAGGCAGTTCATGACCGCGGGCAACGAAAGCTTTGTTTTTGATTTTCATGTCGTCGGCCGGCATCAGGTCATAACGGAAGCTCGAGGACACGTGCAGGACATCCTCCGGCCCGCAGCCGAGGTTATCGAGCATGAACTCGAAGGCGGCCAGGCGCGGCTTGTAGGCTTGGGCTTGTTGAGCCGTGAAGACTTTATGGAAAGGCGCGCCGAGCTTGTCGACGTTGGACATGATCTGCTCGTCCATCGCGTTGGAGAAAATCACCAGGGGAATCTTGTCGGCGATTTTCGACAGGCCGGCCGGTACGTCGGCATGGGGACCCCAAGTTGGTACGGCATCGTAGTAGAGCTGGCCTTCGCCTTTGTACTCGACACCCCAGCGCTTGCAGACCCGGGCCAAGGCAGTCTTGAGGATTTCATCATACGGCCGCCAGTCACCCATGACCTGGTCCAGGCGATAGGCCGAGAAATCCTTGACGAACTGGTCCATCTGCTCGGCAGGGACTCGATCGGCGAACAGCTCGCGCGTCATGGTTCCCATCTGAAAGTTGGTCAACGTGCCGTAGCAGTCAAAGGTAATGAACTTGGGGCGAAGGAAGCTCATGAGTGCAGTCCTGAGTGATGGTTGAGGTCATGAGGGGCAAGCAGTTGCGCCGTTTCGCAAGGCTGGGTGCAACGCTGCATCACGGATTTATTACAGCATCATGAGACCGTGCATAAACGGTTAAAAGTATAGGTCGCTTGGCACAAACCACCGTTTTTCGGGGCCTGCTCAGCAGACTGTGCGGGATGCGCCAAGCGTGGGCATTTACGCCGTTTCCAAGGGTTTTGCGGACGTTTATGGTGCGCAAAAACCAGTCGAAACGCTGCGTGCGGCAGAATCTACGCCTGCGTGACACCTGCAATAACAAGAACGGGCGCATCCCCGGAGGATGCGCCCGTTCATTGTTGGGTGGGTTGGATTTCCTGTGCCCTCAGAACTCCGCGACCTTGCCCCAGGCAGAAGATTGAAAGCGGTCCGGGTGATAGGGGCGCGGATCAACCAGTGGGGTCATGTCACAGACAATGTCGGCGATCAAGTGTCCCGCACCAGGACCAATGCCGAATCCATGACCACTGAACCCCGCCGCCAGGACCAGGCCAGGGAGGCTCGCCATCTCGCCGATGCCCGGGACGCCGTCAGGCGTGCTGTCCACATAGCCTGCCCAGGCCGCGGTGACCGACGACGCCTTCAGCATCGGGATCAGGTCTACCGCGCGCTTGTAAGTCAATTCAACCGTCGAGGCGTCGGCTTTCGGATCCAGAATGCGCATGCGCTCCATCGGCGTTGGCTGGTCCAACCGCCAGCGGCCCCAACCTTCGTGCCCCGACAGGACGCCTTGCAGGCCGCCGGGTGCAAGCTTGCGCCACCTGCGCTGGAACATCGGCAGGAATTGCGGTGCGAAACGCAGCAGTTGCGGGGTCGGGTCAACGCGCCCTCTACCACTGATGGCCAGCGTGAAGCCTCCATCAGCGCGACGGGTCATGGAGACTTCATCCGTGTGGATCGCATCCGGGATCTCTGCGGCGCTCTTGGAAACCGCCAGTATCGTCTGGCGAATGGAAGCCTGGGGAAACCGGATGCCGTACTGACGGCAGAAAGAGGATGCCCATGCGCCCCCGGCCAGCACTGCGAGCTTGGTGCGTATGGTGCCCTTTTCGGTGACGACAGCGGACAGGCGGCCACCCTCGGTCTCGACGCCGCGTGCGGCGCAGCCCTGGTGCACCGTGCCGCCCAGCTTGATGATCGCCCGGGCAACCGCCGGCGCGGCACGGGATGGATCTGCCGTACCGTCGGTAGGCGAAAAGACCCCGCCTTTCCATGGCTTGCCGGTCACCCGACCACGTTCGGCGGCCTGCTGCGCCGTCAGCATGTGGGTTTTTACATTGACGGTGCGGGCAAACTCACCCCATTTTGCCCAACCAGCCAGCTCTTTTTCGTTGTTGGTCAGATAGAGCAGGCCGCATCTTCTGAAGCCGGTGTCTTCCCCAGTCTCTGCCGCGAATTGCTCCCACAGATCCAGGCTTTTGGTCGACAACGGCAACTCGCGGGCGTCTCGATTCTGCTGGCGGCACCAGCCCCAGTTTCGACTCGACTGCTCTGCCCCCACGCGCCCCTTTTCCACCAGCGCGACCTTCATGCCGCGCTTGGCCAGGTAGTAAGCCGTGAAGGTTCCGATGATGCCGCCGCCGATCACGACAACGTCAGCGTGTGTCGGAAGTTCAGAATTCGTCTCTACGGAAATTAACGGTGCTGGCATTTTAGGGATGTCCATTGAGGGCCGCGGGCGTTTAAAAAGCGTCTTGTTCAGCCAGTCGCAGGTGCATTGGCCTACACCGAGGATTGCGACCAGGGCAAGCCGCTGCTCCGTTCTGGAAGCATCAGTGCCGTGCTGAATCTTGGTGTTATTACAACACCAAGAAACCGTGCATAAACGGTTAAAAGTATAGGTCGGCTGGTACAAACCACCGTTTTTCGGGATGTGTTCAGCAGACTGTGCGGGATGCTTCGGTACCTGGTGCGAGAGACGCAGTTTTGTGTGTATCCGACATTTAGGTGACGGCGCCTGCTCGCGATGACGCCGGATAACTCAACATTCATGTGAAGCATTGGCACGCAGCGAGTGAATGCCAAGTTAGTCCGGCAGATACGGCAGATTCTCCTTTGCGCCCTTGAAGAACGGCATATTTTCTCTGGGCTGCTTTGTTAGCTTATTGAGCAGACTCGACATGCTGCTCTAAAGGACCACTTGGATGACTACCCAATCTTCGAATCGCTACAGCGTTGATCTGCAAACCGCCCACCTGTTCTACATCAATGGCGGTTGGTCTGCGCCGGTCAGCCCGGCCAGTTTGCCGGTTGTCAATCCGGCAACGGAGGAAGTCGTTGCACAGGTCGCCAGCGGGTCTGCTGAGGATGTCGATCAGGCGGTCGCGGCGGCGCGTGCCGCGTTTGCCGATTGGTCTGCCACGTCTACAGCGCAGCGTGCGCGGGTGCTGGGCAAGATCCACGAGCTGATCCTTGAACGGAAAGAAGCGTTTGCCCAGGCGATTTCCGTGGAAATGGGCGCAGCCATCGGTTCTGCACGGGCGATGCAAGTGCCCCTGGCGGCCGAACACGTTCGGGTCGCCCGCGACCTGCTGTCCACTTACCGTTTCCAGACAGTCGAGAACGGGACCGCGATCCAACGTGAACCTATCGGCGTCTGCGGCCTCATCACTCCCTGGAACTGGCCGCTTTATCAGATCACTGCAAAAGTCGCCGCGGCGCTGGCAGCCGGCTGCACGGTGGTCCTTAAGCCCAGTGAGTTGTCGCCCCTTAGCGCCCTTCTGTTTGCGCAAGTGGTCCATGACGCGGGCCTTCCACCGGGCGTCTTCAACCTCGTGAACGGCAGCGGTCATGTGGTTGGCGCGGCGATGGCCGCACATTCTGATGTCGACATGATTTCGATTACCGGCTCAAACCGCGCAGGCGCACTGGTGGCACAGGCGGCCGCCCCGACGGCGAAGCGGATCGGGCAGGAACTGGGCGGCAAATCCCCGAACATTCTGCTGCCCGATGCCGACTTTGAAAAAGCCGTCCCACTGGGCGTCATGGCGGCGTTTCGCAATGTCGGGCAATCGTGCAGCGCCCCCACTCGAATGATCGTGCCCAAGGCCCGGCTGGCGGAGGTCGAAGCGCTGGCGGCCGCCACCGCCAACGCAATCATCGTTGGCGATCCGCAATCACCGGAAACGGTACTCGGCCCTATCGCCAATGAGGCCCAGTTCAATAGCGTGCAAGCCATGATCGAGGCCGGCCTGCGTGAGGGGGCCAAACTGCTGTGCGGCGGACTGGGACGCGTGCCGGGTTTTGATAAGGGCTTCTACACCCGTCCGACGATTTTTTCCGAAGTGGATAACGCCATGCGGATCGCCCAGGAAGAAATTTTCGGACCGGTGCTGTGTATCATCGCCTACGCAACCATCGATGAGGCGGTCGCTATCGCGAACGATACGATCTATGGCCTCGGCGCTCATGTTCAATCACAGGACCTTGATCTGGCGCGCACCGTGGCTTCTCGTATCCGCGCAGGGCAAGTGCTCCTGAACTACCCAGCGTGGAATCCCATGGCACCCTTCGGTGGCTACAAGCACTCGGGTAATGGCCGTGAGTACGGCGTCTTCGGCCTCGAGGAATATTTGGAGACCAAGGCGATCGTTGGGTTTGGCGCACCTGACCTAGATCGATAGATTGATAAAGGGCTCGCCGGCCAGCACGGCGACTTGCTGCGGGGCCAGCCACAGCGGGAACAGGCTGCTGTACTGCTCAATCAGGATCCCGGTATCAGCTCGGCCTTGTAGTGTTCGCCTTGGGCTTCGAAATGGATGATGGCAGCGTCGCGCGACAGTTCGCGGCGGCTGACCGGTGGACCGGCGCTGGCCAGTTCCTGCATGCGGGCCTGAATGTCTATCTGCTTTGGAATCGCGAACAAAAGATGACGCGCGCCGAGTCGGTCTTTCTGGAGCGTTTCGAGCAGATGCTTATGACGACGGACGTGGCGGGAAGGTTTTAGGGCCTTCATCCAGCGCAAAAAGTCTAACGTTCAATCCTTGCTCAATTTGGGTATGGCAATACGGCTACCTGCTTTGATTTCGCGCAAAGCCAGACTTGACTGAATAGACGCGATACCGACCTGGCGCCTCAGCACTTGCTCGATAAAATCGCTATAGCTATCAAGATCCTCTGCCAGCACTTGAAGCACATAGTCGGCGTCGCCGGTGATCTTGTGGCAGGCCAATACCTGTGGCAATTGCGCAATCACTGCCTCGAAGGCGTCCGGAGCGTGATCGGCATGGGTAGAAAAGCGAATGTGCACGAATGCCATGATATCCAGCCCCAGCATTCTTCGATCAAGTGTCGCCTGATAACCCTTGATCACCCCCGCCTCTTCCATTCTCTTGCGCCTTCGCCAGCAAGGCGTGAGGCTCAACGAAAGCCGCTCACTGAGTTCGGCGTTGGAAATGCTCGCATCGTCCTGCAATAACTCAAGAATGGCCAGATCGGTCTCGTCGAGACTGATACGTCTGGATATATTTTTCTTCATTTCGCCATTCCTGAGTTAAATCGTCCGATAAATATAGAGATACACGCAAACAAAGCAAAGAAATCGCGTCCTGACCAGAACAGAATATTTGCACTGGCTCACATTAACGGATGCGCAGAATGTTTACAGTTTTCAGTGATTCCCACCGTCTGCACCATGGCACCGAGTTGAAGGATGGCGTACTCAAGCCGTCATTCGAGCAGCCCAGTCGGGCCGACACCGTTCACAACCGCGTCAAGCAAGTAGGCCTTGGCCAGATAGTCGAACCGCGCGTGTTTGACCGCTCGTGCTATGTCAATGCGCACAGCGAGCGCTACGTGAGCTTCCTGGAAAGCGCCTGGTCAGAATGGTGCGCAACAGGACGCACTCATGATGCCTTGCCACTGGTATGGCCTGTACGCGATTTGGCCGATGCTGGTCCTGACCCGCGCGGTGCGGCGTTGTCTGCACCGCGCTTTTTTTGGACACCGCGATGACGAACGCATCGGGAAAGGGCTCACTTGCGATAGTGGCTCGGCGTCACGCCCACTTGGCGTTTGAAGACTTGGGAAAAATGACTTGGGCTGCTGTACCCCACGTCCAGTCCGATATCGATAATGCTGCGATCCGTCTCCAGCAGGAGCTGCCGGGCACGGGCCATCCTCAGTCGGATAAAAAACTGCGAAGGCGAATGCCCCGTCGCTTTCTTGAACAGCCGGCTGAAGTGGAATTCGCTCATGTCAGCGGCTTCGGCCAACGCCCGCAAGCTGAACTCCTTTTGCAAATTGCCTTCCATGTCCGCCAACACGCGTGGCAATTTATAAGCCGGCAAGGCATTGCGACGGGCGATATCGTCCGCCGAATCGTCCAGGTACTCACGGGCGAGGTGAACGGCCAGGCACTGCGCGAGTCCTTGCAGAAAGAGTGCGCTGCCCCCGTGGCGAGTGGTCAGTTCCGTGCGGAACTGTTCCAGCAGCATGGACAGCACGTCGTCACGACCACCCGACACCTCGCGCAAACGGACAGCGCCAGGGCCGCCGAGCGACTCCTGAATGGCTTTCTCCAACAGCGCGATGCCCACGTAGATATGCATCACGACAAAAGCGTCTGCGCCAGACACGCTCCAGCGCATTTCGTAGGGCTCAGCCGATGTGGTCAAAAAGAAATCGCCCTTGGACACGACGCTGGTTTGCCACTCGCCGCCCAGGCTGCGTTCCTGCACCGCCGCGGTGCCCGACATGATCCACACCAGCAAGGGCTCAGCGACGGCTGGGACGATAAAGCTTTCTTCCTGGCGCTCGCGGTTGAATATCTGCACCAACACGTCGCGGCCGGCCAAATCATCCGAAGCCGCCAAGCGCTCGCCGCGAATATAAGCCTCCAGCCCTTGGGGAGAGGTTCGTTCTATTGGCTCATGCTCATCAGCGCCCCTTTATCGATACCCCCGGCCAGCGCGCCTGACGTTGAAAAATCTTTTCCTAAGCGACACCTTTCATACGCCAGTACACCGTCGCCGCCATCACCAGCACGACAATCACGACTGCAAGACCTTGGTGTTGCAGCATGTGCCAAGGCAGCCGCCCGACCCGAAGTTTAACGGCGCGCCATGCTCGTGCCCAGATGGAAACCTTACCGCCGCTCAGCGCTTGATTCGTGAAGTAGAGGACGCCGAGGAACACCATGACCGTGCTTCCCCACCGCAACCATGCAGGGCCGCCGGACCATATGTACGCCAAGAAGGCGGGCGCTGCACTGGGAAGGATGTGGCGCAGCAACAGCAGCCCGGCGCCCTGTCGGTACCAACGGCGCGGGACCAACCACTGACTGAGCAGCACGTCCAACCGGGCCGCTGCCACGGCCACCAGCGCCCATATTCCGTAGGCCTTCATGCCGACCCAGTTCACTGCGATCATCAGCACCGGCATGATAACCGCCGAACTCAGCCCATCCTTTCTTATCAGACCGGTGAACACCGACGTGATCAGCACCACAGAAAGCGCCACCCACAGGAACAGGTAGATGCCTCGATAGCTCGTCGGGGGTAGCCAATCCCGCCAGTTGTCGACCGGTTGCAACCCAAGCTGCCCGGGCACCTCGGGATATTGATATTCGATCGCTTGAGCGAGCTGGGTAAAACGTTGCCAGTCACCGCCGTCAAAGCCATCGGCCAATTCACGGCGGTCCCCGTCCGCCATAGCTTTCAGCAGCAGAGCGGCCGGCTGCCCGTGGACTTTATCGGTGTCGAACCTGGCAAGGTCCGCCCGCACAGACTCGGCAAAGGCTTGCGCCTCGCACCGTCTGATCAGGCGGTCCCAACGCCAATATTCACAGGGCAGCGTAGCCTGGGCTTCATCCCACCCCATGACCTTGCACACCCCATCGAAAAAGGCCGGCGACCAGCCTTCCGCGGATTCGAGCCATTCCAGGACGCTCAGCTCGAACTGCTGGCGGCGCTCGAACGGCAACAGCCAGTCACTGGCCAGCCAAACGCGAAGCCCGTCCATTACCTGGCGGTCCCGGCCCTCGGCCAACCATTGCTGCATCTGCTCAAGGGACGGTTGCGGCGGGCTGATGGACGTTTGGACGTCGATATCGTCCAAAGAAATGGCGAGCGCAG
>Ga0307412_10002092_pt1 | contig 11082 bp, 9 predicted proteins | sample DK1Cmetagenome_3_FD_203823 | JGI IMG/M metagenome (GOLD analysis project Ga0307412, IMG submission 203823) | Maize rhizosphere microbial communities from greenhouse at UC Davis, California, United States - DK15-C-1 | ecosystem: Host-associated > Plants > Roots > Rhizosphere > Soil | place: USA...
TCCTTGCCGAGCTGGGTGGACAGGGACATTGCGCAGTCTTCGCGCAGCGGGTCGATCGGCGGGTTGGTGACCTGCGCGAAGGCCTGGCGGAAGTAGTCGTACAGCGGACGGCTGCGCTGGCTGAGCACGGCCATCGGCGTGTCATCGCCCATCGAGCCGGTGGCTTCCTGCTCGGTCTCGGCCAGCGGCCGCAGCACCTGTTCCACTTCCTCGCTGCTGAGCTGGTACAGCTTGTGGTAGCTGCGCAGGGTGCTTTCGTCGAACGGCTCTTCCACCAGCGACGGGTCGATCAGTTCGGTCTGCAGGTAGGTGACGCCCTGCTGCAACCACTGCTTGTACGGTGCACGGCCGCGGTTGATGCGGTCGATGGCCTCCGAATCGAGCAGGTCACCGCGCTTGAGGTCGATGGCGATCATCTCGCCCGGGCCGAGCTTGCCCTTGCGCACCACGCGCTCGGTCGGTACTTCCCACACGCCTGCTTCGGAGGCGACCAGGAAGTGACGATCCGCGGTCAGCATCCAGCGCGCCGGGCGCAGGCCGTTGCGGTCGAGTGTGCACACCGCGTAGCGGCTGTCGCAGGCGACGATGCCGGCCGGGCCGTCCCACGGTTCGCTGTTGAGGCCGTGGAACTCGTAGAACGCAGCCAGGTCCGGGTCCTTGAATTCCAGCGACTGCGTTGCCGGCGGCACCAGGATGCGCAGGGCCTGGATCAGCTCCATGCCGGCGGACACCATCAGTTCCAGCATGTTGTCCAGGCTCTGCGAATCGGAGCCGTGCATGGAGATGACCGGGTCGAACTCGCCGATGTCGAAACGGGGTGTCTTCCACACCTTGCTGCGCGCCTGTGCCCAGCGCCGGTTGCCTTCGATGGTGTTGATCTCGCCGTTGTGGGCGAGCATCCGGAACGGGTGCGCCAGCGGCCAGCGCGGCAGCGTATTGGTGGAGAAGCGCTGGTGGAACACGATGGCGCTGGAGGCCAGTTCGCGCCGCTGCAGGTCCGGGAAGAAGCGGCTGAGCTTGTCCGGCAGCACCATGCCCTTGTAGCTGATGGCGTTGGGGCTGAGCGTGGTGACGTAGTAGTCGGCGTGCGCGCGCAGCTGCTGTTCGCTGCGGCGGCGGGCCAGGAACAGGGCCAGGCCGAAGCCGGCGTCATCCTGGCCGACGCCGGCATCGACGAACACCTGCTCGATGCGCGGCAGGGTGTCGCGTGCCAGCTGTCCGCAGACGCTGTCGTCGGTCGGTACCTCGCGCCAGCCGGCCACCTTGCAGCCCACGGCCTCGATCTGCTGCTGCAGCTGTGTGCGGCAGGCCTGTGCGGCGTCGGCATCGTGCGGCAGGAACACCAGGCCCGCAGTGAAGCGCGCGCCGACGGCGATGCCGGCTTCACTGGCCAGCAGTTTCAGGAAGGCATCGGGGCGGCGCAGCAGCAGGCCACAGCCATCGCCGGTGAGCCCATCGGCGGCGACACCACCACGGTGGGTCATGCGCGAGAGCGCAGCGATGGCGGTATCCACCAGCAGGCGCGAAGGCTGGTCGTCGAGCTGGGCGACCATGCCAAATCCACAGGCATCGCGCTCGGAGCGCGGGTCGTAAAGCCCTTGGCGGTTGCGGGGGGCCATCTCTACCTCGATGCAGATTGAAATGAACGGGGACACTCCTGCCCGCTCTGTAGAGCACGCCCTGTACGTCATGGTGGAGTGTGCCGCGCATGGCGCGGCCCGTCGGGAAGCCGCTTGGCGCACGCCCATACGGCGTTGCTCACCTTGCGCAGGCACTCGCCTGCGCGGCGGCGCGCGCCTTGTCTGGCCGCACGCCAAGTGTCTTCACACTCACCCTGACGCACACGCCGTGCTCTTCCTGGAGCGCATCATGAGGCCACCGGATGCATCGACTAGATCACAGGTTGCTGCAACGCCGCAATACACGGTTGCAGGCGCAACCAAAGCGCCGGCAAACGCTTGCCGGCGCGGGGTTCCTCAGCCGCAGCGGACGCCGCTTACCACGTCCTTTGCGTCCACTTCGATGTTCAGGCGGTCGCCCAGGAACTCCATCGTGGTGACGTCATTGGGGTGCAGCACGCGCAGCTGCTTGGCTGCGGCATCTTCCTGGGCCTGCTTGCCGAGCGCTTCGGTATAGGGCTGGCCGACCAGGCTCTGCACCTGGCTGGCATCGCAGTTGCCGACCGGCGGTGCTTCGGTGGCCTTGCCGGCTTCGTCGGCCGGCGCCTTGGCGGCCTCGGCGGCCTGCTGTGCGTGGGCGGTGGCCGAATCCTGCTCATCCAGCGACGGCGCCTGGCAGGCGGTCAGGGCCAGCACGGCCGGCAGCAGCAGGGCGGAGAGGGAACGGGCGCGGATCGGGAACGACATCATGACTCCGGAATGGAAGGGACGGTGAAAGGCCGAGCATAGCGGCGAACCCGCCCTCACGTGTTTGTCTTGCGTTATTGACGTGGCCACGCCGCGCCGATCGGCAGACTGCAGGCATGCCAGCGACCCCCACACCCGAACGCCAGGCCGCGCGCGCCGCCGGCCTGCGCTACGTCGATGACACCCAGCCCGGTTTCAGCCGCGTCCGCGCCGGCAAGGGTTTTTCCTATCGCGATGCCGATGGTCATGCCGTGCGCGATGCCGCCACCCTGCAGCGCATCCGCGCGCTGGCCATTCCACCGGCCTATACCGCCGTGTGGATCTGTGCCCGCGCCGATGGCCACCTGCAGGCCACCGGCCGCGACGCGCGCGGGCGCAAGCAGTACCGCTACCACGCCGACTGGGCGGCCGTTCGCGACGCCGGCAAGTTCGACCGCACCATCGCCTTCGGCCAGGCGTTGCCAGCGCTGCGGCGGCGCCTGGGCCGCGACCTCAAGCGCAGCGGTTTCCCGCGCGAGAAGGTGCTGGCGGTGGTGGTCGCGCTGCTGGCCGACACGCTGGTGCGGGTGGGCAATGAAACCTATGCGCAGGAGAACAAGTCATACGGCCTGACAACGTTGCGCAACCGTCACTTGGACCTGCTTCGGGGTGGCCGGGTGCGCATGCGCTTCCGGGGCAAGTCCGGGCAGTTGCAGGAGGTGGTGGTCGGTGACCGTCGGCTGGGCGCGCTGGTGCGCAGCGTGCAGCAGCTGCCGGGTCAGGCCCTGTTCCAGTACCGCGACGACGCGGGCGAGGTGCAGCCGGTGGATTCGGGCGCGGTGAACGACTACCTGCGCGAGGTGATGGGCGAGGACTTCACCGCCAAGGACTTCCGCACCTGGGGCGGCACGATGGCGGCGGTGCAGGCCTTCGCCGCCACCGAGCTGCCCGAGCCGGCCAGCCAACGCGCGCTGGCCAAGGCGCAACGCGAGGTGGTGTGCCAGGTGGCTGCGCGCTTGGGCAATACGCCAGCGGTATGCCGCAAGGCCTACATCGATCCCTGCGTGTTCGCCGGTTGGGAACGCGGCGAACTGACCGCACTGGCGGGCCTGCGCGGCCCGCGGCAGTGGGAGCAGGCGACACTGAAGGTGCTGCGCCGGGCCCGGCGGCTCAGCCGCAAGGCAGGTCAGCCGCAGTAGATGGCGGTGATGTTGTTGGTGCGGCCGGTTTCGATGGTCAGGCGATCCCCACCTTCCGTGGCTGCGCCGGCGGCCGGATCGGCAGCGCCGCTGGCGGTGTTGCCGCTGCGCTCGCGGCTGCCGCGGGTTACCTGCACGTGCAGGCTGTCGCTGTCCACGCGCGCACGTTCGATGGTCATGCCCGAAGCGGCCAGGCCGACTGCGCCGCGCACCTTGTCGGTGTGGCACTGGCCTGAAATCACCCCATCGATCGGCTGGACCTGGGCGACTGGGCTGCTGCTGCAGGCGGCGAGAGCGAAGCAGACGGCGGCGGTGGCAATGGCATGTTTCATGGGGGACGTTCCTCGTGTTGTGGCCTGCAGGGTGCGACGACACGCGTGGTGGCGGAATGAATGCCGTGCACGCGATGGACACAGTGCGCTCACTGCCGCCAACAGCCTGCGTGGAGACACTGCACGAGCGGCGCACGCCGCCCCCGGTACTGCGGCGCACGCGCCCCGGTAGTGCCGGCCGCTGGCCGGCAACCCCCATCCTCCCGAGGAGACCTGCATGGCCACCACCAAGAAGACCCCCGCCCGCCGCAAGGCATCGCCGAAGGTACGCAAAGGCACCCAGGCAGCGCCCGCCGCCGCCGAAGCCACGGCCGAGCGCCCGCGCGTGGTGAAGACCGCCACCCGCAAGGCCGCCGCTTCCGATCCGCGCGCGGCGCGTGTCGCAGCACGGCAGCGGCGCCTGCAGGACCAGGAAAAGGCGAAGGATGTACGCGTAGCGAAGAAGGCGGCAAAAAAGAAGACCGCCACCCAGGCCGGACCGCGCCATCAGCCGGAGAAGATGCCGGCGCAGCATCTGGCCAAGCCCGGCCATGAGCACGCACTGGAACTGGCGCCGCGCTTCCTCGCGCCGGATTACGTCGGCAGCGGCAAGCTGCAAGGGATGCGAGCCATCGTCACCGGTGGTGATTCCGGCATCGGCCGTGCGGTGGCGGTACTGTTCGCCCGCGAAGGCGCCGACGTTGCCGTGCTGCATCTGGATGAAGCCAAGGACGCCGAGTTGACGCGTCAGCACGTGGAAAAAGAGGGCGGCCGCTGCGTGGTGATCGCCGGCGACGTGCGCGACCCGCGCTTCTGCAACAAGGCAGTCAAACAGGTGGCCAAGGCGTTTGGTGGCATCGACATCCTGGTCAACAACGCGGCGTTCCAGCTGCACTGCGAGCGCCTGGAAGACCTGGAAGATGCGCACCTGCAGGAAACCCTGCAGACCAACATCGGCGGTTACATCCAGATGGCACGCGCAGTGCTGCCACACCTGGGCGAGGGCGCCAGCATCATCAACACCGGCTCGGAAACCGGCCTGTTCGGCAGCAAGGCACTGATCGATTACTCGGCTACCAAGGGCGCGATCCATGCGTTCACCAAGGCGCTGGCCAGCCAGTTGCTGCCGCGCGGCATCCGGGTCAACTGCGTGGCGCCGGGGCCGGTGTGGACGCCGTTGAATCCGGCCGACAAGCAGGCCAAGGATGTGGCCGAGTTCGGCAAGGACAGTGACATGGGGCGGCCGGCACAGCCCGAAGAGCTGTCGCCGGCCTATGTGTTCCTGGCCTCACCGGCCTGCGCCAGCTACATCAGCGGGGTGATCCTGCCGGTGATGGGCGGGCCGCGCGGTTAGCGCGCGGCGGCAACGCCCTTGGGCGCGGCAGTGTAGAAACCGGCGATGCGCGGTATGAACTGCTGCGGATTGGCGCCGACCAGATTGGTCAGCACGACAACGGCGAGTTCGCGCTCGGGATAGACGATGAAGGCCGAGCGCGCACCGCCCATGCCACCCACCTGCAGGTCGGGTGCGGTGTTGAACACCGGCCAGCCTGCGGCCCAGTCGCCGGCACTGCCATCATTGAGGTGTTCGGCCGACCACATCTGTTGCACCGCGCGCAGCTCCAGCAGGCGTCCCTCCTGCAGTGCAACCAACCAGCGCGCGGTGTCATCGGCCGTGGTGAGGATGCCGCCGCCGGCCCACAGGCTGGGCGGCATGTCGTAGAACCAGTGCGACAGGCGCGGCGTTGCATCCTTTGCATCGGTGGCGCGTGGCAGGTAGCTGTACATCGTCGCCACATCCGGGATCAGGTCGTAGCTGTCGCCGAACGTGGTGCGTGCCATGCGCGCGGTGGAGAACTGGCCGGTGGCCAGGAAGCGTTCGTAGGGCATGCCGGATTGCCGCGCGATGATCCTCGCCAGCAGCAGGTAGTTGGTCTGGTTGTACTGGAAGCGCTCGCCGGCCCTGGCCTCTGCCGGCAGCGCGCGAACCGCCTGCCATGCGTCCTGTTCCGAACCCCCACCCAGCAATCCCTCTGCATCGAGGATGTCGGGCAGGCCGGAAGTGTGGGCGAGCAGCTGGCGCACCCGCACCGCTCGCCAGCTTTCGGGCAGGTCGTCGAGATAGCGCGCGATGGGCGCGTCCAGATCCACCCGCCCGTCCTGTGCCAGCTGCGCCAGAGCGACGCCGGTGAAGGATTTGGTGGCCGAGTTGAGCGGGAACCGGGTGCTGCGGGTGGCGACCACGCCGTTCTCGACGTTGGCCAGCCCATAGGTTTCCGACAGCACCACCTGGCCATCCTTGACCACCGCGATCTGCAGGCCCGGGATGCGCTGTTCCTGCATGGTCTGGCGGATGAAACGACGGGTCTGGTCGTTGGCCTGGTCCTGGTTGGCGGAGACGGCGGCGAAGGGCAGCAGGCTGATGATCATGAGCAGGGTTCGTAGCGTCTGGCGAGGCATGCGGGTTCCCGGAGGGCGGAAAGATCGGCGGCGGTGACGGCCGCCGCAGGCGACAGGCCATGGGTCGGATGCGCGCCCGGCGTAAAAGGTTTAAGCCGGCTGCGCGCCCTACCGTTCGTCGGCCCATGACTTCCGGGGGGTTGACTACAGGTGTCGTCATGGCAACAGTAGCGACACGTGTAGTCAAGGGAGTGTTGTCATGCGTGGCAAGACCATCGGGGACCAGGAACTGGCCCTGCTGCAGTATGTGGATGAGCAGGCACCGGCCAGCGTCGGCGAGGTCGCCAGCGGCTATGGCGAACCGCGCGGACTGGCCCGGTCCACGGTGTTGACGATGATGGAGCGCCTGCGCGCCAAGGGTTACCTGCAGCGCAGGCAGCAGCAGGGTGTCTACCGTTACCAGCCCACCCGTGGCCCGGAGAGCGTGCTGCAGGGCGCCGTTGCCCAGTTCGTCGACAACACGCTGCAGGGCTCGGTGTCGCCATTCGTGGCGTACCTGTCGCAGCGGCAGAAGGTCAGCGACAACGAACTGGCCGAACTGGAAGCGCTGGTGGCCGAACTGCAATCGCGTCGCCAGGAGGACTGAGCCATGGATACCTCGATGTTGATTCCGATGCTGGAACGGCTGGGTTGGACCAGCCTGCAGACCGTGCTGCTGGTGGCACTGGTGTACCTGCTGTGCCGCGCGCTGCCGGCACTGTCGGCGGCCACCCGCTGCCGGTTGTGGTGGCTGGTGTCGCTGCAGGCGGTGGTCGGTCTGTTGTGGAGCCAACCGCTGCAGCTGGCCTGGTTGCCCGCACCCGATGCGGTGGCAATGACGACCGTGGATCTTGCGGCGGACGCGATATATACGATGGCACCGGAGGCATCGGCGCACCTGCTGGCGAACACGCCGATGGGTGATGTCGGCAGCACCCCGGTGGCCTGGTGGGCGTTGGCCCTGGCCGCGCTGTGGATGTCCGGTGTACTGCTGATGGCGTTGCGGACCTTCGGCGAATGGCGCCGTTGCCGTGCGCTGCTGGCGGCGTCGTATCCGTGCGAGGACCAGGCGCTGGTGCAGGCGCTGCAGCTGGCCTCGGATGCGCACGGCCTGCGCCGCGCGCCGCGCCTGTGGATGAGCGACCAGGTGGACGCGCCGCAGCTGGTCGGGCCGTTCCGTCCGGTGCTGCTGCTGCCGGCGGGAATGAACGCGCTGCAGGGCGATGCGCTGGACCTGGCGCTGACCCACGAGCTGCAGCACCTGCAGCGTCGTGACCTGCAGTGGGGGCTGCTGCCTGCCTTGGCCCAGCACCTGTTCTTCTTCCATCCGCTGCTGCGCCTGGCCGTGCGCGAATACGCCCAGGCCCGCGAGGAAGCCGTGGATGCGGCGGTGGTCGGCCAGCACGGTGCCAGCCGCCATGCCTATGGCCGGTTGCTGCTGCAGCTGGGTGTGGCGCCGCAGCCACACCTCGGCGTGGCCAGCGCAGCGCCCAGCACCACCAGCCTCAAGCGCCGCCTGCTGTCGCTGCAGTCGCACCGGGCGTGCCCACGCCTGCTGGCCGTCGGCTTGACGCTGGTCGTGTTGGCCGTGGGAGTGGCGCCGATGCGGCTGGTGGCCGCGCCGGTCCCGCCTGCACCGCCTGCACCGCCGCGCGCTGTGCCAGCGCCGCCGCCGCCGCCCGCAGCACCCCCGGCGCCGGCAGCGCCGCCTGCCGCAGCGGTACCGGCAGAGCCGGCCGACTGGGCCGAGCCGGCAGAACCCGCCGAGCCTGAGGAACCTGCCGACGTCAATGAAGACGAGGAGCAGGACGCAGGCACCCATGCGCACTCGCAGACCACCATCGTCACCCATGGCCAGCTGGATCTGGGTACGCCGCCACAGCAGGCCTTCGTTCTCGTCGATCACGGCCAGGCGTTCGCCAATGCCGGCATGGACGATGTGATGCAGGCGCGCAGCCGGCTTGGTGACGGCCCCGCCCTGTGGTTCCGCCAGGGCGACAAGCGCTACGTCGTGCGCGATCCGATGCTGATCCAGTCGTTGCAGCGTGCCTATGCCGGCGCCGTCGACCTGAGCCGCCAGCAGAGTGAACTGGGGCGCCAGCAGAGTGTGCTGGGTCGTCAGCAGGGCCAGCTCGGCCGCGAGCAGGGCGAGCTGGGCAGGCTGCAGGGTGAAGAGGCGCGTGAGATCGCTCTCGCCGCCGCACGGGCTGCACGCAGTGCGATCAACGATCGCGACATCAATCGCGAAGCGGCAGCCGAAGCGGCGCGGGCTACACGCGGCGCGGTGGATGATGCGGCGATTGCACGCAAGGCTGCGGCCGAAGCGCAGCGCGCATCACAGGTTGCCCGCAACCAGGCGCTGCAGTCCGAGCGTAGCCGCGAGATGAGCCGACTCGCCAGCCAGCAGGCCGCGTTGGGAAGCCAGCAGGCGGCACTGGGCAGTCAACAGGCCGCGTTGGGTGAGCGTCAGGCACGGCTGCAGGCACAGGCAGCGAAGCAGGCAGAGCAGGTCATCGCGCGTGCGCTGGCCAGCGGCAAGGCCGAGCGGCTCTGACAGAGCGGAGCGCCGGGCCATGCCCGGCGCCCGCAGCGGCGCGTATGCGAATGGAATCCGCCGGGCAGGACCCGGCGCTACCCCATCAACCGCAGCTGGCGCGTTCGATACGGTTCTGCGCGTCCACCTGCACGGTCACCCGGTCCTGGCGGAAGTCCATGGTCACCGCCATCCCCGGTTTGACCACGCGTGCGTTGCGCGCGCCACTGTCGGCCACCAGCTTCTTGATCGTCGCTTCGTCGGCGGTCTTGCCGGTGAATGCGTCCAGCGCCTCGGGGCGGCACTCCTGCGGACCATCGGACACCTTGGCCGGCAGGCTGCCGGCATCGGCGGAGGCGTTGCCACCGGCATGGCTGCAGGCGGCCAGCGGCAGGATGGCCGCAAGCAGCAACAGGGGGGATCGACGCATGGCAGTACTCCTGGGTGGTGTTCAGTAGCGGCAGTGTCGCCGAGCGCTGTGTCAGTGATGTCAACGCGGCCTGGATCCACCCTCTCCGTTCATCCGCTTACCAGCGCCAGGGTCTCCCGTTCGCGCTGCTCTTCCCGCACCAACCGCTGCAGCAGCAGGGCCAGGGTCACCACGTCCTGGTGGTTGTGGTCGGCCACCCGGCGCAGATTCACCGCATCGCCGCCTCGCAGGAAGCGCAGCCATGCGGCGGGGGCTTCCGAGCCGGGCAGGTCATCTTCGCGCACCACGCGCAGCAGTTGCCGCTCGATGGTGGACAGCTTGCAGTTCTCCCACGTACCGCGGTAACGGCGGCGAGTGGGATACAGCAGGTCGACATGGTCCAGCGCGGTGATGGGATCGGCCTGGCGGGCCAGCCGATAGCGTGTCTTCAGCAGTGGGGCATCGTAGCTGCGGCCGTTGTAGCTGCAGAACACGGTATGCGGCTGCAGCCAGCTGGCGAAAGCGGCCAGCATCTCCTCCTCGGCAGCCATCGTCGACATCAGCAGCTGGCGGATGCGCAGGCCTTCGCCACGCTGCGGGCACACATGCCAGTCGGCGGCGCCGATCATGAAGGCGCGGGTGCCTGTGCCGCCGGCCAGGCCGGTGGTCTCGGTATCGAAGAACAGCAGGTCGCGCGCAGCCACGTGCTCACCCTCGCGCTTGGCGAAGGCCAGCGACAGCGGCATGGCGGGAATCGGCTGCGGCAGCAGTGACTCGATCAGGAACAGGCCGGGCGCAATCTCGTTGCCGGGCAGTTGGCGATCCTGCGCGCTGGCGCGTGCCGGCGCAGGTCCACCCCGCGAGCGCATGCCGAGCAGGCGATGCAGGCTGCCGACCTCGGGCCTTCGCAGTGTTGCCGGCGCAGGCGTGGCCGTGCCGGTCGGCTTGTGGCGGATCTCCTGTTCCACCCAGGCAAACACCGAACGCTCGGTCGGTGGCTGCCGCGCATCGTTGGCGGCCATCAGTGCCGGCGGCGTCTGCTGCGTCGGCGCGGCAGGCGTGGCTGCTTTCGGGTCACCCGCCTGCTTGCGAAGCAGCCGCAGCTTGTCCAGGCTCAGGCTCACGGGGCGATCAGCTCCATCGGGTCGCGCGTGCTCACCACCACATCGGCCACCTGCTGGCAGGCCTGCGCATCGAACAGGTCGAGCACGCGCAGCGCCAGCGCACGCGGCGAGGTTTCATCCTGTTCCTGCGCGGCCAGCACCGGGCCGACGCAGGCCGGGCAACCCGCCTTGCAGTCGCAGCGCTGTACCAGTTCGCGCGCGCGCTGCACCAGCTCGGCCTGGCGCTGCCACAGCGGCTCGCTCAGGCCGACGCCACCGGGGAAGTTGTCGTACAGGTATACGGTCGGCACGAATTCCTGCAGCAGTTCCACCGCGCCAGGCTCGCCATCGCTGCCCCGCAGCTGGCCGCGCCCGCTCTGGTCGGCAATCGCGATCCAGGTGCCATCGCCGTTGCCCACCGACTTCTGCAGGTCGCGCGCATCGGCCATCACCGCCACCGTGGCAACGATGTGCAGTGCATAGGCGGCGCCAAGAAAACCATCCAGCGCATCCTGCTTGCTGGCGAAGGCGCGCAGCAGCAGCGCCTGCGGCAGCTGCCACCACACCGCGGTGGTGTGCAGTTCCTGGTCGGGCAGGTTGACCGGGCCGTAGCCGATGTTCTCGTGGGTGTAGTAGCGGATCTTCTTGTAACCGGCGACGCGGCGCACTACGTGCACTTCGCCATGGTGCGAATCACCACGGCCGGCCACGCCGCCATCGAAACGGTCCAGCACCTTGAGCTT
>Ga0307412_10002093_pt1 | contig 11082 bp, 11 predicted proteins | sample DK1Cmetagenome_3_FD_203823 | JGI IMG/M metagenome (GOLD analysis project Ga0307412, IMG submission 203823) | Maize rhizosphere microbial communities from greenhouse at UC Davis, California, United States - DK15-C-1 | ecosystem: Host-associated > Plants > Roots > Rhizosphere > Soil | place: USA...
GCGGGCCGATCTGGCCATCATCCTGCTCGCCGAATACGGCATGCTGGGACTTTTAGCGGGTTTTATCGGGGCGGTGTTCGCGATGGCGATGTCGTTCGCCGTCAGCAGATATGTTTTCGATATCGAGTGGGGATTGACCGCGGGCCTATACGGCGCCGGTGTCGTCGTGACCTGCTTTCTCGTGATGGCGGTCGGCGCCCTGGCGAGCTTCGACGTGCTTTTCCGAAGACCTCTCTCGACCCTGCGGTCGCAATAAAATTTCTAGACCGCGACGTCGTCCGCAAGCACGGTCCTCATGGCGACCTGGCCGGCGAGTGTTTCGACGTACGCCCCGAACCGGTGAAGTATCGGGACGAGGTCTTTTTTCTCTTCCGACGCGAAGATCTCTTCGCAAAACCGCTCAAAGACCTCTCGGTCCTTGTAATACAAGTGGTTGATCGGTTGGTTTAGAAACACGCGCAGCTCGCTTTTGACCTTCGCGATCGGGTCCTTCTCGGGACGCGATTCGGCCGTGCGGACATACTCCAGGACACGCGTCAGCGTGTCACGCAGGACGACCGAGCGGAGCCGTTTGACGTTGAAATTCGGGAAAAGCTCGAAGGCGGTCACCGACGGGTCGACGAGCTTCGCCATGCCGGCGACTATCTGCTGGAAGCTGTCCGCGAGTAACGAGTACGCGGTCTCGACCTTTGCCCGGACCGACGGCGTCGGGCGAATGTCGACCAGGCCGGTGAGTTCCTGAGTGTAGACCTTTCTCAGTTCGAGCGAGGCCGTATAGGCCGCGGTGTCGAGCAGGCGGAAGAACTCGTCGTCCTCGTTCGAAAGCCGGGCGAGCCGGTTTTCGATATAAAGAACAAGGTCGCGGGCCTGCTGTTCGACGAGCGAGAAGATAACAAGAACCGGCTTGAGGGGCTCGTCCGCCTGCATGATCCGCCTGACGACGGAAAGACAGCGGAGGATCTTGGAAAAACGGAGGAATATGTAGAGCAGCTCGCTGTCATCGCCAAGACTCTTGGGACTGCGGACCCGAAGTTCAGCCAGCGGCGGAGGCAGCTCGCTTTTGTTCAGTTGGGCGGCGTTCTCGACCAATTTCCGAAAGGCCGGCGACGCGTGCAGGCTCGATCGTAACGCCGCGTTCCAGGACCGCCACTCGGACGCGGAGAAGGGCGTCGAGCGTACATGACTCTCGTTTAGCAGCAGGTTGTCGCGAATCAACAGGCAAAGATCGTCGAGCTCGTTCGTGTTGACGATCTCGCCGCCGACCGGGAGACCGTCGAGCCCGCGTCGGAGTCGCAAATTGAGTTTGGAGCACAGTAGAAGAGCCGCGTGCGTTATGCGTGCCTCTCGGGTGCAGTCGCGGGTGCCGGAACGGGCGGAATCGCGGTCCGCGAATATGACATCGCCTCCCGTGACGAAGCTTTCCAGGCCGCCCAGCCAGAGACCGAGCTCGAAGGCGAGCTCGTCAGCGTCAAAGATCGCGGTGATGGGCGAGTTGACGTTCTCGCCGGTCACGACGACCGTAGAGGTATTTTCAGTTTGCGATGGCGAAGCGAGGACCAAGGCGGTTGCTCCTTAGAATTAATCGGGGTTTACGAAAAAGTTGAGGGTCGGCACCGCGGTTTGTGCCACTTTATTTATACAATGTTTTACAGGTTTTTTCAATGCTTTTTTCCTTGTGATGTATTCCCGACTCGGGTCGATCGATCGCGATGAAACTCCTGGTCGCCACCACCAACGAGGGCAAGCTCGCCGAGCTCCGGGACCTGCTCGGTCCGGTCGAGCTGACCCTGCTCACGCTGAAAGACCTTCGCTACCATGACGAGGTCGAGGAAACGGGCACGACATTCGCGGAGAACGCACAACTCAAGGCCGCCGGGTATGCCCGCAACGCGGGGATGTGGTCGCTCGCCGACGATTCGGGGCTCGAGGTGGCGGCCCTCGGCGGAAGACCGGGCGTCGGGTCGGCCAGATTCGCAGGGCGGGACGCCGGGTATGACGTAAAGATAGCGAAGCTATTTGAAATGATGCAGGCATCCGGAGATCCGGACCGCTCGGCCAGGTTCGTTTGTGCGATGGCCCTGGCGGACGACGAGGGGAACATTTGCTTCAACGCGGAAGGCGTTTGCCCGGGCCGCATCGCCGACCGGCCCCGCGGCACGAACGGGTTCGGGTACGACCCGGTGTTCATACCCGACGGCCACGATCTAACATTCGGCGAGCTGCCCGATCGGGTGAAGCATTCGATCAGCCACCGCTCAAGGGCCGCGATCGCCGTAGTGCGATATTTGCTTGATTTTATCGCGGTTTGACTTGACCAATAAAATATTCGCCTGTAAACTTCGGGGCTTGGGAGCGTTTCTTTGAATTCACAAGGCGGGGCGTAGCACAGCCTGGTAGTGCGCACGGTTTGGGACCGTGAGGCCGCAAGTTCGAATCTTGCCGCCCCGACCACCATCAGGCCGGCTCCGAATTCACTTTCCATTTCTGCTGCTGTTTCCTGCAGACAAACCAGTTCGTATCAAGTAGGAGTTATTGAATATTCTCAAATACCTTGGAGGTTACTTTAAATTATGGCTCGTATGACTCAGACGGAGATCGTCACCAACCTTGCGGACAAGACGGGACTCAAGAAAACCGACGTTAAAGGCCTTTTCGATGCCGTCGCCGAACTCGCGACGAAAGAGGTCAAGAAGAACGGCGAATTCACGCTGCCGGGCTTCGGCAAGCTCAAGAAAACAAACCGGAAAGCCCGCGAAGGCCGCAACCCCGCGACCGGCGCCGTGATCAAGATCCCGGCCAAGACCACGGTCAAATTCAGCCTCGGCAAGGCGATGAAAGACGCCGTCAGCACCAAATAATCGGGAGCTGATCAACTAATGTTTCGCGAAGGCCGGGTCGTCAGCCCGGTCTTTTCGATTTCGCCGCCCATTAGCGTAAATATAATCGCTTCTCACAAAAAAAGTTCGTGACAAAGCCATTTTCTTCTGTTAACATTCTGGTTACAAAGTTGATAACCGCAGTCGGTCACCTGGATTACCCGCAACCAAAAAGTTGATATTATCAACTAAATTTATTAGGAGATGTGCTTTTTGGAAGCCATCTTCGTTGAGGTCAGTGACGGCGTTATCGACAACGATTTTTTTACGAGGGGGCGTTTGAATATAACCTTAACCAAGGAGACGCAAAAGTGGCAGCAGCTAAGCAAATGACATTGCAGGACAGGATCCTGCAGATCGATCACATCCAGGCCCGCAGGTATTCGAAATTGGCGGGCGACACGGTTGAGATCGCTACGGAAGGGATCATTCGACACCTTCGGGCGTGTGCCCGGATGGATGTGAATCCGGACGCTTCGGCCGTGAGGGAAATAATCGATGACGCGATCAACGGCAGACGCGTTTTCGCCGAAACGTCAAACGATCTTTTGGCCGCTTGATAAACGATTTATTCTGGCATTAAATAGCCGCCCTTCGCCGGGCGGCCTTTTTTTTCTCTTCACTTTCCCTTCTATCGCAGTCTCACCCGGTGAACGGTGTATTTCCCGATATGCTCGCCGGCGTCCATCTCGTACCAACGCTCGAGGCTGCTAGTGTCCACGTTCATCTCATCGTTGATCACCACGTACGAGATCAGCGGCGATGCCGCCTGCGCTCGGTCAAAACCTTCCCGAAATGCCTTGAATCTGGCGACCTCCTGAGCGATCTCGCCGTACGTCAACGGCTTCGCGTCAAAGCTCAAGCGATCTGTGTGCCGGCCCCAGCCGAACAAGGCGATCTGCGAGACGAAATCGTTCTTTAAGAGCCAGTCGAGCCCTTTCTCGTCGACGTTCGAGTAATGAAGATACTGGTAATAGCGTTCCTTGCTCTGCTGCCAGCTCAACCCGGCAAAGACATGCTGGTGCCGGGCCCAGAGCACGTTTTGCGGGGCGACGGTCGGGAGATCGTCCGACTGGATCATGTCGTAGGCGAGAATCGTTTGGCGGTGGGGGTCCGTCTCACCTGTGGCAAGTTCTTCGAGACGTCTTGCGACCGGTAATGCGAGATCACGCTCCTCGTTTGCCTCGTCGAGCACGCGGACCGTGTAGTGGCACTCCACCAGGCCCCAAAAGACCGCCACCGCAGCCAAGGCGGCGGACGCCGCGTTCATCCACCGAGCCCGCGACCAAAGAAGTCGGCCAAACAGGACCGCGATCGACACCACCAATCCGAGGCCGGCGACATAATTGCCGACGAAAACCTGGTAATGGATCGGCTGCAGCGAGCGCCCCGTGACGACCTGCTGATTGAAGACGATAAGCGGGACCACGGAAAACGACAACGCGACAAGAAATTTCTTGTCCCGGACCGAAACGATCTTGTTTGCGGCAGCCACGACCAATAGAAGGATACAAACCGTGCTGATATACTCCGGCATCCGCCAGATATCGGGCGCGTGGGTGTGGACGAGAAGCTGGACGTCGTCCATCGTTTGCGAACGGTTTGACAAAAGAAACGCGTATGGAATCATCGACAGCAGGCATCCGACACCGATCGAAGCCAGGATCATCAGATCCGATTTAAAGCCCGCCGGTCGAACGACCAACCAAAGCACGAACAACGTACCCAGCCACGCCGCCGCCGTCGTCCATATGTAGAAATAAGAGAAAACGCAGAAAGAGAATGCGGGCGCGGCGGCGACGATCAGCACGAGGCGCAATTTGCGGCTCAACTCGGGACCGGCGGCCTGATCCCGATCCCCGTTAATGGACGATGGCGAGAGCAGGCGAACGACGGCGGCGAAAAAGAGGAACACCGCCGCCATCGCCATCGCCGGGATGTACCGACGAAACCCGGGGAAATATGGATATGAGAAGCCTTCGAAGAATACCTCGAGGGCGGCTCCCTCCCCGGCAAAAACGGCACCGCCCGCGAGAACCACGAGGCTCCCCGCCAGCGCGAACCAGTTATTCCGGGAGAACGTGAATATCAGCCAGAACGCCGCGACGGCGGTCAGAAACCCGGCGGCCGCCCCCGATATCGTCATCGCCCACGGGGCTCCGACGCCGAGCCATCGGGCCGGGTAAGCGACAAGAAACGGCGCGGCGAACTGAATCGAAAAGAGCGATTCGGGCTGAGGCTCGCCGGGTTTGTCGTCGACGCCCGAATACGGGTCGTTCCTGCGCGGGCGGCCGTCGATCAGGGCCCGGACGTAAGACGCATACGCGACCTCGTCGATGTCGTTGTAGGCGTAATGTCCGTTCCATGCATCGCCCCGAAGATAAAGCATCTTCATCTGCGGGTAAAGGCAGAAAATGGCCAAAAAAATGCCGGCGATAACGCCGAAACGAAGCTTCATAGACAGGGACGACCGGGCCGGATCAACAGCAAATTCTGTACATTTTCGCCTATCGCTCATGCCCTGTCCACCGGCCGGCGAGCCCGGCGATCGGCGGAATGGCATTGTATTTGCTCATACATTACCGCGTAAAAACTATTTCCGAACAGGGGAGGTATCAGATCATGGCAGATGGTGAAGGTTCAGGAGGCGCGGGTGCGGCGGTTTGGGCTATTGCCCTAATCGTTATCGTTGCGATCTTCGCGGCGGTGCTTTTTTCGAGCGGGATGATCGGCGGGAGTCACAAGGACATCGACGTCGAGATCAAGGCGCCCGCGGCGGCTCGGTAAAACTTGTATTATTTCAATTCATTGCTCCCACACCCGAAAATGGGCGGTCGCCGAAGGGCGCCGCCCATTTTATTTTTTTGTTTTTGTCAAAAAAGTGCAAAAAAAAATATTGACATGCCCGAACTCATTGGGTAATATCGTTCTGCTAAACGCGTTTTAGGCAAAAAAGGAAACTGATGATGGCAGTTTCCGGCCCGAGCACCGCCCGATCGTAAAATCCGGCTCGGAAAGTAACATCGGGGCAACGGTTCGAGGGGACATTCTTGAGAGTCATGTCGGCGCAATGCTCTTGACTCGATAAAGAGTAGAAAAGAGATAAAAAAGGCTTGGTGCTTCGTGCTCAAGCCTTTTCTTTTTTTCATTACCCCGCTTGCTCTCTTTACAGTTTCGTCCGGGACCTGCCCGATCCTTTTTGAACCGAACCGCCGTCTTCTTCGGGGTCACACCACGGCCGCCGGCCGATAGAGCACCGCGGTCCTGCCGCGCGTCCGGACTTGAAACGTTCGGGCCTCGAACCTAGACTCTCAAATATGAGCCTACAGCAATCGATCGTGGCCGACCTGACGCAGGCGATGAAGGATAAAGACACGGTTCGCCTTTCGACGCTCAGGATGGTCAAAGCCAACCTGATGAACCGCAAGATCGAAAAGGGTGCCGAATTGACCGACGAAGAGGTGACCAAGGCCCTTCATAGCCTCGTCAAGCAACGCCGCGACTCGGTCGAGCAGTATGAAAAGGCCGGCCGCTCCGAATTGGCCGCAAGCGAGACGGCCGAGATCGGCGTGATCGAGCGTTATCTGCCCCAAGCCGCCGGCGAGGACGAGATCCGGGCGGCGGTGGATGCCGCGGTTGCCGAGACGGGCGCCTCATCGATGAAAGACATGGGCAGCGTGATGAAGGCCGCGATGGCGGGGCTGCAGGGCAAAACCGTCGACGGGCGGGCAGTGAGCGACGCGGTCAAGGCAAGGCTGCAGGGATAAAAACGATTGAAGGATCGGCAGGATTCAGTTCCGAAGGGCTGGCTGGCCAGGGCGGCGCACAAGCGAGCCGTCCGTGCCCTGGTGCGGCAGCTGGATTACCAAAAGAAAAAGGCCGAGTGGGCGGTCGGGAGCGAGGACGAGTTTTTTCGCTCCAATTTTCTCCGCGCGCAGGTGGTGCGACGACGGCTTGAGTCCGAGGTTCCGATTTCGGGATCGTCGAAGGTGTTGGAGGTAGGGAGTGGCGCCCATGGGCTGATCTTCGGTTTCGGTCCGTGTTTGGGGGTCGGGATCGATCCGCTCGCCGCCGAATACAAAATTCTTTTTCCAAAATTCCAGAACAGCGCCCGTACGGCCGCCGCGGCGGGCGAGCGACTTCCATTCGCGGACGCATCTTTCGACGCCGTCCTCAGCGACAACGTCATCGATCACGCCGAACGCCCTTTTGCTATCATCGACGAGATGGTCCGCGTTCTCCGTCCGGGCGGTGTTTTCTATTTCACCGTCAACGTGCACCATGGCTTTTACGATCTCACGTCGCGGCTGCACGGTGCCTGGAACGCGGCCGGCCTGAGACTTGAGCTCTCGGCATTCGCCGACCACACCGTCCATCTGACCGAAAAGAGAATTTCCGGTTATCTTCGGGGCACCGGTTTAAGGATCGTCGACGAACGCGACAACGTCGTTGAAACGATCCGGGAACAGAGGACTGCCAAGGCCCTCGACCCCGATTCTCTGCTAAAAAAGCTCTTCTTCAAGAACGCCCTTTACGAATTGATAGCGGTCAAGGAATGAGCGCACAAAACAAAACCCGGGCCGAAAAAGCCCGGGCATCGACCGTTACATTCTGTCGCAGCTAGCTAAATATATTCCTTACTTTTTCAAGAAACGATTCGTCCTCGAAATCGTGGTCCTCGACTTCGGCGAGCTGTTCTAGAAGCTTTCGCTGCTCTTTGGTAAGCGTCTTTGGAGTGATCAGCGTGACGGCGACGAACAGATCGCCCCGGCCCCGGCCTTCCAGGGTCGGCATGCCGTGCGATTTGAGCCGAAACACCGTGCCGGTCTGAGTTCCGGCCGGAATTTTCAGATTCTCCTCCCCGACGAGCGTCTTTACGGTTAATTCCGCCCCGAGGGCCGCCTGTGCGAACGAGACCGGCACTGCCGAGTAAAGATTTGCACCCTGCCGCTCGAACGTCTCGTGCTCCTTGACGTGGATCACGACGAAAAGGTCACCCGCGGGGCCGCCGTTCACGCCGGCCTCGCCCTCGCCGCTGATCCGGAGGCGCGAGCCGGTTTCGACGCCGGCCGGGATCTTGACCTCGAGCGTTTTCTCCTTTTCGGTGCGGCCCGCTCCGCGACACGTCGTGCACGGGCTGCGAATGATCTGACCCTTGCCCTGGCAATTGGGGCACGTCCGCATGACGCTGAAAAAACCCTGCTGGTAACGCGTCTGCCCGCTGCCCCCACAGGCGATGCAGGCTTCCGGCGACGTCCCCTTTTCGGCTCCCTTGCCGTCGCAATCGGCACACGTCTCGAGCCGCGGCACGTGCAGCGTCTCCTCCTTCCCTGCGGCCGATTCCTCGAGCGTGATCTCGATGTCGTATCGGAGGTCGGCTCCGCGCTGCACGGTCGTCCGCTTTCGCCCGCGGGAACCGAACATGTCGCCGAACCCGAAAAGGTCAAAAATGTCCTCGATGTTCGAGAATCCGGGGTCAAAGCCGGCGCCGGCCCCTACTCCCTGATGCCCGAATCGGTCATATGCGGCACGTTTTTGCGCGTCCGACAGGACAGCGTACGCCTCGGCGCATTCTTTGAACTTCTCTTCCGCGTGCGGGTCGCCCGGATTCTTGTCCGGGTGATGCTGCACGGCCAACGCGCGGTAAGCCCGTTTGATCTCGACCTCGGTGGCCGTGCGGCCGATGCCCAATATTTCGTAATAATCTCTTTTCGCCATACCCAGACAAACAAAGCGCCAGCCCAAATCTGAACTGACGCCAAGTATTATTCTATCGAAGGTGTCAACCCCGCATCAAGCGGCGATCGTTACGCCGCCGTCAGCATCGCCGCGGTTATCCGATTCGCGGTCTCTTCGACCTTCGCGAGCACGAGCCTGATCTCGTCGAGGTCCTCGCAGCCGATGGACTCCTCGGCCTCACCGAGCGCCCCGTTGATCTCGAGCTGTTCGTCGTGGTCGAAGGCCCGCCCGTATTCCGACATTGCCTTGCGGGCATTCTTTATCATGCTGTCGAGGCGGTTCCGCTGCATTATCAGCTCGCGTATCTCCTGGTCTTTTTCGACCGAGGTTTCGGCCTCCATGATCAGACGGTCTATCTCCTCCGGTGCGAGGCCGGACGAGGGCGTGATCGTCATTTCCTGGGCCAGGCCGGTCATCTTGTCCTGGGCCGACACGTTTACGATCCCATTGGCGTCGATCTCGAACGAGACGTCGATCTGCGGGACGCCGCGCGGCGCGGGCGGGATGCCGACGAGTTCGAACTTGGCGAGGCTGCGGTTGCCGACGGCGACCTCACGTTCGCCCTGCAGAATGTGGATCTGCACGGTCTGCTGGTTGTCGACGACCGTCGTGAACGTCATCGAGTTCTTCAGCGGCACGGTCGAATTCCGCGGGATCAACTTCACAAAAATGCCGCCGCGGGTCTCGAGCCCGAGGCTCAGCGGCAGCACGTCCAGCAGCACGATGTCCTTGACGTCGCCCGACAAAACGCCGCCCTGGATCGCCGCACCCATCGCGACCACCTCGTCGGGGTTGATCTCGCTCGAGGGCGGCTTACCGAAAACTTCGGCGACCGTTTTCAGGATGATCGGCGAGCGCGTCTGCCCGCCGACGAGGATGACTTTGTCGATGTCCGAAGGCTGCAGCTTCGCGTCCCAAAGGGCCTTTTGGCACGGCTCGACCGACGAATCGACGAGGTCGCGGACAAGCTCTTCAAACTTCTGGCGGGTCAGGTTGGCGTTGATGTGCTTGGGCCCGGTCGCATCGGCCGCGATAAAGGGCAGGCTGATGCTCGTCTCCTCGACGCTGGACAGCTCGCATTTGGCCCGCTCCGACGCTTCCTTCAGTCGCTGCAGGGCGAGCCGGTCCTCGCTGAGGTCGATATTGTTGGAATTTTTGAATTCCTTAAGGAGCCACTCGACGATGCGGTGGTCGAAATCCTCACCGCCCAGGAAAGTGTTGCCGGACGTGGACAGAACTTCGAAGACGCCGTCGTTAATCTCCAGGATCGAGATGTCAAACGTTCCGCCGCCAAGGTCGTACACGGCCACCTTTTCCGTTTTGCTCTTGCCGAAGCCGTAGGCGAGGGCCGCGGCCGTCGGCTCGTTGATGATCCGTTCGACCTCGAGCCCGGCGATCCGGCCGGCGTCGCGGGTGGCCTGCCGCTGCATGTCGTCGAAATACGCGGGAACGGTGATGATCGCCTCGGTTATGCGGTCGCCTAAAAATTCCTCCGCCGCAAGCTTGAGCCTCTGCAGCACGATCGCGGAGATCTCCGGCGGGCTGTAGACCCGGTCGAGGACGCGGATGTGGGCGTCGCCGTTGGGCGCCTCGACGATCTCGAAAGGCACCGTCGTGCGCATCTTCTCGACCTCGGGCGAGTCGAATTTCCGCCCGATCAGCCTCTTTACAGCGTAGAGCGTATTGGTCGGGTTGGTGACCGCCTGGCGCTTCGCGATCTGACCGACGAGCCGCTCGTCCTTGTCGGTGAAGCCGACCACGGACGGCGTGGTCCGGCCGCCTTCTTTGTTCGAGATGATCTGCACGGTGCCACCCTCGAGGACGGAAACACAGCAGTTCGTGGTGCCAAGGTCGATGCCGATTACTTTGCTCATACGTGTCTTTTTTTGTCGTTTGTAGCGGGGGCGGGAGCCGACAGGAGGGGGAATGAAAAAGGAGAATGGCCTATTCTGGATTGTCGACGAGTTCGTCATCGGTTTCGGTTTCGGCGGACCGCGCGCCGGCATCTTCGGGATCGCTTTCGCTGGCAAGATCGACACAGGCGTTCTTGACCACCTTCACCATCGAGGCCCGTATCACGCGGCCGCCGATGCTGTAACCTCGGAGCACCTCCTCAAAGACCGCGCCGTCGGGGTAAAGCTCCGACGATTCGACCGCGACGGCCTCGTGGAAATGCGGATCGAAAGGCTCGCCGACCGACGCGATAGGACGAACACCCATCGCCGCGAAGACCTCTTCCAACTGCTGGTTGACGAGGATTATTCCGTCGATGAACTGTCGAGATTCGGCGGTGTGGTCGTCCGGCATCGCCAAAGCGAAATCGACGGCCCGGTTGAGGTTGTCGAGGGCGGGGAGCATTTTTGCGGCCAGGTTGCCGAGCTGGTTCTGGAACGTGTCGCCGCGTTCCCGCTCGACGCGCGAGCGAAAATTGTCGAGGTCCTTCTGGCGCCGCTGTGCGGCCTCGTAG
>Ga0307412_10002094_pt1 | contig 11075 bp, 12 predicted proteins | sample DK1Cmetagenome_3_FD_203823 | JGI IMG/M metagenome (GOLD analysis project Ga0307412, IMG submission 203823) | Maize rhizosphere microbial communities from greenhouse at UC Davis, California, United States - DK15-C-1 | ecosystem: Host-associated > Plants > Roots > Rhizosphere > Soil | place: USA...
AGCGTTCACTCTATGCGGAAGACCGTGAACGCTTTGCGCAGTGCATTGCCACGTGGCCGCAGGACGTGCGGGCCTACGCAATGACCCTGGCCTGGGCAGCGCCCGCTTAAGCCGAAGCGTTACAGGCCGCGCCGTTGGGCGGCCCTGCCGTGACCACAAATGGATGCCATGCCAAACAGGGAAGATTGCATAAACGTGTTCATAATCCGGCGGGTTTCGGTACCATTGCGTTGAGTTCGTATTTACTTTCCCACTCTCTGGATCGCTGGCATGCCACAACTTGTATTGCTGCTTTTGGGTGTCCCCTATCTGCGCAAGCGTTGGCGCGCGCTCTTCGTCCTCGGCATTGTCTTCCTGGTGGCGGGCGTCGCTGTCTTTATTGACGCTCTTGATGACGCCCTGTACTTTCCCCTGAACGCCTTTGCCGTCCTCTTCATCATTGAAGGGCTGGCGACGCTGTTGATCGCCTCTTCCGGCGTGGGCGGCCAGCGCGTCCTGCGCTACACGAAAGGCGTTTTCGTGCTGCTGGCGGGCACCTTGATTCTGATCGGGCACCATCACGGGCACTTTGTGCTGTCGATGATTTTCGGCGCGCTATTCCTGATGGACGGCGTGCTGCAATGCCTGGCCGCCTATGTCGTGCGATACGACCGTTGGCGCTACGCTTTCGGCGCCGGGGTGGCGGAAATCCTGCTGGCTATTTTCTTCTTCCAGCCCTACCCCACGAACTACGTGGGCACGGTGCCGTATTGCCTGGGGCTGTTCCTGGCCATTGCAGGGTTGAAATTGCTGTGGCTGGCGCGGCGCGTCAAATACCTGGCTTCCAACCCGGCGTTTGCCGCCAATGACTCGTCTGACTATCTGCCCGCCGAACCCGCGGCGCCAGCGCCTGTCTGGGATGGTCCGCCCGCCGATTCCGAACGTGCCCTTACCGTGCACGTCTGGACGCCGTCCGGGTCGGCCAAGGCGCAAACGCGCAACTATCCGCTCGTCGACCGGTATATCGCCGCCGTCGACGTGAATGGCGTGATCTCCACCGGCCATGCGGCAATGGAGTCCCCCGAAGGCATCTACATCAGCCTGTATCCCAAGGAAGAAATCGACCGGTCGCCCGACGAGTTCGGCAACCTGCTGCGCGCGACGCCCGACAACGACATTCCCGGCGTATACCAGCCCGATTACGCGACCGAATCCAAGGCCTGGTGCCCGTCGACGACGCGCGTGCGCATTCGGAATTACGACGCGGAAAAGCTGGCCGCGTTCTGGGAGGAATACCGGCAGGACAGCACGTACAACCTGACCCACCGCAATTGCTCAAGTTCGGTGGCGCGCGCGCTTGACGCCGCGCTGGATGGCGTGGTCGGACGCCTGCACGGCCGCCGCGCGGGATGGGGCGTCCTGATCCGGCTACTGCTGACGCCCGAGCTTTGGGTGGCCTCGCAGATCCGCAAGCGCGCCATCACGATGGCCTGGACGCCGGGACTGACCTTGGACTATGCCCGCGCGATGAGCATGTTGGCGGATCCGCGGCCGTTCGGCTGGTGGAAAATGTCGCAGAGGGCGCTGCGCCACATCGCCGAACTTCGCGCAGGCTGGCGGGCCCAGGACCGTAGCGCTGGCGGACAACGCCCACAAGCGGCCGAGGGCCTGCGCGGCCCGGGGCCCGAAGCCTGAGGCCTGGCCCCTGGACACGGCGCACCGGCACTTTTTTATGATGGGCGAAATGCGCTTTAATCGGTAAAGACGGGCGGGCTTTCCACGCCCGCGCAATCTATAGGGTGCGCCATGTCCATCGCCAAGAACTTCCTGCTGTATGACGGAGACTGCCCCTTCTGCTCGAATTACGTGCGGATGCTGCAACTGCAAAAAGCCGTGGGCCCGATCGATCTGCTGAATATGCGCGACCACCCGGATATGGCGGTGGCCTACAAGGCGCAAGGCTACGACTTGAACCAGGGCATGCTGCTGCATCTGGACGGCCAGGACTATTGGGGCGCCGACTGCATCAACCGGCTGGCGTTGATCAGCACCGGCAACGACCTGTTCAACAGCGTCAACGCCGCCGTTTTCCGCAACCCGTGCCTGTCGAACGCGCTCTACCCGTTCATGCGCACGGGCAGAAGTCTGGCGCTGACCTTGCTGGGCAAGAAGAAGATGCAGATGTGATGCCGCCGCGGCCGTGGCGGCCGCCCCAGGCGCAATCACTTCGCCGGGGCATCCACCACCCGTTGAAGAAAGGCGTCCAGCGCCGGGTTGTCGTGCTGCGCATGCCAGGCCAGATACATGTCGGCATACAGGTTGCGCTGACCGATGGGACGAAACTCCACGCCTTCAAACCGCAGCTCCCGAGCCGAATCCGGCACGATGCCCACCCCCAACCCGGCCCGCACGAGCGCCAGCAAGGTGTGCGTTTGCCCTGCCCGCTGCACATAGTCCGGCTGCACATCGGCCAGCCCGAAGGCGCCCACGATGCGGTCATAGAAGTACTTCCCTTCGCGCGGCGAATACAGCACGAAAGGCTGCCCCTGCAATAGACGCAGCGGCACCGTGTCGTGTTCGCACAAGGGGGAGCCCGCAGGCAACGCCAGCACCAGCGGTTCGCGTTCGATCAGCCGGGATTCGATTCCTGCCTGCTGCGGCACGCTGCGCGCCAGGATGACGTCGAGTTCGCGCGCCAGCAGCAGCCGCGCCAGATCGGTGCTGACCGTTTCACGAAGCTGGATCTCGACGCCCGCCAGCAGCTTGCGCGCCAACATGATCATCGACGGCATCAGCCGATAGGATGCAACCGCGGTGAAACCCAGCGTGATATGGCCGGCATCGCCGCCCGAGGTGCGCCTTGCCGTCGCAGCCGCGCGCGCCGAGAACTCCAGCAGATGGCGCGCGTCGCGCAGGAACCGCCTGCCCGCCGCGCTAAGCAGCACCTGCCGGCTATTGCGTTCAAACAGCGTCACGCCCAGGTCTTGCTCCAGCAACTGGATCTGCCGAGACAGGGGCGGCTGCGTCATGCATAGCCGTTCGGCTGCCCGGCCGAAATGCAGCTCTTCTGCCACCGCGATGAAGCACTCCAGCTGACGAAATTCCATCGATTCAATCCTTGAATTGATCAATGCTATTTATAGCTCGAACGGCTATCTATCGGTAGCCGTTTTTATACTCGGCGACAAGGCCGCAAAGCCGGCCCGCAGGATCAAAAGGAGCATTTTCGCAGCACGTTTCATTCGCGGCAGCTGCCGCCCCCACGCCTAAAAAGAGAAGAGAGACATGGAGACAACCCCCATCGCCCGACAACGCGTCCGGCTCATCGCCGCGGCGCTGGCCCTGGCCGCCACCGCCGCATTGCCCTGGAACGCCAGCGCCGCCGGATATCCCGAGCGCCCGATCAACCTGATCGTCCCGTTCTCACCGGGCGGGGGCACCGACATTTCGGCTCGCCTGCTGGCCGCCGCGTTGGGCGAGAAGCTGGCGTCTTCGGTGGTGGTGGACAACCGCCCGGGCGCGGGCGGGCAGATCGCCGCCGACCTCGTGGCGCGGTCGCCGGCCGACGGCTACACGTTGCTGTTCGCCAATTCCGGCATGCTTGCCATCAACCCGTGGATCTATAAGCTGCATTCGGACCCCGCCACCGCGTTCGCGCCCGTTTCGCTGTTTTCAGACCTGCCTTTCGTGTTGGTCGTGCCAACGGGATTGCCCGCCAAGGACGTCGCCGGACTGGTGACGCTGGCGCGCGCGGAACCGGGCAAGCACACGTTTGCCAGCTCGGGCACCGGCGGCGCTCCGCACCTGTCCGCCGAGATATTCCAGCAAGCCACCGGCGTGGATCTGATGCATGTGCCTTACAAGGGCGGTGGCCCGGCCATGACCGACCTGATGGCGGGCCGGGTGGACATGCTGTTTGCCTCCGTCCTGGAAACCATGCCGTACGTCAATGGCGGCAAGTTGCGCGCGTTGGCGGTGACAGGCGCCACGCGCTCGCCCGCCATGCCGGATGTGCCGACGATCGACGAGGCCGGCGTGAAGAACGCGCAGTCCGGCTCCTGGACCGCCGTGCTTGCGCCTGCCGGCACGCCGCCCGCGGTCATCGAAAAGCTGTCGCAGGCGATCCGCGACATCGCCGCCGACCCGGCAATGAAAACCAAGCTGGAATCCCAGGGCGCGGTGGCGCACGGTTCCACGCCGCAGCAGTTGCAGGAGCTGGCCGCCAGCGAACGCGCCCGCTACGGGCAGATCATCAAGACCCGCAATATCCAGACGAACTGACCTCTATCCGGCCCGGTCACCGGGCCATTTCTTAAAGCCGTATCCATGACCGATTCCCTGCCCGCTTCCGCCCCCCACCTGCTGATGGTCGGCCCCCTGCTGCCCGAACTGGTGGCCGACCTGGCGTCCCGCTACCACGTCCATCGCTTGTGGGAAGCCGCCGATCCCGCCGCGCTGCTGCGCGAGCATGGCCCCGCCATCCGCGGCATTGCCACCAGCGGGCGTTTTGGCGCCACCCGCGAATTGATCAGCGCCTTGCCGGCGCTGGAAGGCATTTTCAGTTTTGGCGTGGGCTACGACACCATCGACCTGACGGCGGCGCAAGAACGCGGCGTGGTCGTCACGAACACGCCCGGCGTGCTGGACGCGTGCGTGGCCGACACGGCGTTGGCGTTGATGCTGGCCGCGCCGCGCCGGATCGCCGAAGCGGACCGCTTCGTGCGCGCCGGACGCTGGCCGAACGAAGGCTTCCCGCTAGGCACGCGCATGACCGGCAAGCGCTGCGGCATTGCCGGCCTGGGCAATATCGGCTTGCAGATCGCCCGTCGCGCCGCCGCCTTCGACATGGAAATTCTCTACACCAGCCGCAAACCGCGCGCCGACGCGCCCGCCGGCTACCGCTATTGCCCCGATATCACGTCATTGGCCGCCGCCTGCGATTTTCTGGTGCTGGCCGTGCCGGGCGGCAGCGCGACGCGCCACTTGGTGAATGCGGAAGTACTGGATGCGCTGGGGCCGCAAGGCTGGCTGATCAACATCGCGCGGGGCACGGTCGTTGACGAAGCCGCGCTGGTCAGCGCGTTGCAAGACAAACGCATCGCCGGCGCGGGACTGGACGTGTTCGAACACGAGCCGGCCACCCCCACCGCGCTGCATACGATGGACAACGTGGTGCTGCTGCCGCATATCGCCAGCGGCACCCACGAAACCCGCCGCGCCATGGCCGACCTGATGGTCGCGAACCTGGATGGCTGGTTTCGGGATGAAAAGGTGCTGACGCGGGTCGTTTGACCCGGCGGCGGGCCGCGCCTATTCGCTGACCCATTGCAGCTTGGGCGACGGCGCGCCCTGCTGCTGGAAGTACAGGATGGCCTCTTTGGCCAGTTCGCGGCACACGCATTGATACTGCTGATAGCTGCCGGACTGGCCGCCTACCACCAGATCCTGGTCGTGGTCTTCGGATTTTGACCGGTCAACCAGCGTATAGATACGCGCGTCGTCATCTAGCGTGATGGAAACGACGTAACCGCCGTCGCCCCCGCCAACCGCCATGACGGTTTCGTCTTCCGTCACGAACGCCGTCGAGCTGAATTCAGCGCCATCCAACCGGTCCAGCGCGGCAAGCAAATCCACATCCGACGGATTGACGCGTTCTCTTAGCGCGGCGCGGTCACCCTGGCGTCGTTCTTCGATGAGTTTTCTTATTTTCATGGATTCGGATCCCCCGATTATGGTTAGCAAGCCGGCCGCGGACATTGCCGCCGGGCAGGCGCGTGGAGACACCCACGTGAAAGCGCCTGCCAGTCTAACCGGCTTGGTTCAAACCCGAGGGGCACGCGCGGAATGCGGCCGTTGCAATTGACCGCTGGAATCCCCGACGCGGCGGTTGACGGCCGATAGCCAGATAATCGGCCCCGCTGCGGCAATACTGCGGAAATACGGCGAAAGAATATAACCACTTGTTTCTTTCGCCGGAGGCGATCTGCGCCTTTTATACGAGCCAAAGACCTGCGCTTCCTTCCTGAACGCGCTGGGCAGATGATGGCCGGGCATCGCTTAGCACGGTAACGATTTGGAAAATAATCGCATTGAAATATGCGACACGAAAGCCGACCATCGCCCATTGGATTAGACCGGGCGAATCAAGGAGACTTATCGTGAATCCGATCAGACCCGCAGTAGCGGCCTGTGCGCTGGGCGCCATGCTGACGCTAGCCACTTTCGGCCATACGGCCAACGCCCAGGCCGCAGCCGATGCGACGGCCGCCAAACCGTTGGCGACGGGCCTGACAGAGACCGGCAGCGCCGAAGGTCAGGTCGTCGAAGCCGTGCGCAGCGGCGATATCCTGACCCTTAAGGTCCGGTTCAAACCCATCGTGCCCGGCAAGACCGAGATGGTCTATTCGCAGATCACCCAAAACGATTACGAAGACAGCTTCTATGTCATTGCGGGCAACAAAAAGCACCTGCTGCTGAAAGACAGCAACGATAAACCGCTGACCAATCCCAAACTGGTGCTCAAGACCTCTAAAGACGCCCCCATCGCCGGCGCTTGGCAAGGCAAATTCCCCGCGCCGCCTAAAGATATTACGGAAGTGTCCTTGACGATACCGGGTGTCGAAACCTTCGACGCCATCAAGATCACCGACCGATAGCCCATGGACGCCGCCCGGAACATGTCGGCCGCCGTTGCCGCGCTGCTGCTCGCGGCCAGCGGCGCCCACGCGCAAGAGCCGCCCTACAAAGCCGAAGTACTGGACCTGCGCGCGACGATATTGGACCTGAAAGGGTTTCCGTCCGACACGGGCGGCGGCGTTTCCGACTTGTCTGCGCAGATAGGCGACCTGGCCGGCCGCCACGACGGTTTATCCGTGCGCCAGGACAAGGACGCCGTCACGGTATCGATGCTGGGCGATGTGCTGTTCGATTTCGACAAGGCCGATATCCGGCCGGCTGCCGAACCCGCTCTGCAGGATATTGCGCGCGCGATCCAGGCGGCGCCGGCTGGCTCGGCCCGTGTGGCCATTGAAGGCCATACCGATTCCAAGGGCGCCGCGTCGTATAACCAGACGCTGTCGTTAAAGCGGGCGAATGCCGTATTGCAGTGGCTGACGAATCACGGCGTGGATAACGGGCGTTTAACCGCCAAGGGCTATGGCGATGCCCGGCCCGTACAGCCCAACACGCTGGCAAATGGCGCCGACAATCCGAAAGGACGCGCGCAGAACCGGCGGGTGGAATTCGTGTTGCCCAAGCGCTAGCCCTGCGTTGCGCAGGGCAGCTTGCGGGCTTTTCCACCCAACCGGATCAAACACAAAAAGCGGACCCTAGCGGTTCCGCTCTTCTTCGTCTTCTTCCTCTTTCGTCTTGACCTCTTCCAGCTTGACCTTCTGCGTGCTGCGATGCGTTGCCGCGCACTGGTCAGGCTGTTGCGAGCTTTTGACGCACGCGGCAAACGCCAGCGCATCGTCCACGGTGGCGAAGTGGTAAGAATAGCCGTCCGTAAAAGCGACCTTTCCTTCGACAGAGCAATCCATGAAGCCTCCGGGTTGTAGGTGGTTCATGGTATCTAGAATCGTCAATTAACGGGCGAAATGGTAAGGAAAGTGGCTCCCTCTACCGGGCCAAGGCCCACATGGAAAGCCGCCGCGGTGGTCACGTCCGACAATCTGAAGTTATACGTCCCGCCTTTCTGCATGTTCAGTTTTGCTCCGACAACTGGCGTATTTTGGACGAATGTCCCCAAGGGAAAAATCTCCATGTCTTGGCCCATATCGTTCCCGAGCGCGATGTGCATTCGCACGTTCTCGACCTTGAACGCTTCAATCTTGTATTTTTCTTTGCTGGAAGCGTCTAAGACCTTTCGGACGTCCTGGGGCAAGCCCGACGAAACGTTAAAGGTGCCGTCCTTTGCACGGCGGGCCATGATGCGCACTCCTTTGGTCGCGCCCCATTCGGCGTCGCTCCCTTGTCCGTAATTTGCTGGAACCTCGAAATTCGCATACGAGTTGAATTCCTTGCGGAAACACTCCTTGTATACCGCGACAGGAAACGCCTTCGCCACCGCATCGCGGACCTTGATCAGCATGTCGGAAGGGTTACGGGAGTCCTTATGATCATTGCATGCGGCGACCTCGACCAGCAGATTCGCGCTGCTCGTTTTTATCCCCTCCGACATCAGCCCTGATAACGGAACCTTCGTTTCGACGTCAATCTTGCAACCCGTCAATATGAAGGCGCCCATCACGCCGGCCAACACCATTTTCTTCACGTTACAGCCCTTTAAGAGTGTGCTTAGGAAGCGGAGTTTGTATCACATACTTACTCTTCTAACACTAGCTAACTCCGACTGGCACCTGCCGGGGGCACGGATGCAAGCTCCGACGCAGCAAGGGCGAATTCGATCTCTATCGACTAACCCCTTGAAATAACTACAAGTAATGAAACGGCATAAGGAAATCCCCTATTAGGGAATTTGCTTATGCCTTTTAACTATTTGCAGCGCGCATACTTGCCGGGCAAGAATTCGTCCTGAGCATAAAGCAACACAGATGGAATTACGTCAACTCGAGGCCTTCGCGGCCGTCATGTCTACGGGCAGCGTCACCGCTGCCGGGCGTTTGCTTGGGCGCTCGCAGCCGGCCATCAGCCGCCTGTTGCAAGAGCTGGAAGCCGAGATCGGCTATGCCTTGTTCAACCGCAGCGGACCGCGCGTCACGCCTACCGAACAGGGTTTTCTGCTGTATGACGACGTAGAGCGCGCGCTGGCCGGCTTGCAGCAGATTCGCAGCCGCGCCGAAGAAATTGCGCGCGGCCAGGCCAAGCCGCTGCTGCTGGCGGCAACGTCCGCGCTGGCTGCTGGCCTGGTGCCGGACGCGCTCAAGCGCATCGAATCCCAAACCGGCGCCACGCGCGTGCAAGTGCGCAGCGCCTCGCCCGAACGCGTGGTGCACGCGGTGCTGACCGGCGCCGCGCAATTGGGCGCCACCAGCTTGCCGCTGGAACATCGCGGCCTGACGGTGCATTGGATTGCCCAAGCGCCCTGCGTCGTGGCACTGCGCGACGGCGATCCGCTGGCCGCGCACGACGTGGTGCCCGTTCATCTTCTGGCCGGCCGCCGCTTGATCACCATGGCCAACCCGTACCGGCTGCGTCGCCGCCTGGACGCCGCGCTTGCCCCCGACGGCAATGCGCCCGGCACCATCGAAACCAATTCGTCCGTCAACGCCCTGGCTGCCGTGCGCGCCGGGCTGGGCGTGTCGGTGCTGGAACCGATCACCGCTTACGGCGTCCCGATGCCGGGCGTGGCGATCCGCCCCATCGACCTGGACATTCCTTTTTTCTTCGGGGTCATCACCCCACAATCGCAACCGCAATCGCAACCGTTGACGCCCGCCTGCCAGGCCATGGCCGACGCCCTGGCCGAAGCCGCCGCCGCCCTGCTGCCCGGTTTTGTGCTGCACGACGCCTGCGAACACGCGGCGCTGTTGCAGTCGATCTACGGTGATGACGCCCCTGTTTTGGACACCCCCACACTATGAATCTGCCCATTGCCACCCCGCCGCAAGGCCTGGATGCGCTGGAAGCGCGTTTGCGGCAAGACCTGTCCTGGCTGGAAATTCCCGCCAAGAACTGGGTTGCGCCCCGTCTGGTTGATGGACAACAGGTACTGGACGTTGTCGTCATCGGCGGCGGCATGGCCGGCCTGGCCGCGGCCGCGTCGTTGACGCACCTGGGCATCACCGCGCCCATCTTCGACCAGGCGCCCGAAGGCTACGAAGGCCCGTGGGCCACCACCGCCCGCATGGAAACGCTGCGTAGTCCCAAGCAGCTGACCGGCCCCGCGCTGGGCTTGCCCGCGCTGACGTTCCGCGCGTGGTTCGAAGCGCAGTTCGGCACGGCCGAATGGGACGCGCTGGACAAGATTCCGCGCCTGCAATGGATGGACTACCTGCGCTGGTATCGCCGCGTGCTGAACCTGGACGTGCGCAACAACCATCGCGTGCTGGCCGTGCAACCGCGCGCCGACCGCCTGGTGCAACTGGACATCGAATCGCCCGCCGGACGCAGCACCGTGCTGGCCCGCCGCGTGGTGCTGGCCACCGGCCGCGACGGCCTGGGCGGCGCCTATTTGCCTGACTTTGCCAAGAAACTGCCTCGCGACCGCTGGGCGCATTCGTCCGACGTGATGGACTACGCCACGCTGGCCGGCAAGCGCGTCGGCGTCGTCGGCGCGGGGGCGTCCGCCATGGACAGCGCCGGCACCGCGCTGGAAGCCGGCGCCGCCAGCGTCGACCTGCTGATCCGCCGCAATGACATCCCGCGCGTGAACAAAGGCAAAGGCGCGGGCAACCCCGGCCTGACCCAAGGCCACCTGACCCTGCCCGACGAATGGAAGTGGAAGATCCGCCACTACATCAACGCCGCCCAAGTGCCGCCCCCGCGCGGCAGCACCTTGCGCGTATCTCGCTTCCCGAACGCCCGCTTCAACCTGGGCTGTGGCGTGCAAGACCTGGCAATGGTCGGCGACGACATCCACGTCACCACGCCCAAGGGCGTGTTCGTGCTGGACTTCCTGATCTTCTCGACAGGCTTTCGTATCGACTGGACCGTGCGCCCGGAATTCGCGCCGCTGGCGCCTCACGTGCGCAACTGGGGCGACCGTTTCACCCCGCCCCCCGGCGAAGAAGACCAGGAACTGCATGACTCGCCCGACCTGGGCGCCGTCTTTGAACTGCAAGAAAAAGTCCCCGGCGCCTGCCCGGGCCTGGACCGCGTGCACTGCTTTTCCTACCCCGCCGCGTTGACCCAAGGCACGATCTCGGGCGACATCCCCGCCATCAGCGACGGCGCAAAGCGCCTGGCGCAAGGCATCGCCGGCCTGTTCTACCGCGAAGACGTCGAAACGTACTACGCGAACATGGAAGCGTTTTCCGAACCGGAAGTGTTCGGCGATGAATGGACGCCGGCCCCGCCGCCCGCGGCAATCGCCACCCCGGCCTCGCAAGCGGAGACCACGCAATGACCGGTTGGTTGATACGCCGTGTCGCGCAAGCGGCGGTGGTGGTGTTGCTGATGACGCTGATCGTCTTCGT
>Ga0307412_10002095_pt1 | contig 11072 bp, 17 predicted proteins | sample DK1Cmetagenome_3_FD_203823 | JGI IMG/M metagenome (GOLD analysis project Ga0307412, IMG submission 203823) | Maize rhizosphere microbial communities from greenhouse at UC Davis, California, United States - DK15-C-1 | ecosystem: Host-associated > Plants > Roots > Rhizosphere > Soil | place: USA...
ATCGCTTGCTTCTGCGGCGACTAGGAGCAATCGATGACCCCAGGAGACTACCTGCCCCATGAGGAGGGAACGACGTGAGCCTCTCAGTCAAGGACGCCGCTGCGCTTCTGGGCGTTGCTCCGCGCACGATGTACAGTCTTGCCGCCCCTGCTGGCCCCCTCCCGTGCTTCCGAATCGGTCGCCGGGTCATCTTCGAACGTGACGACATCCTGGAGTACAAAGCATCATGTCGATCTTCCGTGATAAGGCGCGCGGCCGCTTCGTCTTTGAGTTCAGTCGCCGTATCGAAGGTCGTCGGGTCAGGGCTCAGAAGCTCCTTCCTCGCGCTTGGAATCAAGCCCAAGCTGACGCCTTTGACCGGAAAGAATCGGCCCGGCTCTACGCCCTCGCAACCAGCGTAGGCGGGGCCGAGTACTCGATAGACGACGCCGTGAACACCTACGTGACGGAGCGTCTTCCCCAGCTCAAGCACGGCAAGGGAACGGCGCGCGACCTGGCACTCATGCTGCCCTACTTCGAGGGACGCCCCTTGTCGGCGCTGGCGGATGTCTGCACGGCCTACCGCAAGAAGGCGCTCAAGGAAGACGGCGTGACGCCCCTTGCCCCTGCGACGATCAAGAACCGCATCCGCTACCTGACTGCGGCCTGTCGGTACGCCTGGAAGATGCACGGCATGGGCGAGCACGACCCAGCGGCCCGGGTGACGGTGCCAGAGGTGCGCAACGCTCGGACGGTGTTCCTGACCCGCGCCCAGGTGCTGACGCTGGCCCGAGCATGCAAGGACAAGCAGACCCGCGCCGCCATCCTGATCGCGTTCTACAGCGGCATGCGCGCCGATGAGATCCGCAGGGCTCGCGTGGTCGGAACCGCCTTCATGCTGAACGACAGCAAGAACGGGGACGCTCGCATCATCCCGATCCACCCCAGCATCCGGCGCTACGTCGGCAGGCCTCAACGGACCAAGTTCGCGCAGAACTACCACTTCATGAAGGCTCGGGCAGCGATCGGCATGCCGCACCTTCGCTTCCACGATTTAAGGCACTCAGCGGCCTCCGCGATGGTTGCCGCAGGGGCAAGTACCAACGCGGTCGGTGCGGTGCTTGGGCATCGTTCTGCGCAGTCCATGAAGCGATATACCCACTTCATGCAGACGCAGCTCGAAGAAGCCGTGTTCGGCGTGGGCCGGAAGGTAGCGTGATGGGCAAGAATTTACCTTACGCTACCGGGCTTGCTACAGCTTTGATAGCTGCAAACCCGCATGGATACTGGAGGCGCGACCCGGAGTCGAACCGGGCTAGACGGATTTGCAATCCAGCAAGCGCCTCTAGCGGAGCCTCTCGCCCAGAGGGGAAACGCCTCGCATGGGTTTCCTGGACGGCCGTTTTTGCCTCCAGTTGTCCAAGAAATTACCTGACCCCTGATGCCCAAAGTTTGGCGCTCGTCGATAGAAACCCTACCTGGATGCAATCCCATAGGTATAATCACAGCTTGTCAACGTGTGCGGGCACCGAGACAATTCCGCTTGAGCCTCCAAACTCATGCGTTTCAGCCCTAACGGGTGGTGCCCGCACACCGGAAACGCAGCAGCTTGGAGGCTTTTTGCGTTTCAGCGTCAGGGCGCGCATTGACATAGCTAACGGGCCGTGTCGTGGCCGCACCCAAGACAGCGATGGCGCTCTGAGCCCCGGCGCCGCGGCCTTTCGTAGGGACCGCAGAAAACCAGCAAGCAGACCGATACCTCGTTTGGCCCACGTCACGGGCGCTGGACAGTTCGAATACGACGCTTCGGCGAGTGGTAGGCCTCTCGGGGATTCATCCTCAGACAGGGCTGGCCAAAGACATACCTATCGGGAGTCTCGGGGCTCTCTATCGCCTTCAGAAAAGATGGGCAATACCGCCCGAACAGGCCCGGGTCTGGAGTCATAGCCCATGCGGGTTTCAGCTATTCCCGCCGTTCCAACGATCGGCCGATTTTGGCCGCCCTTCCCTCTGGAGCGGAAACGCTCATTCCAAAGAAAGTGACCTCCTCATGCACCTGCCTTTCCTGTTCTACCTGGTGGCCGTCTGCGTTCTGGCGTACTACGCATGGCGCAAGCACAAGCAGGGCAATACGACCGCCGTGTGCATCTTCGTCTTCTTGATCGCGCTCAATGTGGTGGCGGCTTGGGGTAAGCTACTGAGTTGATTACGGTGTTACAAAATAGTTGTTGCGTTGGTTGATTTCGGTATTACAATACATTCACACCAACCGAAACGGACCAGCACCATGAACACCGCAACCTTCTCCCAAGACATCGCTGAAATGATGGCCGCATGGAACACGATCATGGCCGCTGCCCGCAAGCAGTTCCCGCAAGCGTCGGAAGAAGCGCTGTACCAGATGACTGCCGGCGCGATGAAGAAGTCGCTGGGCCTGTGACAAGGCCGCCGAACGACAGGGGACAGGGGCGAAAGCCTCTGCCGCCAGAGGATCAGACGAAGCCGCGCTCGATCCGCCTGAATGATGCGAGGTGGGCGAAGCTGAAGAGGTTGGGTTCCGACTGGTTGGCTAAGGCGATCGATCGCGCTAAGGAACAGAAATGAGACGTTGGATTGAATGGCTGCCGGAGAAGAAGGAATGAGCGTCTACGTTGATGACATGCGCGCCAACTTCGGCCGGATGGTGATGTGCCACATGCTGGCCGACACCGATGAAGAATTGCACGCGATGGCCGACCGGATCGGCGTTGCGCGGAAGTGGTTCCAAGGGCCTCCGAAGACCCGGAACAGCCACTACGACATCGCTCTGAGCAAGCGCGCGCTGGCCGTTCAATTCGGGGCGAAGGAGATCACATGGCGCGAAGCTGGGGCGATGGCATCAGCCAAGCGTCGAGCCGCGCTTGCCGCCCTCTCTAGATCGGAGCAGAACCCATGAACTGCATTCGTTGCAAGGACAAGGGATGGCTCGCAGGAGTCGGAGCTATGCCGCATGCTCAGCCCTGTACGAACTGCGGCAAGTGGAAGGTGATGCCTAGATCGGAGCAGACCAAATGAACCCGAACAACTGCGCGACGTGCGACCACATCAAGCACCCTGGCGGAGGCCACTGCTACATGTTCCGCCATGAGCCGCAGGAGGTTTGCCACATCCACACGGTTCGGGCGCTCATCAGCATAAGCAAGTGCGCCAGCAAGGAAGAACTCGATGCTGCCGCCCTTCGTCCTTACCAAGGGGGAGAGACCGATGCATGAGATTCTGATGACCGTGAACGTCGTGCTGGTGGTGGTGCAGTCCTTCTGGCTTGGCGTGCAGTGGGAGAAACACCGTGCTGCTGCATCCCTACAGGAGAACCGGGATGTCTAACCTGCCACCGTTGCCGAAGCCTCAAAAGATGGAATACAGCGTGCTTTCAGGCGTGGACGTGGCGTTGTTCACCGAACGTCAACTCCGAGCCTTTGCCGAGGAAGCCGTAAGGCTAGAGCGGGAGCGGTGGGAGAAGGTTGCGCTGCGCATGGTCAATGGGCGACTGGTTGGGCCCACGTTGTGCGATGTCCCGCCAGAGGTCTTGGCCGCCACGAGCCGTAAGCTCATGGAGGACCCGGAGTACCGGGCGAAGATGCTTGATCTTTCTGCCCGCTCTCAGGAGGGGCAGGGATAGAATGCTGGCGTCCTTCCTCTGGCGGTTGAGCGATCTCGGCCGATGCGCACCAGGGGAAGGACATCAAGCCTGATGGCGTTGCAATACGCTGCCGCCAGCTTCACTTACTTGGCAGTTTCCGCCCCAGTGGTAGCGCGTAGGTCGTTGTACCTGGCATAGCAGTAGTCCCGTTCGGCGGCGATGGTCGCAGCTCGGGAAGCGAGCCTTGCAAGAAACTCCCCATCATCCCGGTAAAGTCCGGCGCCGGTTCCACCCTTGCAAGCGGTGGAGGTGCTGGGCACATTACCGATGGGGCGGCTGGGACGGTCGCGCAGGCTTGCAAGAGCAGCATCGAGCTTGCTGCCAATATCCCTGATCTGTTCATCTTTCGTCGCTCCTAGTTCGGCTGCGTGGTCATGCCACTTTCGTTCGGTAGCGCGTGCATCTGCCTCTGCCTTGCGGGACGCCTCTGCGTACTGCGCCTGAAGCTCTGCATATTGCCGATGCGCACGGTCTATGCGCATGGTCTGGACGCCCAGCAGTGCGAGCAGGATGCCAACCAGCACCAGCTTCCATTGCGTGAGGAGGAAGGTCACCACCACTCCCACCAGGGCCGAGACAGCACAACCCACCAATGAGCGCTCATACCAGCACCTTCTTGGCTTCGGCGTAGAGCCTCATCCGATCTTCGATGCCGTTGGTCCCGCCATTGATCCGTTTGACGACATCGAGGAATGCACCGCGATCAGCCAAAGTGTTCAGGCTCTTCATGTCCCAGAAATCAGCAGCAGACAGAGCAGCCCACTCCGGGCGTTCTAGAACCTCCGGAGTAGCTTCAAAGTCTGGGATCTCATCCATGGGCCAGCGAGCCCGAAGCCGCTGGGTCAGTTTGGCATAGTTCGCCCTGCCCGTGGTCTGTAGGAAGCCGCGCCCCATGAACCGCTTTCCATCGCCCGGCTTGTTGTTGCCGAGGTCTGCACGGCCTTCATAGCGGGTCTGAGCCGGCGTTGGCCCCCACAGCTCACGAAGCCACTTCAACCCCCCCGACTCGTGCCCTACGTTCGCCAGAAACATCGCCATCCGTTCGGTGGTGGTGATCTGGTAATGGGCCATGGCTGATTCGAGACCAGCAACGGCAGACTGAGCACGGTCCAACCTTGCTCCAGTGCAGCGGGCCAGGGTTTCGGCGTCCATGCTATTCCTTGAGACCCTGAGACTTCAGCCGAAGGACGATGCTGATCACGAACGAAGCCGCGATGATCCATCCAGGGTTGATGCCGATCGCACCCAAGATTGCCGCCTTCTGGTCTTCAGGAAGCATCAGCCAGGCCGGAACAGCAGCAGCGCAAAGCGTTGACCACCAGAAGCTCAGCATCTTGAGCGTCTTGCGCCACTCGGGCACGAGAACCTTGTCAAACCAGTCCGTGATCGCGTTCATTTCACACTCCTTTTGTCAGATTCGAGGGTTTCGACGCGAAACCGCAGGATTGCGATCTCGCCCTGAACCGTGCTTGCCTGGTTGTTCCCAGCCTTCACGGTGATCTTTAAGTCGGTCATGTCCTCTCGGAGTTGTCCAAGTTGGAACCACATCGAGACGAAGGCTGCGCACACCATGCCGGCAATGCCGAGGAGCCACGTCAACGGAAGTCGGAAATCGATCACTTTGGAGATGCGCGGCAAGTCGCCGGGCTGGCTGTCTCTGTCCATGGCATCACCCTTGAATCAGACCTTTGAGGGAGCAACGAGCGCCAGCAACCCCGCCGATCCAAGTACCAGTACCAGCATTGACGCTCACAAACGGGGTTACGTAGTGGTTCCCTTCAGCCATGTCCAGCGCCGCGGACAAAGAAACTGGTCCGATCTGAGAGGCTCCAGTGTTGAGGAAGACCGAATAGGCATCCTGAACGGTTGTGCCATCGAGATACAGATACGTCGCAACGGTCGCACCGGCAGAACTGTTCGAGGCGTAGCCGTCAAAACTGAACATCGCATGCTCGCCCCATGTCACGAACTCGCATCGAAGCGAAGAACTCAATTCGACATGCGACGCGCTGCTTGTTCCGGCGCTTGCTCCTAGTCCCGCTTGGCATTGGCGGGGGCGACGATTGAACCAACTGATGACGAGCCGAGCATTGATTGCGTCGCTCCAGGCTGGTCCGGTGACAGTCCTGGCTAACCCGACAAGTGCTCGGCTCGCATCTCCAGACTTGATTTCGACACCCGTGGTTGCATCAGTCGCATGGGTTGTAGTCGATGCCTCAAGGGTAAGGGTCGCCCCACTCATGTAGGCGTAGATGTAGTAATTGACGCTAGGGGTTAGGGAGGTCGGGGCTAGGCTGACCCCTGCCGCAGGGATCACGCACACACTGCCGTTGATCGTGATCCTGTTCCCGTTGAAGGGGATGAGAACCAGATTTGCGCCTGACTTTGTTAGTCGGCACTGACCATAGTTGATCATCCCGCCAGGAAGGGATGTGTTCAGAACCGACATCACCCCATAGGAAACCTGCGACAGACCGGAATCGAGCGTTCCGGAGTCGTTGCGTACCGTCACGGTGGTATTGGGGGACGAGTAGACGCTGCCCGTGATCGTGGAATAGATCGTTCCGCCAGTGTTTGTGCTCTTGAGCCTCCTGCCGACCTGGAAAGTCTGGGTCTGGTCCCCAGCCACCGTGAACGAGGTTGCGCTGACGTAGGTTGGAGCCGCTTGGTAGACCAGCCATTGATCAGTCGTTATGGCGCTGTCGTTGATCCCGCTCATGTTGTCCAGCGTGCGGAGGGTGACGCCAGCGGCATCCTTGATCACGAACTTGTACGAAGCGCCACCGACCAGCCAAATCTCTCCATCCTCGTTCACCCCGAGGGTGTTCAGATCGATGGGAAAGGTGTTCGGCGTACCCCCAGCCTGCGTGGTGTAGGTCGTGGCTGGGGTGGAAGTGCCAGCCAGGTAGACGAAGATCTCGCCACTGCTCAGGGGATCGCCATTGGCGTCGAATTGCTGGCCGTTGATGATTGGTGCGAGAAAGTTCGCCATTCGTGGTCCTTACAAATGAAAAAACCCGCCTGAGCGGGTCTAGAATCTGCTTGATGAAACAGATCGACTACACGGACTTGAACGCTGCCGAGTCAATCGGCCACGTCTTCGGCTTCATCGCCCCAGTCCTACTGGTGGTGATCCTTGTTGTTCTGGCGGTTAAGAGCTTCTTCTAGTCGCCCCTGAACCTCGCAAGAGAGTTCAGTTCCGCTGCGGTGATCGCGTCACCGCCTAGTTCCGTCTTGCGCCCGAGCCACTTCACGGCATCCGGGTTCGTCATCCGTCTGGCAAGCGAATTCGCCGCCAAAGGCGTTCCAGCCGCTATTGCTGCAACTGGCAGGTTCCCAGTCATCAGGGCCACGGCCCCTCCCAACCCCATCGACTGGGCACTTACAGCGGCCTGCGTTCCAGACGGGTTGGCGAACACCTTAGAGCCTTCGCGGACGTTGGACGCCACCTTGGCGAACTCCAGCAGCTTGTTCTCGGTGTTCGGCACCCCAAGACGGCCGAACAAGGTAGCGCGAGAGTCGGGAGAAAGCCGGTTTAGGTTGGTCAGGAAGGTCTCGGTAGAGAACGCATCCCCGAGTTCGTTCTGATTTCCTGGAGTCGCGCGCCCCATTCGTCTAAGAACGGCAGAGGCAAGCTCCTTGCGGTTTTCTTTGGGGATGGCGTCAACAACGCGCTTCAGGACCGTATTGCCTTCTGCCGTACCAGACATGGCGGCGCTAAAAACCTTCTCAGGGGCGTCCTTGCCGACGATGCCGGAAAGCTGTTCTAGGCGCTCTAGTTGCCCCTTGGTGAACTGGTTTGCCCACTGGAAGGATTGCTCTGCCTGCGGCCCCGCCTTCTTCGCCGCCACACCTAAATCATCAGAAAGGGCCGCATAGAGCGCAGTCCACTTGGAGCGCGGCACATCAGCAAGCAGCGAGTTGTCTGCGATCTCGTTCCCGACCAGGGTGCGGAGCTTCTTGATGGCCTCATAGGGCAACCGCCCGTCAGCGGGATTCAGCTTCGGTGCATTCATCAAGCCACCGCCCCCAGTAGGCTGGGCCTTGGCTGCGGCTGCTTCGAGGTCGGCAAGAAGGGCGGCATCGATGCCCTTGATCTTGGAGTTTTTGAAGAATTCCGAGATGTTCGGGGCTCCGGGGATGCCCTCGTTCAGCTTTGCAAGCGCCGCCCGTGTGTTTGCCACGTCGAGCGGGGTATCGGGCTTGATGTGCTTGTCCAGGGTTTGATATAGCCGCCCCTGAATCGCCTTGAAGCCATCTCGGAAGCCCTGCACCCCTGAAGTAATCGCCTCACCCGCGTTGATCGCGCTACCACCGGGGGCCAAGTCGTCGGCCAGCTTATTGACGCTTGCGGCCATCGCATCGGACTTCTGCTGAGCTGCGCGGCTCATGACTCCAGCACCACCAGGGGTCTTAGAAAGTACGCTCTCAATCGCGCGGGGGATGCGCGCCTCCGAAGCCTGGCCAACGGAAGGCGAGCCCACCCCCGTATCGTTGAATAGCTTGATGTTGTCGTTCACCGTTTGCCGGCCGGCCTCCCCGCCTCGCATGAGTCGGCGCGTTCCTTCGGCGGCTCCAGCGACGCCAACGCCAGGGACAAGCGCGCCGACCACCCCGGCCACGTTCTGAGCCGTCGCGCCCCCACCCGATTCACGAGTGATACCGGACGCCCCCGCACTTGTGACCCCGCTTGCGGTCTGAACGCCGGGGCCAGAGGCGAACAACTGACCGACCCTCTGGACGACTGGAGCGGCGGCGCCCTGTAGCAGTTTGCCTGCGGCAACCGTACCGCCAGCTCCAGCCATTGCGCCAGTAACGTCCTGCACAACCCGTTCGGTCGCATCCTTCGGCTCAGCAACGCCAGCGCCGGTCATGATGTTGTCCAAAGCGGAGTTTACCGTTTGGAACCTGAACCCATTGTTCTTGCCGAGCGCAGCATCAAGACCAGTGTTCACAACACCAGTAGCTGCATCGGAAACGACGCCCGGAAGGGCGAGTGCCCCCTTAACGCCGGCGCGGGCTGTTAAGCCAAGTTGGCGAACGACTTCATTCTGTTCGGGCTTGGCGGGAGCATCCCAAAGAACGGCCTTTGGGTCGATCTGCGGGCGCTCATCCCACTTGACCGCGCCAGGGTCGATGGTCGCCGCCTGAGCGCTTGGAAGCATCGCCTCCACAGCACCGCCCACCGCCTTCAGGACCGGGTTCTGCTTCGTGCCAGCCATGCGAGAAGCCTGAACCACCTTGTCCACGTAGCGCGGATCTTCTGCGTAGCCGCCATCTTTCAGCGCAGTCGCGAAGGCCAGCGGGTCTTTTGCGCCTACTGCTTTTGGGTACTTCCGCTGGATCAGGCTTGCGAAGTCATCGGCGAACGCATCTGGCGAGTCGTAGGAACGATACTTGTCCTTGCTGCCGGTCATGTTGTCGGTAGCCTGAACCCCGCCGCCAGCGAAATCCTTGATGTTCCCGAGATTGTTGGTCCCTGGGATGATCGACTTACCCCAGCCGGTTTCGAGGCCCCATTGACCCAGAATGACGCCCGCAGGAACGCCTAGCGTCTTGCTGACCTTTTCAGCGGCAGGCCCGTAAACGGACGCGAACTCTTCCGGCGTACTCGTCTTCTTGGGTGGTTCGTCCCATTTCACTTGGGACGCATCAATCGGCATAGTCAATGCTCCCATCAGCGTATTCAACGACCCTCTTGCCATTCAGCATGCCCGTGCGCTTGATGGCCTTCTTCGGCGCGCCACCCTTGTTCTGCCCCAGTTGCTGCACGATGTTCTCAGGACGCAGGCCGTAGGTCTTCGCACGCTGCGTGTAGTCGGCATCGATGGTTTTCTGCCCTTCCTGTGCCGCTCCGTATATCTGTCCGGTGATGTTTTTGAAGTCGGCAACCTGAGTGGGCGTCAGCACCTTGCCGCGTGCCAACGTGTTTACGTAGTTCGTCGCACGGTCGAACACGCCAGAGGCTTGGAGGGCCATGCCAAGCTCAGACTCTCGAACCACAGAACCTGGGTCTAGCAACTTCATGAACTTGGTTGCAGCGGCGAGCGTCGCAGCCGGCGAGGTCGTTGCCTTGTCAAGGGTCGCATTGATCTGCCGATAGGCATCTCCGACAGCCTGGAAGTCCTTGGACTGGGCGCGGTAGTCGTCACTCAACTTCATCTCGGTAGATTGATCGCGCTGAGCCGTTGCCGCCGTCTTTGTTGCTTCTGCAACTGCACGCGTAGCTGCTGCATTCTCGCGAGATGCGCTGACCGTGTTCGCGTTGTTGGCTGCGGACTGGGCATTTGTGGCAGTGTTGTTCGCGCTAGAGGTCTGGGCTTGCAGCCTGGCGTTGGCGCTCGGCGTGGAAAACTCCATGGCCTTCCACTTTTCCTCTAGTTGCTGCTTCACCGTCAACGCTTGAGCACGCTTCTGCTCGATCAGAGCGGGGTCGTATTGTTCTGGCAACTGAGCCGCGGCTTCAGGGCCGAAGACCTGCGCAGTCTGCTGGCGAGCACGGTCCCAAGTCGCCTGATCGACAACACCATTCATGATCTGACCGGCAACTTGGAACTGCTGAAGCTGCTGTTCGACCTTGGCCTTCATCGCCTCTCGTTGGGCCTTCTGCTGCTCAGTCTGGAACTTCTGCGCCTCCTGCCCTTGTTTGACGTAACCGCCCTTATAAAAGGCATCGGCCAGCCCATCGGGCGCGGTGTTGCGGGCAATGTCGCGGGTTGCTTGCTCGTCCTGGATGCCTTGACGAAGCTGATTCAACTTGAGGCTGTTCACCTCGCGCTGCATCTGCTCGTCCTGGATCTCGCTCTGGGACTTAAGCGGGGTAACCCCCCGGCCAATGTTGAGAATGATGCTCGGATCGAGGGCCATTACCAGATCACTCCCATATCCATCGAGTTTGTGTAGTTCGCGGCAGAGGGGTTCGTGCTCGAACCGTTGTAGTTGTTCCCGCTCCGCCCGATGTTGAACGAGGAAAGCAGGTTGTTCCACCCTCCTGCATTGTTGAGGCTGTTAGCCGCCTGGTTGATACCAGAGGTCAGCGCATTCCCGCTGGCAACCTGACCAGCCGCCTGAGCATTACCCGCGGACATGATGTTGTTTCCAACACTGTTCGCGACCTGCTGATTGTTTGCCCCTACCCGAGCCGCAGAAGCCTGGCCAGTGTTGGAGACTCCGGTCAAGAAGTTATAGATGGTGTTCCGGTTCTGGTTGTATGCACCAAGATTCGTATTCCACTCATTCTGACGGCGCGTCAGGTTGGTGTTGTACGTGGAACTCGCGCGGTTGAATCCTTCATTGAACTTCGTGCCGGCATAGTCTTCGTTGTACCGGGCGAGTTCCTTCATTGCCCCACCGGACAGGAAGTTGCCCCGTGCTGCTTGGCCTCGCTCAATTCCCTGCGTGCCTTGGTTCAGGC
>Ga0307412_10002096_pt1 | contig 11071 bp, 10 predicted proteins | sample DK1Cmetagenome_3_FD_203823 | JGI IMG/M metagenome (GOLD analysis project Ga0307412, IMG submission 203823) | Maize rhizosphere microbial communities from greenhouse at UC Davis, California, United States - DK15-C-1 | ecosystem: Host-associated > Plants > Roots > Rhizosphere > Soil | place: USA...
GTCATCAAGGCGATCGTCGAGGTCTGACTCACACCGCGCGGCTGAACCGCTGCGCGTCGGACTGGCGATAGACGTCGAACGCGGCGGCGGCGAGGCGGGCATAGGCTCGGCCCTCGTCCCGCACCGTCACGCGCCAGCCCTGAACGCGCACCAGATCGTGCGCCACAAGCTCGCGCAGTCCGCCGAGTGCGCCGTGCAACGGCCCCAGACAAGCGCCGTGCGCGCGGGCGACATCGCACAGATCGACGCTCCCGTCGCACAGCAGCCGCTCGATGATGTCACCGCGCAGCCGGTCGTCGGCGGCCCGGACGATCCCGCGCGCGCCCGCGAGACCGCCGTTGGCCGCGCGCAACCGATACCGGCCGACATGCTTCTCATTCTGCACGAGCAGCCCCGCATACTGGCTGATCGACGACGCGCCGAGACCGACGATCGCCTCGCCCGGCTCGTCGGTGAAGCCCTGAAAATTGCGCCGCAGCCGCCCCTCCGCCGCCGCGACCGCGAGGCTGTCGGTCGCCTTCGCGAAATGATCGAACCCGACCGCGGCGTAGCCGGCGGCAGTCAGCACATCATGCGCCAGCGTGCTCTGCCCGAAGCGCGCGGCGGCATCGGGCAGAAGCGCGTCGTCGATCATGCGCTGGCGCGGCAGCAGGCGCGGCATATGCGCATAGCCGAACATCGCGATCCGGTCGGGCGCGAGATCCAGCGCCAGCTCCAGCGTCTCGGTCAGATCGTCAGCGGTCTGGCCGGGCAGACCGTACATCAGGTCGAGGTTGACCGCCGCGATCCCCGCGGCGCGGAGATCGGCAACCGCGCGCGCCACCATCGCATACGGCTGCACCCGGTTGATCTTCTCCTGAATGTGCCGCGCGAAGGTCTGCGCACCGAGGCTGACGCGAGTCACCCCCGCTTCCGCCAGCGCATCGCAATACGCCCGATCGAGCGTGCGCGGATCGAGTTCGGCGGCGATCTCCAGTCGCTCGGCGCAATCGAAACGGTGGCGCAGCAGATCGGTCAGCGCGATGAAATCCTCCGCCGGCACCGCATTGGGGCTGCCCCCGCCGAAATGCACCGCGACGACGCGCCCGCGCAGCCGCGCCGCGACCGCGTCGATCTCCTGCCCCAGCGCGGCCAGATATGCCGCCATCCGCTCGGGCCGCCCGATCGCGCCGGTGTTGCAGCCACAATACCAGCAGATCTCATGGCAATAGGGGATGTGGACATAGAGCGACACCGGCGTTCCCGGCGCGACCGCATCCAGCGCAGCCCTCTGATCGGCGACACCGACGCGGTCGTGAAACTCCGCCGCCGTCGGGTAGCTGGTATAGCGCGGTACGGACCGGCTCGCGAGATCGGGGATATAGCGGCGCATGCACTTTGGTCGCAGGGCCTCGCGCGACCATCCTTGATCCCGGTCAAATCCAGCGGCCCGAAAATTTGCGCTGGATCAATGTTGCCACCCAACCCCGGTTCTAGCCCGGCCCCACCAACCAGATGGGGAACCAATATGCGTATCATCACCGCCCTCGCGCTCACCGCCGCGGCCTGTGCCGCGATGCCAGCTCAAGCCCAGGAGAAGGGCGACGTGCTGATGCGCGTCCGCGCGATCATGGTGTCGCCCAACGAGAAATCCGGCGGGGTAGAGCCGAGCTTCCCCGGCGCCCGCGTCGGCGTGACCGACAGCTACGCACCCGAAATCGATTTCACCTATATGGTGACCGATCATATCGGCACCGAGTTGATCCTCGGCACCACCAAGCATGACGTGCAGGGCCGCGCCGCGCTCTCCGGGATCGACAAGCTCGCCGGAACCTGGGTGCTCCCGCCGACGCTGACTCTGCAATATCATTTCGCTGATCCGCACGCGACGGTGCGCCCCTATGTCGGCGCGGGCGTGAACTACACGATCTTCTATTCGTCCAAGGCGAGCGGCGCGCTCAACGCCGCGATCGGCGATACCAAGGTCCACCTCAACGATAGCTTTGGCTATGCGCTTCAGGCCGGCGTCGATGTCAACATCACGCGCAAGGTCTTCGCCAATCTCGACGTCAAATATATCGACATGGACACGACGGCCCGGCTCCACACCGGCAGCGCGACCAACAGCGTCAAGGTCAGCATCGATCCGCTGGTGTTCGGCATCGGCATTGGCCTCCGGCTTTGATCAATGCGCGCACGGCTTTGACCTCAGTCAACGCCGTGCGCGAGCCTTCCGCCGAAATAGCAGGCAAGGAGAGCCTGCATGCACGACCCTGACACCAGAGCCGGAGGCTACCCCTTCGTTAGTGGCCGCTGGCACGTGATCGACGAGATCGATCTCGTCGGTCTCGTCGCGGACCACGCCGCCGCCGAACGGCTCTGTGCGCGGCTGGAAGCCTGCGCCGACCAGCTTCCCCAGCGCCCTGCGCCAGCCGAGATCGGCGATCTGTGCGCGGCGCTGCAATCCAGCATCGTCGACCACGTCGAATCCGAAGACCGCTTCCTCGCCACCATGTTCGCGCACGATTTGCGCGATCCGCTCTGTCACGCGCTGCTCGACCATATTCACACGCGCCATGTCGCCTGCACGGTGCTCGCGCAGGATCTGATCGCCTCGCTCGACGCCACCGCGCCGGGACACCGCACCATCTGCGCGGAGGCGCTCGGCTATATGCTACGCTGCTTCTTCGACGGGTGCCGCGCGGCGATGGCGTTCGAGGAACTGGCGATCGTCGTGCTCGCCGGCACGCGGCTCACCCGCGAAGCGCGCGCGCTGCTCACCGGGCGGCTCGCCGCCGCCTGACCCGCTCAGGCCGGCTCGGCCCGCGCCTGCAGCGCCGCACGATCACGGATCGTCACGCCGCGCGCGCCGGGAAGCGCGATCAGCCCCGCCGCCTTCAACTTGGTCAATTGCCGGCTCACCGTCTCGATCGTCAGCCCCAGCACGTCGGCGATCTGCCCGCGCGTCAGCGGTAGATCGAACGTCACCGGGCCGGATTCGGTGGCGCGGCACCCGGCGCTGCCGGCGCGATCCGCCATGCTGAGCAGGAAGCCGGCGATCTTCTCCTCCGCCGATTTGCGCGCGAGCATCAGCATCCGTCCGCGCGCTTCCTCAAGCGCCGAGAAGGTGCGCTGGAGGAGCATCCGCTCCATCCGCACATGATCTTCCAGCACCCGTTCGAACGGCTTGCGCGGAAACACGCACAGCTCGGCGTCGGTCAGCGCGGTAACGGTGAAATCCGATTGCTCGGCATAGGGCCGGCCGACGAAATCGGCGGGATAGAGCAGCCCGACGATCTGCTCGCGGCCGTCGGCGGTCGAGGCGCTGAGCTTGAGTACGCCGGCGAGCAGATTGGCGCAAACGATGCTTTCGTCACCCGCCCATATCACCGTCTCGCCGCGCGCGACGGTCTGGCGGCGCCCGAGCGTGTTGAGCGCGGTCAGCTCCGCATCAGTCAGGCTCCCGCAGAGCGACTGATCCCGCACGGCGCAATCGGCGCAGATGTCTGTGACGAGCATAGCCCCCCTATAAAGGGCTTCGCACCGTTTGTCTTGCCATCGTATCGTTTTGAAGATCGACAAAAAGACCGGCGTCTCACGACGCCGGTCCGAGTGTCACTGGTTGGTGATCGCGTCCTCGTCATCCTCGATGGGCAACGAGAATTCGTGCCAGATCCCGTTGAGAACTCCGAACACCACCGCCAGGCCCAGGCCCAGCACCCATGTAAAATACCACATCGCTTGATCCTTCTCGGGCTCAGTAGAAATCGGGGTTGGTGCGAACCTCATCGGTGGTGACGCGGCCCCACATTACCTTGAACGCCCAACTCGTGTAGGCGAGCACGATCGGCAGGAAGACCACCGTCACGAACACCATGATGCCGAGCGTCTTGGCGGTCGAAGAAGCGTTCCACACCGTCAGGCTCGAATGCGTGTCGATGCTCGACGGCAGGATGTACGGGAACATCGACAGTCCGACCGTGGCGATGATCCCCGTCGCAGCCAGCGCCGAGCCGCCGAACGAGGTCTTCTCCCAGCCATTGGTGATGCCGGCGAACGCCAGCACCGCCCCGCCGAAACCGAGCGCCGGCGCAATCAGCATCCACGGATACAGCCCGTAATTGCCGAGCCACGCGCCGGCGACATGCTCGGTGGTCGTGCGCAGCGGGTTGGACTGGCCGGACGGATCAGCGACCGTCAGCATGTGATAGCCGATGTCGCCGAACGCGACATACGCCCCGCCGAGCGCGAACAGCACCACGGCGGCGATCGCGGCGATGCAGCCATAGCCGCGTGCGCGGTCGTGGACTGGGCCGTGCTCGACCTTGAAGGTCAGCCAGGTCGCGCCATGCAGCACCAGCATCGCCACCGACAACAGCCCGCACAGCAAGGTGAACGGCGTGAACAACCCCAGGAGCCCCCCCTCATAGAACGAGCGCAGATCGCTATCGAGCCGGAACGGCGCACCCGACAGCACGTTGCCGACCGCGACGCCGAACACCAGCGCGGGCACCAGACCCCCGACGAACAGCGCATAGTCCCACCGCGTCCGCCACGCCGGGTCGTCGCGCTTCGAACGGTATTTGAACCCCACCGGCCGCAGGATCAGCGCGGCCAGCACCAGGAACATCGCCAGATAGAAGCCCGAGAAGCTCACCGCGTAAACGAACGGCCACGCGGCGAAGATCGCGCCGCCGCCGGTGATGAACCACACGAAATTGCCTTCCCAGTTCGGCCCGACGGTGTTGATCACCATCCGCCGCTCGGGGTCGGTCTTCGCGACCCAGGGCAGCAGCGCCGCCACCCCGAGATCATAGCCGTCGGTCAGCGCGAAGCCGATCAACAGCACCCCCATCAGCACCCACCAGATCAGGCGCAGGTTTTCATAGTCGAACATTGTTTATGTCCCTTTCAAGCGGCCAGCGGGGTCGCGGGGAGCGTGCCGGGTTCCGGCTGCGGATCCTCGTCATGTTCGAACGGCCCCTTCTTGATCGACGTGAGCATCAGCCGCACCTCGATGACGGCCAGCACGCCGTACAGCGCGGTGAAGCCGAAGATCGTCGTCCACAGCGCCCCGCGCGACAGCGAGGATGCGGCGAGGAAGGTCGGCAGCACGCCCTCGATCGCCCACGGCTGACGTCCGATCTCGGCCAACAGCCAGCCGAGTTCGATCGCCACCCACGGCAGCGGAATCGAGATCACGGCTAGCCGCAGGAACCAGCGCGTGCTGTCATGCCGCCGCAGGCTGGCGAGCACGAACGCGGTGGCGAACAGCGCGATCATGTAGAAGCCGATGAACGCCATGGTCCGGAAGCTCCAGAACATCAGCGGCACGTTCGGCACGACATCCCACGCCGTCTTGGCGATCAGTTCGGGGCTGGCCATGCGAGGATCGGCGACATGCGCCTTCAAGAGCAACGCATAGCCGAGATCGCGCTTGTGCGCCTCGAACCGCGCCCGCTCGGCCACATTGGTGGGATCGCGCTTGAGCTTCTGCACAGCGTCATAGGCGACCACGCCCGAGGTGATCCGCTCCTGTGCCTTGAGCACGAGCTCCGACATGCCCGTCACCTCTTTGTCGAGGCTGCGGGTCGCGATCAGGCCGAGCACCCACGGCACTTCGACCGAATAGCGCGTCTTGCGGGCAACCGTATCGGGCATACCGATCAGCGTGATGCCGGCCGGTGCCGGCGCGGTGTGCCACGCCGCCTCGATCGCGGCGAGCTTCATCTTCTGGTTGTCGGTCAGCGCATAGCCGCTCTCGTCACCCAGCACGACCACCGACAGCGACGACAGCAGCCCAAACGCCGCCGCCACCGCCATCGAGCGTTTGGCGACGCCGCGATACTTCCCTTTTAGAAGGTAGAAGGCGGAGATGCCGAGCACGAACACCGAAGCGCAGACATAGCCGGCGCTGACGGTGTGGACGAACTTGGCCTGCGCGATCGGGTTGAACAGCACCTGCCCGAAGCTGGACACCTCCATCCGCATCGTCTCGGGATTGAACTGCGCCCCGACCGGATTCTGCATCCAGCCGTTCGCGATCAGAATCCACAGCGCCGACAGGTTGGTGCCGAGCGCCACCAGGAAGGTGACGATCAGATGTCCGAGCTTCGACAGCCGGTTCCACCCGAAGAACATCACCCCGACCATCGTGGCTTCGAGGAAGAACGCCATCAGCCCCTCGATTGCGAGCGGCGCGCCGAAGATGTCGCCGACATAATGCGAGAAATACGACCAGTTGGTGCCGAACTCGAACTCCATCGTCAGCCCGGTCGAGACGCCGAGCACGAAGTTGATCGCGAACAACCGTCCCCAGAAGCGCGTGATGACGCGCCAGATCGGCCGGTTGGTCATCACATACACCGATTCCATGATGACGAGCATGAAGCTCAGCCCCAAGGTCAGCGGAACGAACAGAAAGTGGTAGAGTGCGGTCAGCGCGAATTGCAGCCGCGACAGGTCGATAACACCCGGGTCCATAATTTGTGTCTCCCCGCGGGGCCGGACTCGGCCCCAAGCTGCCAGCGGATTAGGCGCGCACCGGGGCATCGACATTGACGCGAGTCAAAGACCACGATGCCCAATCAGGCGAGGACGTTGCCATGAACGCGATCACCATCGACCGGACCTCGCAGCGTATACGCACGCGGTGGCTGAAAGCCGCCGTGGCCGATGGCGGCCGGGCCCGCCAATCCACAAGCCTGCTGGTGCTCGATACGGTGGCGGCGATCGGCTTCGCCGCCGGACTGGCCGGTACGGTGGTGGCGGTGCCGTCGATCGGCGCGATGCTGCCCTGGGCGGCGCTGATGGCGGTCTCGGGCGGCGCGCGTGGGACGTTTGCGATGCTCGCCTCCCGCACCGGCGCGGCCGGTGCGGAACAGAGCAAGCTGCGCCTGCGCCGCCGGATCGTCGAGACATCGCTCCACCGCGCGCCTGGATCGGCCGCGACCACTGGCACGCTGATGAACGCGGCGGTGGACGAGGTCGACGCGATCGACGGCTATGTCGCCCGCTTCCTGCCCGCGCGGCAGGCGGGCGCGGTGGCGCCGTTCCTCGTGCTCGCCGCCACCGCCTTCGCCAGCCCGGTCGCCGCCGGCATCCTGTTCGCGACGCTGGTGCCCTTCATTCTCGTGATGGCGCTGGCGGGCGGCGCGGCGGCGGATGTGTCGCGCCAGCAGTTCCTCGCGCTGTCCCGGCTGTCGGGCCGCTTCGCCGACCGCATCCGCGCGCTACCGGTCGTGCTCGCCTTCGGTGCTGAAGAGAGCGAGGCCGCAGCGCTCGGCCGCGCCGCGGACGACCTCGCCCGCCGCACGATGCGCGTGCTTCGCGTCGCCTTCGTGTCCTCGGGCGCGCTGGAATTCTTCGCCGCGCTGTCGGTCGCGCTGGTGGCGGTCTATTGCGGGTTCAACCTGCTCCACCTCCTGCCCTTCCCGGTGCCGGAGCAGCTCGATCTCGGCCGCGCGCTTTTCGTGCTCGCGCTGGCGCCCGAATTCTACGCGCCGATGCGCCGCCTCGCCGCCGCCTATCACGACAAGCAATCCGCCGAGACCGCGGCCGACCGGCTCGCGGCGCTGGAGGGCGAAGGTCGCCCCCCCGTCACCAAAATGCCGCTGCCCCGCATCGCGCCGCGCGTCGTGTTCGACTCGGTAACGATCCGCTACCCCGGCGAGGATACCGCCGCCATCAGCCGCTTCTCGCTCGACATCGCGCCCGGCGAAACAGTGGCGTTGCTCGGCCCGTCGGGCAGCGGCAAGAGCAGCCTGCTGCACCTCCTGCTCGGGTTGGCGCCGCTGAGCGATGGCGCGGTGCGCGTGGGCGGCATCGATCTGGCCGAGGCCGGCAGCGTTGCGGCCATCGCCGCATGGGTCGGCCAGACCCCGCTGATCGTCACGGGGTCGATCCGCGAGAACCTGTTGCTCGCCTGCTCCGGGGCGTCGCCGCAGGAGCTCAGCGACGTGATCCACGCCGCCGGTCTAGGCCCGATGCTGGCGCGGCGCCCGCTGGGTGTCGACAGCCCGATCGACCTGCGCGGCGGTGGCCTGTCGGGCGGCGAACGGCGGCGGATCGCACTCGCCCGCGCGCTGCTCAAAGCCGCGCCGCTGCTGCTGCTCGACGAGCCGACCGCGCATCTCGACGCCGAGGCCGAGGACGATCTGATCGCCACCATCGATCGTGCCCGCGCCGGCCGCACCACGATCATCGCCACGCACAGCGAACAACTCGCCGCCATCGCCCACCGCGTAATCCGGCTCGGAGACACCGCATGAGCCAGCCGCTCGAAACGCTGATCGCCGCCGAACGCCGCACCCAGCGCCCGCTGCTGCGCCGCGCCGCCCTGTATGCGGCGCTGGTCGCGGCGGCGTCGGTCGTGCTGCTCGGCCTGTCCGGCTGGTTCATCACCGCCGCAGCTTTCGCCGGTGCGGCCGGGACGCTGGCCGCGCAGGCGTTCAACTACATGCTGCCGAGTGCCGGCATCCGCCTGCTCGCGATCGTGCGGACGGGCGCGCGCTATGGCGAGCGGCTGGCGGCGCACGAGGCGGCGTTCGGCGCGCTCGCCCGTATCCGCCCTGCGCTGTTCCGCGCGATCGCCGCCGCGCCGGTCGGCAAGGCGCTCGCGCTGAGCACCGGCGAAGCCACCGCACGGATGATCGGCGACGTGGATGCGATCGAGACTCGCTTCGTCCGTTTGTCCGCGCCGTGGGGCGTCGCCGCCGCTTTGGCATCCGGGCTGTGCCTGACGGTGTTGGGCGGCGCGCTCGCCGCGCTCTCGACGGTCGCCTGCCTCGCCGCGCTGCTGCTTTCCGCGCGCGCGTTGTCGCGCCGGCTCGAAGCGCCCGGCCGCGCGGTTCAGATCGCCGCCGGCGTGTTGCGGGAGGATTTCGCGCAGGCGATCGAAGCCGCGCCCGAACTGCGCTGCTTCGGGCTGGAGTCGTGGGCCGCCGATCGCATCGACGCGGCCAGCCGCGCGCTCGCCGCCGCCCAGCGCGCACAGGCGAGTGTGGCGGGCTGGTTCGAACTGATCCAGGCGCTGTCGATCGCCCTCGCGGCATCGGCGGCGGCGCTGCTGTCCGCCCCGGCGGGCGCGGAGATTGCCGCGCTGGCGGCGCTCGCCGCCGCGATGACGCTCGACGGTGCCGCCCCGCTGCTGCACGGCCAGATCGACCGTGGTAAAATGCGCGAAGCGGCCGCCCGGCTCGACACGCTCTTCGCGCCTCTCCCGCCCGCACGCGCGACCGCGATTCCGTCGGACACGCCGGTCCTGACCTTCCAGCATCCCGCGCCCTGCCGAGTCGCGCCGGGCGAGCGGCTCGCGCTGACCGGCCCGTCGGGCGCTGGCAAGACCATGATCGTCGAGACGCTGATCGGCCTGCGCCGCGCCACACCCGGCGAGATCACGCTCGACGGGATCGACCTCGCCACCGTGCCCCTGCCAGCTCTCCGCCACCGCTTCGCGTGGGCACCACAGGATGCGATGCTGCTGTCGGGCACGATCCGCGAAAACCTGATGCTTGCCAATCCATGCGCCGACGACGCGACGTTATGGGCCGCGCTCCACGACGCCGTTCTCGAAGACCGCGTCCGCGCGCTCGACCATGGCCTCGACGGCTGGATCGGCGAAAACGGCGTGCGTCTCTCAGGCGGCGAGCGCCGCCGCCTCGCGCTCGCCCGCGCCTATTGCGCGCGCGCGCCGTGGCTGTTGCTCGACGAACCGAGCGAAGGCCTTGACGCTGCCACCGAAGCGGTCCTCACCGACCGGCTGCGCAGCCGCCTCGACCGGACGGGTCAGGGCCTCATCCTCGTCACGCACCGGCCCACGCTCAAGGCCTTGTGTCCGCGCATATTGGCGATCGAACCCGATCGCCCCGGCGCCACCGTCCGCCTCGTCGCGTGAACCGTGCCGATCAGTCGAGCCCGGTCTTGCCCGGCGCCCAATACGCCTTGGTAAGCAGGCGGCTCGCTGGAAGCGTGAGCGCGCGCCGAAGCGTCTGAACCGTCCCGGCCTTGCCAACCAGCACGAACGAAGCGCCGGCCGCCGCCAGATCGGGAAGCGCCGCCGCCATCGCCGCAACATGCGACTCCTCCGGGCATCGCTCGACCAGTGCCGCGTCATCAAGACCAAGCTCGACTGCCACCTGCCGGGCGCTCTCGAGATCGCCGACTTCGAAGTGACAGGACAAGACGCGCCTCGGCTCCTGACGCGTCGCCGCATAGGCCAGTCCGATCGCCGTCTCGTCACCGAAGATCGCGAGCGGGCCGGACAGGCGACGCAGGTCGAGCGATCCGCGCGGCCCGAAGATGTCGCATTCGTCGCCGGGCCGGACGGTCCGCACCCACGCACCACCCGGCCCGTCGCCATGCGCGTAGCCCAGGATGCACATCCGCCCCGCCGCCGCGTTCCATTCGATCGGCGTATAGGTCCGCGCGACGAACGCCGACCCCATCGCGATCTGCACCTTGTCGCCCGGCGTCCACGCCGCGCCCTTGAGCGCCGCGCCTTCGAGCGTGATCAGCCGGAAGCGATCGGTCAGCCGCTCGCTCGCGATGACGGTGGCTCGCTTCATCAGCAGCCGTGTTAACGCTTTGCTCAACCGCCCCGGTGCCTTGGCGGAGGGGCGGTTCGGCAGCGTGTCCGCGAACATCACGCCACCTTCACGGCGAAGATGTTGCCCCGGCTCTCGTCCGGCAACGCGAACGCGAGATAGCCGTTGGCCGGATCGCCAACGTACCCCTTGTACGCCGGATCGAACGCGTTCTCGCCGAAGATCATCGCGCCGTACCTCAGCCGCGGCTCGATCAGCTTGAGCACCGGCAGATACAGCGAGAACGCGCCGTCGATCAGCAACAGATCGACCTCGCCGCCGACATCGCGCAACGTATCGAGCGCGTCGCCCTCGCGGACATCGGCGAGATCGGCCAGCCCCGCCGCCTCGAGGTTCGCACGGGCGCGAGCGGCCTTGGCCGACTCCATCTCGCTGCCGATGAGTTGCCCGCCGCCATTGTCGCGCAGCGCCGCGGCCAGATACAGCGTCGAAACGCCCATCGACGTGCCGAACTCGACGATCCGGCGCGCCTTGCAGGCGCGCGCGGC
>Ga0307412_10002099_pt1 | contig 11066 bp, 9 predicted proteins | sample DK1Cmetagenome_3_FD_203823 | JGI IMG/M metagenome (GOLD analysis project Ga0307412, IMG submission 203823) | Maize rhizosphere microbial communities from greenhouse at UC Davis, California, United States - DK15-C-1 | ecosystem: Host-associated > Plants > Roots > Rhizosphere > Soil | place: USA...
GTCAGTTCGGAGGGACTTTTGATCGCCGGTATGCATTTGGGGGAACTCGGCTTCGCGCGAATCAAACGAACGAGCGGGAGTTACGGTCTGCTTTACGAGACCGAAGCATGAGACCGCGACGAGGATCAGTCACGTCTGATACCACTCCGGCACTCCCACTGGACGCCCGACGAACACTGCGATGCCGTGACAACGGGGTTGGCTTGTTCGTCCTTTTTCGAGTGACATTCCACCGCACTAAGGATCGGCCGATGACGGAGCGTTTGTGTTTGATAGTCGAATGGCCGGTTGCGGAGGGCAGAGCCGACGCCTGAATGTCCGGTCGACCGTAGAGGTGACCGGCGGCTTGTGGCCGACTACTGCCCGATGCGTTTTGGCTCATGTCGACCCAGCTTGTGTGGAAACTGGTTTTTCGCGGCTATGCGAGCGATTGCCGATCAGGTCAATCTCGTTCGGCCCAGACAGCTTGCACCGATCGACTGTCGCGTGCGCAACAAAGCCTGTCAGGGCTTTAGCTTTCGACCATCTTCATAGCCTTTAATGTTCCCTGAACGCCGAGTATGTTCATGACCCGCTTGAGGTTGTAAGCCAACACCTGACGGCTCATCTCCGTACTCACCCGCTTGAGCGTCCTGGTCAGGAAGTGTGCGGGGCCCATCCAGTGCTTGAGCGTGCCGAAGACATGCTCGACGGTACTTCTGCGGATGGTCATGGCGTCAGGTTTCCGGTCGAGCCGACGCTGCATCACTTCAAGCGCATTCTCATGTTCCCATCGCCGAATTCGATGATAGTCAGACGGTGAACATCGTTCCTTGAGGTGGCAACGTGGGCACGCGCTGGGCCAGTAGACTCGCAGATTCAGGTCGTGCTCGACAGTCGTGAATCGATGGATCGCCCGCTCGCCAGCAGGGCATCGATACGTGTCGCTTTTCGCTACGTAGATAAAGTCGGCTTTCGTAAACAGGCCTTTTTTCCGGGAGACCGACGTGAGCGGCTTGGGAACATACGCGCTGATGCCGTTCAGATCGCATGCCCTTATCTCCGGCCCGCTGAAGTAACCGCGGTCCGCAACAACCTTCAGCTTCGATCTGCCCATCGTGAGAGGTGGCCTCACTCGTTCGGACGGTATTCTGAGATTTTTAAGTGGAACGTCCGGGGCAGTCATGCTGCCAATTCGATCGCGGGCAGCGTCGCGAAGTATGCCTCATCCGGCGTGCGGTCTTCCAGACTCGAATGAGGTCGTCTGTGGTTGTACAGATTGATGTAATCGCCGATTGAGCGCCGGGCGTGGCCGACCGATTCATAGGCTTTCAGATACACCTCTTCATATTTCACGCTTCGCCACACGCGCTCGACGAACACGTTGTCTCGCCAGGCACCTTTACCGTCCATGGACAAGCGGATGCCCCGGCTGAGCACGGCCTCGGTGAACACTGTCGCGGTGAACTGGCTGCCCTGGTCGGTATTGACGATCTCAGGTTGCCCGTACTTCGCGAACGCCTCATCCAACGCCTCGACAGCGTGCATCGCCTCCATCGTGATCGCTACGCGGTGGGCCAGGACCTTGCGGCTGGCCCAGTCCACCACGGCGGTCAGATACACGAAGCCGCGCGCTATCGGGATATAACTCGTATCCAGTGCCCAGACCTGGTTTGCCCGATTAATCGTCATGCCCCGCAGCAGATACGGCCAGATCTTGTGCTGCGCATTGCGTCGGCTCCTGTTCGGCTTGCAGTACAGCGCCTCGATACCCATGCGCTTCATCAGCGTGCGCACCCGCCTGCGGCCAATCTCGTGCCCCTCGCGACGCAGTAGTCGCGCCAGCATTCGCGCTCCGGCAAACGGAAACTCCATGTGCAGTTCGTCGATCCGGCGCATCAGCAACTGGTCTGCCTCGCTCACCGGTTGCGCCCGGTAATACACGCTCGATCTTGCGACACCAACGAGTCGCGCCTGCTGCGAGACCGGCAATGCGTGCGTACGATCAATCATCGCTTTGCGCTCAGCAATCCCGCCTTGTTGAGCGCGCCGCTTAAAAAATCGTTCTCCAGCGTGAGCTGGCCTATCTTCGCATGTAGTTCCTTCAAATCGACTTGCGGCTCGCTCGACGCCGTGCCGCATGCGCCAAATACGTCGGCCGCACGTTCCTGCAACTGCCGCTTCCATTCGGTGATCTGGTTCGGGTGCACATCGAACTGCTGCGCCAATTCGGCTAGCGTCCGCTCACCCTTGACCGCCGCCATCGCCACTTTCGCTTTGAACGCGGCTGATTGCGTCCGTCGGCTTCTCTTCGTCATCTTCAAGGTTCCTTTGTCGGCATTATCGCCGGCTCAGGCCCCGAACGTTCCACTTATCCGACTGTCCGAATTTGCGCGGCGCACCTCTGTGCGCTTCGCAGATATCGCCATTTTGCTGAGTTGTCCATGATCGTTCCCGACATTGGTTACTTCGTGTTCAACGATCAGATGATGTTTCGTATCAACTGCTGCCTGGACGTTGTAGCCCACTATGCCGGAGCCCCTTCCACTCGTTGCCATCGAGCGTGCGTCCGGATCCGTCAGCGACAACTGCTTGTCCGGCTGCTCTTCCAGTTGTCTGCCGATCTGCTTGAGCTCACGCATCTGCTGGCGCAGCACGGCGATCTTCTCATAGAGCCTGACGGTCTTTACATCGAACCCGGTAGGACTGGTACGGTCTGCGCTTTCAATCAGATCGAGATATCGCTGCACTCTTTCCTCGATCTGCTTCTGGCGCTTGTCGATTTTGCTTGCCGTGTAGTTCCTGTCGCGGGTGTTTGATGCCTTGAACTTGCTACCGTCGATAGCCACCATGTCACTGGATAGCAGCTTGAGCCCGCGACACAGTTCGACGAAACGCCGGCATACGTTGCGGATCGCCGCACCGCTGTCACGGCGGAAGTCCGCGATCGTCTTGAAGTCCGGAGCGAGCCGTCCTGTCAGCCACATCAACTCAACATTGCGTTGGCATTCGCGCTCAAGTCTCCGGCTCGACGGTATCCGGTTCAGATAGCCGTAGATATAGATCTTCAGCATCACGCCAGGATGGTAAGACGGCCGGCCCGTGAGCGCCGGTGTAGTACCGTTGAAACCGAGGTCTGCCAGATCAAGTTCGTCGACGAAGGCATCGATTACTCTCACCGGATTGTCCTGCCCGACGTAGTCATCGACACATTCGGGAAGTAGTGCGACCTGCTTGCGGTCATCGCCTTCAACGAATCGCTTCATGAGTCACCTGGTCTCAGCGCGTTGATTTAGTTTAGGCGATCAATGCGTTTTCACACAGGCTGGACCCTGAGCTGACGTTGGAGCAAATCGGATTCTTAGTCAGCAATGTGGCGCATTGTCGACGTTGTCGGAATCGCCCACTAGCCTCGCAGCGATCTTATTTGCCACTGCTCCCTTGACGACGGCTTTCTTTGCCGGTCCGGGCTTTACTCCTGCCGCCGCCAGACGATACCTATGTTCAGCGTAACAGCGCTATGCTTCAACGTCAGCGACGTTGGACATGCACATCAGTCCAAGGCTCGTGCAGCACGAACAGCGTTCGTTCACTAAAACAATCTGAAAAAGGACTTCGACTTCAATGCCACGGGGAAAAATGTCCGGCGGACGGATTGCAATCAGCGGCTTCGACTACCAGGCAATCGTAATACTCGACCAATTGTTCGATCACTTTGACCAGCATCCTGGTGACGCACGTGCGCGCCCCGAAGGCCAGGATGATCTGGACTTGATTTGGGTTGAAAATTGCCTTGAACGTCGCCGGCACGTACAGGTCAAGAAGCCGCGCGCAACAGGTCAAGGCACCCTCAAGAAACAGCCGTGGCGGCTTTCCGAAGTTGCGGCGGAACTCCTGCCAAACACCTTAGACCAGCTCGCGACAGCTACCAGCCAGCAGGCTTGGATTTTGGGCGACACGGTAGATCCGCAGGTTCGACGTCTTGTTGAAGCCGGTAGCGCAGCGGCGAATCGCGAGGCCGATCTCTACTGGTCGACGGTTCATCGAGTGGCTCGTGCGAAGATACTCGATGAACTCTCCAGTACGAAGCGTCGATCCGTTCTTAAATGGGTCTTCAAAAACCCGCCCAATGTTGCAAATGAAGCGCGCGGTCTTCTGATTGCCGCATACAGCAAGATATTGGGCGCTGCAAATGTCAGCGCCGAAGTTGTGCGTCGCTACCAGGAGCAGGTTGTCCGTATCCACCAGCAGCTTCCAGGTGTACTCGCACGGATCGAAATTCTGGATGATTATGGGTCTGAGGCTGAGGTAGGTCAGCGCTTTCGTGACAGGTTGCAACGTGAGTATGGGTTGCCTGCCGATGTCGTGGAACACAACCTGTTCGGTAATTTCCGATCCTTTATCAACGACATCGCCAAGCGGCCTGAAGAGACGATTGACCGGCGGAGTTTCGAAGCACAGCTCCGCAGCGCTTGGCCGCAAATGAGTGCTGCGTCGGAGCCGCCTGATCTGCCAGCAGGCGGAGTCTTGCGACCGGATCTGACCGATAAATTGGTCAAGCCCGGAACTGCCACGGTCATCGATGTGATTGGTATCTCCGGGTCTGGCAAGACAACGCTTGCGGCTCAGGCAGCCTCCGCGCTAGGGGACCACGATCCCTGTCGACTTCCCATCTACGTCCGTGTGCGGGCGGACGCGGCATTTCGCGACGTTATGTCCGGGGTCTCATTCCACCTTTTAAGAAGGGGGATTCCTGAACTGTTCGGTCTCGCGGTGGAAAGCAAGCCTGCCGATGAGACAGTGATCGACCGCCTGGCGGAAATATGCAGTGGCCTGCCTCGGCCGGTGCAGTTGCTGCTGGATCTGACCGAAGGAGCGGCCAGCGCCCAGTTCGGCCGCGACCTTGGGCGGTTTGCCCGCGCCTTGACGCCTGGTTCGTGCCGCCTCGTGGTATTTGGCCAGCAGAGCAGTTTCGGCGCGCTAAGTCCCGTGGAAACCGAAAGCGCAGGCATCCTCGCCATCAATATGCGCGGTTTCCGCTGGGATGAGTTTGTAAGCCTCGTAGGCCACTATCACGTCGACGCTGACAGACAAACGCTGTGGGAAATATTCAACCGGGTCACCGTTGGCCGGCCAGCTGGTCTCTACGCGCAGCTGGCTGAGGCTCTTGCCCGTCAACCGTCGCTTCAGGCGATGCTCGCTATCGCGAGTAGGCCACCGGAAGATATGGTATCTGCTGCTGAGCAAAGCCGTTTCGATCAGCTCGCAGCCGGTGTCAGGTCTGCGGCAGAACGGCTTGTCTGCTTCGCTCTTCCATTTAGACGAAGCGATGCCGAAGCGGCTTTCCCAAATGAAAATGTTGGCGCTGCTATCAAGGCGCTCGTTAGTCTCGGGCTGCTCCGGATGGAGGCCGAAGGCCTTCTGGAGATGCATGAAACCGTTCGTGCTGGGTTGGAGTCTGGCATTGCGCCAGCCGTGCGGCAGAGCGCCCACGACGCCTTGGCGCAGTGGTATGCCGGAGAGGGCGACACCGCCGCCAGGATATTCCATCTCGGCAAAGCGGACCGCACCGCTGAAGCCGATTTCCTTGCTCGAGAAACGTTCCTGCAAGGGGGAGCGTGGCGTAGTCTCGCCGGCTATGTGACGCGGCGGGCGCTGGTCACTGCGGAAGAGATCGTTGCGGTCGCAGCACGTCCCGAGCGCATTTCGGATTTCTATCTCCTTCGATCCATTCTGCCGGAGTGTGCTCCGGAAGGCGTAGATAGCCTTTTCATGGACATCCTGGCCGAGCAGCGTTCTCGCTACTTCAGCGACCATGAATGGGCACGCCCCGTGGTCGAAGCGATCCTCACGCTGAATCCTATTCGATTTCACGACCTCATCGTATTTACCGTAAGCCAAGGGGCAAACGCCGAGGAGCGTCGGCAGGGCTTGACATGGCTTTTGATTGCCGCCCGCGATGGACGCAGAGCGTCTGTACCCGAGATAGTAGCTTTCGCAAAGTCCCAACCTGAGGACATCCAGCGCCTGCTGTTGCCGGTCCTGTTGCGTGACGGCGGGCGCGCCGCTCTTATGCTTGCCTTCGAAATCTTCTCCCGTTCAACAGATGACGAAACTCGTCGCAACGCCCCTTGGAGCGGCGTGAAGTTGAAGGTCGACGGCGAAGAAGATGTCTTAGAAATTCTAGCGGCGCTGCCGAAAGAGTCACCTTCGGTAATGATCGCGACTCGATCGCTCGGATTCGGCCCGATTGGATCCCTCATCTGGACGGCGCGGCGTCAGCTACGTCCGTTCTGCGTCGACATCATCAAAGCAGAGGGCGGCGATACCGAGCTCAAAGCCGCAGCTTGGCGGGTCCTCATCTATATCGGTCACCCGGGATTTGAGGCCTTGGTCGATCCCCTAGCACCTGGACCTATCCCGCTAGACTACGCTCTTCTGGGGCCAGCCTTCGCACCAACAGCTTACGATGTCGGGCGATATGAGGCGCTTTTGTTTAATCCTTCGGCGCCGCTCTCCAATCGTCAAGCGGCACTCACGGTGCTTCTTTACCTTAACGTAGATTTTGGGGCACTACGGAGTCGTCTGGCAGATTTAACGGTGGACCCGTTAGCCGGCTTCTGGAACAGTTTGTTTGTACTACTTTTTGCGAAGCGACCGTTCGCCGCCGGCGTGCCGGTATTGAGTGGGGAGTTGGCCTCGCCATCAGGCACCTCGCTGACACCTAAGCTCCTACTACCCAGCCTTATCGCAGTCGCGGAAGCTCCTTGGCCCGAGGTTACCGATCTCCTCGTGCAAGGCGTTAGGCACGGTGACTCGTCGATCCGAAGTGCCTCCGCCGCGGGGCTCGCTCGCCGTCGCTCCCGGCTCGCGGCGGAGGCACTGCGGTGTCAATATGCCGTCGAAACGGATTCCAAAGTAGTCCCGCATCTCGCTCAGGCCCTTACCGCATGCGGACCAACGTCGACCAATGATTTGGCACGCGAGTTCGCCTCACCTGACGTTGCGTTATGGAAGTGCTTCATCGCGATGCGGACTCGGGACGAAAGCTTCGCACCCCAGCTCGTCAAGCTTGCGACTGACACTTCGGTTACATGGTTGGTTCGGCGCGTCGCCATCTGGGCGGCAGGTCGCCTACCTTTCGCCGCAGCCCTGCAAAAGATCGCCCCGATAGTCTTGGCGGAGAAAACGCCTCTGACGATCGATCTCAACGACAACCTACATGCGCATGCATCTCTCAGCCATATGCTACAGAATGGTGTGTCAGAGTTGCTGCCCGAAGGCGAGGCAAAGTTCGTCAACTTGATCGCCTCGACCTTGGCGCAACAGTGGACCGATCTGTTAGCGGCAGGCGGCTTACCATCGCCATCCGAGGCCGCCCGATGGCTCTACTCCAGCTTGATGAGTGACCCATCGCATGCGGGCACCCAACTATTGCTGAACAAAGTTCAAACGCCCCTCCTGCACGCCGCAATCGTTCGAGCCCTTCGCCTCGCCGGTCGCATGCAGGATATAGAAGACGTACTGGCCAGCGCTTCTTCCGTCTGGTTGGCAGTGAAGTGCCTACAGGAAAGGCGTTGGGCCAAGGACAATGATCCGGACCTGTGCTCGCGATTGCGTAAAATCCTCGCCTCTTCGCCTTGTGGTGACGCGCCCCTATTGGGTCGGATTGTCGACGAAATCGAAGCAGGTCTTCGTCTGTCGAGCGCCGTGGCGAACGAAACTCCTGCCTCAGAACAGCCAGTGCATGCGCCAAACCCGCCCCTCGCCTATTCCACGGCGGTGCGCTCGCTCCGTGGGGTCTCCGACTTCGCGATCGATACTGGACAGCCCATCGCACTATCCCCCTTGACCCGTGAGGAGACGCAGAGACTCATCGCGCTTGCGGACCCTGCCAACGATCCTTCGACAGCGGTTGTTCGATTCACACCCACGATGACTTTCACTTCTGAAGGGCATGTCGTGGGTCGAGAGAGTTCGACGTCGACAGGTGCTGCGTCCGTCCCCGAGCGACTTCGCCCCGCCATTGCTGCGGCTAACCGGTTCGACCTACCTATGCCTTGGCATGACGAGCGCTTGCAATGGCCTCGGGTCACAACTTATGCCCCACAATTTATTGCTAGCCTCGGTGCCCAGGGCGACGCCGATCGCATCTACCAGGCGCTCGACGCAGATGCCGACATCCTGCTGCCCTTTCTTGGTAGTTTTAGCGGCCTTAAGGCGACCGGATCGCTTCTCGACGATCGGCTTGCTCCAGTTCTCCATCGCTACCTCTCGCTGGGCGACGATGTCTTCTTCGAAAGTCTCTGCAACCTCGTGAAGCGAATTTCGTCCCCAGCAGCCGTCCCGCTCCTTTCCGGATTACTCGGGCGATGGGCGTCTCGGCTTGACAGCAGGTCGTCCTATTCACGGGTCGGAAGCAATGAACTGTGGCGCGGCTTTGCACGGCTCAGGGAACATCCACGTTTTCGCGAGGTCGCTGGATGGCGAGCCATTCTGGAAATGGTATTGTCCGCAAACATATGGTGGTTTCACAAGCAGGAAATCGCGCGGGTTCTCGAGAGCGACCCCGGCTCTTATGTCACTATCGAGATCCGTCTGGCGCGAGAAGAGAACTGGGTCCACTTCAGTCGATCCGAAATCGATAGTTTGGATGCGGCGGCGGAGAGATTGTTCCACGAGACGCGCTAGGGTCTACGTCGACAATCGGATGGCCGGTTGTTAGGGCGGCGCCGACATCTGAACGGCCCATCGACAATGCATGTGAACGGCGGTTTGTGGCCGGAAGTCGACTTCGTGCGCGAGCATCAGAGGTCCAAACGTTTCAGCTCGTCCGGATCGCCGCCCATCGCCTTACATACGTCGCGCATAAACTCCGCGCTCACCATGTCCCACTCCGGTGAGCCGAACGCAACCTCTTCGGGATTTTTCCTGCCTCTGGCCCGGCGCATGATGCGCACTGTTGAAGTGAGGGCCACCATCTCCTGGAAAAGCGGATGCTCAGGGCCAACACGACGGTGTTTATCCATGATTTTATATCCCGTTAGGCTCACGAATACTTTAGACGATTCGTGACATAAGGCAAACGGAAAAGCGCCACTGACCCTCGGCACGCGGCTTCCACGCTCTGCGCTCACGTCCCCTTCTTATCGTCGCTTATTGTCGATGTGGGTCACGTGTGGTTTGCCGCGGCCGCGGCACCATGCGCTCGTCTCTGACATAACGCCTGCTTTCCAAGTGGCGAGAGGCGGTCGCGGCTGGCACTCGATCCGGAGCGAGCGCTCAGCATAGTGGTCACGCAATGAAATCCCCGCAAACATGACCTACAAATAGTCCGCACCGCACCTGCGGGACGCCGATTTGCAAAGCGGGCAGGCGCGCCGTCGCCTTCGTCAGAGCTGCTGCCAACGTCCGGTCATCGCGACAAATCCAGCAAGCGGGCGGCGATCTGCATATGGCGCGTCATGGGAGCTGGCGCGTCTCTTCTTGACTTACCCGACAGAAACGCTATCACTGACGTGTGGCACCACTGGACATGCGGCATGCCTTCCGGACCTCGCCATCGAGTAGGACCCGTCGTGCGCCTATGTGCCGCACAGTACATCCGCATGTCGACCGACCATCAGGAATACTCTCCGGTTTTTCAGCGGCAGGCTATCGCTGAGTATGCACGCGCACACAACATCCGCGTCGTTACCGATTATGAGGACGCCGGTATCAGCGGACTGACCTTCCGGCAGCGACCCGCGCTTGTGCAGCTTCTGCCCGACGTTGAAAACCCCAAACGCAAGTTCAGCAAGGTGCTTGTCTTCGACGTCAGCAGATGGGGACGTTTCCAGGACGTCGACGAGGCGGCGTTTTATGAATACGCGTGCAGGCGCGCGGGTGTCGACGTCATTTATGTGGACGAGTCTTTTGCAAATGACGGCAGTCCGGCGACCTCCGTCATCAAGGCGCTCAAGCGGGCGATGGCCGCGGAATTCAGCCGGGAGATGTCCCGCAAGGTTTTCCTCGGGCAGTGCCTTAACGCTCAACGCGGATTTCATGCCGGTGGGCCGCCCGGCTACGGACTGCAGCGCATCCTTCTTGACGGCAAGCGCGAGCAGAGACGTCCGCTTGGTCAGTACGAGTACAAGAGCATGCAAACCGACCGGGTCGTCATCGCACCGGCGGCGGCATCCGAGGCGTCGCTCGTCAGGAAGATGTTCGAATGGTATGCAACGCAATCGGTGACCGGGGCGGGTATCGCGAGGCGGCTCAATGAGTTTGGCCCGCGCAACCGTCACGGTCGCCCCTGGCAGGCACAGAACGTCCGCCGGATACTTCGCAGTGAGGCGTATATCGGCACGAACGTCTACAGCCGGACCTCGTCAAAACTTGACGGCAAGTGGGAGCAGGTGCCTCGGCACGACTGGATACGCGCTGAAGATGCGTTCGAGCCCGTGGTGGAAAGGCGTGTGGACGGCGACAATCATGTTGGCCGGTGTAGCGGCGAAGGTTTTGGCCGGTGATGTGGAGTCAAAGGCGGCGTAGCCGCCGAAGGCGACGCATCACCGGCGGCGCCGAGTCGGCTGGGTTCTACGATGGCTGATCGAATAAAAAAGCGATCAGCTACATGTCTGGAACCCGCATTACCGACCAACAGGTTCGCCTCTACATGTCAAAACGCAAACATCACTCGCAGGAGATCGCCGCAGCGAAGGCTGGCATCAGCGTACGCAGCGCCCGGCGCATAGACGGAGACGCCACGATGCCTTCCCAGAAGCGGCGCGGCTACTGGCGCTCACGCCCCGATCCGTTCGCTGACGTCTGGGACACCGAAGTCGTTCCGATGCTTGCAAATGCGCCGCAACTTCAGGCGATCACGATCCTGCGCAAACTGCAGGACGATCACGCCGGACAGTATCCCGACAGCACACGCCGCACACTTGAGCGGCGCGTGAGGCAATGGAGGGCGATGTTGTCAACGGCACTCAGGAATTGATACAATTTCTGTCGGCATCGGCACTTCAGATTTGATACACCGGGTTGTAGTGTTATTGCGGTGCCGACCGCATTCCGCTGGCGGCGTTCTCCTTTGTTGTAGT
>Ga0307412_10002100_pt1 | contig 11066 bp, 8 predicted proteins | sample DK1Cmetagenome_3_FD_203823 | JGI IMG/M metagenome (GOLD analysis project Ga0307412, IMG submission 203823) | Maize rhizosphere microbial communities from greenhouse at UC Davis, California, United States - DK15-C-1 | ecosystem: Host-associated > Plants > Roots > Rhizosphere > Soil | place: USA...
TCGCTCGGCGTAGTCGGCTTCGGTTCGATCGGGCGGCTGACCGCAGCGCTTGCGCGCGCTGTCGGCATGAAGGTGCTGGCGTTCGACGAGGCGCTCGGCGCCGATGCGGCGGCCTATCGCGACACCGGTGTCGAGGCCGTCTCGCTCGACGCGCTCGTGGCCACGGCCGACGTCGTCAGCATCCATGTGCCGCTGACCCATTCGACGCGCGGTCTCTTCGACTCGGCGCGCATTGCGGCGATGAAGCGCGGCGCGGTGCTCGTCAATACGGCGCGCGGTGGCATCGTCGACGAGGCCGCGGTCGCCGCGGCGTTGAAATCGGGCCAGCTCGGCGGTGCGGCGCTCGATGTCTTCGACGTCGAACCGCTCGGCTCGGCGAACGCGTTCGCCGGCTGTCCGAACCTGCTGCTGACGCCGCACATCGCGGGCGTCTCGGCCGATTCGAACGCACGCGTCTCCGCGCTGATCGCCGACAAGGTCGCGGAGGCACTGCGCTGATGGCGACCTTGTCGATCGACGATCTTCAGCGGCGCGTCGCCGGGGCGCTGGAGCGTGCCGGTGCGAGCGAGCCGATGGCCGCGGCCACTGCGCGCTCGCTGGTGCTGGCCGAGGCGCAGGCGCTCGGCTCGCACGGGCTGAGCCGGGTCGCGCAGTACGCGACCCATCTGCGCAATGGCCGCGTCGATGGGCACGCGGTCGCCGTGGTGAGCCGCAGCAAGGGCGCCGTGGCGCTCGTCGATGCGGCCGAGGGCCTTGCGTTTCCGGCCTGCGCACTGGCCGTCGACGAGGCGGCGCGGCGCGCGCGCGAGTTCGGGATCGGCTTCGTCGGCGTGGTGCGCAGCCACCATGCCGGCGTCATCGTCGATCACCTTCGACCGCTCGCCGAGGCCGGCCTGGTCGGGCTCGGCTTCGCGAACTCGCCGGCGGCGATGCCGGCGGCCGGCGGACGCCATCCGCTGTTCGGCACCAACCCGGTCGCGGCGCTGTTTCCGCGTCGGGATGCGGTCCCGCTGCTGATCGACCTCAGCCTGAGCGAGGTCGCGCGCGGCAAGCTGATGGTCGCGGCGAAGGAAGGCCGCCCGATCCCGCTCGGCTGGGCGCTCGATGCCGAAGGCCGGCCGACGACGGATCCGAAAGCCGGCCTCGGCGGATCGATGCTGCCGATCGGCGCGGTCTCGAGCTCGAAGGGCGCGATGCTCGCGCTCGTCGTCGAGCTGCTGGTCACCGCGCTGATCGGCGCGAACTTCGGCTTCGAGGCGTCGAGCTTCTTCGTCGACGAAGGCAACCGGCCCGGCATCGGGCAGGCCTTCCTGGTCATCGACCCGGATGCGCTCGCCGGTCGAGAGGCGTTCCTCGATCGGCTCGAGGTCCTGATTGCCGAGATGCTGATCGACGAGAGCGTCCGGCTGCCGGGCGCTCGTCGTGAAGCGTTGCTGGAAAGAGCGCGAACCGACGGCGTCGCCGTGGCCGATGCCGTGCTCGCGGGCTGGGCCGCCGCATGACGACCGCCGACGCGCAGAACCGCGCTGTGCGCGCTCAGTCAACCTGCCAACGGAGAGATGCATGCTTCGACGTGAACTGATCATCGCGGGCGCCAGCCTGCTGCCGGGTCTGGCGTCTGCCCAAGGTATCGACTACCCGAAAGCGGGCTCGACGATCCGCTATGTCGTGCCGTTCCCCCCGGGCGGCCTGACCGACGTGATGGCGCGATCGGTCGGGCAGGCGCTCGGCGAGCGCTGGAAGACGAACGTCGTGATCGACAACCGGCCGGGCGGCGGCGGCCAGATCGGCGCCGACCTCGTCGCGAAGTCGCCGCCCGACGGCTATACGCTGCTCGCGATCACGTTGACGCACGCCGCCAACGTCACGCTGTTCCCGAAGGCACCCTACAACTTCTCGAAAGACCTGAAGCCGGTCGCGCTGCTCGCTGGCTCGCCGATGCTGGTCGTGGTGCCGGCTTCGAGCAAGATCCAGACCTTCGGCGACTTGCTCACCGCGGCGCGCTCGAGCTCGCTGAACGCCGGCTCGAGCGGCAACGGCACGCCGCCGCACCTGACGCTCGCGCTCTTCAACGACACCGCGAAGACCAAGGTCCAGCACGTGCCGTACAAGGGCGGGGCGCCGGCGATGACCGACTTGGTCGGCGGCCAGCTCGACGTCGTGTTCTCGAACTTCCCGGAGTCGTTTCCGCACGTCAAGAGCGGCAAGCTGCGCGCGCTCGCGATCGCGAGCGTTGCGCGTCATCCGGCGCTGCCCGACGTGCCGACGACGAGCGAGGTCGGCATGCCGGCGCTGCTGGTCGAGAACTGGACCGCGGTGATGGTGCCGGGTGGCACGCCGGATCTGATCGTCGACAAGCTCGACACCGAGATCGTCAAGATCATGCTGAGCCCCGAAATCGAGGAGCGCGCGAAGACCCAGGGCTTCCGCGTCGACGCGCGCCCGGCCGGCAAGTTCGCGACGTTCCTCGACGAGGAAGTGCAGCGCTGGGCCAAGATCATCAAGACCGCGAACATCACGGCCGACTGAGCGCGAAGCCGATCGAGCGCGGCAACCCGCGGAGCGCGAAGGAACTTTGGGGGCCAGCCTCGGCGGTCAGCGTGACCTCGGGTCAGTCGCCGCGGGCAACATGACTTCGCCACAGCGGCTGCTGCAGACCGGGCAGCCGGGCTGGCGACGCAGACGCACCTCGGTCCACTCCATCGTCCGTGCATCGAGCATCTGCAGGCGCCCGGCCATCGAACGTCCGATCCCGGTGAGCAGCTTGAGCGCTTCGGCCGCCTGCACGCTGCCGACGATGCCGACCAGCGGCGCGAACACGCCGAGCGTCGAGCAGGCGGTCTCCTCGAAGGCCGCGCCGGCGGGGAAGACGCAGGCGTAGCACGGCGATTGCGCGTCGCGCGCATCGAACGTGGCGACCTGGCCGTCGAAGCGAATCGCGGCGCCCGATACCAGCGGCTTGCGGTGCGCCACGCACGCCGCGTTGACGGCGTGCCGGGTCGCGTAGTTGTCGCTGCAGTCGACGACGACGTCGGCCTCGCCCACCAGCGTGGCCAGCCTCGCCGCATCGGCGCGCGCGCGCAGCGCGACGACGCGGACGTCCGGGTTCAGGTTCGCGACTGCGGTCGCCGCCGATTGCACCTTCGGCTGGCCGAGCCGGTCGACCGCGTGGGCGATCTGGCGCTGCAGGTTGGTCAGGTCGACGACGTCGTCGTCGACGATCGTCAGCGTGCCGACGCCGGCGCTGCCGAGGTACAGCGCGACCGGCGAGCCGAGCCCGCCGGCGCCGATCACCAGCGCGTGCGAGCGCAACAGCCGCATCTGTGCTTCGACACCGAACTCGTCGAGCAGGATGTGGCGGGAGTAGCGCAGCAGCTGCGCGTCGGTCAAGCCGGGATCGGCCGCATCGTTCATCGGAGGAGCATACAAAAACGCCCGTCGAAGGACGGGCGTTCGTGAGGCGACTCGGCGCTCAGTTGGTCGTGTCGGCCTCGGCCTTGCGCTCGACCAGCGTCTTGCTGGCGATCACCGTCTTGCCCTTCAGGCGGTTCAGTGCCTGGGCGAGCTGGAAGTCCTCGGCGCTGCCGAATTCCGGCGGCGGCTTCGGTGCGGCGGAGCGCTTGGCCGCTTCTTCCTCCAGGCGCTTGCGGGCGTCCTCACGCGCCTTCTCGCGCGCGGCATCCTTCTGCTCGGCACCCTGGCCGCTCTGCAGGTGCTTCTCGAGGTCGGCCTCGCGAACCCGCAGCGAGGCGAACAGGTTGCCTTCGGCGGTTTCATCGAGCATCACGTCAGGAACGATGCCCTTGGCCTGGATCGACGCCCCGCTCGGCGTGTAGTAGCGCGCCGTGGTGATCTTCAGCGCGGTTTCCGGCGACAGCTGACGCACCGTCTGCACGGAGCCCTTGCCGAAGGTCTGCGCACCCATCACGGTGCCGCGGTGGTGGTCCTGCAAGGCGCCGGCGACGATCTCGCTCGCCGAGGCCGAACCTTCGTTGACGAGCACGATCAGCGGCACGTTCTTGACCGCTTCAGGCAGCCGCTTCAGCGGGTCGGAGCCGCCGCGGCGCAGGTAGAACTCGGGGGAGGCCTTGAACGTCGCCTTCGAGTCGCTGATCTGGCCGTTGGTCGTGACGACGACGGCATCCTGCGGCAGGAACGCAGCCGAGATCGCGACCGCGCCTTCGAGCAGCCCGCCCGGGTCGTTGCGCAGGTCGAGCACGAGGCCCTTCAAATTCGGGTCCTGCTTGTACAGCTCTTCGAGCTTGCGCGCGAAGTCCTCGACGGTGCGGTCCTGAAACTGGCTGACGCGCAGCCAGGCATAGCCGGGCTCGATCATCTTCGCGCGCACGCTCTGCAGCTTGATTTCCTCGCGGACGATCGTCACCGGGAAGGTGCGGCTCTCGCTCTTGCGGAACACTGTCAGGATGACCTTGGTGCTCGGCTCGCCGCGCATCCGCTTGACGGCCTGGTCGACGGTCAGGCCCTTGACCAGCGTGTCGTCGATCTTCGTGATCAGGTCGCCGCTCTTCAGCCCGGCGCGGAACGCCGGCGCGCCTTCGATCGGGCTGATGACCTTGACGAGGCCGTCTTCCATGCCCATCTCGATGCCGATGCCGACGAAGCGACCGCTGGTCGCCTCGCGAAATTCCTTGAAAGACTTCTTGTCGAAATATTGCGAGTGCGGGTCGAGACCGGCCACCATGCCGCCGATCGCGTCGCTGATCAGCTTCTTCTCGTCGACCGGCTCGACATAGTCGCTCTTGACCATGCCGAACACCGCGGCGAGCTGCTGCAGTTCTTCGAGCGGCAACTGCGCGACCGTGCTGCGCGCCGTCGCTTGCAACTGCATCGTCGTGAGCGCCCCAGCCACTGCGCCGACCGCGAGCCAGCCCGTGACCTTCAATTTGACACCCATGAACGACCCCTTTTCGAACCGGCCGACCCTGTGCGAATCGGCTTGCTGAATCTCAGACACACGCTCTCCAAATTATATTCCCGCGACCCGGATTGGATGGGAAGGAGCGCTGAAAGTTGCAGCATGCGCCGGCCGTCCGATCCCTGTCGAAACGGGCCCTCCATCACCTTCGGCGTCGAAGGTCATCGGTCCCGTCATCGTGCAGAATTCCCCGCGCGGCCCCGTGGTTCAATGGATAGAACAGCCCCCTCCTAAGGGGCAGATACAGGTTCGATTCCTGTCGGGGCCACCACGCCTCCCAGATGGGCCCGCAGCCCCCTGATCCAAGGGGTCTCGACCGAACGGTCGCAATCCGTGACATTTGGGCGCCCGCGCGCCGATCCGGGTAAATGCCCCCCGTGTTTTCGCGCCGATGGCGGCGATCACGCTATGCCGCGCTTCGGCATTGGCATAGAGTTTCTGCGCGGTCCGGCGACCGCAGCGGCCGGCAATCGACCGACCGCTTCATAAACGAGGAGACACCATGTTCAAGATTCCGTTCGCGGAGCGGCGCGGCCATGCGTTGTGCGCGCTCGCCTGTGCCGGCCTCGTGATGGCCGTCGCGAGCCCGGCCGACGCCCGGGTGACCCGCATCGTCGTCGACCAGACCCAGGCGCTGCCGCCCGCGGCCGGGCAGACGATCTCGTACGAGCAGATCTCGGGGCGCGCCTTCGGCGAGCTCGATCCGCGCGATCCGCTCAACGCGATCATCCAGGACATCGAGCTCGGCAAGGACGCGGACGGCAAGGTGCGCTACGTCGCGAGCTTCGTGCTGACCAAGCCGGTCAACATGAGCCAGGCGAGCGGCATGCTGTGGCACGACGTGCCGAACCGCGGCTCGCCGATCGTGATCGGCGTCGCCGAGCGCAACTTCGGCGACATCGGCCTGGCGAGCGCCTGGCAGGGCGACAACGCCGCGATCGACGCCAACAACGGCACCGCGGTGCGGGCGACGATGCTGGTGGGCGGGCGTCACTGGCTTCAGGTGCCGGTCGCGAAGAACGCCGACGGCTCGACCGTCACCGGGCAGGTGTTCGGCCGCATCGTCAACCGGTCCGGCGTCAATTCGCAGACCCTGATCGTGCAGACCAACCCGGTGCCGTACCGGCCGCTCTCGATCACGAGCACCGAGGACACGCTGGTCACGCGGACCGGCGAGACGATGGAAGGCGTCGCGATCGGCGAGCAGGTCGTGCCGCGTTCGGACTGGGCCTGGGCCACCTGCAGCGCCGCGAATCCGTTTCCCGGCACGCCCAACGCGACCGGCAACCAGATCTGCGTGAAGGGCGGCTTCGATCCGACCAAGCTCTACATGGTCACCTACAAGGCGAAGGATCCGCTGCTGCTCGGCGTCGGCTTCGCCGCCTGGCGCGATGTCGGCAACTTCTTCAAGACCGCCACCGCCGACGACGTCGGCACCGCGAATCCGGTCGCGCAGAGCGTGCACCAGAGCATCGCGCGCGGCAGCTCGCAGTCGGGCAACTTCCTGCGCGGCTGGCTCCATCTCGGCTTCAACCAGGCCGAAAGCGGCGCCCAGGTCCACGACGGCATGTGGCCGATCATCGCCGGCCGGCGCATCGCGCTGAACTTCCGCTGGGCTCAGCCCGACGGCGTGCTCGAGCTCTACCAAGCGGGCAGCGAAGGCCCGCAGTGGTGGCACCAGTTCCCCGACACGGTGCGAGGCCTGCCGCCGGCCGGCATCCTCGATCGCTGCGAGGCGACGAAGACCTGCCCGAAGGTCGTCGAGCATTTCGGCTCGGCCGAGGTCTGGGCCCTGAAGCTCACGCCGGAATGGGTGGGCACCGACGGCAAGAACGACATCCCGATCCCGAAGAACGTACGGCGCTACTACATCGCGAGCTCGACGCACGGCGGCAGCAACACCGCGAACATGTTCGATTCGAGCCTGGCGCCGAACCCGGCGCCGAACTGCCCGGGCAATAACTTCGGCAACGGCATCCTGCCCGTAAATCCGGTGCCGCACACGCAGACCGTCAACGCGCTGCGCGTGCACTTCCGCAATTGGGTGATGAACGGCACGTTGCCGCCCGACAGCGTCTACCCGACGCTGAACGGCAAGAAGGCCGATGTCGGCAAGACGCGCGGCAAGAACATCCCGGACCTGGTCGAAGCCAACAAGGCGGCGATGGGCTTCCCGACGATCCCGTTCCCGGGCCTGCGTCCGACCACGCCGGAGCCCGGCTTCATCAACCCGGTGCTCGACTACGACTGGGGGCCCCAGTTCAACTACACCGACGCGTCCGGCGTGCCGACCAACGCGCCGCCGCCGATCAAGCAGGTCATCAACATGCTCGTGCCGCGGGTCGATGCCGACGGCAACGAGATCGGCGGCGTGCCGGTGGTGCTGACCGATGCGCCCCTCGGCACCTACGTCGGCTGGAATGTCACCGCCGACGGCGCGCGTCCGTTCCACAAGGGCCAGCTCTGCGACTACGTCGGCGGCATGATCCCGTTCGCGAAGACCCGCGCCGAGCGGCTCGCATCGGGCGATCCGCGCCTGTCGCTCGAAGAGCGCTACGGCACGCACGCCGGCTACGTGCAGGCGGTGACGAAGGCGGCGGCCCGGGCCGTCGCGTCGGGCTTCCTGTTGCAGGCCGATGCCGATGCGCTGATCGCTTTGGCCGATGCCAGCAACGTGCTGAAGTGACCGGGCAGTGACCGGTGTCGCCGTTGCGGCGACACCTCGTCGAGCCGAGCAGAAGAGGGCGCCGCGGGCGCCCTCTTCGTTGACGAGATCCGCGTCAGCCGACCTTGATCTCGACGCGGCGTGGCCGCGCTTCCTCGGCCTTCGGGATGTGAAGGCGCAGCACGCCGTCGCGCAGCGACGCCTCGATCTTCGACGGGTCGAGCTCGCGGCTCAGCGTGAAGCTGCGCCGGAAGTACGGGTTGCGGATCTCGCTGTGCAGCAGCTCGAGCTGCTCCGGCACCTTCACTTCCGCAGAGCCTTCGATCAGCAGGTTGTCGCCGTCGACGCGAACGCCGAGGCGCTCCTTCGAGACGCCGGGCATGTCGGCCAACAGGGTGATGCCGACATCGTTTTCGACGATGTCGACCGGCGGCACCAGGGCGGCGCGGGCCGCCTCGGGCGTGTTGCGCTCGACCTTCGCAACGTTCGTGTTCTCCATGGCAATGTTCCTCCGATTCAGTTGATCGCGATCTGACGCGGCTTCGACGATTCGCGCTTGGCGACCGAGATGCGCAGGACGCCGTCCCGCAACGACGCCTCGACCTTCGTCGGGTCGGCGTCTTCGGGCAGGCTGATGACGCGTCGGAACGAGCCGGCGAACCGCTCCTGCGCGTAGACGTTCTGCTTCTCGCCGTCGGTCGGCGTGCTGCGGCTGCGTTCGCCGGCGATCACGAGCAGTCCCTTGTCGACGGTGATCTGCAGCGCTTTCGCATCGACCCCCGGCGCGAACGCCAGCACCTCGATCGAGTCGGGCGAGCTGCCGACATTGACCGCCGGAAAGGTTCCGCGCGCAAGCTCGCGGATGTTGGTCGCGCCTCCGGTCTGGAAGACTTCGTCGAGACGCTGCTGGAGCCGGCTCAGCTCGGGAAAGAGATCGCCGGCAAAGCGGAACGAACCGTTCATGATGCCTTTTGCCTCCATGTTCGGCAGCGGAAATCAGGAGCGGGCAGCGACCCCATGCCGAGCCCGCCGCCGGACGGCTGCGAGTCCGGCAGGACACTGACAGCGCGGTCCGCCGCGCCGTCGTCCACACACTGAAAACATATTGGCGCCCGGAAGGGTTTCAAGGGCTGCGTCGATGCCCTCTTTGCGCTGCGTCAAGCAACGCCTCACTGCCAGCGCCAGCTCCAGATCAGGTCGAGGGAGTTGTCGCCGCCCGACTGCGCGCGCAGGGTGAAGCGCTGCGCGATCCGGTAGATCAGCTGCCAGCTGCCGGCCGTCGCATTCAGCCCGCGCGCGTAGCCGACGTACCAGCGTCGCGACAGCTGCTTGCCGAGACTGACGATCGACTGGCGCACGTCGCCGCCGTCGCCCATGCTCACCGAGACGTCGTCGAGCCCGATCGCCTTCGTGAACGGATTCGTCCCGCCGCCGCGCTCGCCAGCGAGCAGCGCCAGCGCGGCCCGCTGCAGCAGTGCCGTGTCGGCGCTGCCGAGGCCTTCGCTCGCGCGGCCCAGGACCAGCCAGCTGAGCTTGTCCATCTCCGAGAGCTCCGGCTCGGAGAACAGGCGGACCCGCGGGATCAGCGCGGTGCCGGTCACCGCGACACCGACCCGGATGTCGAGGTTCGGGCGGGTCGCCTCGATGTCGAGGCGCGGGTTGTCGACGCCGCCGCTGAAGGTGAGCTGACCGCGATCGATCGTCAGCTTCTGGCCGTAGGCCGCGTAGGTTCCGTCGACCGTGTAGATCGTGCCGTTGACGGCCAGGCGATTGGCCGGCGAGGTGATCCGCAGCTCGCCGCGCAGGCCGCTGTCGAGCCCGCGGCCGCGGATGCGCAGATGCTCGCCCATGTCGACGCGCAGATCGAGCGCGAGCTTGCGGCCGTCGCTCGGCACCGCAGCCGGTGGCGGCGGGGCGGCGGCCGCTGCTTCCGCGGCCGGTGCCGGCGCGTTCGCCGGTCGGCGCACGACCTTGACGTCGTCGTCGAGGCTCGGCGCATCGCTCAGGCTGAAGTCGACCAGGCCTTCGTCGATCGTGAACGCGCCGTCGAAGCTCGTGCTGGCGCGGTCGAGGCGAAGCTGCGCCGCGCCGCTCGCGACGATGCGCCGGTCGACCCGGCCGAGCACCTGGAAGCGGTTCGCGGTCAGCCGCACGTCCGCACTCGGCGCCTCGCCGAAGCTGGCACCGCCGGTGAGCGCGATGCTGCCGCCGCCGGCCTGCGCGGTGAAGCGCTCGATGCGCGCGCGCTCGCCCTGCAGCGCGATCTTCATCTCGCCGTCGCCGATGGCGACGCCCTGCAGGAAGTTGCGCACGCTGAGCGCCTGCCCGCTCAGGTCACCGGTGTACTCGGGGGCGCCGAGCCGTCCGCTGAGGCTGGCGGCGAGGTGCAGCGCGCCGCCGAGGCGCCAGCCGGCCGGCACCCACGGGCCCCAGGTGCCGAGGTTCGCGACCTGCAGTTCGACGACGCCTTCGATCGGCGTCGCCGCGGTCGGCCAGGTCGCGCCGCGCGGCGTGCGCGCGACGATCGCCCCCGCGCCGACGCCGACCGTCGTGCCGGCCAGCGCCTGCGTGAAGTTCCAGACGCCATCGGCGGCGGCCAGGCCGAAGCGCAGGTCGGTCAGCCCGAGCGCCTGCGTGCCGAGCTCGTCGGTCACGGTCAGGTCGCCGGCCTTGCGCTCGATCACGATGTCGGCCTTCACCGTCGGCGCGCTCTGCACGTCGACATGGCCGGCGATCGTCAGGTCGCCGCCCCAGCCGAAGTCGGGCTGCAGGCGGCGCAGCAGCGGCGAGATGCGCAACGGGTCGAGCTCGGCGTGCGCATCGAGCCGCATCGGCACGCGTTCGCCGTCGCCGGCCTGCCACGCGAACCGGCTCCAGCGCAAGCCGGCGCCGAGCACCTCGGCGCGGCCGGGCTCCAGCGACACGCGCGCCGGCCCACCGGTCCACAGTGTCTCGATGCCGACGTCGCGGGCGCGCAGCCAGGTGCCCGCATCGGCCGCGGTCGAGCGCCATTCGATCTGCTGCACGATGCCGCGCCAGCCCGAGACGTGGCTGGTCGGCGTTCCGACCAGGCTGCCGCGCGCCTGCAGCGATGCGACGCTTTTCGCAGGCGGTTCCGGGGACGGCGAGACGACGACGGCCGGCGGCGTGCCGGGCGGCGCGGAGGCTGCCGGACTCACCGGGCTGACCGCGCGATTCGAAGTGACCGCGACCGGCCTCGGTGAAGTCGTTGTGCGGGTGGTGTTCGGCTGTGCGCGCCCAGGCCGGGCCGCCTTCGATGCGGAGCCGGCTGCGGCGGTTGCAGCGCCATGCCGCTTTGCCAGCGTCGCCGTCGAATTCGATGCCGAAGCCGCAGCCGGCTTCGGAGTCGGACTCGAGGTCGAGGTCGAGGTCGAGGTCGAGGTCGAGGTCGAGGTCGACCCGGCTGCCGAGGCCGCACCCTCCACCGTCGGCGACTTCGACGCA
>Ga0307412_10002101_pt1 | contig 11063 bp, 10 predicted proteins | sample DK1Cmetagenome_3_FD_203823 | JGI IMG/M metagenome (GOLD analysis project Ga0307412, IMG submission 203823) | Maize rhizosphere microbial communities from greenhouse at UC Davis, California, United States - DK15-C-1 | ecosystem: Host-associated > Plants > Roots > Rhizosphere > Soil | place: USA...
CCTCGGTTGCCGAAATCAACGAAGCCATCAAGGCTGCCTCGAACGGCAAGCTGAAGGGCATCCTCGGCTACACCGACGAGCCGCTGGTTTCGCGCGACTTCAACCACGACAGCCACTCCTCGATCTTCGCCTCCGACCAGACCAAGGTCATGGAAGGCAACTTCGTGCGCGTTCTGTCCTGGTACGACAACGAGTGGGGCTTCTCGAGCCGCATGTCGGACACGGCTGTCGCCTTCGCCAAGACCATCTAAGGTTAGCGATATCGATTTCGGAAAGCGGCTCGGGAAACCGGGCCGCTTTTCGTTTGTTAGGAAGCACCAAGGCGGCCAAACGCGCTTGCCGACATCCAGCCGAATGCGGTAAATTCGCTCACAGCTGCAACGCGGTCGCGCAACGAGACGCCGAACCGACAACGAGCGAACCACCCATGAAAATCCTGATGTTGGCAATCCTACTTGTCATGATCGCCGGTGTGCTCAGCCTGACTGTCGGCGGCGGCGGCTCCAAGCAGCTTGCCAAGGGCCAGCCGCTGCTCGCCTCCTCCTCGCGACTGATGGGACCGCGATAATTGCACGCACGGCGGCTGCGGGGCTGGCGTGGCGCGAACGAACACCATAATGTTAGACATCAGCGAAACGAAAGAGAATTCAATGGATTATTTCACCATCGAGATATCGGGCAAAGCCATCGCGAGTTTCCGCTCGGAAAACGCCGAAGACGCCAAGCACTTCATCGAGGCCGAGGATTTCCGCGAGGATCTGACGGTGCTCGAGACGGAAGGCAAGCCGGTATGGGATGGCAAGGCGCCGCTCACCCTGCGCAAGGCGACCCCGGATGAGGCGAGCGAAGTCGAGCACGCCTACGAGTTCGACGACGATCCCTCGCGCACCATCGACGACGAATTCGTTGTCTTCCTCATCCCGATTTCGGACGCGGATGAAGACGACGGCGACGAAGAGGCGTAAGGCCAAAAGAAATACAGGACGATTGTCCAAGAAAAGGACAGGGCAGCGATTTCTGCCCTGCTCTCGCCTGATTTGATCCTACACTTTACTCAGGATCACTCTCCAACCGTTCATTTGATTTGCCGTTAGGCGGATCGCTCAGCAGCATGATGCAGCAAAGCGCAAGGATAGCCCTTTAGGTCTACCCTTCGTTCGGATTTTGCCGTTTACTGGCAGGCATCGGACGGGAACTGGAGACGCGATACCATAGTTTTAGACAGCCGCATGCGACGGGGGGCGACACTGCGGCGATTGATTTTGCATAAAGGGGTTCGGGCATGGAAGCATTCTACATCGTCGTACTGGTATCGACGGCGCTCGTGCTTCTTGCGGCCTTCTCCAGCCTGCTCGCCTTCCGCTTCGGCGCGCCCCTTCTGCTCTTGTTTCTCGGCATCGGCCTGCTTGCCGGCAGCGACGGCCTGGGTATCGAATTCACCAACAACTACCTCGCCTACATCCTCGGCTCGATCGCGCTTGCCATCATCCTCTTCGATTCCGGCTTCGGCACACCGGTGCAGGCCTTCAAGCTCGCCGCGGTACCCTCGATAACGCTGGCATCCGTCGGCGTGCTGATGACGGCGTCCTTGTTTGCCGTCGCCGCCATGTGGCTTTTGAACTTCACCTGGCTCGAGGGCATGCTGCTCGGCTCCATCGTCGCCTCCACCGACGCGGCCGCCGTCTTCTTCCTGCTGCGCATCGGCGGCATCAACATTCGCGACAAGGTGCGCTCGACGCTCGAAGTCGAATCCGGCACCAACGACCCGATGGCGATCTTCCTCACCATCGCGCTGGTCGAGGTCCTGGCATCGGGCGAGCGCTATCACGGCATCAACATCGGCATGCTCGCCATGTTCGTGCAGCAGATGGGCCTCGGCGTCATCCTCGGCCTGCTCGGCGGCATGATGATCGTGCTGATCGTCGGCAGGCTCGAGACCGATCGCGGCCTGACGCCGATCTTCGTTCTGGCGCTGGCGCTTCTGGTCTTCTCGTTCACCGGCGCCGTCGGCGGCAGCGGCTTCCTCGCGGTCTACGTCGCCGGCATCTATGCCGGAAACCGCAAGCTACCTGGCTATGCCTCGATCAAGCGGTTCCAGGACGGCATGACCTGGCTGGCGCAGATCATCATGTTCCTGGTGCTTGGCCTTCTGGCGACGCCGTCGCAGTTCGGCGCGATCGCCATCCCGGCGGTCCTGCTCGCGCTCTTCCTGATCTTCATCGCCCGCCCGCTGGCGATCTGGCTGTCGCTGCTGCCCTTCGACTACACGCAGCAGGAAATCGGCTTCGTCGCCTGGGTCGGCCTGCGCGGCGCCGTCTCCATTCTGCTTGCCATCATGCCGATCCTCGGTGGGCTGGAAAATGGCCAGGTCTACTTCAACACCGCCTTCATCATCGTGCTCGTCTCGCTGCTGGTGCAGGGCTGGACCATCAAGCCGGTCGCCAAGAAACTCGGCCTGATCATTCCGCCGCGCATCGGCGCCGTCGACAAGGTGGAGGTCGATCTGCCGGGTGCTGCCAACCACGAACTCCTCTCCTACCGCGTCGTCAAGGATAGCCCCGTGCTGCGCGGCGAGCGCATTCCGCGCTGGGCGACACCCTCGCTCGTCATCCGCGACGGCAAGTCGATGCGCTATCAATATGCCGGCCGCCTGCGCGAGAACGATCTCGTCTATCTCTTCATCGTTCCCTCCTATTCGCGCCTGCTCGACAAGCTCTTCGCAAGCCGCGTCCCGGTGGAGGAAGACGACACCGATTTCTTCGGCGCCTTCGCGCTCTCCCCGAGTCGCCCGGCGACCGATCTTGACGCCGCCTACGGCCCTGGTCTGCTGAACGAAAACGAGAAGGGCCTGACCATCGCGGAGCTGATGAAGCAGCGTCTCGGCGGCAAGGCGGAATATGCCGACCGCGTGCGCCTCGGCTCCATCATCCTCATCGTCCGCGACCTCGACGACCACGATCATATCAGCGCGATCGGCATGTCGCTGGAGGCCGTCGAGCCGGCCGTGACGCTGCCGATCTTCATCAATATGCGCGATATCATCGACCGCGTGCATGAGCGCTTCAAGAGCCGCAAGAACAAGGAGGCGGCAGCCGCCGCGGCGGGTGGAAAAGCCGACGAAAACCCGCGCTGAACGCCTTGCGTCCGCGATGATCCTTGCTATGGTCCCCGCATCTTTTCAGGCAATAAACGAACGGATTTCCCAATGCCTTCCTTCAAGACACTCGACGATCTTAACGACATTGCCGGAAAGCGCGTTCTCGTCCGCGTCGACCTCAACGTTCCGGTAAAGGACGGCAAGGTGACGGACGTGACCCGCATCGAGCGTGTCGCCCCGACCATCAAGGAACTGTCCAAGAAGGGCGCAAAGGTTATCCTTCTCGCGCACTTCGGCCGCCCCAAGGATGGCCCCTCGCCGGACCTGTCGCTCACCCTGATCGCCCCCTCGGTTGAGGCCGTTCTCGGCCATCCCGTGCAGACGGCAACCGACGTGATCGGCGAAGCAGCCGCCGGCGCCGTGGCCGCCATGAAGGATGGCGACATCCTGCTTCTCGAAAACACCCGCTTCCACAAGGGCGAGGAAAAGAACGACCCCGATTTCGTCAAGGCGCTGGTCGCCAATGGCGACATCTACGTCAACGACGCCTTCTCGGCCGCGCACCGCGCCCATGCCTCGACCGAAGGTCTTGCCCGTCACCTCCCGGCATACGCCGGCCGCACCATGCAGGCTGAACTGGAAGCGCTGGAAAAGGGCCTCGGCCAGCCGGTTCGTCCCGTCGTTGCCATCGTCGGCGGCGCCAAGGTCTCGACCAAGATCGATCTCCTCATGAACCTCGTGAAGAAGGTCGACGCCCTCGTCATCGGCGGCGGCATGGCCAACACCTTCATCGCCGCGCGTGGCACCAGCGTCGGCAAGTCGCTGTGCGAGCATGACCTTGCCGACACCGCCCGCCAGATCATGATCGAGGCCGCGACCGCTGGTTGCGCGATCGTTCTGCCCGAAGACGGCGTCGTCGCCCGCGAGTTCAAGGCAGGCGCCGCCAACGAGATCGTCGCCATCGACGCCATCCCTGACGATGCCATGATGCTCGACGTCGGCCCGAAGTCGGTCGAAGCTGTGAAGGCCTGGATCGAGCGCGCCAACACGCTGGTCTGGAACGGCCCGCTCGGCGCCTTCGAGATCGAGCCCTTCGACAAGGCAACTGTTGCCGCCGCGCAATATGCGGCAGAGCGCACCAAGGCCGGCAAGCTCACCTCGGTCGCCGGTGGCGGCGATACCGTCTCGGCGCTGAACCACGCCGGCGTTGCCGATGACTTCACCTACGTCTCGACGGCGGGCGGTGCCTTCCTGGAATGGATGGAAGGCAAGGTTCTGCCTGGTGTAGAGGTCCTCACCAAGGCCAAGTAAGTCAAACCGGGCTTTGGGCCTGTTTGGACTGTTTCATTGAAGACCGCGGGAGCCAGCGCTTTCGCGGTCTTTCCGTTGAAACTAAAACAACTTTAAACTTTCAAACGTTTGAAACGATTTCAATCGTTTCAATAGCTTACCCCAGGATTTTCCTTTTAAAATTCTTCTGGTATCGCAGATTCGAGTGCCGATCGGCTTTGACAAAGAGCAAAATCCGGACGCGATGCGCCGGTTCGAGAGAAGGAATGAAGTATGGTGGACGCGAAGATGTTGGACAAGATCAGCTCGGCGCCAGGATTCATTGCAGCGCTGGACCAGAGCGGTGGTTCGACACCCGCAGCGTTGCGCCTCTACGGCATTGCCGACAGCGATTACCAGGGCGACGATGAGATGTTCCGCCTGATGCACGCCATGCGCGTCCGCATCATGACCGCGCCCGCCTTCACCGGCGAAAAGATCATTGCCGCGATCCTCTTCGAGCGGACCATGGACGGCGACGTCGATGGCCAGCCGGTTCCCTCCTATCTCTGGGAAAAGCGCGGCGTCGTTCCTCTTCTGAAGATCGACAAGGGCCTGGCGGCTGAAGAAAACGGCGTCCAGATCATGAAGCCGATGCCTGAGCTGGAGACGCTCCTCGCGCGCGGCCGCGACAAGGGAATTTTCGGCACCAAGATGCGCTCGGTGATCGCAAGCGCCGACCGGTCAGGCATTGCAGCCGTCGTCAAGCAGCAGTTCGAAGTGGCCCGCCAGATCATCGGCAGCGGCCTCGTTCCGATCGTCGAACCTGAAGTCTCCATCAAGAGCCCGACGAAGCAGGAGGCCGAGGCCATCCTTCGCGACGAGATCGCCAAGCAGCTCGACCTGCTTCCCGCGAGCGAAAAGGTGGTGCTGAAGCTGACGATCCCGACGGTTGCCGATTTCTACGCGCCTCTGGTTGCCCACAAGCAGGTCGTGCGCGTCGTCGCACTCTCCGGCGGCTACAGCCGCACCGACGCCTGCGAGAAGCTCAGCCACAACCACGGCATGATCGCCAGCTTCTCGCGCGCGCTGACGGAAAACCTGCGCGTTTCTATGAGCGACGCGGAGTTCGACGCGAGCCTCGCCGAAACGATCAACGAGATCTACGCCGCCAGCGTCAACAAGGCCTGATCCGCGCGCAGCAGTTCAACGACCGGTCGCCTACTCTGGCGGCCGGTTTTTTGTTGCCATGCATCGTCATCGGTCGATTGTCACGGCGACAAGAATTCCCCTTCTGCCAGCCGGCGGCGATAGCTACTGATTGCGCTCCTGAACCATCGGAGCACGCAATGACCGCCGTTTCCTTCACCACCGTCGATGTCTTCACTTCCACCCGCTTCGAAGGCAACCCGCTGGCTGTCATGACGGATGCGCGCGGCCTCTCCGATGATCAGATGCAGAAGATCGCCGCCGAGTTCGGTTATTCGGAAGTGACCTTCGTTCTGCCGCCTGAGAACCCCGAAAATACCGCCCGCGTGCGCATCTTCACGCCGACGACGGAAGTGCCCTTCGCCGGCCACCCCAATGTCGGCACCGCCTATGTGCTCGGCAATCTCGACGACATCTTCGGAAAGCCTGTCGGCGACGTCATGCGCTTCGAGGAAAAGGCCGGCGTGGTCACCGTCGACGTGCGCCGCGAAGAAGGCCGCGTGACCTCGACCGCGATCCGCGCACCGAAGCCCCTATCGACTGGCAACACCGTCGCGACAGACACCATCGCCCGCTGCATCGCCATCGACAGCGCGAAAGTCAGCACCCGCATCCACCAGCCACTGACGGCATCAGTCGGCCTGAGCTTCGTCGTCGCCGAACTCGCCGATCTCGACACACTCGCCCGCGCCCGCCCCAACCTCGCTTACTTCCGCGATGCCGCGGCCCCGACGCTTGAGGGAAATCACGACTTCTCGCTCTTCGTATACGTCCGCTCGGCCGACAAGCCCTGGCACATCCGCGCCCGCATGTTCGCACCGCTCGACAACGTCCCGGAAGACCCCGCGACCGGCAGCGCCTCGGCCGCCCTTGGCGCCTACCTCGTCTCGCTGGAGCCTGGTCCCGACATGACGGTATCGCTGACCATCGAGCAGGGCGTCGAAATGGGCCGCCGCAGCTTCATCGGCATCGAGGTGACGAAGACCGGCGGCGTGGTCACCGACGTTGTGATCGCGGGCGCCTGCGTCGAGGTCATGCGCGGCGTGATCGACTGCTGATCATGTCGCTTGAACAGGACGGATCCGCGCCCCGGCGCGCTTGACAGCAATCCGGCGCAAGCGATATCAAACTGGCTATCGGCAATGGATTCTGCCGAGGCCAGAAAAGGCTGAACCGCTTCCCCGACGAAGCCGATGACTCCTACTTCATTTGCCATCGCGCGAAAGGGTAGAGTCATGTTCGAAGTCTTCATTCCATCACACATCGCCGGCGATACCGCCCATCATCAGGGGGCAGCACTATGATCGCCTTTTCCGACGTTTTCGGCATCCGCCTTCGCCAGCTTCGTGACATCGGCAAGTGGATCGCCGTCATCGTTCCGATGGCAGTTGTCGTCGGCTCGCTCTGCGCATTCTTCCTCTGGGCACTCGATCTTGCGACCAGGAGCCGCTTCGATCATCCCTGGCTGCTCTACGGCCTGCCGGCCGCCGGCTTCCTCATGGTCTTGGTCTACCAGACATTCGGAAAGTCCGCCGAGGGCGGCAATAACCTCATCGTCGACCAGATCCACGAACCCGGCGCCGGCGTTCCCCTGCGCATGGCACCGCTCATCCTCGTCTCCACCATCGCCACCCATCTCTTTGGCGGCTCGGCCGGACGCGAGGGCACGGCGGTGCAGCTTGGCGGCAGCATCGCCAGCGCCGTGGCGAAGCTCTTCCGCCTGTCGCCCGCCGATGTGAAAATCCTCCTCATGGGGGGCATCGCGGCCGGCTTCGGCGCGGTGTTCGGCACGCCGATCGCCGGCGCCATCTTCGCACTCGAAGTGCTGACCATCGGCCGCATGCAGTATGAAGCGCTGATCCCCTGCCTGATGGCCGCAGTCACCGGCGACTGGGCCTGCCATGCCTGGGGCATCGAGCACACGCACTACCACATCGCTTATCTCGCCGACGCGCCAGCCAATTCCTTCCATCTCGATGCGATCCTGCTGTCGAAAGTCGCCATCGCCGGCGTCATCTTCGGTCTTGCCGCGAAATCCTTCGCCGAACTCTCTCACGCAGCCTCGGCACTTTTCAAGAAGCTCCTGCCCTACGCGCCGCTGCGCGCCGTTCTGGCCGGGCTGATCCTGATCGGCCTCGTCCATCTGCTCGGCACCCGTGCCTATCTCGGCCTCGGCGTCTGGTCGCCCGACGCTGCTGATCCTACGATACCGGGCTTCTTCGCACCCGGCGCCGTCGATTACTGGAGCTGGTTCTGGAAAGCGCTCTTCACCATCGTCACGCTCAGCGCCGGCTTCAAGGGTGGCGAGGTGACGCCGCTCTTCTTCATCGGCGCCGCACTCGGCAATGCGCTTGCGGCCCTCTTCGGCGCGCCGTCTGATCTCTTCGCCGGGCTCGGCTTCGTGGCGATCTTCGCCGGCGCCACCAACACGCCGCTTGCCTGCATGATCATGGGCATCGAGCTCTTCGGCTCCACTCACGCCGTCTACCTCGCCGTCGCCTGCTTCCTCGCCTATCTCTGCAGCGGCCATTCGAGCATCTATCTCGCCCAGCGCCTCGGCGTCCCGAAACGCCGCGCTATGGGTACAATCCCCCCAGGCGTCTCGCTGCGCCATATCAAGGAGCGGAAGGTGCCGGCTGTCGAAGGTGTCGAGAAGTGACAAAATGAAAGCGCCCGCCACGAGAACGCGGCGGGCTACTTGTTCTGCATTCGGCTTACGCAGCGCTTGAAAACAGATAAGGCCGGCGCTCGGTCTCGCTCGTCTTGAAGGAATGCCGCAGATGCAGCAGATCCTTGCGCGCGATCAGCCCAACCAGCCGCTTCGTCTGCGGGTCGATGACGGGGATGCGCCCTTCTCCCGAGTTCAGCATGATATCCGTGACATGCCCGACCGTATCATCCGCAAGCGCATAGGCGATCTCAGCGTTCGACGTCGCGTCGACAATGCTGACATCATCTGCCACGCCCTCCTGATGCCACCGCAGCACATCGGCGCGGGAGACCAGGCCGAGCAGCACGCGCTGGTCGTCGACCACAGGATAGACGCGATGCGTCTTCTCGGCCGTCTCGAAGAAGGTCTTCACCTCCCCCACGGTCTGCCGGGCAGAGAGCACGTCGACGTCGACAATCATGATGTCGCGGGCGCGTGTCAGCTCGAACGGATCGATGCCGTATTCGCGCGTGATGTGCTGGCCGCGCCGGGCGATCTTTTCCGTGAGGATCGAGCGCCGCAGCACGAGCACCGTCACCGCATAGGCCGACACCGTGGCGGCGAGCAGCGGCAGGAGCGCCGAGAGGTCCCCCGTCAGCTCCACCGCGAAGAAGGTTCCGGTCAACGGCGCGCGCATCGTGCCGCCCATCATCGCGGCCATGCCGATCAGCGCCCAGAAGCCCTGGTCTCCGGGCAGAAACAGCCCTGCCAGCCAGCCGATCGCGCCACCGAAGATGAGCAGCGGCGCCAACACGCCGCCCGACGTACCGGATGACAACGCGATGAGCCAGATCGCCACCTTCACGGCGAGGATGGTGAGGACGGCGGCCGGAAGCACGTTGCTATGCAGCAGATCCTCGATGATATCGTAGCCGACACCGAGCGCGCGCGGCTCGATCAGCCCACCGAGCCCGATGAACAACCCGCCGATCGCCGGGCACCACATCCAGTGAACAGGCAAGGCCTCGAACAGGTCCTCGACCTTGTAGAGGAGCACCGTCAGAAGACCGGACGCGAAGCCGGTGAGAATGCCGAGCCCGGCGCACAGCGCAATTCCCCACCAGGGGAGGCTCATGTCGAAATGCGCGGGAAACAGCGGACCGGCGCCAAACAGAAACGGCCGCCAGCAAGCCGACACGCAGGCAGCCACGGCAACGGGAATGAAGCTTCTCGGCTTCCATTCGAACAGAAGCAGCTCGACCGCCAGGAGAAGTGCTGCAATTGGCGTGCCGAAGATCGCGGTCATCCCGGCGGCCGCACCCGCGACCAGCAGAGACTTGCGCTCCGCCGAGCTCATCTCGAAGCACTGCGCGAAGAGCGAGCCGATCGCGCCGCCGGTCATGATGATCGGCCCTTCAGCCCCGAACGGCCCACCGGTGCCGATCGAGATCGCCGACGACAGCGGCTTGAGCACCGCCACCTTGGGCGACATCCGGCTTCCGCCGATCAGGATCGCCTCGATGGCTTCGGGAATGCCGTGTCCCCGGATCTTCTCCGAGCCGAAGCGCGCCATCAGCCCGATGATCAGCCCGCCGATGACAGGCACGACGAGCATCCATAGCGACGGACGCGCATGCGCCAGGCTCTCGGCAACGAGGCTGAACTTTCCGAACCAGACGACATTCGAGACGAGCGAGATCAGGCTGACCAGCAGCCACGCCGCAAACGCGCCGCCGGTGCCGACGACGACGGCCATTGCGATCAACGCCAGAACGCGCCTGTCGGTGGTGAAATCGCCCGCCGCGCGACGCGGCAGCAGGGAAGCGGCATCGGGGGATGTATCGGGCGGAAGAGATTTTGGGGGCATGGTCGCTCCTGTCTGGTGTTTATCTGCGCGCTCAAATATATCGTATTACGATATAAATCAAGAGACCGATCTCTCGCGCTGCGGGCTTTGCGCATGGCGTCGATAACGGCTAGAGATCGCCCTGACTTTCATGGGCGTTGACGGAAGGATGTGACGATGCGGGACGATCTGTCGGAGGAGGATTACGAAGCGCTTGCGAACCTTCGCCACACGCTGCGCCGTTTCATGGATTTCAGCGCCTCGGCAGCGCTTGAAGCCGGCCTGCCCGCGCAGCAGCATCAGGCACTGCTCGCCATCAAGGGGCACCGCGCCCCCGATCCGATGACCGTCGGCCTGCTCGCAGAGCGCCTGATCATCGCGCCGCACACCGCGACCGAACTGGTGGGCCGTCTCGAAGCCGCCGGCTACGTCAGCCGCCGCCCCGACCCCAACGACCGCCGACGCCAGACGCTCATCCTGACAGACCAGGCCGAGGCCGTCCTCAAACAGCTGACGACCATCCACCTGAAGGAGATCCGAGAAATGGCGCCGCGCCTGATCGGCATCCTCCAGAGCATCCAGCAGGAAACGCCGCTGCCGGATGATCCGTGGTCGGCATAAGATATCGACGAGGCTGCAGACAGCCCCTCAGGGCGCCCCATTGATCTCGACGATGTTGAGATCAGGGTCGCGAAGATAAAGCTGCGGGAACCCGGCCAGGCCCGTGCGGAAAACCAGCATGTGCTTGGGATCGCCTTCGGGCAAATCCCCGCTGAAGCCGAGCGCGGCAAGGCGCTCGAGAACGGCCTCGAAGTCATCGGTCCGAAACGCGAAGTGCCAGTCGTTACGATCAATGACCGGCCGTTGCCGGAAGGTGCCCTCGGGATGCACGACGAGGTGGACCTGCAAGCTGCCGCAGGCGAGCCACGCTCCCCCCACCGGAAAGTCAGGTCGAGGAATTTCGGAAAGACCAAAGACATCGCGGTAAAACG
>Ga0307412_10002103_pt1 | contig 11060 bp, 7 predicted proteins | sample DK1Cmetagenome_3_FD_203823 | JGI IMG/M metagenome (GOLD analysis project Ga0307412, IMG submission 203823) | Maize rhizosphere microbial communities from greenhouse at UC Davis, California, United States - DK15-C-1 | ecosystem: Host-associated > Plants > Roots > Rhizosphere > Soil | place: USA...
CCCAAAGCAAACCCATCGCCGCTGACGCGGCGACCCACCGACCACGAGCAGCGCCGACAGGGTCGGCTCCCACCCAAGACCTGCGCTGGTCATGGTGGGAGCCGACCCTGTCGGCGATGGCTCGGAGCCTCGAGTAGCAGCTGCCAGGCTAAGCCGCAGGAGCGGTCAACTCCGGATTCTCCCAACCTTCCTTCCGGGCGAAGCGCGCGCCGTGCTTCTGCTCCAGCTTCGCCAGGCGCTCGCGCACCGTGGCCACGCCTTCGCTGCGCACGTACTGGATGGGGCCACCACGGAAGGGTGCGAAGCCCGTGCCGAAGATGACGCCCGCATCGAGCAGGTCGGCATCGTCGACGACGTTCTCGGCCAGGCAGGCGATGGCTTCGTTGATCATGGGCAGGATCATGCGGTCCTGGATGTCCGCTGGCGGGACGTAGTCCGGATCGACTTCCGGCTTGTCCGGCCTGCCGTCCTTCCACACGTACAGGCCTTCGCCATCCTTCTTGCCGCGCTTGTTCGCGGCGAGCCGGTCTTCCAGGCCCTGGGGAATCTCCAGGCCGAGGAACGGCGCGAGTTCCTTGCCGACCGAGGCGCAGACGTCGAGCCCGACGGTATCGGCCAGTTCGATCGGGCCCATGGGCATGCCGAACTTCTTCGCTTCGCGGTCGAGCACCGGTCCCGGCACGCCTTCGTTGTACAGGCGCATCGCTTCCATCAGGTAGGGCATGAGGATGCGGTTGACCAGGAAGCCCGGCGTTCCCTTCACCGGCACGGGAAGCTTGCCGATCGCCTTGCAGAAGGCGAGCGCGCGCTTCTCGATCGCGGGATCGAGGGCATCGTGGCGCACCACTTCCACCAGCGGCATCTGCGCCACCGGATTGAAGAAGTGCAGGCCGAGGAAACGTTGCGGCGCCTTCAGGCCCTGGCGGAGTTCGTCCAGCGGAATGGACGACGTGTTGCTGGCGAGGATCTCGTCGGCCTGGAATTGCGGCTCGATCGCCGCATAGAGCGCGTGCTTGGCTTCGGGGTTCTCGAAGATGGCCTCGATGGCGAGGTCGGCATCGGCGACGCCCTTGCCCTCCACGTCGGCGCGCAGGCGTGCGACGGCGGCATCGACCTTGGCCGGCGCCCTCAGTTTCTTCTCGAACAACGCACGGGCACGCTTGATCGCGGGTTCGACGAAACGCAGTTCGCGGTCTTGCAGTGTCACGTCGAAGCCCTTGAGCGCGGACCATGCGGCGATATCGCCACCCATCGTGCCGGCGCCCACCACGTGCACGTGCTTGATGCCGTGGTCCGTCCCGCCGCCGAGCCCCTTGAGCCGTTCCTGCAGGAAGAAGATGCGGATGAGGTTACGCGCGGTCGACGTCGTGGCGAGCTTCGCCACCGATTTCGCCTCGAGCTTGAGTCGTTGCTGGATATTGCCGCCGCCGCGCGCCCAGACGTCGATCAACGCGAACGGGGCGGGGTAATGCTCGCGACGCACCTTGGCGGCCGTCTGCTTGCGCACCATGGGCGCGAGGATGGCCCGCACGGGCAAGGTGTTCGTGGCCCATGCCTTGGCCCGCTGCGCGAACGGCCGCACCTGCGGACGCCTTGCCAGGTCGCGGGCCTCGGCCAGCAATTCGTCGGGACGGGCGAGCCGATCGACCAGGCCGACGGCCTTCGCACGGCGTGCGTTGAACGGTTTTCCCGTGAGCATCGCCGGCAACGCGTCCGGTGCGCCGATCAGGCGCGGCAGGCGGGCACTGCCTCCCCATCCCGGATGGATGCCGAGCATGACCTCGGGCAAGCCGATCTTCGTGGCGTCGTCATCGGCGGCGATGCGCAGGCGGCAGGCCAGCGCGAGTTCGGCACCGCCGCCCATGCAGGCGCCGTGGATGGCGGCGACGGTCGGGCAGGGCAGGCGGGCGAGGTTTTCGAACACGCGCTGGCCGTTCTCGATATTGTCGAGCACGGTGCCGGTTTGCGCGTACTCCACGAATTCCCGGATATCGGCGCCCACCGCGAAACCCATCGGTTTCGCCGAGTGGATGACGACTCCCTTTGGGTTTTCGATGGCCAGGCGCTCGACGAGGGTGTCCAGTTCGTCGAGCACCTCGCGCGACAGCGCATTGGCGCTGGCGCCCTCGCGGTCGAGGGTGAGGACGACGATGCCGTCGTCGCCCACGCTGGTCTTCCAGTGCTTGAATCGAAGTCCTTCGAACATGGCGGGTCGTACGGTGGCGAATGAGCGCATCACCATACCTTTCCGCCGGGACGAATGCGAGATACCCCGCCGTATGGCGTGTCCCGGGGCGGGTGGGACGACGGCTGGCGCGGGGCCGGGGATGGGCGGATACTTCGCGCCACTCAAGCCGACCGACCGCCGATGTCCGTGGATGCCAACGTAGGAAACGATGTCTTCGACCGCATTCTGTCGGCCTCGGGACCCCTGGTCGCCCTGAAGACGAACGATCCGGCCCTGCTGGTCGAGCAATTCCGCCTGGTCGCCCGGCGCACCGGGCAGGCCGTCTACCTGTGGCGCCATGCCGAAGGGCTGGTGAGCCTGCGCGACGCGCAGATGCGCGTGCCGGGCTGCCTGCGCCTGGGTGACGCCCTGCGCTACATCTCGCAGAGCCTCCACTTCGGCGTGTACCTCCTGGACATGCCCGCCGGCGTGCCCAGCGCCACCGACGGTGCACTTTTACGGCAACTTTCGCGCGCGCAGACCGGACATGTCCGCCGGGTCGTGCTGCTCGGCGCGAGCCCCAGCCTGCTCGCCACGTTCGAGAGCGACGTGGTGCGCGTGGAAGCCGACTGGCACGCGCGCTCGGCGACACCGCGGTTGCGCGACGGCCGCTGGGTGGTCTGAGCGAATGGCAGGCATGAAGGAATCCATCGGCGTGCTCATCTTCACGCCGCGGCGGGATATCCGCCGCGCGGTCTTCGACGCGCTCGACAGGGACGGCGATTTCGTACTGCTGAGCGCGCGCGACGCCACCCAGCTGGAAGCGCTGCTCGCCGACGCACCGCCCTTGCACGTGGCCGTGTTCGGCGCGGATGGCAGCGCGGACATGGCACAGGGCCTGCGCATCCTGCGTGCCTCGCCGAGGTATGCCGCGGTGCCGGTGGTCCATGTCGTCGATGACCATCCGGGCGTGGCACCGGATGGCGCCGTGGACTGGCTGCGCGAAGGCGCCATCGGCGTCGAACTGGCGCAACGGGTGCGCGCGGCCGTTCGTGGGCCGGCCCCGGCGGTCGGCCCCGAACCCCAAGACTGGCGCTTCGCCTTCGACGCCGGCGCGGCCTGGGTGATCGCCTCGACACCCGGCGGATGCGTCATCGAGAGCGGTGCCGCCATGGATAGGCTCTTCGCCGGCGACGGGCCCGTGCAAGGGCGCCTGTTGGCGGAGATGTTCGCGCTGGCGGACGGCGCCGCATGGCCGGTGCCCGATGGCGAGGGCCTGGCTTGCACCCTGCGCCGTCGTGACGGTGGCGACATCGGGGGCGAGGTCGACGTGCGCCATATCGTCGATCGTGGCGAACACCGCATCGCCGTCGGTTTCCGCGACATGCGCGCGGTGGATATGGCGGAGCGCGCACTGTCCCTGCTCGCCGTGCTGGACGCCTGTTCCAGTGACGACGAAGGGATGGGCGAGGCCGCGGCGATGCTCGCCGATGCCCTCGAACTCGACGTGGTGGCCGTGTGGTCGGCGTTTCCCGAGAGCGAATACGGCCCTGAAGTGCTGGCGCGCATATGGAACGGGCCCGGTTCCGTCGAATGGCCCGACGCCTCCGACCTGCCGTTGCTCAAGGTATGCCTGGGCGGCGAGACGCTGTCGCGCCTCGGCGCCGGCGAGGACGCGCCGGTGACCGATCCCCTCATCGACACGCTGGGCCTGCGTTCCTACGTCTTGCTGCCCCTGCTGGACGAGCGCCGCAGCGTGCTCGGCGCCTTGCTCGCCGGCCGTCGCCGGACGGCGGGCGACGCACGTGTCCTCGGCCCCGCGCTGCGCGCGGCCACCGCCCGGTTCGCCTCCGCGCTCGAGTTGCGCCGGGCGCGTGAGCAGGGCCGGGTGCGCGGGCTCATCGACATGCTCACCGGCCTGCCGAACCGGCTGCTCTTCAACGACCGGCTCGAGACCACGATCCGCGAAGCGGAACGCACGGGCGAATGCTTCGCCACGCTGCTGGTCGACCTCGACCGCTTCAAGGGCATCAACGAGACGCTGGGCCACGGCGTGGGCGACCAGGTGCTCACCGCCCTGGCCAAGCGCCTGCGCGCCAGCGTGCGAGCCTCCGACACCGTCGCGCGCTATGCGGGCGACGAGTTCACCCTGATCCTGCGCCATATCATCAAGCGCGACGACGTGCTGCGCATCGCCGAAAAAATAGTGCAGGCCATGGAGGTGCCGTTATCGCTGGAGGACGGTTCCGAGCTCCAGGCGACCATCTCCGTCGGTATCTCGTTCTTTCCCGACGACGCCGTCGAGGGCGAACTGCTCCTGCGTCATGCCGACGAGGCGATGTACGGCGCGAAGAGCCTGGGCCGCAACAACTACCAGATCTACGCCGCCAACGTGGACGCCGCGCAGCAACAGCAGGCCGAACTGAAGGTTCGCCTGCGGCACGCGGTACGCAACGACGAACTGCGCGTGTTCTACCAGCCGCAGGTCGATGCCGTCACCGAGGACATCATCGGCATGGAGGCGCTGGTCCGCTGGGAGCATCCCGAACTGGGCATGATCAGCCCGGCGTTCTTCATCCCGCTGGCCGAGGCGAGCGGCCTGATCGTGCCGATCGGCGAGTGGGTGCTGCGTACGGCCTGCGCGCAGGCCCGGGCATGGGAAGCGCGGTACGGGCTGGGCTTGCGCATCGGCGTGAACCTGTCGGCGGTGCAACTCATGCAGCAGAACCTCGCGGCCGTCGTGGCCTCCGCGCTACAGGACACGGGGCTGGATCCGCGGCAACTCGAGCTCGAGGTCACCGAAAGCATCAGCGTGAAGACCGTGCCGCACCTGGTCGAGACGTTGGACGCGCTGCACGCGATGGGCTGCGGCATCGCCATCGACGATTTCGGCACCGGCGCGGCCTCGCTCGACTACCTGCGCCGGCTGCCGGCCGACCGGATCAAGATCGACCAGAGCTTCGTCCGCAACATCGGCGTGGACCCCGACGACGAAGCCATCGTCCGCGCCACCATCGACATGGCCCACCGGCTCAAGCGCGGAGTGGTGGCCGAGGGCGTCGAGATCGAGCAGCACCTGCAGTTCCTGCGTGCGAACGGCTGCGACGAATTGCAGGGTTACCTGTTCTGCCGGCCGCTGCCCGTGCCCAGCTTCGAGAAGCTGCTGGCCGAACGCGAACGCCTGGTGAGCGAAGGGCGGGCCATCCCGGCCTGATACCCTGTGGAGGTGGGGCTCCGCTTGAGGTCCAGGTTCGGGCCCGCATGTCTCCCCGTGGGGACGACTCCGGACCGTCCACAATGAACTTGCACGGCGCCCGCATGTCTCAGCTGCGCCCGCGACTGGCCCCGATAGAGTTGAGGAGACGGCCCGGATGGGCGAAAACGAATTGGATCAAGCACTTGTCGAACGGGTGCAGCAAGGGGATCGCCGCGCCTTCGACCTGCTGGTCCGCAAGTACCAGCACAAGGTCATCGCGCTGATCTCGCGCTACGTGCACGACCGGACCGAGTGCGAGGACATCGCCCAGGAGGCTTTCGTGCGCGCGTGGCGCGCGCTGAAGTCCTTCCGCGGCGAGAGCGCTTTCTATACCTGGCTGTACAAGATCGCCGTGAACACGGCCAAGAACCACCTGGTGGCCATGGGCCGCCGCCCGCCCACCGGCGATATCGACATCGAGGATGCCGTCTACGTGCCGGGGGCCACCCGCATGCACGAGAGCGCCACCCCCGAGCGCGAAATGATGCGTGAACAGGTGGAACAAACGGTGTTTTCCACTGTCCAAGCCTTGCCCGAAGAGCTTCGGGCCGCGATTACCCTGCGCGAGGTGGATGGCAAGAGCTACGAGGAGATTGCCGTCATCATGGACTGTCCCATCGGAACCGTCCGTTCGCGTATTTTCAGGGCTCGTGAAGCCATCGACCAGAAACTGCGGCCGCTGTTGTCCGACCGCGAGGACCACAACCCATGAGCGAAGCCAATCGGGAAATTCTCTCCGCCGGTATGGATGGAGAGCTGTCACGGGAGGAAATCCGCTTCCTGCTACGTCGTCTCGAGGCCGATCCGGTCCTAGCCGATACGTGGGCGCGGTTCCACGTGGCGCGTGACGGTCTGCGCAAGCAGGGTACGCCCCTGGTCTCCAGCGATTTCGCCAGCCGGGTCATGGCGGCCATCGAGGCGGAGCCCGGTGCCGCGGCCGCCCCGCGCCGCCGCTGGCTGCAGTGGTCGGCGGGTGGCGCCATCGCCGCCAGTGTCGCCGTCGCCGCGTTGATGATCTCCCAGCCGGCAGGCAACAACCGCTCCGGCACGGTGGATGTCGCACAGAGCGCGCCACAGCTCGGCGATTCGCCCGTGGCCGACGCCACGCCCGCGCCTGCCGCGGCACCCGTCGCGCCGCAGTGGCTCAGCGGTGGCAGCATGGCCTCCCAGTTCACCCAGAAGGCCGCCTTCGACAGTTCGGAAGACGGCGGAGCCTCGGCCTACCTGCCGCGTTCCACGCCTTACCAGATCCACCGCGCCCGGGCCGCCACAGCCCCGGAAGGCAATGGCTACATGCTGATGATCCGTCCCGACGGTACCCGGTATGTGCAGCCGGTCGTCGTGCCGCAGGCTCGCTGAGCCGCCGCGCATGTTCCACGCGCGCCTGACGTCCCCAGGCGCGTTTATTCTCTAGGTTCCAGTAACGATACGTGCGGGGTCATTCCTCGCACGGGCAGCCGTGGTTAGGTAAAAAGGAGGAAATCGATGGCTCTCTGGCATGCACGCGCGCTACTTGGTGGCGCACTGCTCGTGGTAACCGCAGGCGCCCAGGCGCAGGCGTTACCGGATTTCACCGGCATCGTCGAAAAGAACGCGCCCGCCGTGGTTCACGTGGAAGCGAAGACCACAGGCGCGGCCCGCAAGGCGCGTGGTGGCCCGGACGCGGCTCCCGACGACCAGGAAGAACTGCTGCGACGCTTCTTCGGCATGCCTGGCATGCCCACGCCGCCGCGTGAGCAGACCTCGCTGGGTTCGGGCTTCATCATTTCCGCGGATGGCTACATCCTCACCAACGACCACGTCGTCGACGATGCCGACGAGGTGAAGGTCCGCCTTCAGGATCGCCGCACCTTCACCGCGAAGGTCGTCGGCAAGGACCCCCAGTACGACATCGCATTGTTGAAAGTCGATGGCGGTGCGTTGCCCACGGTCACCATCGGCGATTCGCGCACCGTGAAGCGGGGCCAGTGGGCCCTCGCCATCGGCTCGCCGTTCGGCCTGGACGCCACCGTGACCCACGGCATCATCAGCGCCGTCGGCCGTAACCTCGGCAGCGGCGACCAGCCGTATACCTCCTTCATCCAGACGGACGTGCCGATCAATCGTGGCAACTCGGGTGGGCCGCTATTCAACCTCCAGGGCCAGGTCATCGGCGTGAACTCGCAGATCTACTCCACCTCGGGCGGTTACCAGGGCCTTTCGTTCTCGATCCCGATCGACGTCGCGATGAACGTCGTGCAGCAGATCAAGGACAAGGGGTACGTGTCGAGGGGCATGCTCGGCGTCACCGTGCAGCCGGTCGACCAGTTCGTGAAGAATCTCGACCTTCCCGACGCCAACGGCGCCCTCGTGGCGCAGGTCACGCCTGGAAGCGGCGCCGACAAGGCCGGTATCAAGCAGGGCGACGTCATCCTCTCGTTCAACGGCACGCCGATCACCCAGTCGCCCGACCTGCCGCCCCTGGTCGGCATCACCAAGCCGGGTTCCACGGCGAAGGTGGAGATCCTGCGCGACCACAAGAAGCAGGTGCTCGACGTCAAGGTCGGCGAGCTGCCGCGCGACAAGAGCGCCCTGGCCGCCGCGGCCGGTGGCGACGAAGGCTCGGCCGGCGGTTCGGCCGCGGCCCTGGGCATGTCGGTGCAGGACATCGATGCCTCGGCCCGTGCGGAACTCGGCCTGAAGGCGGGCGAGGGCGTCGTGGTCAGCCGGATCACCGGCCGCGCCGCGGCGAGCGCCGGCCTGCAAGCGGGTGACGTGATCCTCATGGTCAACCAGAAGCGCGTCGGCAGCGCCACCGCCTTCCGCGATGCCGTGAAGGGGATCAAGCCGGGCGATACGGCCATGCTGCTGGTCCGCCGCGACGATTCGACCCGCTTCGTCGGGGTCACCGTCCCCAGCGAGCGCTGAGGGTCCGGCCGGCCGCCGCTCGGCGGTGGCCGGCCTTCCATGCGATAATGCGGGATTCGCGCTGGCCAAAAGGCCGGCGCGCGTCGTTCGCGCCGCGAGCGATGGTGAACGTGACCACGGCGCTCCATGGAACTCATCCGCAACTTCTCCATCATTGCCCACATCGACCACGGCAAGTCGACCCTGGCCGACCGCATCATCCAGTTGTGCGGGGGTTTGTCCGAGCGCGAAATGGAAGCGCAGGTGCTCGACAACAATCCGATCGAGCGCGAGCGCGGCATCACCATCAAGGCCCAGTCGGTATCGCTGCCGTACAAGGCGCGCGACGGCAAGACCTACCAGCTGAATTTCATCGACACCCCCGGACACGTCGACTTCTCGTACGAGGTCAGCCGCTCGTTGTCCGCGTGCGAAGGCGCGTTGCTGGTCGTCGATGCCGCGCAGGGTGTCGAGGCGCAGTCCGTCGCCAACTGCTACACGGCGATCGAGCAGGGGCTGGAGGTGATTCCGGTCCTCAACAAGATCGACCTGCCCACGGCGGACATCGACAAGGCCAAGGCCGAGATCGAGGCCGTGATCGGCCTGGACGCCAGCGATGCGATCGCCGTCAGCGCGAAGACCGGCCAGAACGTGGTCGAGGTGCTGGAAGCCATCATCCAGCGCATTCCCGCGCCGAAGCCGGGCGACACGGACAAGCTGCAGGCGCTGATCATCGACTCCTGGTTCGACAACTACCTCGGCGTCGTGTCGCTGGTGCGCGTCATGCAGGGCGAGATTCGTCCCGGCGACAAGATCCTGGTCATGTCCACCGGCCGCACGCATCTCGTCGACGACGTCGGCGTGTTCACCCCGAAGCGGAAAAAGCTCGAACGCCTCGCGGCCGGCGAGGTCGGCTGGATCAACGCCTCGATCAAGGACGTCCACGGCGCGCCCGTGGGCGATACGCTCACCCACGCGGGCAAGCCGGCGGCGGCTCCGCTGCCGGGCTTCCAGACCATGAAGCCGCGCGTGTTCGCCGGTCTCTTCCCGGTGTCGGCCGACGATTACCCCGCGCTGCGCGAGGCGCTGGACAAACTGCGCCTCAACGACGCGGCCATGTTCTTCGAGCCGGAAAGCTCCGAGGCGATGGGCTTCGGCTTCCGTTGCGGCTTCCTCGGCATGCTGCACATGGAAATCGTGCAGGAGCGCCTGGAGCGCGAGTACGACCTCGATCTCATCACCACCGCGCCGACCGTCGTCTACGAAGTGCTCAAGACCGATGGCAGCGTGCTGGCCATGGACAACCCGGCGAAGCTCCCGCCACCGCAGCAGATCACCGAGATCCGCGAACCGATCATCGTCGCGACCATCCTCACGCCGGGCGACTACGTCGGCAACGTGATCAAGCTGTGCGAAGAGAAGCGCGGCGTGCAGCGGACCATCCAGTACCTGGCCACCCAGGTCCAGGTCACCTATGAATTGCCCCTGGCCGAGGTCGTCCTCGACTTCTTCGACCGCCTGAAGTCCGTCTCGCGCGGCTATGCGTCGATGGATTACCACCTGGAACGTTTCGACGCGGGTCCGTTCGTGCGCGTGGACATCCTGATCAACGGCGACCGCGTGGATGCGCTGAGCCTGATCGTGCATCGTTCGCACGCCGACCGCCGTGGCCGGGAACTTGTGGAGCGGATGAAGGATCTGATTCCGCGCCAGCAGTTCGACGTGGCCATCCAGGCGGCGATCGGCGCGGCCGTCATCGCCCGCTCCACGGTGAAGGCGCTGCGCAAGAACGTCCTCGCCAAGTGCTACGGCGGCGACGTGTCGCGCAAGAAGAAGCTGCTCGAGAAGCAAAAGGAAGGCAAGAAGCGCATGAAGCAGGTCGGCAGCGTGGAGATCCCACAGGAAGCGTTCCTGGCCGTGCTCAAGGTGGACAAGTGAGCGCCGCCGTCGCGGCATGACCTTTCACCTATGGAACCCCGGCGCCGGATGCGCCGGAATGGGCCTCACGGCCCCTCGACACGACTGATGGAGTTGGCATGGCGGCATTCGATTTTTCGGCGATCCTACTCGGCCTCACGGTCCTCTTCGGAGTGACCTGGCTGTTCGATCGCCTGTTCCTGGTGAAGGCGCGTCGCGCCCGGGCGGAGGCCGCCGGTACGGAGCAGCCCGAACCGTGGCCGGTCGACTGGGCGCGTTCCCTGTTCCCGGTGATCCTGGTGGTGCTCATCCTGCGTTCGTTCGTGGCCGAGCCCTTCCGTATCCCTTCCGGCTCGATGATGCCGACGCTCGACGTCGGCGACTTCATCCTGGTCAACAAGTTCGCCTATGGCCTGCGCATGCCGGCCTTCAACAACAAGCTGGTCGAGAACGGCGAGCCCCGCCGTGGCGACGTCGTGGTCTTCCGCTTCCCCGGTTACGTGTGCAAGGACGAAAACGGCAAGACCGTCCGTAGCGGCGACGTCTCCTGCCAGGACCCGCACGCCCCGGTGCCCAGCGAGAACTGGATCAAGCGGGTGATCGGCCTGCCGGGCGACCGCATCGAAACCCGCGGCAGCGAGCTCTACATCAACGGCGAGCGCGTCGGGGCCGACGAGATCGGTCCGTTCAAGGGCAGCATGAACCGCCCCGAGGACCGCCTGTTGATGACCTACGGGTCGAAGCTCTACACCGAGCACCTGGGCAGCATCAATCACACGATCGCGCTGACCCCGGCGTTCAACATGCCCCAGGACATCCCCAACGCCGCCGTCC
>Ga0307412_10002104_pt1 | contig 11059 bp, 9 predicted proteins | sample DK1Cmetagenome_3_FD_203823 | JGI IMG/M metagenome (GOLD analysis project Ga0307412, IMG submission 203823) | Maize rhizosphere microbial communities from greenhouse at UC Davis, California, United States - DK15-C-1 | ecosystem: Host-associated > Plants > Roots > Rhizosphere > Soil | place: USA...
GAATACATGCCCGTCATCAGGTCCGCCACCGCCACGCCGGCCTTTTGCGGGCCGCCGCCGGGCAGGTCATCGCGCTCGCCCGTGATGCTCATCAGCCCGCCCATGCCCTGAATCATGAAATCGTAGCCGGGGCGGCTGGCGTAGGGGCCGGTCTGGCCGAAGCCGGTGATCGAGCAATAGATCAGGCGCGGGTTGATGGCCTTCAGGCTTTCGTAGTCCAGGCCGTACTTCTTCAGTCCACCGACCTTGAAGTTCTCGACAAGGATGTCGCTTTGCAAGGCCAGTTCGCGCACCAGTTCGGCGCCGCGCGGCGACGCGATATCCAAGGCCACCGACAGCTTGTTCCGATTGGCGGACAGGTAATAGGCGGCTTCGGTGGTGTCGTTGCCTGCTTCGTCCTTCAGGTACGGAGGCCCCCAGGCGCGCGTGTCGTCGCCCGCGCCGGGACGTTCGATCTTGATCACCTCGGCGCCAAGGTCGGCCAGGTTCTGGGTGCACCAGGGGCCCGCCAATACGCGGGTCAGGTCCAGCACGCGTATGCCGGTAAGGGGAGCGGGACGTTGCGACATCGGTGTTCTTTTCGCTAGATGGGAAATGAAAACGTCCGGCTGGCGGCCAGCGCAAGCCAGACTGGAGTCTGTCATGCCAGCGGTCCGAGCCGCTGGCGCGTCATATGCGATATTAGCCCGGGTTGCGCGAGCAACCCGCCATTCTTCCGATCAGGAATGGGCCTTGATCGTTTCGCGGGCGATCACCAGCTGCTGGATCTGCGACGTGCCTTCGAAGATGCGGAACAGGCGCACGTCGCGGTAGAAGCGTTCCACCGCGTATTCCGACATATATCCCGCGCCGCCATGGATCTGCACGGCGCGGTCGGCGACGCGGCCCACCATTTCCGTCGAGAACAGCTTGGCGCAGGCGGCTTGCATGGTGGTGTTTTCGCCGCGGTCACGCATGCGGGCGGCGTCCAGCACCATGCAGCGGGCGGCGTAGAGTTCGGCCTGGCTGTCGGCGATCATCGCTTGAATCAGCTGGAATTCGGCGATCGGCTGGCCGAACTGCTTGCGCTCCATCGCGTATTTGACGGCGTCAGCCAGCAGGCGGTCGGCAATACCCACGCACAACGCCGAGATATGCAGGCGCCCCTTGTCGAGCACGCGCATCGACGTGCGGAAACCGTTGCCTTCTTCGCCGCCCAGCAGCGCGCTGGCCGGCACGCGGCAGTTATCGAACACCACGTCGCTGGTCAGGGCGCCGGCCTGGCCCATTTTCTTGTCGGGCTTGCCGATACTCAGGCCCGGCGTGCCGGCTTCGACCAGGAAGCAGGAGATCGAATTGGCGCGACGCTCGGGTGCGGTGCGCGCCATGACCGAGAACAGGCCGGCGATCGGCGCGTTGGTGATGTAGCGCTTGGTGCCGTTCAACACGTAGCTGTCGCCATCGCGTTCGGCGGACAGGCGCAGCGCCATCGCGTCGGAGCCCGCGTCGGGTTCGGTCAGCGCGAACGAGCCGATCAGTTCGCCGCTGGCCAGCTTGGGCAGGTAGCGGGTGCGCTGGTCGTCGGTACCGGCCAGCACGATGGCCTGCGAGCCGATGCCGATGTTGGTGCCGGCCAGCGAACGGAAAGCGGGCGAGGTCTGGCCCAATTCAAACACTACGCGCACTTCTTCTTCCATCGTCAGGCCCAGGCCGCCGAACTCCGGCGCGATCGACAGGCCGAACAGGCCCAGTTCGCGCATTTCGTTGACGATGTCGGGCGGAACCTGTCCGCTGGTGGCCAGTTCGTCTTCGGCGGGAATCAGGCGTTCGTGCACGAAGCGGCGCACGGCGTCCAAGAGCAGATTCAGGGTTTCGGTGTCCAGGGCCATGATGGAAGTCTCAAAAAGAAGGGATGCGACGGATGAGGCGGGAAGATCTGATACGGCGATTGGGTATGGGCAATGCGAATCCCGGCGGCGGCGCTCAGGCGCGCATGCCGCCAACAAGCAGGTCGAAGTAGCCGGCGGCGATGGTTTCCGCGCTGTCGCCCTGCCCCGGCTTGTACCAGCGCACCATCCAGTTCAGCATGGACAGCACGGCGCGGCCGGTGGCGGCCACGTCCAGCGCGCGGAACGTGCCATCGGCCACGCCCTGCGCAATCAGTTCGCGCAGGCGCTTCTCGTAGCCGTCGCGCAGCCTTGCGGCGTCTTCGCGTTCGGGTAAGGCCATGCCGGAATAGCCGATCAGCATCGTCACGAATTTGGCGTGGTGCTGTTCGAAGTACCGGGCGTGACCGACCATGAACGCGCGCAGCCGGGCGGCGGCGCCCTCGGCGCGGTCGACATCCTGGCCCACGGTCTGCGTCAGCCCGCTCAATACGACCAGGATGATGGCGTCGTAGATGTCCTGCTTGGTGGGGTAGTAGTGGTAAATGGCCGCCTTGGACACGCCGATGGCGGCGGCAAGGTCCGACACGGAGCTGCCGTCGTAACCGCTTTGCGCGAAAAGCTTGGCGGCTTCATCCAGAATGCGTTCGCGCGGGGCCGCCAGCGTGGGCGGTCGGCCGGCGCGGGCGCGTTTCAGGGCCGGAGGAGCAGAGGTCGCCATGGCAGCCTTTGAAAGGGCCGCGCCGCAGGCCGGCAAGGGCCCGGGTGGGCCTCCATTGACAGCGGTTCGGCGCATGCCGTTAAATAAAGATTAATTAATTACCGGACGGTCGGTAGGTAATTATAGGCACATCCGCCTCGGGGACTCAAGCCTGCCTGCAGGCGGCCCCTTCTGGACTGACCTGAACACAACGCGACGACGCTATGCCCCACTCTCTCGTGACAGATTTGTATGGCCAGATGTCCCTGCCGGTCATCAGCGCCCCCATGTTCATCGTCTCCAACCCGACGCTGGTGCTTGCCCAGTGCACCAGTGGCATCGTGGGCTCGTTCCCCGCCCTGAACGCCCGCCCGCAAAGCCTGCTGACCGACTGGCTGGACGAAGTGCAGGCCGGGCTGGCCTCGTACCGTGAAGCGAATCCCGGCGCCGCGGTGGCGCCGTTCGCCGTGAACCAGATCATCCACCAGTCCAACGACCGCCTGGAACAGGACCTGGCCGTTTGCGCCAGCCACCGCGTGCCGCTGATCATCACCAGCCTGCGCGCCCCCGGCGACCTCGTCAAAGGCGTGCACGACTGGGGCGGCAAGGTGTTCCACGACGTCACCACGATTCGCCATGCCGAAAAGGCGCTTGAGGCCGGCGTGGACGGGCTGATCCTGGTCTGCGCGGGCGCCGGCGGCCATGCGGGCACGCTCAGCCCGTTCGCGCTGGTGTCCGAAGTGCGCCGTTTCTACGACGGCCCGCTGATCCTGTCGGGCGCCATCACCTCCGGCGCGCACGTGCTGGCTGCGCTCGCCATGGGCGCGGATTTCGCCTATATGGGCACGCGCTTCATCGCCAGCGAAGAAGCCAACGCCAGCGAAGGCTACAAGTCCGCCATCGTCGATGCCAGCGCCACCGACATCCTGTACACCCCGTTCTTCACCGGCATCCCCGGCAATTACCTGAAGGCCAGCATCGCGGCCGCCGGGCTGGACCCGGCCAACCTGCCGCAGCCGGACAGCGGCGCGTCCAACTTCGGGTCGTCCCGCGTCAAGCCGTGGAAAGACATCTGGGGCGCGGGTCAGGGCGTGGGCGGCATCGCCAGCGTCGAACCCACCCGCAAGATCGTCGACACGCTGCGTCGCGAGTACGAGGACGCCAAAGCGCAACTGGCCGGCAGGACCTACGCATGAGCGCGGGCCTGAGAGTCGCCCGCGAGGGCGCCGTCCTGACGCTCACCATCGACCGCCAGGACCGCCGCAACGCGCTGGACACGGCCACATACGCCGCCTTGTCTGAGCAAATCGCGCTGGCGTCGGGCGACCCGTCGATATCGGCAGTGATCCTGACCGGCGCGGGCGAACACTTCACCGCCGGCAACGACCTGCGCGACTTCCAGGCGGAACGTGGCGCGGGCGACAGCGCCGGCCTGACCTTCCTGCGGGCGCTGACCACGGCCGACGTGCCGGTGATCGCCGCGGTCGAGGGCTACGCCATCGGCATCGGCGTCACGCTGCTACAGCATTGCGACTTCGTCCACATTGGCGAAGGCGCCACCTTGCGCATGCCGTTCGTGGCGCTGGGCCTGTGCCCGGAAGGCGCATCCAGCCTGTTGATGCCCCGCCTGGCCGGACGCCGCGCCGCCGAATGGCTGCTGCAGGGCAAGGCGTTTTCCGCCCGCGACGCGCACGAAGCCGGTCTGGCGACGTCGGTCACGCCCAAGGGCCAGGCGCTGGCGGCGGCCCAGGCCACCGCGGCCGATCTGGCGCGTCAGCCGCCGGCCGCGCTGCGCCTGACCAAGGCCATGATGAAACGCGCCGACCGCCAGGTCATCCAGGAAACGCTGGACTACGAAGCCCAGCAATTCCGCGCCCGCCTGCAAACCGAAGAGGCGCAGGCGGCATTCGCGAAGTTCTTCAAGAAATAGCGAAGCAAAGATGGGTTGCGCGTGCCCGGCCCCGGCGTGCTGCACGTCGAGGCCCATCGGGCGCAACCCATCGGCTCAAAATGGCGAATCGGCCCGGAAGTTGGGTGCGCGGCGTTCGCGCAGGGATTTGACCCCCTCTTTCACGTCAGGCCCGCCAAAACCCATGAATTCCAACGCCAGCGACGTGTCGAAGGTCGGTCCCGCCATGCGCAGCCAGTTGTTCAGCGAATACTTCGTCCAGCGGATGGCGGTCTGCGAACCGGCGGCCAGCTTGTTGGCTACCTCGAAGGCGCGGGGGATGAGCTCGGCCTCGTCCACGCACAGCGACACCAGCCCGATCCGCTCGGCTTCCTCGCCGGTGACGGTTTCGCACAGCATCAGGTAGTACTTGGCCTTGGCCATGCCGCACAGCAGCGGCCAGACGATGGCCGCGTGATCGCCCGCCGTCACCCCCAGGCGGGTGTGCCCGTCGATGATCCGCGCGTCGCGCGCGGCAATCGAGATGTCGGCCAGCAACCCCGCCACCAGCCCCGCGCCCACGGCCGCGCCGTGCATGGCGGACACGATGGGCTTGTTGCAGTTGATGATGTTGTAGACCAGGTCGCGGGCCTCGCGCCAGACACGGGTGCGCACGTCGAAGTCGTCGGCCATCTGCTGCACCAGATCCAGGTCGCCGCCACCCGAAAAGCCCTTGCCCTCCCCGCGGATGACCACCACGCGGGTATCGGGGTCGGTATCGATGTCGCGCCAGATGTCGGCCAGCTCGCGGTGCATGCGGTCGTCGGCCGTGGACAATTTGCCCGGCTGGCCACCTTTGGCGCCCATGATCAATTCCAGCACGCCGCCGGGATGCCGGCGCAGCTTCAGGGACTCGTAGGCCGAATAGTGTTGCAGCGTGATATCAGTCATTGTCTTCTCCGCGTTGTCTTTATTACCAATGGGGCAAGCCTGGGGCCGGCGCGTTTTTGGGCACTATAGTGGATACGCCGGCGTCCACCCGCCGCCAGCCAGAAGGAGCTTCAGCCAATGAACACCCCCGCCCCGTCCGCCGGCGCCCCCATCGACCGCGCCAGTCTGCCGGCCTTGTTCGCCCCCCGGGGCGTCGACACGCACAAGGGCAGTTTCGGCACCGTCGGCGTGGTGGGCGGCGGCCCCGGCATGTCGGGCGCGGTGCTGCTTGCGGCCCGCGCCGCCCTGAAAACCGGCGCCGGCAAGGTGCTGGTCGGCTTCGCCCAAGAGGCCTCGCCGCTTGCCTGCGACCCGTTGCAGCCTGAATTGATGCTGCGCGACGCCCGGTCGCTGCTGGAGGGCGAGTGGGGCATCACCGCCTGGGTCGCCGGCTGCGGAATCGGCACGACCGCCCTGGCGGCCAACACGCTATCGGAATTGTTCGTGCTGCGCCGCGGCGCGCCGCTGGTGCTGGACGCCGACGGCCTGAACCTGCTGGCCCAGGGCGACGTCAAACCCAATTGGGGGCCCGGCCCCGTTGTGCTGACGCCGCATCCCGCCGAAGCCGGCCGCCTCTTGGGGTTAAGCGCCGCCCAGGTACAAGCCGACCGCCGAGACGCGGCGTGGCAATTGGCGCAACGCTTCGGGGCCTGGGTGGTGCTGAAAGGCGCGGCCACCGTCGTCTGTTCGCCCGACGGCAGCCGCCGGACCAACACTAGCGGCAACCCCGGCCTGGCCACCGCTGGAACCGGGGACGTATTGGCAGGGATGCTGGGGTCGCTGATCGCCCAGGCCCTGCCGTTCGAGCAAGCGGTGGCCGGAGCCGTCTGGCTGCACGGCGCCGCGGCCGATGCGCTGGTCGGGCACGGCATTGGCCCGATCGGCCTTACCGCGGGTGAGCTGGCGGATGCCGCGCGGGCCCTGCGCAATGGCCGCTGAGGAGCGTTCCGCCGCCTCAAACCGGGCTAAGTCCCCGTGAAATAAACATTTTTACAACATACTAGGGTTTTCCCCTAAAAGGTCGTTGCTTTTAATTTAGGGTTATCCCTATAATGGTTTACCCCAAGACGAAACGGACTGGAGAAGACCATGAGCGAACTGACCTTGAATAGCACTGCCCGCCTGACCGACGCGCTGGAGCGCGACCTGCTCCGCGGCGCTCTCGAGAACCAACCGAATTCCCACCCGCTGACCAACCTGAAGAAGGCTGGCCAAACCGTGATCGCCGCTGTTGCCAGCGTCTTTGCCTTCATCGACGAAGTGAACGACTCGATGAACAAGGCCCGCGCCGCCAGCTCGCGCTTCTCCGGCTCTCAGTGGTAAGTCCCGCTGCGCGGGCCTGAATCGCGACCGATCTCCCGCGATTCCGGCTTGCGCGCTGCCGTCGCACGGCCTGACCGGCTGGTCCGGTCTTCCCGTGTGGCGGGCTTTCGGCGCCCGCCCCTCACCGGCGCCATCGCGCCGCGCCGGCTCCCATTGATGCTGTTGGGAGCCCCCGCGACGCCCTCCCGGCCCTTTTGCCGCACCTTCCTCTCGGCGTTTTCCCTAGCGCCCGATTCGCCGTTCTGCATTGACAGCGCGCGAACCCCCTACCGATAATCGGCCCCTTGCCGTCGTGCCTGGCGCCAAAACTCCGCGTGCCCTGCCGACCCCTGCTGTCCGCCCGGCGCGCCCGTTGGCGCTTCAGGCACGATCCGGTTCGTTATCCATCCGGAGTTGTCATCATGAAGTTGCGCACCACCCTGGCCCTTGTGGCCGCCGCCATCCCTTTGGCTGCCGCCCAAGCCCAGACGCTGAAGATCGGCCTGTCGGCCGAACCCACTTCGGCGGATCCCCACTATCACAAGATGACGCAGAACGACGCGTTCTCCGCGCACGTCTACAGTTCGCTGGTGGGCCGCAGCGCCGACATGAAACTGACGCCCCAGCTGGCCAAGTCGTGGAAGAATCTGGATGACCTGACCTGGGAATTCAAGCTGCGCGACGACGTCAAGTTCTCGAACGGCAAACCGTTCACGTCTGAAGACGTGCTGTTCACGATCTGCCGCACGCTGAACAACGAAACCAACGTGTCGCAGTCCTACATGGACATGACCAAGCGCATCACCGACGTCCAGACGCCGGATGCGCACACCGTGATCATCAAGACCGGCGAGCCCTTCCCGCTGATGCCCGCCGAGCTGGCCCGCTCGTTGCCCATCGTCTGGAACGGCATCGTCGAGCACGGCAAGCTGACGTTCGACCCGAAGAAGGGTTGCGGCGTGACCGGCGCCTGGCCCACCGTTGCCGACTTCAACAACGGCAAGGATTCCATCGGCACCGGCCCCTACACCCTGAAGTCCTACGTTAAGGGCACCGGCATCGAGCTGGTCCGCAACGAGAACTACTGGGGCGCGAAGCCGTACTGGAAGGAAGTGAAGTTCGTGCCGGTGCCCTCCGCCGGCCCGCGCCTGACCGGCCTCTTGTCCGGTGACTTCGACATGATCGAAAACCCGGCCGCCCGTGACTTGCCGCGCCTGAAGGACAACCCGAAGTTCGGCTTCGTGGCCACGCCGTCCACCCGCCTGGTGTTCTTCCAGCCGGACGTGGGCCGCAACCCGAGCCCGTTCGTCAAGAGCGCCGACGGCAAGAACCCGCTGCAAGACCTGCGTGTGCGCAAGGCCATTTCGATGGCCATCGACCGCAAGACCATCACCGCCCGCATCATGGACGGCATGGCCACCCCGGCCTACCAGTTCATGCCCGACGGCATGTTCGGCGCGCTGCCCAAGGCCCCGGAAATCAAGTACGACCCGGAAGGCGCCAAGAAGCTGCTGGCCGAAGCCGGCTACCCGAACGGCTTTGAACTGACGCTGTCGTCCACCAACGACCGCTACGTCAACGACGGCCAGATTGCCCAGGCCGTGGCCCAGTATCTGGCCCGCGTCGGCATCAAGACCAACGTGGACGCCATGACGGCCTCCATCTACTTCCCCAAGCGCGCCAAGCGCGAGTTCAGCTTCTCGATGGGCGGCTGGCCGGCGGAAACGGGCGAAGCCTCGGCGTTGTTCCAGCTGTGGGTTGCGTCCCTGGATTCGCCCAACAGCCTGGGCACCAGCAACTACGGCGGCTTCTCCAACGCCGATTTCGACAAGGTCTACAAGCAGGCCATCGTGACGGTGGACGCGCCCAAGCGCGAGAAGCTGTTGCAGGAATCCACCCAGATCGCCCTGGACAACGTGCCGCTGATCCCGCTGCACTTTGAAAGCAGCATCTGGGCCTTCCGCAAGGGCATCACCTACGAAGGCCGCCGCGACCAGTACACGCTGGCCACCTCGGTCACGCCTGAAAAGAAGTGATCCACCGCGTCTGAACCAGAAAACGGCTGCCCTGTGCAGCCGTTTTTTTTGGTCGGATACCCTATACAATTCCCCCGCTTCATCGGAGTTGCCATGCCCACGCCTACCCCAGCGGCCCGTCCGCGCCCTTTTCTTTTAGCCTGTCCGGATTTGTCGGTCGAACGCCTGGGCAATACGGATACGCCGGGCGTCTGGCATTTCGATTCCGGCGTGCCCGGCAAGCGCGTCATGTTGAGCGCGCTGATCCACGGCAACGAGCTGTGCGGCGCCTGGGCCCTGAAAGAAGCACTGACGGCCGGGCTGCGTCCCCGCCGCGGTTCGCTGACGCTGGCCTTCTGTAACCTGGCCGCGTTCGACCGCTTTGATTCCGCCAATTACGCCCCCGCCCGCTTTGTCGACGAAGACATGAACCGCGTCTGGAGCGACGACAAGCTGACCGTGCCGATCAGCCAGGAACGCCGCCGCGCCGCGCAAATCCGTCCATGGGTCGAACAGTCCGACTGGTTGCTGGACTTTCATTCCATGAGCAATTCCGACGTGCCGCTGCAACTGACCGGCATGGAGCAGCGCAATATCGACCTGGCGCTTGCGCTGGGCAACCCCGCCACCATCATCGCCGACGCCGGCCACGCCGCTGGCGTGCGGATGCGCGACTACGGCCGCTTCGGCGAAGCCGGCGACAATGGCACGCGGTCCCTGCTGATCGAATGCGGCTTCCATGGCGCGCCCGAAGCGCGCGGCGTGGCGGTGGACCAGATGGCGCGTTTTCTGCTGGAAGCGGGCACGGTCGATGCCGCGGACCTGCCCGCCGGCTGGGTCGCCCCCAGCGCCCCGTCGCAGCGCGCGCTGCGCGTGACGCATGCGGTCGCCGCCAAGAGCGCCGATTTCCGCTTCGCGGAGCCCTGGAAGGGCCTGGAAACGCTGGCCGCCGCCGGCACCGTGATCGGCTGGTCCGAAGGCGAAGCCGTCGCCACGCCCTACGACAACTGCGTGCTGATCATGCCGTCCACCGCGAATCTGCGGCCCGGCGTGACGGTCGTCCGCCTGGCCCAGCCTATCGCCTGATCCGCCGTCCCGATTCAACACGAGAGCAGCGCCCGCCAAAGAGGCGCCTTTCAGCACTACCGGCACTACCCATAACAACTAGGGAAAAAACATGTCAGCCCAGGTATTCATCCGCAGCGCATTGCTGGCCTGCACGCTTGCCGCCTGTACGGTGGCCGTCCAGGCCCAGACCCCGCCTTCCACCCTGAAGATCGGCCTGTCGTCCGAGCCCACGTCGATGGACCCGCACTACCATCAGGCCACGCCGAACGACGCGATGACCTCGCACATGTTCGAGACGCTGGTGGGGCAGGACGCCAAGATGAACCTGATCCCACGGTTGGCCACGGCCTGGAAGCCGGTGGACGACACCACCTGGGAATTCAAGCTGCGCGACGGCGTGAAGTTCTCGAACGGCCAGCCCTTCACGGCGCAGGACGTGATCTTCACGTTCTGCCGCGTGATGCATAACGAGCAGGGCATCGGCGGCTCGTATCCGGCGGTTGTCCAGAAGTTCGCGGGCATCGAAGCGCGCGACGGCAACACGCTGATCATCAAGACGCACAAGCCCTACCCGTTGCTGCCCAACGACCTGACCCGCACCGCCATGCTGTGGAGCGGCATCGTCGAACACGGTCCCATCACCTTCGACCTGAAAAACAAGTGCGGCGTGACCGGCCCCTGGCCGACGGTGGCGGACTTCAACGGCGGCCGCGACGTCATCGGGACCGGCCCCTACACGCTGAAATCCTACGTGAAAGGGACTGCCATCGAACTGGTCCGCAACGACGGCTACTGGGGCGACAAACCGGCCTGGCCAGCCGTCAAGCTGGTGCCGGTGCCCGCTGCCGGGCCGCGCCTGACGGGTCTACTGGCGGGCGACTTCGACCTGATCGAGAATCCCGCCGCGCGCGACGTTAAGCGCATTTCGGAAACGCCCGGCTACGGGTACGTGATCACGCCGTCCGTGCGCGTGGTGTATTTCCAGTTCGACGTGGCGCGCAGCCCCAGCCCGACGGTCAAGGCCGCCGACGGCAAGAACCCGTTGCAGGACGTGCGCGTGCGCCGCGCCATATCGATGGCGATCGACCGCAAGACCATCGCCGCGCGCATCATGGACGGCGCCGCCACGCCGGCCAACCAGTTCCTGCCCGACGGCATGTTCGGCACCTTGCCCCACCCGCCCGAACTGAAGTACGACCCGGAAGGCGCGAAGAAGCTGCTGGCCGAAGCC